>ERZ808246.39-NODE-39-length-111621-cov-6.104342_pt1 | contig 111621 bp, 102 predicted proteins | sample MGYA00521083_ERZ808246 | MGnify/ENA primary metagenome ERZ808246 (study PRJEB31516, sample SAMN03275577) | gut metagenome | biome: mammalia-associated habitat; material: feces | host: Papio cynocephalus | place: Kenya | collected 2012-07-07 ... | reverse complement strand
CAAAATTCCAAAGTCAACGGTGATTTCACAAAAAACATCATCATATCGCACAATCAGCCACAATATGCATTATGCAACTTACACAAAAACAGGCGGTTTTCTTCCGAAAACTGGAAATTCCGCGGCCGCAGCCAGTCTTCCGCTTCAAACGTAAAAACCGACATAGCTGGACAAACATACGACAATGCCGAACGCTGCCCCTTGCATTTTTTGCGTTATCCTGTAAAATAGACAGCGAATATTCGCGCGGTACGCGCGGAAGCGGAACAGCCTGAAAAGGGAGGCACGCCCATGCACACGCCCCGGCACCCCACACGCAGCATAACGATCATGGCGTCAGCACTGCTGGCGCTGTTTCTGCTGTCCTTCGTGCTGGGCCGCTACGGCGTTCCCCTGGGCGAGGTGGTAAAGATACTCCTCTCCCGCGTATTTCCCATTGAACAGACCTGGACGGACAACATGGCCATCGCCGTGTGGAATGTCCGCCTGCCCCGCATCCTGCTGGCCTGTCTGGTGGGCTGCGGCCTCTCCGCCGCCGGCACCGCCTACCAGACGGTGTTCCAGAACCCCATGGCCGCGCCGGATATCCTGGGCGCGTCCTCCGGCGCCTGCTTCGGCGCGGCGCTGGCGATCCTGACGGGCCGGAGCACCGTGATGATCACCGTCTTCGCCTTCCTGTCCAGCCTGCTGTCCGTGGCGCTGGTCTATCTGGTGGGCAGCCACACCCGGGGCAGCCGCGTGGTGAGCCTCCTGCTGGCCGGCATCATGGTAGGCTCGCTGTTCTCGGCCTGCACCTCCTATATCAAGCTGGTGGCCGACCCCTCCGACCAGCTGCCCCAGATCACCTACTGGCTCATGGGCAGCCTCTCCGGCACCCGTATGCACACCGTCGCCTTCGCCGCTGTCTGTATGGCGATAGGGCTGGTGCCGCTGCTGCTGTTCCGCTGGCGGATGAACCTGCTGACCCTCTCGCCGGACGAAGCCCGCGCCATGGGCGTCCACACGGACCGCCTGCGCCTGGCGGTGATCCTCTGCGCCACAGTGCTGACGGCCTCCGCCGTCTCCGTCTCCGGCATGATCGGCTGGGTGGGCCTGGTGATCCCTCATCTCAGCCGCCGCCTTGTAGGCAGCGACTGCCGCAGGCTCCTGCCCATGGCCTGCCTGTTCGGCGCGGCCTTTCTGCTGCTGGTGGACGACCTGGCCCGCACCCTTGCGGCCACCGAGATCCCAATCGGTATCCTGACGGCCTTCGTGGGCGCGCCATTCTTTATCTACCTCATGGTGAAGGGAGGCGACCGTCCGTGACCCTCACCGTATCGCACCTGACCTTCGCCTATCCCAAGGCCCCGCCGGTGCTGGAGGACGTCTCCTTCACCGTGCCCGCCGGCGATTTCCTCTCCGTGCTGGGTGCCAACGGCGCCGGCAAAAGCACCCTCTTCCGCTGCCTGCTGGGCGGTCTGGAGGGCTATTCCGGCGCCATCTCGCTGGATGGACGCGACGTGCGGACCCTCTCCCGCCGTGAGATGGCGGCCCGCCTTGCCTACATTCCGCAGATACACCGCCCTACCTTCGGCTATTCCGTGCTGGACACCGCCCTCATGGGCCTGACCCGGCACCTGTCCCCGTTCCAGAGCCCCTCCAAGGCCCTGGAGCAGCAGGCCATGACCGCCCTGGAGCAGCTGGGCGTGGCCCATCTGGCGCAGCGGAACTTCGCCGCCCTCTCCGGCGGCGAGCAGCAGCTGGTGCTCATTGCCCGCGCCCTGTGCCAGCAGTCGGAGGTCCTCATTATGGACGAGCCTACGGCCTCGCTGGACTACGGCAACCAGCTCCGCGTGCTGGAGCAGGTACGTTCTCTGTCGGAGCGCGGCTACACCGTCCTGCTGTCCACCCACGATCCCCAGCACGCCCTGCGCTTTTCCCGCCGCGTCCTGGCCCTGCAAGGGGGACGCGTGGCGGCGGAGGGCGATACCCGGAGCGTGCTGACCCCGGACCTGATCCGGCAGCTGTACGGCGTGGAGTCCGTGCTGCTGGACACGCCCGACGGCGCGGCCCTGCTGCCGGTGCGGGGAGGTGACCGCCATGTTTAGCTGGTCGGCGGACGCCGTCCGCTTCATGGCCGACGCCTGCCGTCACACCGATTTCCACGAAAAGCTGACGGCGCTGCTGCTGCCGTACCTGAAGCCCACGGATCATATCTGCGACGCCGGCTGCGGCCTGGGATACCTGTCCCTGGCCCTGTCGCCCCATGCGGCCCACGTCACGGCGGCGGAGCGCGACGCTGCCGCCCTGGCGGTGCTGCGGCAGGAGCTGGACGCCCGCGGCATCACCAATGTGACGCCCCTGTGTACCGATGTGCTGGCCTATACGTCGCCGGAGCCGTTCGACGCCATGGTGTTCTGCTTCTTCGGCAGTATGGAGGAGATACTGGCCGCCGCCCACCGCCAGTGTCGAGGCACGGTGCTGGCCGTGGTGCGTGACGACGCGCGCCACCGCTTTTCCGGCGTACCCCGTGCGCCGGGCCGCCATAGCTTTGACGCTGCCTGCGGCGTGCTGCGTACCCGCGGTGTACCCCATACTGTCCAACGCGCCGCGCTGGATTTTCCCCAGCCCTTCCGCACCCTGGAGGATGCCCGGACATTCCTGGCCCTCTACGGCGGGAGTGCGCCTGCGGAGGACGATCTCCGCGCCAAACTGGTTTCCACCGGCGATCCGGACTTCCCGTGGCAGCTGCCCGGTGTCCGCCGCTTTGGAATGATCGCATTTACGATGAAAGAAGGAGAAACCACATGAACAAGACGAAACGGTTGCTGGCGCTGGTCCTAACGCTGGTGATGAGCCTGACCCTGTTTGCCTGCGGGCAGAAGGCCCAGGAGGACAAGACCGACGACGGTACCCGGACGGAGGACACCACCCGCGTGTTCACCGACTCCTGCGGCCGCGAGGTCACCGTCCCCGCCGACATCCGGAAGATCGCCGTCTCCGGCCCGCTGGCCCAGATGGTGGTGTTCGCCATCGCCCCGGACAAGATGGTGGGCGTGGCCAATGCCTGGGACGAGACCGCCAGGAATTACTTTGACCAGAAGTATCTGGACCTGCCCCTGCTGGGCCAGCTGTACGGCGGCAAGGGCGAGCTGAACCTGGAGACGCTGCTGGCGGCCGATCCTGATGTGGTCATCGACGTGGGCGAGCCCAAGAGCACCATGGCGGAGGACCTGGACGGCCTGCAGGAGCAGACCGGCATTCCCTTCGTCCACATTGACGCCTATCTGGCCACCATGGACGAGACCTACGCCATGCTCAGCGACCTGCTGGCCATGCCCAACGAGGGGCAGGCCCTGGCCGACTACTGCCGCAATGCCTATGACACCGTCATGGCCATCGTGGACGGCGTGGAGAAGGCCGATGTCCTGTATGTCACCGGTGAAGAGGGCCTGAACGTTATCGCCAGGGACTCCTATCACGCCGAGGTCATCGATATGCTGTGCAATAACCTGGCCGTGGTGGATGAGCCCTCCTCCAAGGGCACCGGCAACGAGGTGGACATGGAGCAGATCCTGAACTGGGACCCCTCTATCGTGTTTTTCGCCCCCGGCAGCATTTACAGCACCGTGGCCGATAACGAGAACTGGCAGACCATCCCCGCCATCAAGGACGGCAAATATTACGAGGTACCATTCGGCCCCTACAACTGGATGGGCTTCCCGCCCAGCGTCCAGCGCCTCCTGGGTATGCAGTGGATGGCAAAGGTGCTGTACCCCGAGGCCGCTGACTACGATATGTACGAGGTCGCCCAGACCTATTTCCAGCTGTTCTACCACTGCGACCTGACCATCGACCAGTACAACGCGCTGGTGGCCAATTCTCTCCCCGCTGTGGAGGCCGCCGGCTGAATAAACAAATAGGGAGTGGCTATGCCACTCCCTATAGCCCTTGAAAGGAGAAGCGTATGAACAACATCTTCCAGACTCTGCTCTACCAGCGGGAAAAGCAGAAGGACACTGTGCTGGCCACCATCGTGTGGGATGACGGCTCCGCCCCCCGCGGCGCGGGCAGCCAGATGCTGGTGGGGGCGGAGGGCCTGCTCTCCGGTACCATCGGCGGCGGCGCGGTGGAGCTGCGGTCCATGCAGCTGGCCCAGGCGCTGCTGGCCGGCCGGCACGTGGACGCCCTCTATGACTTCAAACTCTCCCGTGACGGCGAGCTGGGCATGGCCTGCGGCGGCGATGTGACGGTGCTGTTTACGCCCGCCCGGTCATCGGATCGCGTCTGGGACGCGCTGGCGGCAGAGGTGCTGCGCCGCGTGCGTGACCGCGTACCCGGTTGGCTGGTGCTGCCGCTGGACGGTGCCGCGCCCCACATCGCCGAGACGGCGGAAACGGGTGCGGGCGTGTTCTCCCTGCCGCTGCCGGTGGGGGAGCGCGCGGTCATCTTCGGCGCGGGGCACATCGCCCGCGCGCTGGTGCCCCTGCTGCGGACGGTTGGTTTCCGCCCCGTGGTGGTGGATGATCGGTCGGGCTTTGCCACGGCCGAGCATTTTCCCCAGGCGGACCGGACCGTCTGCGGCGATTTTGACCGCATCGGCGATTACCTGACGTTGACGCCGGAGGACTATGTGGTCATCATGACCAACGGCCATGAACACGACTTCCAGGCGGAGGTGCAGGTGCTGCGGGGCGAAACGGCCTATGTGGGCGTCATCGGCTCCCGGAAGAAGACGGCCTTCGTGAACCAGCGCCTGCGGGAGGCGGGCATCCCCGAGGAGAAAATCGCCTTTGTCCACACGCCGGTGGGCACCCCCATCAAGGCGGTGACGCCGGAGGAGATCGCCGTGTCCATCGCCGGTGAGATGATCTGCGTCCGTGCCGCGCGGCGCGAGGCGGCGGGGGAGGTACACCATGGCTGCCCCATGCACTGAGCACCTGTTCCTCACCGGCGACAAGGGCGTGGGCAAGTCCACGCTGGTGCGCTGTCTTTTGCGCGGTCACCGACCCTGCGGCTTCCGCACGGTCCGGGTGACCGGTGTGATGGAAAGACCCTCGGTACACCTGCTGCCCGCGGAGGGCGGAGCACCGTCGGCAGAAAATCTGCTGTTCTACGGCGGCGCTTATTCCTGCGAGAGGTTCGACACGCTGGGCACGGCGGCCCTGCGGGACCGCAGCGGCGACATCCTGCTGATGGACGAGCTGGGTCCGGCGGAGTCCGGCGCCAAAAACTTCTGCGAAGCGGTGCTCGCGGCCCTGGACGGTGACCTTCCCGTCCTGGGTGTTCTGCAAAAGGCGGACACGGAATTTCTCCGGGCGGTGGCCGGTCATCCCCGTGTGCGTCTGGTGACCGTCACCGTGGAAAACCGGGACGAGCTGCGCCGTACCATGACCCTTTAACAAACGCTGCGCTATGGTGTACCATATGTAACAAAAGGGTATAAAAAAGAGCGCAGAAGCAGGCCAACAAGAGCAGCCTAAAGTAAACGAAAGTATAACGTACACCGTCAAAGGACGCGGGATTTTCCCGCGTCCTTTTTTCGACTTTTACTTCCCATTAAGGGCGGTTTGCGGTATACTATAGGGGAGAAAAACAGGGGAGGTGACGCGGTGAAGCTGCGTATCATCACCGGCCGCGCCGGTGCGGGAAAAAGTAAACTGGTGCTCGAAACCATTGCGGCACAACGGTTTCAGCGTCCACAGATACTGCTGGTGCCGGAGCACGCCACCCACGAGGCGGAGCTGGATCTCTGCCGCGCCCTGGGGGACACCGCCAGCCGCGATGGGGAGGTGCTGAGCTTTCAGAGCCTCGCCACCCGTGTGTTGTCACAAACCGGAGGCATATCCGATATAACGTTAGATAATGGTGGTAAAATACTGATAATGCGCCGCGCATTGCAGGAGGTTTCGTCATATTTGACGGTATTTTCCAAGCCTTCGCAGCGTCCGGCTTTCCTGCGGGAGCTGGTGGCCCTGGCCGATGAGCTGTACGCCTATAAAATCGCGCCAGCCCTTCTGCTGCAACAGGTTCAGGACATTCCCGGCGCCGCCGGAGACAAGCTGCGCTCCACGGCGCTGCTGTTTGGCGCTTATGACGCCCGGCTCCACGGCGGCGATTTTGATGCCCGTTCAAGAGTGCAGAAACTCTGCGATAAGCTGCCAAATTCCGATTATTTACGTGGAAAAGATATCTATATTGACGGTTTTTCCTATTTCAACCGAACGGAGGAGGACATCATCACCGCCGCACTGAAGCAGGCCAACAGCGTCACGGTGACCCTGCTGGGCGACGACAGCGACCCGCAGCTTTTCCGCAACGGCATACAGCAGCGGGAACGCCTGCGTAGACTGGCAAAAGATGCCGGATGTATCTGTGAAGTAAAAAACCTTGTCGGCAACAGCGACACAGCGTTTTCACACCTGGAGCGATACTTCCTTGGCGCCGAAAAAGCGTGGACGGGCGGCACGCCGCCGATCACCTTGTACCAGGCCAATACCGCCTATTCCGAGGTGGAATATGTGTCCGCGCAGCTGCGGGCGCTGGCGCAAAAGGGTGTCCGTTGGCGGGAGATGGCCGTGGCGGCACGGAATATGGAGGTATACGGCCCGCTGCTGGAGGCCGTGTTCCGCCGGGACGATGTTCCCGCCTATATCAGCCGCCGGAGCGACATTTTGGAGCAGCCGGTCCTGACGCTGCTGCTGTCCGCCGTGGACGCGGTGACCAGCGGTTTTGAGTATGAGGATGTGTTTCGCTGCCTGAAGACCGGCATGACAGACTTGACGGCGGCGGAATGCGATCTCCTGGAAAACTATGTGATCCGTTGGGAAATTCGGGGCAATATGTGGCTGCGGGATGTCGACTGGACGGCGGACCCGGACGGATACAGCGGAGAGATGACCGACTATCGCCGGGAACAGCTGGCCGAGATAAACGCGATCAGAAGAAAAGTCAGAAAGCGGTTTCTTACCCTGAGTGATGGAATAAAAGCCAATAAAACGGTAAGAGGTAAAGCTGAAGCGCTTTACAGATTTGCGGAGGACGCCGGTACACCGGCTGTGTTGGAACAGCGGGAGAGAGAACTGCTGGAGCAGGGGCAGGTGCAGGCGGCGGAGGAGTACGCCCAGCTGTGGCGGATATTCTGTGATGTGCTGGACCAGTTCGTGGCGCTTTTGGGTGACACGGAGGTGGACGGCGATGAGTTTGCACGGCTGCTGCGGCTGACGCTGAGCCAATACGCCGTGGCCACTATACCTGCCACGCTGGACCAGGTAAAGGTAAGCCCCTTGACGCGGAATGACCGCCATACGGTGCGGCATCTTTTTCTGCTGGGTGCCAATGACCATGTGCTGCCCACGGTGGAGAAAGGCGGAGGCATACTGGACGAGCAGGAGCGTGAGCTTTTACAGCAGCAGGGAATACTGTTGTCCGACGCCACGTTCGACCCGCTGAGCAATGAGCTGCAGAATATCTATGCCGCCCTGGCCCAGCCCACGGAGACACTGACCGTGTCCTGGTGCACCGGCGATGAGGCCGGGGCGAAACTGCTGCCGTCCTTTGTGGTAGAGCGTATCCGCAAGCTGTTTCCGCAAGTGGAAATACAACGGGAAGACGGCGCGTACCGCTGCGGACTGCCTGCGGCGGCACTGGCGCTGGCGGGACAGCGGCCCGGCGGCGCGCTGTGGCGCTATTTTGAAATGCACGGCCAGGGCGGTACGCTGGAGAAGATGGCATCGGCCCGGGCTATGGGCCGGGGAAGGCTGTCGCCCGGGGCGGTACGCAGCCTGTATGGCAGCACACTGGCCATGTCCGCCTCGCGGCTGGACCAGGTGAAAAGCTGTCACTTCGGCTATTTCATGGAATACGGTCTGCGGGCCAGGGAACGGATAAAGGCGGATTTCCAGGCACCTGAAGTGGGCACGTTTATCCACTATCTGCTGGAGAATGTCCTGCGGGACGTGGAGCAGCAGGGCCGGCGGCCGGAACGGCGGGAATTGTCAGCATCTGTGCGGCGGTACACGGACGAGTACGTTCGGACGGTCATCGACAGCTACGGTGAAAAGAGTGCGCGGTTCCGGTATCTGTTTTCCCGACTGCGGGAGACGGCGCTGGTCATTGTAGAAAATGTGCTGGACGAGTTGGATAATTCGGATTTCCGGCCTGTGGCCTTCGAGTTGGGCTTCGGCGGTAAAAATGGGCAGCTGCCTGCCGTTACGGTGACGGCTGGGGATACCACACTGTCCGTCACCGGTAAGGTAGATCGGGTGGACGGCTGGCTGAAGAACGGTAAGCTGTATCTGCGGGTAGTGGACTACAAGACCGGGAAAAAGGCTTTTGATCTGGCGGATGTGCGCTACGGTCTGGGTATCCAGATGCTGTTGTACCTTTTCGCACTGCAGCGGTACGGCGGGGACTATTTTGGGGCGGCGGTGGAGCCGGCGGGAGTGCTGTACCTGCCGGCACGGGACGTCATCAAAAAGGCGGATCGGGCCATCGCGCCGGACAAGCTGGCCGCATTGCTGCGGGGCGAGCTGCGGCGGACGGGCATGGTGCTGTCTGATCCGGAGGTGCTGACAGCTATGGAGCACAGCGCGCTGGAGTCGCCCTGCTATCTGCCTATTGCAGTGAAAAAGGACGGTTCGGTCAGCGGTCTGGCGGCCGGTGTGCTAGCGGACGCGGCTCAGATGGGCAAAATGGGCCGGTATGTGGACGGGCTGCTGCGGAGGGTGGCCCGGGAGCTGGGCGACGGCAATATAGACGCAGATCCATGCCGCAGGGGGCCTCAGGAAAGCGCCTGCGACTGGTGCCCATTCGCGTCGGCCTGCTGGTTTGACGAGAAACGGGACAAGCCCCATTATCTGCAAAAGACCACGCCGGAGGAATTCTGGCAGCTGGTGGACGAGGAGGTGACGCACCGTGGCTGATATCCAACTGACGGCACAGCAGCGTGGGGCGGTGGAGGACCGGGGCGGCAGCCTGCTGGTGTCCGCCGCCGCCGGATCCGGCAAGACGAAGGTGCTGGTAGAGCGTGTGTTCGCGTATCTGACGGAGGAACGCTGCCACATAGACGATTTCCTCATTATCACATTTACCCGCGCCGCTGCCGCCGAACTGCGGACAAAGCTGGCTGCGGAGCTGGCAAAGCGGGTGGCGCAGGACCCGGAGAACAGTCACCTGCGGCAGCAGATGTTCCGGGTGTATCAGGCGGACATCAAGACGGTGGACGGATTCTGTGCGGGGCTGCTGCGGGAGCACATCCATCTGCTGGAGCCGGTGGAGGGGCGGAGCCTGACGCCGGACTTCCGTATCCTGGATGAGGCGGAGGCAGGCGTGCTGAAGCAGCGGGCGCTGGAGGATGCGCTTGAGGCGTTTTATCAGCGCATCGAGCAGGGGGACGAGGGCTGCCGGGCGCTGGCGGAGACGCTGGGATTCGGACGTGACGACCGGGCGCTGGCAGCGCTGGTGCCGGAGCTGCACGGAAAATTGCAGAGCCATCCTTACCCGGACAAGTGGTTGGAGAGGGCGGCGGAGAGCTGGGCGGACCTGCCGGAACGGCTGGGCGACAGCGTGTACGGCCGTACGATCATGGAAGACACGGTGCGCCGCGCCGATTACTGGGCGGGGCGGCTGGAACGCGCCGTGAAGGATATGGAAGACTGCGAGAGTGTATATAATGCCTATGCGGACCGGTTTTTGGAAACGGCGGCGCAGCTGCGGGAGTACGCGGCCGCGGCCCGGGAGGGCTGGGATGCAATGGGCCGCGTGCAGCCGGCCTTCCGGCGGATGGGCGTGGTGAAGGGGGACGAGTGCGCCGGGGCGAAGGACGCGGCGCGGGCGGTGCTGGAAAAGTGCCGTGATGCGCTGAAGAAGCTGTCTGCGCCGTATCAGACGGCGGAGGCGGAGCTGTTGGGCGACCTGCGGGCCATCGCGCCCGCTATGCGGGCGCTGCTGGCGCTGACGGAGGATTTCGACAAGCGGTTCCGGGCAGAGAAGGTGCGGCGGAACGCTATGGATTTCTCTGACCAGGAGCACTACGCCGTGCAGATGCTGTGCCATCCGGACGGAACGCCCACGGAGCTTGGCGAGCAGGTGTCCCGGCGGTACCGGGAGATCATGGTGGATGAGTATCAGGACACCAATGAAGTGCAGAACTGTATCTTCCGGGTGGTATCGCGGCAGGGGGAGAATATCTTTGCCGTGGGCGACGTGAAGCAGAGCATCTACCGGTTCCGGCTGGCGGAGCCGGGGATATTCCTGGAAAAATACAGGACCTATGCCGACGCGGAATGCGCTGCGCCGGGTGCGCCGCGGCGGCGGGTACTGAGCCGGAACTTCCGGTCACGCCGGGAGGTGCTGGCGGCCACGAACTTCGTGTTCGCGGCGTTGATGTCCCGGGAAATGGGTGAACTGGACTATACGGAGGAGCAATACCTTCACTTCGGGGCGGAATACTATCCGGAGGTGCCGCGGGAGACGGAGTTCCACTACCTGGCCGTGGAGGACACGCCGGAGCAGCGGTTCGACCGGGCGGAGGCCGAGGCGCGTTTCGTGGCAAAGCGTATTCGCCATATGCTGGATGAAGGGTTCGCTGTCCGCGGAGGGGACGGGACCATGCGCCCGGTCGTGCCGGAGGATATCGTGATATTGATGCGGTCGCCCAGCGCGCGGCAGGCGGTGTTTGCCGCCGCACTGGCACGGGAGGGCATCCCCTGCGACGGCGGGGAAAGTGAGGATTTCTTCTCGGCCATGGAGGTTGCCGTGGTATTGTCGTTGCTGGAGGTGGTGGACAACCCGAGACAGGACGTGCCGCTGATCGCGGTGCTGCGTTCGCCGCTGGTGGGTATGAGCGCCGACCGGCTGGCGGAGATACGGGCCGTACAGCGTGAGGGGGATTATTATGAGGCGCTGCGGCAGGATGAGGGCGAGGACGCGCAGGCGTTCCTGTCGCTGCTGCATGAGCTGCGGCAGGCGGCGCGGGAACTGTCCGCCGACAAGCTGCTGTGGTACATCTATGACCGCTGCCGGGTGCAGGCGATCTTCGGCGCTATGGAGGACGGTGCAGCACGTCAGGCGCGGCTGAGGGCACTATATGACTATATACGGCGGCTCGTGCAGGGCGGCAGAACGAGCCTGTTCGACTGTGTGCGGCAGCTGAGGCAGCTGCTGGAAAGCGGCGATGCGCCAGCCATTACCGCTGCAGGTGCGGCGGGCGGTGTGCGCTTGATGAGCGTGCACAAATCCAAGGGACTGGAGTTTCCGGTGGTGTTCCTGGCGGACCTGAACCGGAGCTTCAACCGGCAGGACCTGGACCGGCCGGTACTGGTCCATCCCCAGCTGGGCGTGGGCGCGGAGCGTGTGGAGGTGGAGCGCCGTCTGCGATACGACACCGTCTCCAAAACGGCGCTGGTGCTGACGCTGGAACGGGAGGCCAAGGCGGAGGAGCTGCGTATCCTCTATGTGGCTATGACCCGTGCACAGGAGAAGCTCATCATGGTATGCTCGCGGAAAAACCCGGGCAAGCACCTGAAGGAACTGTGTGCACTGGCAGAGCTGCCGGTGCCGCCGGAGGCGGTGGCCGCGGTAAACTGCCCGGGAGACTGGCTGCTGCTGGCGCTGCTGAGCACATATCAGGCCGGGGTGTTCCACGATTACACCGGGGTACGTCCTGCGGTACTGTGCGATGGGCCGGAGGGCTTGGTGCTGCGGCTCCACCGCATCGGTGGTGAGGAGGACGGGGGCGCGGCGATGCCGGCGGAGGAGTCGGGACCGCAGACGCCGGATCCGCAGCCGGACAAGACGGCGCTGGCGTTCCGGTACAGCCACAGGGCGGCGACAGTGACGCCCTCCAAGGTGACGGCTACCCAGCTGAAGGGGCGGGCCATCGACCAGGAGATCGCCGAGGGAACGCTGCCGACGCGGCGGACCGCCGCACCGGAGAAGCCGCGATTTTTGCAGGAAAAGCACGGGCTGACCGGGGCAGAGCGCGGCACAGCCATGCACCTGGCGATGCAGTTTCTGCCGCTGGATACCCCTGCGGCACCGGAGGCAGTGACGGCTTTTGCGGAGACACTGACGGCCCGTCGGCTGTTGACGCCAGAGCAGGCGGCGGCGCTGGATATCCCGGCGCTGACGCGGTTTTTGGCGTCGCCGCTGGCAGAGAGGATACGGACTGCGCCGCAGGTGTGGCGGGAGTACCGCTTCGCGCTGCTCACCGATGCGGGGATCTATGATGCCGCGGCGGCAGGGGAGGAGATGCTCCTGCAGGGCGTGGCGGACTGCGTGTTCGAGACGGAGGCTGGTCTGAGCGTGGTGGACTTCAAGACCGACCGGGTAACGGCGGGAGAGGCGCCGCAGCGGGCAGAGGTCTATCGGCCGCAGCTGGATGCCTACGCCGGGGCGCTGTCGCGGATACTGGAAAAGCCGGTGACGGAGCGCATTCTGTATTTCTTCGCCTGCGGAGAAGAAATTTCTTTGTGAAAATAGTGAAAAATGCTTGCATTTGCGGGAAGAGTATGCTATTATCACAGTTGCGTTTGCGGCGCTGCCGCGGCGACGAGTGAACCAGAAAGGGGTGAACAAGAGCAATGAAGGAAGGAATCCATCCCAATTATCAGCAGACTACTATCAAATGCGCCTGCGGTAATGTGATTGAGACAGGTTCTACGAAGAAGGATATTCGCGTGGAAGTCTGCTCTAAGTGTCACCCCTTCTTCACCGGCAAGCAGAAGCTGGTGGATACCGGCGGACGCGTTGCCAAGTTCAACAAGCGTTTCGGCCTGGACAAGTAAGGACACATCACATCGCAAGACCCGTACCAATGGTGCGGGTCTTGCTTTTTTGCGGTGCGACGGGGTATAATTAAGGCAACACAGTTATAAAGAGGAATATTATGGAACGAAAAACCATTGAAGAAAACAAAAACGGTGCGCGGGACTACGCGGTGCTGGTGGGGCTGCGGTCCCCGGTACTGGGTGCGGACAGCGCCGACGAGGAGAGTCTGGCGGAGTTGGCGGCCTTGGTGGAGACGGCGGGCGGTGAGTCCGTGGGTATGATCCTGCAGAGCCGGGAGAAACCAGACCCCCATAGCTTCATCGGCGAGGGAAAAGTGGAGGAGGTCAAGCGCATGGTGGAGAACAGTGAGGCCACCATGGTGATCTTCGACAACGATCTGTCCCCGTCGCAGGTGCGGGTGCTCACGGAGCTGTGCGGTGTGCAGGTGCTGGACCGCAGCGGCCTGATCTTGGATATCTTCGCCCAGCGAGCCCGGACAAAGGAGGGCTGCCTGCAGGTAGAGCTGGCGCAGTATCAGTACCTGTTGCCCCGGCTGATCGGTATGTGGAGCCATCTGGAACGGCAGGGCGGTACCGGCGGCTCGCCCATCGGCACGAAGGGACCCGGCGAGACGCAGCTGGAGACGGACCGGCGGCACATCCGGCGGAAGATCGACAAGCTGAAGGAGGAGCTGGAGGAGGTGCGGCGCGTCCGCGCCACCCAACGTCAGCGGCGGCGGAAGAACGAGATACCCGTGGTGGCCATCGTGGGCTATACCAACGCGGGCAAATCCACGCTGCTCAATGCCATCACCGGCGCGGACATACCGGCCAACAACCGACTGTTCGATACCTTGGACACCACTACGCGGCTGCTGACCGTCAGCGATACGCTGGATGTGGTGATCTCCGACACGGTGGGATTTATCCGCAAGCTGCCTCATCAGCTGGTGGAAGCATTCAAGGCCACGCTGGAGGAATTGGAGTACGCCGATCTGCTGCTGCACGTCATCGATGCCAGCAACCCGGAGTGGCAGGAGCAGGCGCGGATCGTGGATGACCTGATCCGGGAGCTGGGGGCGGAGAACATCCCCTGCATTCGGGTATACAATAAGTCCGATCTGGCGTTTGCCTTCCAGCGGGACAAGGAGGGGGACGCGGTATCCGTGTCCGCCAAGACCGGCGAGGGGTTGGACAGGCTGCTCTCCGCCATCGACAAGAAGCTGGACAAGGGCACGAAGCGTGTGACGCTGCACCTGCCCTACGATAAGGCCGGAGCGCTGGACAGCCTGTACCGGGAGGCCAAGGTGGAGTCTGTGGAGTACGGCGAGACAGTGGACGTGGTAGCGGTGTGTACACCGCGGGTCATCGGGCAGCTGAAGGGCTATATCGAAGGTTGGACGGAGCCGAAGGAGGAGTGGGAATGAGCGATTTCCGCGTACCCTTTGGCCCGTCAGAGACGGAGTTCACCGAAAAACGGTCCCGTTTTATCGGCCATCTGCTACCGGTGGAGACGGAGGAGCAGGCGCGGGAATATATCGCGCAGATGAAGAAGAAATATTACGATGCCCGGCACAACTGCTGGTGCTATCTCATCGGTCGCGACACCCTGCGCTACGGCGACGACGGCGAGCCTCAGGGCACGGCGGGGCAGCCTATGCTCAACGTGTTCCAGCGGGAGAACGTCACCAACGTGGTATGCGTGGTGACGCGGTACTTCGGCGGGATCCTGCTGGGGGCCGGCGGGCTGACCCGAGCGTATTCCAAAAGCGCCCGTGATACGCTGGCGGCGGCAGGCGTGTCGGAGATGGGCCTGTGGGCCACGGCGGACATCCCGTGCCCCTACGCACTGTTCGAGCGTGTGCGTGGCGAGGTAACGGCCCTGGGCGGTACGGTGGACAGCGCCGATTACGGCGCGGATATCCGCCTGGCCATATCCCTTCCGGCGGAGAACACAGCGGCGCTGCGGGACCGGCTGACGGAGCTGTCGGCCGGCGGAATGGTACTGACGGTGATGGCAGAGGCGTACCGGCCGGGACCGAGAACAGAGCTATGAATACAGCGTCCCCGGCGTGATCGGCGCCGGGGACGCTGCACATTTTGGGCGGGACGGCATAGAATGGCGTGAATACAAAGGAGGTGCCAGCATGGAGGAATATCTCGTCACCGCCCGGTCCGTGACCCAGGCGCAGCGTATGGCGCAGCTGCTGGAGCGTCGAGGTGTGCGCGCCGTGGTAGGCCGTGCACCCATGGGCCTGACCGGTAAGGGGTGCGGCTATGTGCTGCGGCTGCGGGGACAGACCCGCACGGCGGCGGCCCTGCGGCTGCTGCGGGAGGCGGGCTTTGCGCCCGCGCAGGTATTTGTTCGTCAGGATGACGGGTATAGTGAGGTAGAGCTATGATCTATTTTGACGCGGGGGCCACGACGCTGCAAAAGCCGGAGACAGTGGCGCGGGCCATGTATCGGGCAGTGTCTGCACTGTCCTCGCCGGGGCGGGGGAGCTATCCGGCCACGCGGGCGGCGGAGGAGACAGACCTGCAATGCCGCACACTGGCGGCAAGGCTGTTCGGCGTGGCTGATCCGGCACGGGTGGTGTTCACCTCCTGCGCCACGCACGGGCTGAACATCGCCGTCCGGACGCTGGTGAAGCCCGGCGGGCGCGTGGTCATCTCCGGGTATGAGCACAACGCTGTTACCCGGCCGCTGCACGCCATACCGGGTGTGGAGATCACGGTGGCGGATGGGCCGTTGTTTGACGAGGAGGAAATGGTGCGGCAGTTCGCTGCGGCGCTGGCGCGCCCGGCGGACGCGGTGATCTGTACCCATGTGTCCAACGTGTTCGGATACCGTCTGCCGGTGGAGCGTATCGCGTCGCTGTGCCGGGAAAAAGGCATACCCTTCGTGCTGGACGCTTCCCAGTCTGCGGGGATGCTGCCGGTGGATATGGATGCGCTGGGCGCGGCGTTTATCGCTATGCCGGGGCATAAAGGACTGTATGGACCGCAGGGTACGGGGCTGCTGCTGTGCGGCGCGGAGCCGAAACCGCTGCTGCGGGGCGGCACGGGGTCGCAGTCGATCCTGCAGGAGATGCCGGAGGAGCTGCCGGACCGGCTGGAGGCCGGGACACACAATATGCCGGGGATCGCGGGGCTGCTGGAGGGCCTGCGGTTTGTGGAGCAGCAGGGTGTGGGACGTATTGCCGGGCACGAAAGACGCCTGGCGCGGCAGATGGCGGCACGGCTGCGGGAGCTTCCCGGTGCGGAGGTGTTCTATACGCCGGAGGATGGGGTGCAGACAGGTGTGCTGAGCTTTTGCCTGGCCGATTGGGACTGCGAGGCGCTGGGCGAAGCTCTTGCAGCGCAGGGTGCGGCGGTGCGGGCGGGACTGCACTGTGCGCCTCTGGCGCACCGCACGGCGGGAACGTTGGAGACAGGCACCGTGCGGTGCAGCTTTTCGGCCTTCAACACCACCGCACAGGTGGAGTGCTTTGCACGTATTTTGCGGCAGATCGTTCGTTAAACTGCAAAACTGTTCACATATTTTTTTGTTGCATTTTCCCAATATTTTTTATATAATGTTAGTATCTATTTTTATGCCCGCAACAGGAAGGGTGGTAACGTGGATAAGGTACTTTCGTTATTGGAAAATATTGGGAATTACTTATTGCTGATACGGATATCGGATATACTGGACATCGCCATTATCGCGTTTCTGGTATACAACCTGCTCCGTATGGTCAAGAGCACCCGCGCCGAGAATATCCTCAAGGGCGTGGTGGCGTTCCTGCTGGTGCTGTGGCTGGCTGATATATTGCAGCTCAACGCCATATCGTACCTCATGCGGAACCTGGTGCAGGTAGGGATCCTGTCCATCATCGTCCTGTTCCAGCCGGAGATCCGCCAGATACTGGAGAAGGTGGGCAGCCGGAACATCCGACTGCTGCGGGCCTTCAACGATCCCAAGCAGCAGTCGGAGCTGGAGACGGCTATCGATCAGACGGTGACGGCGTGCAGCGAGATGTCGCAGAGTAAGACCGGCGTGCTGATCGTCTTTGAACGCGACATCCATCTGGATGACATGGTGCGAAGCGGTACGACGCTGGACGCCGCCGTATCCTCCGAGCTGCTGAAAAACATCTTTTTCGTCAAGGCGCCCATGCATGACGGCGCGGTCATCATCCGCCGCGGGCGGATCCTGGGCGCGGGCTGTATGCTGCCCCTGAGCAAAAACGTGAACCTGAGCCGCGACCTGGGTATGCGGCACCGGGCCGGTATCGGCATGAGCGAGAACTCCGATGCGGTGGTGGTCATCGTTTCGGAGGAAACAGGCTCCATCTCTGTGGCTATCGGCGGTATGCTCAAGCGGCACCTGAAGTCGGAGACGCTGGGCAAGCTGCTGCGTAATGAGCTGATGCCGCCGGAGGAGGAGCCGGAGGACAAGCCCCGACGCAATCTGGCGGAGCTGCTGGGACTGAACAGAAAGGGGGCGGACGACCATGTCGGAACGGATCTCTGATACAAACAACGGGACGGCCGGCAGCGAGGCGCGCACGCCCCGCTTTAACCGCAGCAAGACCGTGCAGGTCATCATCTCCATCCTGGTGGCCTTGGCGCTGTGGGTATATGTGGATGTGGAGAAGGCGCCGGAGAGGACGAAGACCATTCGGGATGTTCCGGTGGAGTTCTCCGGTGAGAACACCACGCTGGCAGACAAAAATCTGATGCTGCTCTCCGGCTATGACACCACCATTGATCTGACGATACGCGGCCCTAAGCGTGAGCTGGTGAAGATGAACCGGGATAACGTGCGGGTCATTGCCAGTACCTCCAGCATCGATTCCGTGGGCGTGCACCAGCTGGATTGGACCGTAAGCTTCCCTGACGGGGTGGTACGCACGAATGTCAGCGTGGAAAAGGCCAGCCTGAGCCAGATCACGGTGACGGTGGGTGAGTTGTATACGAAGGAAGTGCCGGTAGAGTGTCAGGTCATCGGCGAGGTGGCCGAGGGATATTTCACCGGCGACGTAGTGCTGGATCCCGAGGTGCTGACGCTGCGCGCCCAGCGGGACGATCTGCTGAATGTCAGCTGCGCCAAGCTGACGGTGGATATCAGCGGCGCGACCCGATCGGTGGTGCAGACAGTGGACGTACAGCTGTACGACTACGACGGCAATCTGGTGGAGAACAGCAACATACGCACCAGCGCCAGCCTGATACAGGCCAAGGTACCGGTGCTGACCACCAAGGAGGTGGCCCTGGCCGTAGAGTTCGAGGGCGTACCCGGCGCGGCGGCGGACAGCATTGTCTGTGATATCGCGCCCAAGACGGTGCGGCTGAACGGAGAAGCCGATGTGCTGGCGTCTATTGACAAGCTCGTGCTGGCCACGCTGCACGTGGACGATCTGGAGCTGCACCAGCAGAACAGCTATGTGGTCACGCCGCCGGACGGCACCTGGCTGGTCAACGGAAACGAGGTGGCCACGGTGGATATCACCCTGGACGGCATCAGCGAGACGACGCTGGCGGTGACGGATCTGTCCTTCACCGACCTGCCGGCGGGACTGTACGCCATCGTGCCGGAGGGCGGATTGACGGTACGGCTGTGGGGGCTCAGCGAGGAGATCGAAGCCATTACCGCCGAGAACCTGCGCGCCACGGCGGACATGAGCGCCGTGACCGGACAGGGGAGCTTCACCGTGCCGGTGACCGTGACGGTCAGCGGATTCAGCGATGTGACGGTACGCGGCACCTATGAGCTGACGCTGACCATTACCGACACGCCGCCGCAGACGGAGCCGGCGGTACCCGCCGGCGGAGAGGACCAGACGGTCCCCGCGGCGCCGGAGACATGAGTATTCCCGAGAGGTGAGATAATGACACAGATCGCAACGGTTGAAAAGCTATTGCCCGGCGGGTATGCGGAGATATCCGTACCGCGGAAGACCGCCTGCGGCCATGACTGCGAGGAATGTGCCGGCTGCGGCATGACCGGCGCGGCCATCAAGGCCCGTGCCAAGAACGACCCCAACGCCCAGCCGGGGGAGAAGGTCGTGGTGGAGAGCAGCACGAAAAAGCTGCTGGGCGTGGTGGCGCTGGTATATGTGCTGCCGGTGGTGTGCTTTCTGCTGGGGTACTTCCTGTCGGAGGGACTGGCGGAGGGCTGGCGCTACGGTATCGCCGTGGCCGCCGCGGTGCTGGCGTTTGTGCCCAGCGTGGCCTATGACCGCTACGCACGGCGGAAAGAGCTGCTGACCTATACCATATTGCGGGTGTTCTGAGAGATGTTCGGCTATGTGCGGCCTTCGGACGACCGGCTGACGCCGGCGGATCGTGAGACGTTCCGCGCCGCCTACTGCGGGCTGTGCCACGCGCTGGGTGCGCGGTACGGTCTGACGGGGCGGATGACCCTGAACTATGATCTGACTTTTTTGGCGATGGTGCTGTCGGATGGCGTAGAGGAGGTGTGCGCCAGACGCTGCGCGGTGCATCCGCTGCGGAGACGCTGCTGCGCTGCGGGCGATCCGGCGTTGGACGCGGCGGCGGACATGAGCGTGATACTGACCTACCGGCAGCTGCGGGACGGCGTGGCCGACCACGGCTTCTGGGGCGGGCTGAAGTATCGCATCGCATTGGCGCTGCTGTATCCGGCGTACCGGAAGGCGCGGGAACGGCGGCCGCAGTTCGACGCGGGGACCCAGGCGCATCTGACGGATCTGGCGGCGTTGGAACGGGACAGATGTGCCTCCCTGGATGCGCCGGCGGACGCCTTTGCACAGCTGTTGGCTTTGGCGGCGGAGGAGGTCGGCGATCCGGTGCGGCGGCGGGTGACGGCACAGCTGCTGTACCATCTGGGCCGCTGGGTCTATCTGGTGGACGCGGCGGACGACCTGCGGGCGGATATAAAAAGCGGCGGGTACAACCCGCTGGCCCTGCGCTTCACGCCGAAGGACGGCGTGCTGACACCGGCCGACAGCGAGGTGCTGGCCCTGACGCTGGACGGTTCCGTCCGCGCTATGGCGGCGGCTTTTGAGCTTCTGCCGGAGACAAAGTATACACCGGTCCTGCGTGCTGCGGTGTACGAGGGACTGTATGCCGTGGGGGCGGCCGTGCTGCACGGCACGTTCCGTAAGCGGCAGCGAAGAGAAGAACCTATACGAAAGGCGGACACGGACTATGCGTGATCCCTATCAAGTGTTGGGGGTGCCCAGCACCGCCACAGACGAAGAGGTGAAGAAGGCTTACCGCGACCTGGCGCGGAAGTATCACCCGGACAATTATCACGACAACCCGCTGGCTGATCTGGCGCAGGAGCGCATGAAGGAGATCAACGAGGCCTATGAGGCGGTGCAGTCTCAGCGGAAGGCCCAGCGCAGCGGCGGATATTCCGCTTCCGGTACGGGCTACGGCACCGGATACGGCGGGTATCAGTCGGCATATCAGGGGGGCTATCAGGGCGGCAGCCGCTATCAGCGGGTGCGTATGGCCATCAGCAGCGGCGATCTGAACCTGGCGGAGGAGCTGCTGAACGCCCAGACTGACCACGACGCCGAGTGGAATTTTCTCAAGGGTGCGATCTGCTACCGCCGGGGCTGGCTGGACGAGGCGCGGCAGTATTATCAGACTGCCGTTACCATGGCGCCGGACAACCCGGAGTACCAGCGGGCGCTGGATATTCTGGAGGGCCGCGGTGCGGCCTACCGGCCCGATGGCTATGGCAGTGTGACCACCGGAAGCTGCGGCGACAGCGGCTGTCTGCGTCTGTGCGGTACTGCGCTGTGCTGCAATGCCCTTGGCGTTCCGGTCTGTTTTTGCTGAGTACACAAAAGGGGAGAGTCCCCGTTTACTAAAACAAAGGAGTTGATCCTGTGGTCAAGAGTATGACCGGTTACGGCCGCGCCCGCGAGATGCGCAGCGGCAGAGATATCACCGTGGAGGTGCGGTCCGTCAACAACCGCTATCTGGACTGCACCGTGAAGCTGCCCCGCGCCTATATTTTTGCGGAGGACGCCATCAAGACACGCGTACAGAAAGCGATCTCCCGCGGCAAGGTGGATGTGTTCGTCACCATTGACACCTCTGCGGCGGATGTGGCGGTGGTGCAGGTGAACGAAGGGCTGGCGAAAGGGTACTATGACGCGCTGATGCACCTGAAGAACAGCTTTGCGCTGTCCGGCGACGTGACGCCGGAGGTGCTGGCCAGGTTCCCTGATGTGCTGACGGTCACCAAGGCGGAGGAGGATGTGGAGGCGATCGCCGCCGACATCTGCGCCGTGCTGGATGATGCGCTGGCGGCCTATAACGCCATGCGTGCCGTAGAGGGTGAAAAGCTGGCGTTGGATGTGTCCTCCCGGGTGGATACCATCGAGGAGACCGTGAGCAAGGTGGAGGCGCAGTCGCCCCAGACAGTGGCGGCCTATCGCCAGCGTCTGGAAGCCAAGATGCAGGAGGTATTGCAGTCTGCTACCATCGACGAGAGCCGTATCCTTACCGAGGCGGCCATCTTCGCTGATAAGGTGGCTGTGGATGAAGAGACGGTGCGCCTGCGGAGCCATATCGCCCAGCTGCGGGATATGCTGCAAAGCGGCGAGCCCGTGGGCCGAAAGCTGGATTTCCTGATCCAGGAGGTCAACCGCGAGTGCAATACCATCGGCTCCAAGTGCAACGACCTGACTGTGGCACGGGATGTGGTGAACATGAAGGCCGAGGTAGAGAAGATCCGCGAGCAGGTACAGAATGTGGAGTGAGGAGGCCGGTATGCAGTTTATCAACATCGGCTTCGGCAATCTGGTCTCCGCCCAGCGGCTCATCGCCGTGGTCAGCCCGGACTCCGCCCCGGTAAAGCGCCTGGTGCAGGAATCCCGTGACCGAGGGATGCTTATCGACGCTACCTATGGCCGCAAGACGGCCTCGGTGCTCATTATGGACAGCGACCATGTGGTGCTGTCTGCCCTGGCGGCGGATCGTCTGGCACCGCGCCTGGGATTGCCGGTAGAAGAATTGACAGAGGAGGATGAATGACCCTTGCATAAGATAGGAAAGACCTTTATTGTCTCCGGGCCCTCCGGCGTGGGCAAGAGCACCGTGCTGCACGCCCTGTTCCAGGGGCGCGACGATCTGTATTTCTCCGTATCCGCCACTACCCGCGCGCCCCGCGAGGGCGAGCAGGACGGTGTGGATTATCACTTCATTCAGGCGGATGCCTTCCGCGACATGATCGCCGCCGATGCATTTCTGGAATATGCCGAGTATGTGGGCAACTTCTATGGCACGCCCAAGATGTACGTGGACGACGCCATGGCCCGGGGCAAGGACGTGATATTGGATATCGAGCGCCAGGGCGCCGTGCAGGTGTGTGCCAAGCGGCCGGAGACGGTGCGTATTTTCATCGCCCCGCCCAGTTGGGACGAGCTGGAGCGCCGCCTGACCGCCCGGGGGACCGATACGCCGGAGAAAATACAGAAGCGTCTGATCCGCGCCCAGGTGGAGCTGGAGATGGCCGGCGACTATGACTACTTTGTGGTCAACGATACGGTGGAACACGCCGTGAACGAGCTGCGGGCCATTATGTGCGCCGAGCACTGTAAACCGGCCGAGCGTATGGGCGCCATCCTCAGCGAAAAGTAAGTGTGTGAACCAACGCGGCCTGTCCGCGTATCTGGGCCGCCCCGCCGGGGCGCATCCATACAAAACGAAAGGAACTGATCGTTATGTCTATGCTTTATCCCGCTATGAACAAGCTGACCGAGTACATCCCCAACCGCTACATGATGGTGAACGTGGTGGCACGCCGCGCCCGTCAGATCGCCGCCGAGGCCGAGGTCACCGGCGAGCCTCTGCCGGAGAAGCCCGTGACGATGGCCATCGGCGAGGTGGCCGAGGGCAAGTACGTCAGCGACCCTGTTATCGAGGAAGACGAGGTCTGAGGTGGCGGTGATCGCCAAGGTGGCCGTACAGGCGGCTACCTACGCCATTGACAAGGTCTATGACTACCTGCTGCCGGAGGAAGTCGGCGGACAGATGGGCTGTCGGGTGCTGGTGCCATTCGGCCGCGGCAACCGGCTCACAGAGGCGATGATCCTCTCCCTGCATCAGGCGGTGCCGGACAAGCCGCTGAAGGCGGTCCGGTCCCTGCTGGACGAGGAGCCGGTCATCACCGAAAGGGAGCTGCGGCTGGCGCTGTGGATGACACGCCGGTATTTCTGCACGTTTTATGATGCGCTGCGTACCGTGCTGCCTGCCGCCGTATGGTACCATTACCGGGAGACCTGGTCCCTGGCCCAGCCGCCGCTGGCGCCCACGCGACAGGAGGCAGCGGTATGCCGCCTTTTGCAGGATGGCCCGCTGACCACGGATAAGCTGCGTCAGGCGCTGGGCGATGATGTTGAGCCGCTGCTGCGCCGCATGGCCAAATCGGGTGCACTGCACTGCAAAAAGGAGCAGAGCCGCAAGGTACGCGACAAGGTAGTGCTGTTCGCCCGTCTCGCCGTTCCTGCTGAGGAGGCGCTGGCTCTGGCCGGTAAGTCCCAGCGGCGGCGCGAGACGGTGACGTTCCTGGCCCAAAACGGCGAGACGGCACTGCACGATGTGACATATTTCACCGGCGTATCCCGCCAGACACTGAATGCCCTGGAAAAGCTGGGGGCGGTGGCGTACCGGGAGCAGGAAGAATACCGAATATCTGAAAAACGATACACTGTAAAGGCTGAGAACTTGACACTGAATGGACAGCAGCAGCGCGTCTGTGACACGCTGCTGGCCCAGGTGCGGACGGGGACGCCCGGCGTCACGCTGCTGCGCGGCGTTACCGGCAGCGGCAAGACGGTGGTGTATATCCGACTGGCGCAGGAGCTGCTGAAAATGGGCAGGTCCGTGATGATCCTGGTGCCGGAGATCGCCCTGACGCCCCAGATGATGGCACGCTTCACCGCATACTTCGGCCACGAGGTAGCGCTGCTGCACAGCGGTCTGCGGATGACGGAGCGCTACGATCAGTTCAAGCGGCTGCGGCGGGGCGAGGCCCATATCGTGCTGGGCACCCGGTCGGCGGTGTTTGCGCCGCTGGAGGACCTGGGCCTCATCATCATGGATGAGGAGCAGGAGGGGTCCTATCAATCGGAAAACGCACCCTGTTATCACGCCCGGGATGTGGCAAAATACCGCTGCGCCGCCGAGGGCGCGCGGCTGCTGCTGGGCTCTGCCACGCCCACGGTGGAGACGTTTTACCACGCGCAGCAGGGAGAGTACGATCTGCTGGAGCTGACGGAGCGCTACAACCGCCGCGCCCTGCCTGAGGTCCGCATCGCCGATCTGCGGCAGGAGCTGCGTGCCGGAAACAGCACCGTCATCAGCCGCCCGCTGCAGGAGGAACTGGCAAAAAACATCGCTGCGGGGGAGCAGAGCATCCTGTTCCTGAACCGCAGGGGAAATAGCCGCCAGCTGTTGTGCCCCCAGTGCGGCTATGTGCCGGAGTGCCCACGGTGCAGCGTATACCTGACATACCACAGTGCCAACGACCGGCTGATGTGCCACTACTGCGGCTATTCACACGCTGCGCCGACGGTGTGCCCTGAGTGTGGCGGCACACTGAAGCATATCGGCTTCGGTACCCAGCGGGTAGAGGAGGAGCTGCACGAGCTGTTCCCAGGGACAGAGGTGCTGCGGATGGACGCGGACACTGTATCCGTGGGACATGAGGCACTGCTGAAAGAATTTGAGGAGAGGCAGATCCCCATTCTGCTGGGTACCCAGATGGTGGCCAAGGGTCTGGATTTTGCCAATGTGACGCTGGTGGGGGTGCTCAGCGCCGATCTGTCCCTGTATGTGGATCATTACCGGGCGGCGGAGAGGACCTTCAACCTGCTGACACAGGTGGTTGGCCGTGCGGGCCGGGGCGACAAGGCCGGACGGGCTGTGATACAGACCTACACACCGGAGAATGATGTGATACAGGCGGCGGCCGCCCAGGACTACCAGAGGTTTTACGACGCCGAGATCGCGCTGCGCCGCCTGCGGCAGGACCCGCCCTTTGCAGATCAGTTCACCGTTACGGTGACGGGACCGGAGGAGGCGTCGGTACGTCGTTCCATCGAGCTGCTGCGGCAGGGGATCGGAAATGCGGCGGAGAAGCCGCCCTATGATGCGCTGGGGATACAGGTCATCGGGCCTGCACCGGCGCCGGTGGTAAAGGTCAATGGTGTGTACCGCTATCGCTTGTTGGTATTAGGAAAAAATACCGCGCCGGTGCGGGAGCTGCTGGCGGGTTTCATGCGGGCTTTTGTCCACCGGCCGGAAAACCGGCGACTGCATATCTATACGGATTGTGACAAAATGGATTAGATCCAGGAAATATGAGGTAAGATTATGGCTTTACGAAAGATCGCGCTGCAGGGCGAGGCGTGCCTGAGCAAGGTGTGTCGCCCGGTCACAGATTTTAACAGCCGGCTGCATACGCTGCTGGACGACCTGGCCGATACGCTGGCCGACTCCGGCGGCGTGGGCTTGGCCGCGCCCCAGGTGGGCGTACTGCGCCGGGTGTGCGTGGTGCTGGACGAGGAGGATCAGCTGATCGAGCTGGTGAACCCGGAAATCATCTACACCGAAGGGGAGCAGACCGGCCTGGAGGGCTGCCTGAGCGTTCCCGGGAAATACGGCGTGGTAACACGGCCTGAGGTGGTGCGTGTCCGTGCTCAGGACCGGGACGGCCAGTGGTTCGAGATCGAGGACGAGGGCCTGACGGCCCGGTGCTTCTGCCATGAGATCGAGCATCTGGATGGTCATCTGTTCGTGGAGCATACCGACCGGCTCATGGAGGGCGAGGAGCTGCAGAAGTGGCTGGAGGCGCACGCCGACGAGTACGAGATCGAGGAAGAAGAGGACAAGTAATGCGTATTCTGTTTATGGGAACGCCGGATTTTGCCGTGGCTTCCCTCAAGCGGCTGGTGGCCGACGGACACGATATCTGCGGCGTGTTCACCCAGCCGGACAAGCCGAAGAACCGCGGCATGAAGCTGATCGCGCCGCCGGTGAAGGAATATGCCCTGACGCAGGGGCTGCACGTATACCAGCCGCTGAAAATGAAGGACGGCACGGCGTTGGAGTTGGTGCGGTCCCTTGCTCCCGAGTTGATCGTGGTGGCGGCCTATGGCCGTATCCTGCCGGAGGACATCCTGAACACGCCAAAGTACGGTGCCATCAACGTACACTCTTCCATCCTGCCCAAGTACCGGGGCGCGGCGCCCATCAACTGGGCGATCCTCAACGGCGACACGGTGACAGGCGTATCCATTATGTATATGGCACCGGAGCTGGATGCGGGAGATGTGATACTGTGCCGCGAGACGGCCATCGATCCGGACGAGGACGCGGTGGCGCTGACGGCGCGGCTGGCGGAGCTTGGCGCGGAGGCGCTGCATGAGGCCATCGGGCAGATCGATCGCGGCACCGTCACCCGGACGGCGCAGGATCACGCGGCGCACACCTACGCGCCCATGCTGGGTAAAAGCCTCTCACCGATGGATTTCTCCCGGTCGGCGCAGCAGCTGCACGATCAGGTGCGGGGCCTGGTGCCCTGGCCCAGTGCGTCCATGGTGCTGGCAGGCAAGCCGGTCAAGGTCCACCGTACCGCGGTAGGCGGAGAGACCTCCGCCCCGGCGGGCAGCGTGGTGGAGGCGGACAAAAACGGCCTGGCCATTGCCTGCGGCGACGGCAGGCTGCTGCGTATCCTTGAATTGCAGGGCGAGGGCGGCAAGCGCATGGCGGCGGCAGATTATCTGCGGGGCCATCCGGTCCCGCTGGGATTGTGACGCCCCGTGACGCGCGGGACGCGGCGCTGGAGGCGCTGCTGCAGATGGAGCGCAGGGGCGCGTGGTCTGACGGCAGCCTGAAGCGTATCGTGGCCCAGTCCGGCCTGGATGCCCGGGACGCGGCCCTGTGTACCCGGCTGACCTACGGTGTGGTCCAGAACCGGACATTGCTGGATTACTACATCGACCATTGGTGCAGCCAGAAGGCCGCCCGGCTGGAGCCGGTGATCGCGTGTCTGCTGCGGCTGGGCATATACCAGATCCTCTTCATGGATAAGGTGCCCGACCGAGCCGCCGTCCACGAGACAGTGGAGCTGACAAAGCACCGGGGCAAGGCCCGTGCCGCAGGCTTGGTCAATGCGGTGCTGCGGAAATGTGTGTCAAGCAAAAACACTTTACCGCCGTTGCCGCAAAACGGCTTTGTTTCCAAAGCGGCGGTACGGTATAGCCATCCTGAATGGTTGGTGAAGCGCCTGACGGCCTTGGTCGGTGAACAGGAGGCCGAGGCGTTCCTGCGGCTGGACAACGAGCCTGTTCCCACGGTGATACAGACAAATCCGATGAAGACCACGCCGGCGGAGCTGGAAAATGCGCTGCGATCGGACGGTGTTCGTCTGACGCCCCATCCCTGGCTGGAGGGCTGCTTTGAAGTCACCGGTACCGGCGATTTGGAGCGTCTGTCCGCCTTTGCGTCGGGACGCTGCACCGTGCAGGATGCCGCGGCGCGTTTGGCGGCCATTGCCGCCGGACCGAAGCCCGGCGACCGGGTGCTGGATGTGTGCGCCGCCCCCGGCGGCAAATCCTTTGCCATGGCCATGCAGATGGAGAACCGGGGCGATATCCTCTCCTGTGACATTCACCCCCACAAGCTGAAGCTCATCGAAAGCGGTGCTGCGCGGCTGGGGATCACTATCATCCGCACAGCACTGGCCGATGGGCGGGAGCGCCACGCTGGCTGGGTGGAGCAGGCCGATGTGGTGCTGGCTGATGTGCCGTGCTCCGGCCTTGGCATCATCCGCAAAAAACCGGATATCCGCTGGAAGGATCCGGCGCAGCTGGCACAGCTGCCCGCCGTCCAGCTGTCGATATTGAACAACGTGTCCGCCTACGTCCGTCCCGGCGGCGTGCTGGTGTATGCCACCTGCACCGTCCTGCCGGAGGAAAACGGCGGCGTGGTGTCGGCCTTTTTGGACGTACACCCGGACTTTGCGAAAGAGGAATTTACCCTGCCCGGTATCGGAAGCTGTCCCGGTGATGTGACACTGTGGCCCCAGCGGACCGGCACCGATGGATTTTACATCTGCCGTATGCGCCGCAGGGGATAACGTCAAGGAGCGAACCGCATGACCGACATCAAATCCATGACCGAGCGCCAACTGGCTGACTTTTTTAAGAATATGGGACAGCCGGCTTTCCGTGCAAAGCAGGTATTCACCTGGCTGCACCGGGGCGTGCGCTCCTTTGATGAAATGACCGATCTGTCCAAGCCTCTGCGTGCCCAGCTGGCCGAGACGTGCTTCATCACAGCGCCGACCGTGGCCCGGAAGCAGACCTCGAAGCTGGACGGGACCGTTAAATATTTGTGGGAGCTGGCCGACGGCAACTGCATCGAGACGGTGCTGATGCAATACCACCACGGCAACACCGTATGCATCTCTTCCCAGGTGGGCTGCCGCATGGGCTGTGCCTTCTGCGCCAGCACCATTGCCGGCAAGGTCCGGGACCTGCGGCCCTCTGAGCTGCTGGACCAGGTGCTGTTTACCCAGCTGGACAGCGGCCTGCCTGTCTCCAACATCGTGCTCATGGGTATCGGCGAGCCGCTGGACAACATGGACAATGTGCTGCGCTTTCTGGAGCTGGTCAACAGCCCCCACGGGATGAACATCGGTATGCGGCACATCAGCCTGTCCACCTGCGGCGTAGTGCCGGGGATCGACGCGCTGGCGGAACAGCAGCTTCAATTAACGCTGTCTGTCTCCCTTCACGCGCCGGACAGCGAGACCCGCAGCCGCATTATGCCGGTGAACCGGGCGTATGATGTGGAGGCACTGTTTGCCGCCTGCCACAGATACTTCCAAAAGACCGGGCGGCGCATCAGCTTTGAGTATGCCATGATAGACGGCGTCAACGACCACGACTGGCAGGCGGAGCTGATCGCGAAAAAGCTGAAGGGTATGCCGGGCCACGTGAACCTGATACCCCTGAACGACGTGGTGGAGAGCCCGTACAAGCCCAGCAGGCGCATCGGTGCATTCCAGCAGAAGCTGGAGAGCTTGGGCATTACCGCCACGGTCCGCAGAAGTCTGGGCGGCGATATCGACGCCTCCTGCGGCCAGCTGCGGCGCAAGGAAATGCAGGAACGCGGCCAACTGTGAGACATAGACTCTTTACGGAATAAAGGATGTGAGCGACTATGAAAATGTGGGGGATCACCAATACCGGGCTGGTGCGGAGCGAGAATCAGGACGCCTACGCCGTGTTCGAGGCCGGCGCATTCCACGCGGCCGTGGTGTGTGACGGTATGGGCGGCACCAACGGCGGACGGGTGGCCAGCGCCATTGCCGTGGCCCGGTTCGAAAAGGAGTTGCGCGACAGCCTGCGGGACGATATGGACATCCCACAGCTGCGGCAGGCGATGCTCAGCGCTATCGCCTGCGCCAATGACGCCATCCGGCAGGAGGCGGCGCGGAACGCGGAGTACCAGCACATGGGTACCACGCTGGTGTGCGCCGTGGCCCGGTCCGACATGGCGATCATCGGCAACATCGGCGACAGCCGTGCCTATCACATCACGCCGGAGGGGATTTTCCAGATCTCCCGCGACCACTCGGTGGTAGAGAATATGGTGGCTAAGGGTGACTTGACGCCATTGGAGGCCCGAACGCACCCCAACCGCAACCTGATCACCCGGGCGCTGGGCCCGGACATCAACGCCAAGGCGGATACCTTTGAGCTGCCCTGGCACAAGGACGAGTTCCTGCTGCTCTGTTCCGACGGACTGGTGAACACCGTCTCGGATCAGGAGATGCTGTTTGAGGTCCTCCACGACGGGGACGTAAATGAATGTCTTGACCATTTGCTGCAAATATCGCTTCAGCGGGGCGCGCCGGACAATATCACGGCGGTGCTGCTGCTGAACGGGGAAGGGAGGTGACCACATGGATCAGTATATCGGAAAAATGCTGGACGATCGCTATGAGATACTGGAGCTGATCGGTTCCGGCGGTATGGCCAATGTCTATAAGGCCCGGTGCCACCGGCTGAATCGCCTTGTGGCCATCAAGATACTGAAAAGCGACCTGGCGGACAACGCAGATTTCCGCCGCCGGTTCCACGATGAGTCCCAGGCGGTAGCGCAGCTGAGCCACGCCAACATCGTTTCGGTGTATGACGTGTCCACCAATCCGGACCGGGAATACATCGTCATGGAGCTGATCGACGGCATCACGCTGAAGCAGTATATGGAGCGCCGTGGCCGCATGGATTGGCGTGAGTCCCTGCATTTCATCACCCAGATCATGCGGGGCCTGAGCCACGCTCACAGCCGCGGCATCATCCACCGTGATATCAAGCCCCAGAACATCATGGTCCTGCGGGACGGCAGCGTGAAGGTGGCCGATTTCGGCATTGCCTGCCTTGCCAACCAGGGGCAGACACTGACCCAGGAGGCGCTTGGCTCCGTGCACTACATCTCGCCGGAGCAGGCTCGGGGCGACCGTATCGACGCGCGTTCGGACATCTATTCCGCCGGCGTCGTGCTGTATGAGATGCTCACCGGACGCCTGCCCTTTGAGGGCGACAGCGCCGTGTCCGTGGCCATCCAGCACCTGAGCTCCGTGCCCCTGGCGCCCCGGGATATCGATCCCAGTATCCCCGAGCCGCTGGAGCTGATCTGCATGAAGGCTATGAACAGCGACCCCAACAAGCGCTACGCCTCGGCAGACGCCATGATCGAGGACCTGGAGAAGTTCCGCCGGGACCCATCTGTGGATATGGACTATATCCGGCAGGAGCTGACTGCCCCTGCCGCGGATACCGAGCCCACCATGCCCCTGCCCACGGCCCAGGTGGCCTCCGCCGTAAAAAAGCACACCGGCGAGCTGCGCCGGGAGCGCGAGGAGGAAGAGGAGCCGCCCCGTCGGGATAAGAAGTCTATTGCCATCATCGCCGGGATCTTTGCCGCGGCGGTGCTGCTGGTGGTGTTGCTGTTCAAGCTGATATTGGGCGATTTCGGCCCTGCCGGCAGCAACAAGAGCTACCCCGTGCCCGATATCCGCGGCATGACCGTGGAGGAGGCCCAGGAGATTGAGGGCGTAAAGGATATCTTCCTGATCGAGGTGCAGGGTACCCGCACCACGGAGGAATACCAGCCGGGGCAGATCGTCGAGCAGGATCCCGCCGCCGGCCGCACACGCAAGAGCAATCTGGTCATTCAGGTCTATGTGGCTGCTGAGCCGGAGAAGGTGCCGATGAAGGACCTGGTGGGCATGGAGTACCGGCAGGCACGCGTGCTTCTGACCGATATGGGTCTGGACCTGAAGATCACCACAGAAACCGTATCCTCCGACAAATACGGCGCGGACGCCGTGATCGAGACGGTCCCTGCCGCCGATGAGCCGCTGGTGGCCGGACAGACTGTGATCCTGCGGGTCAGCACCGGACCGGAAACGGTGACGGTGCCTACCTTTACCGGTCAGGATATCGCCAACGCGGTGCAGAATGCCCAGGACCTGGGCCTTACCGTGGGCGAGATCACTTATGACGCATTCAGCTTTTTGCCTCAGGGCCAGGTGATCGAGCAGAGCATCGAGCCCACCAGCGAGGTCCCCGGCGGCACAAAGATCAGCTTTACCGTCAGCGGGCAGAGGAACAGCGACGATGCCACAGCGGCCCGGGTGGTGGAGTTTACCATGCCCAGCGACATGGAGGGCATGATCAAGGTGGAGTTTGAGCAGGACAGCGTGACACTGGACAGCCAGTACATCAACGCCTCCATGGGGACGGTGACGTATACCTTCACCGGCAAGGCAGGGACCAGCTCCAACGTCTGTGCCATCTTCACCAGCATGAACACCGGGGCCACCAAGGTCTCCGCTATTCAGGAGATACGCTTTTGAGCCGGGGCCGCATTGAGAAGGCCCTCAGCGGTTTCTACTATGTAAATACCGGAGCCGAGACGCTGCAATGCCGCGCCCGGGGAAAATTCCGCCGCGAGGGCCTGAGCCCGCTGGTGGGCGACTGGGTCCGGGTCCGCGACCTGGGCGGGGGCGAGGGCTTTGTGGAGGCTGTGGAACCGCGCCGCAATGTGTTTTCCCGCCCCGCCGCCGCCAATATCGATCAGCTGGTCATCCTGGCCTCCGCCGCCATCCCTGTGACGGAGCCGTATCTCATTGACCGCATTGCTGCCATCGCCGCCCTGAAGGGCTGTCAGGTGCTGCTGTGTCTGAACAAGTGTGATCTGAACACGGCGGACGAGCTGTATGACATCTACAGTCATTCCGCCCTGCCGGTGCTGCGTATCAGCGCCGAGACAGGGGAGGGACTGGAGACGCTTCGTGCCGCCATCGCCGGAAAGCTGAACGCCTTTACCGGGAACTCCGGCGTGGGGAAGTCCAGCGTGCTGAACCGGCTGCTGCCGGGGCTGCACCTGCCGGTGGGAGAGGTCAGCAAGGCCCTGGGCCGCGGCCGCCACACCACGCGCCATGTGGAGCTGTTTGCTCTGGGCAGAGGCACCTATGTGATCGACACACCGGGTTTTTCCTCCTTCGACACAGAGGAGATGGACCTGGAGCTGAAGGCGCACCTGCCGGAGACGTTCCCCGAATTTGCGCCCTATGTGGACCAATGCCGCTTTACCGGCTGTACCCACACAAAAGAAAAAGGCTGCCGCGTGCTGCAGGCGGTGAAGGACGGCGATATCCCTGCCAGCCGCCACAGGAGCTACCTGCGGCTCTATGATGAACTGAAGAACCTGCGGGCCTGGCAGAAGAAGTGAAAAAGCGGAGTGCGATGCACTCCGCTTTTTGCGCTTCATATACTGGAGCAGGGGAGGGATATACGGTGCGAAGATGGGGCGGTTGCTGCTGGTTGGGCATTTGTGCGCTGGGATTGGGACTGGGTATCCTGATCGCGGCGGTGTTCCCGGTGGGCTGCTTAATGTTCCTGGTGTCGTTTTTGCTGATTGCCTGCGGAATCGCGTGCTTGAGGGACAGGAGGTGAGGGCATGAGGATCATCGTCTGGCGGGCGCCCCGTGGGATGCGGGGACTGCTGCGCCGACTGTTCGGCGTGGCGGCATAATCGCCGGGGTCCGCACATAGAATGGTCACAAACCATAGGAATGTGAGGGCTGGAACGATGGAATGTGGCTTGCAATGGAAGGATATCACCTGCTGGGATGAGGTGCCCCGGCTGACGCTGACCCATGAGGAGACGCTGGAGGCAGCCATCCCCGATTACTGCCCGGACATGGGGCGCGTGGTGGAGGCCTCTGGCACACTGTGTCTGCGGTCCATCACCGCCCGCAGCGGCAGTCTGGAGCTGAAGGGTACTGTCCGGGTCACGGTGCTGTATACCTCAGAGGAGAGCGTGGGACTGCGGAGCATGACCCAGGCGGTGCCCTTTGTCTGCACGGCGGAGAACCGCCCCCTGGCGGCCTGTCATGTGCTGTGGGCCGCCGGAAGGCTGCTGCTGTGCGAGGCCCAGGCACTGACGCCCCGCCGTTTGTCCCTGCGTCTGATGCCGGAGTGGACGGTCTGCGGCTATACCTGCACCACCGTGCAGCTGTGCTGCGGCGTGGAGGAGGACCCCGCCCTGCGGCTGCGCCGCCAGGAGCATGAGCTGTGCATGACCGCCGCCATGGCGGAGCGTGAGTGTGCCGTCGCCGGTGAGGTCACGGTACCGGCCGGCCAGCCGGCGCCGGAGGACCTGCTCCTCTGCCGCCTGTATCCCCAGGTCGCCTCCTGCCAGCTGGTGGGCGCCAAGCTGCTGGTAAAGGGCGAACTGACCCTCTGCGCCCTGTATCGCTGCCAGCAGCAGAAGCTGCATACATACACCGCCGCTGTGCCCTTCTCCCAGATCGTGGACAGCCCGGCTGGCGGCGAGGAGGGGGATGTCGCCGCTAAGGTACAGCTGATCTGCGGCGAAGCGCGTCTGCTGCGGACCGAGGAGAGCAGCGGCTTCTCCGTCTCGGCGGAGCTTCGCCTGCTGCTGCGTATCACGCGTAAGGAGACGGTATCCTGCGTTACGGATCTGTACAGCACCTGCTGCGGCACCAAGCTGGAAACGACAGAACGGTCCCTGCCCCTGGCGCCGGAGCGCCCCGTGCGGCAGGAGGCGGTCCAGCATCTGGATTTCGGCCGTCAGCGGCCCTTCGTGTTCGTTACGGATACCGCCTGCGCGCCCTCTGCCGGAGAGGACGGCACACCCTGCGCCGACGTGCGTATGCGTCTGCTGTATCTGGACGAGGAGGAGGCCCCGGCCGTCACCGAAAAAATGGCGCAGCTGCCGCTGGAAGAGGGCGAGGTCTGCGCTCTGTGCGGTGCGCCGGAGGTAGCCTTCACCGGCAGCGGCTGCGACCTGCGGCAGGCGGTGGCGGTATCGCCCGCCGCCGCGCCCCGCGAAACGCTGTCAACCGTCAGCGCGGTACAGTGTCTGCCGGAGCAGGAAAGCGTCCGCCGGCCATCCCTGGTCATGCGCCGTCTGGCGCCGGGAGAGACCCTGTGGGACGCGGCAAAGCAGTACCGTACCGACGAGGAGCTGATCCGCGCGGTGAACCAGTTGGAGGAGGGAACGGTACCGGATAAAATGCTGCTGATCCCCCGTGTCCGATAAATTTTCGTTGACTTTCCGCCGTCGTTTGGGTAGAATTGACCCTGCGAGTACGCTGGATAGTCGCGGGGACAGGGCGAAAGCCCGTCCATGAGGAAAGTCCGGGCTCCACAGGGCAAGGATAGCGGGTAACGCCCGCCGAAGGCGACTTCAGGAAAAGTGCAACAGAGATATACCGCCTGTCGGCTTTACGTCGATGAGGTAAGGGTGGAAAGGCGAGGTAAGAGCTCACCCGACGGCGTGTGAAAGCGACCGTCGCTGTAAACTCTATCCGGAGCAACACCGGTATGGGAGCATAGGCCGGCCCGGCTGCTCCCGAGGTGGCTGGAGCGTACCGGCGACGGTACGCGTAGATAGATGACTATCAAAACAGAACCCGGCTTACAGGCATACTCGCACGATATGAAAGCCCCCACGCAAATGCGTGGGGGCTTTCTGCGCAAAAGAATTCCCCGGCTCGCCGGGGAATTCTTCTCATATTTCACTGTAACGGGAGAGGAACTGCTTAGTGCGATCCTGCCGGGGATGGTCGATGACATCCCGGGCCACGCCCTGCTCTACGATAACGCCGCCATCCATAAAGATCACCTGATCGGCCACGTCACGGGCGAAGGCCATCTCGTGGGTGACGATGATCATGGTGGTGTGCTGTTCGGCCAGGCCGCGGATAACGCGGAGCACCTCGCCGGTAAGCTCGGGGTCCAGGGCGGAGGTAGGCTCATCGAAGCAGAGGATGTCGGGCTTCATGGCCAGTGCGCGGGCGATGGCCACGCGCTGCTGCTGGCCGCCGGACAGCTGGTGGGGATAGTTGTTCATGCGGTCGCCCAGACCAATGTCCTCCAGCAGCCGCTTTCCCTCTGCCACGATGACGTCATGGCTCTCGCCGGTCTTTTCCGACTTGGCCATAAGCTTACGGGCCAGGGTGACGTTTTCCAGCGCGGTGTACTGGGGAAACAGGTTGAAGTTCTGGAATACCATGCCGAAGTGGAGACGCTTTTTGCGTATCTCCGTTTCGGATCGGGTGGCGGGATCATCCGCGTCAAAGAGTTTCTCGCCGCGGACGGTGATAACGCCCTTATCCGGGGTCTCCAGGAAGTTCAGGCAGCGCAGCAGCGTGGTCTTGCCGCTGCCGGAGGACCCGATGATGGACAGTGCCTGCCCCTCTTCCAGAGAGAAGCTGATGTCCTCCAGAACATGGGTGTCGCCGAAGTGCTTTTCGATGTGCTGTACGTCCAAAATAGCCATGTGCGGCACCTCCTTAGCGGAAATAGCTGAGCTTGCGCTCGGCATAGTTGAACAGCAGGGTTAGGATACCCACCAGGGCCAGATAGAACACCGCTGTATAGAACAGCGGCCAGGTGATTCCTGCGGACTTCATGTAGGACTCGCCGGTCATGATGAGTTCCATGATGGCGATGGTCTTGGCCAGAGAGGTGTCCTTCACCAGGGTGATGACCTCGTTGGACATGGGGGGCAGGATGCGCTTGACCATCTGCAGCAGAGTGACCTTGAAGAAGATCTGACTCTTGGTCATGCCCAGTACCTGTCCGGCCTCTTGCTGGCCAATAGGGACACTCTCAATGCCGCCCTTGTAAATGACCGCGAAGTAGCAGGCGTAGTTGATGACAAAGGCGATGACACAGGCGGCCATGCGGGGGTCATTGAAATTCGCCCAAATATTGTTGTCGAACCACTTGCCGGGACCGTAGAAAATGATGATCAGCTGCAGCATCAGCGGTGTACCGCGGATGATCCACACGACGACATTGAACAGCCAGCTCACCGGCTTGCAGCGGCTGCGCAGGGCAAAGGCGATAAGTAATCCCAGGGGCAAGGAGAACAGCAGGGTCAGGAAAAACAACTTCAGAAGCTGTCCCATGCCGCCCAGCAGGGAGAGGGTCACAGTCCAGAACATACAAAAACTCCTTCGTAGTCACTTGTGCGGGGGAGAGAAAACTTCCATCAATAATCCGCCCAAAGGCAGAGGACGCTGTACGCCCTCTGCCGTGGGTAAGTATCATATCACAGTTTCAGCCGTTTGGCAACTTACTTGGTGATGACCACCTGGCCGTTGTAGCAGTAGGCGTTGGAGCACTCCATGGCAGCCTGCACGGCGTCAGTCAGGGTCATGCCGTTCCACACGCAGTCGATGGTCTTGCCGTTCAGCTCTTCGATCTTGGTATCCCAGTTGATGACCTGGAACTCCACCTCGACGCCCAGCTTCTCAGCCACCAGCTTGGCCAGATCAGCGTCAAAACCGATCCACTCGCCGTTGGCATCCTGATAGTCCATGGGAGCAAACTCGGTGATACCGACGATCAGCTTGCCCTTTTCCATGATATACTTTACATCGCTGTCATCCGCAATGCTGTCAAAACTCTCGATGACAGGCTGCTTCACCACGGCGCTTTCGGATACACCGTAGGCTTTGGCCAGCTCAGTCATGGTGCCGTCAGCGTAGGCCTGGGAGAGAATGTAATTGATATAAGCGGCCAAATCGCTGCCCTTGCGGCAGCCAACGCCGTACTCTTCAGTGGTCAACTGCTGATCGGTGACCTTCAGAGTGGGGTAGCTGGTGCCCTCGCCCACCATGGCGTATGCCATCAGCAGATCGATAATAGCGGCATCAGCGGTACCGGCGTCCACTTCCATCAGAGCCTTGGCCTGGGTGTCCACGGGAACGGTCTTGTAACCCTTCTCGGCGGCGGCTTCCTCACCGGCGGAGCCGGCTTCCACAGCGTAGGTCAGCTCCTTGGTGTCGTTGGTGTCATCTGCGGTGTCATTGGCGTCGGACTTCTGGCCGCAGGCCACCAGGCTGAGAGCCATGACCAGTGCCAGCATCATTGCGATAAGCTTCTTCATGGGTAGTTCCTCCGTTTTCTGCGGCTGTGTCCGCCGCTTGATTTATTACGCTATCATATTACCACTTTAGCGTGGTAGTGTAAAGAAGCAAAATATCTGACATTTGCACAAATTTTTCATCCGGTTTTGTGCAATGTTACAGTGTACAGCCGGAAAGGCCGGATTTTATCCCTTTTGAGAGGAAAAGCTAATTGAAAAATCCATGGGTTGCGGTATAATATATTAGTTAAATTTGGATTCAGGAAGGGGAAACACCTATGACCCTGCGGGAATATGTGGACTCTATTAGAAATAAGCGTGTGGCGGTCATCGGTATCGGCGTCAGCAATACGCCGCTGCTGGATATGCTGCTGGCGGAGGGTATCCGTGTCACCGCCTGTGACAAGCGTACCCGTGAGCAGATGGGGCAGCAGGCCGAGGACCTGGAGCGCCTTGGCTGCGAGCTGCACCTGGGTCCGGAGTATTTGAAGGACCTGGAGGCGGACGTGATCTTCCGTACGCCGGGCCTGCGCCCGGATGTGCCTGAGATATCGGCCTGTGTTCAAAAGGGTGCTGTTCTCACCAGCGAAATGGAGGTTTTCTTCCGGGTCTGCCCGTGCCCGATCATCGCCGTCACCGGCTCTGACGGCAAGACGACCACCACCACCATCATTGCCGAGCTGCTGAAAAAGGCCGGAAAGCGTGTGTGGGTGGGCGGCAACATTGGCCACCCTCTGCTGTGCGAGGCGGACGGGATGCTGAGCACGGATTTTGCGGTGCTGGAGCTGTCCAGCTTCCAGCTGATGACCATGACACAGAGCCCGCACATCGCGGTCATTACCAACCTGGCGCCCAATCATCTGGATGTGCACCGGGACATGGCCGAGTATGTGGCGGCCAAGGAGAATATTTTTACCCATCAGAGCCGGGAGGACATTGCTGTTTTCAATGCGGACAATGCCATCACGGCGGAGCAGTCTACCCGCGCGCCCGGCCGTGCCCGGCTCTTCAGCCGGCAGGGTGAGGTGGCAGACGGTGTGTTCCTGCGGGGCGAGGACATTGTCTGCCGCAGCGGCGGGCATGAGCGCGTCGTGATGACCACGGGGGACATCAAGCTCCCCGGCGTACACAATGTGGAGAATTATATGGCGGCCATCGCGGCCGTGGACGGCCTGGTGCCGGACGAGGTCATCCGGACCTTTGCCCGGGAATTCGGCGGTGTGGAGCACCGCATCGAGCTGGTGCGGACCTATAAGGGCGTGCGGTATTATAATGACTCCATTGCCTCCAGCCCCTCCCGTGCCATCGCGGGGCTGCGGTCGTTCAGCGAGAAGGTCATCATGATCGCCGGCGGCTATGACAAACACATTCCCTTTGATGTACTGGGGCCGGAGATCGTGGCGCACGTGAAGCTGCTGGTGCTCTGCGGCGCCACAGCAGATAAAATACGCGCTGCCGTGGAGAATGCGCCGGATTACCGGCTCGGCCACCCGGAGATCATCGACGCCGCGCCGCTGACGGCGGCGGTGGAGGCTGCCCGCGATCAGGCACAGCCCGGTGATGTGGTGACGCTGTCGCCGGCCTGCGCGTCCTTTGACCAATTCAGGAACTTTGCCGAGCGCGGCGACTTTTTCAAGGCCATCGTGAACGGCTGGGAGGAATGAGGAAAAGCCGTGGCGTCATAGACTTCCGTAGTAAGCGCGTCATACAGCACGTCTATGGGAGGTGACGGCATGGGCCGGCTGCGGTATATTCGGCTGACGAAGCAGCAGCGTGTGCGTGTGTGGCTGGCGATCATCCTGCTGGCGCTGACGGCGTTGCTGACGGCGATCCTGCTGCACCTGCGGCCCATGCTGGAAAATTTAGCCACAGCCCGGTGCGCCAACACCGTCAGCCGCATCGTGGTGGCGGCGGTGAACGATGCCGTGGAAAACGGCTGGATGGAATACGACCGGCTGGTAAAGTTCGACAAGGACAGCGACGGCCATGTGACGGCGCTGAGCAGCAATATGGCGGAGTTCAACCGTTTGCAGACTGCGGTGGCGGATGACGTGCTGGCACGGCTGAGTCAGGTATCCGCCAGCGAGCTGGCGGTGCCGCTGGGTACGTTGACCGGCTCGCCGTTTCTTGCGGGCCGGGGACCGAAGCTGACGGTAAAAATGGAGACGATCGGCACGGCCACCGCCAAGTTCCGTGATAAATTCACGGCGGCGGGCATCAACCAGACAAAGCACCAGATCCTGCTGGATGTGGACGTGCACGTGAGTATCCTGCTGCCGGGGATCACCACCTACACAAAAGTGAGCAACGAGATATCCGTGGCAGAGACGGTGATCGTGGGCGGCGTGCCCCAGACGTACACCTATTTCAGCACCACGGAGGATAAGATCGAGGATTACGCCGACGAGTACATTATGAACAATGGATGAGGGCTTGGATATGGACTATCGCAAGGAGATACAGGAGCTGCGCCGCACGCTGACGGAGAATGGATACCTCTATTATGTGCTGGATGCGCCCACCATGTCGGATTATGAATATGACCATCTGCTGCGGCGGCTGGAGGACCTGGAGGCGGCGCACCCGGAGGAGATCACCCCAGATTCTCCTACCCAGCGGGTGGGCGGACAGACGCTGACGGAGTTTCAGCAGGTGACCCACGCCGTGCCGCTGGAGAGCCTGCAGGATGTGTTCGACGACGAGGAGGTCTGCCGCTTCCTGGAGAAGATACCCCTGGAGCATCCCGCCTACAGCGTGGAACCGAAGGTGGACGGCCTGTCCGTGGCGCTGGAATACCGTGACGGTGTGTTCGTCCGGGGTGCCACCCGGGGCGACGGACGGGTGGGGGAGGACGTGACGGAGAACCTGCGGACGATCCGATCCATCCCCATGACCCTGCCGGAGAAGCTGCCCCGGCTCATTGTACGGGGCGAGGTGTACATGGCCCGCAGCGTGTTCGAGGAGATCAACGCTCAGAGGGAGATAGAGGGAAAGCCCCTGATGGCCAATCCCCGGAATGCCGCCGCCGGCTCCCTGCGGCAGCTGGACCCCAAGATCGCCGCACAGCGGCGGCTGGACATCGCGGTTTTTAATTTGCAGTTGGCGGAGGGCCGGGAATTTTCCACCCACACAGAGACGATCGACTATCTGGCCGGCCAGCATTTCAAGGTGATCCCCCACAAGCGGATGTCCGCGCCGGCGGACATCCTGGCGGAGATCGCGGCGCTGGGCGACGGCCGGGAGCAGTTCCCCTTCGATATCGACGGCGCGGTGGTGAAGCTGGACGATCTGCACGACCGCGAGGTCATCGGCAGTACGGCGAAGTTCCCCAAGTGGGCCATCGCGTACAAATACCCGCCGGAGGTCAAGCCCTCGGTGGTGAAGGATATCGTGGTACAGGTAGGCCGCACCGGCGTGCTGACGCCCAAGGCGGAGTTGGAGCCGATACGGCTGGCGGGCACCACGGTGACGTTTGCCACGCTGCACAACCAGGACTATATCACCCAAAAGGACATCCGGGTAGGGGATACGGTGTTGGTGCGGAAGGCCGGCGAGATCATCCCGGAGATCGTCGAGGTGGTGGCGGACAAGCGCCCCGCCGGGACGAAGCCCTATATCCTGCCCGAGACGTGCCCTGTGTGCGGCGCACCGGTGGTGCGGGACGAGGACGGCGCTGCCCTGCGCTGCACCGGCGCGGAGTGCCCCGCCCAGCTGCTGCGGTATCTGACCCACTTTGCCAGCCGGGGTGCCATGGACATTGATGGGCTGGGACCTGCGGTGATGCAGCAGCTGATCGACAGCGGCCTGGTAAAGACCGCCGCGGATCTGTACAGCCTGACGCCGGAGCAGCTGGAGCCGCTGGAGCGTATGGGCAAAAAATCCGCACGGAACGCGGTGGATGCCATTGCCAAAAGCCGGGAGAACGACCTGTGGCGGCTCATCAATGCGCTGGGCATCCGGCAGGTAGGGGAGAAGGCCGCCAAGGTGCTGGCTTTGCGGTTCGGCACCATGGACGCGCTGGCCGCCGCCACGGAGGAACAGCTGACAGCCATCGACGATGTGGGCCCCGTCACGGCACGGTATATCTGTCAGTGGATGGAAAGCCCGCAGTCAAAGGACCTGCTGACGCGGCTGAAGTCCGCCAACGTCAATATGACCTGTAAAGAGGAAATGGTTGACAGCCGTTTTTCCGGAATGACTTTTGTGCTGACAGGTACGCTGGAAAAGTTTACCCGCGATGCGGCGGCGGAGATGATCGAGAAGCGGGGCGGCAAGGCCGCCGGCTCTGTGTCGAAAAAGACCACCTATGTGGTGGCCGGAGAGAACGCCGGCAGCAAGCTGCAAAAAGCGGAGGCGCTGGGCATTCCCGTGCTGACGGAGGACGAGTTCTTGGCACTTCTGGACTAAGGAGGCAGCAGAAATGGCAGTAAATACGGATAAGACATTGCAGCATCGGTTGATCTACAGCGTGTTCGTGCGAAACCACACGCCGGAGGGGACCTTCCGGGCATTGGAGGCTGATCTGGACAGGTTGAAGGCGCTGGGTACGGATATCGTGTGGCTGATGCCTATCCATCCCATTGGCGAGGTGGGCCGCAAAGGCACGCTGGGCAGTCCCTACGCCATCCGTGACTACCGTGGCGTAAACCCGGAATACGGTACGGAGGAGGATTTCCGCCATCTGGTGGAGGCGATCCACGCCCGGGGCATGAAGTGCATCATCGACGTGGTTTACAACCACACATCGCCGGACTCGGTGCTGGCACAGACCCACCCGGAGTGGTTTTTCCGGGATGAACAGGGCCGGCCCAGCCGCCATGTGGCGGACTGGTGGGATGTAGTAGACCTGGATTATACCCACAAGGAACTGTGGTGCTATCAGATCGATACGCTGAAAATGTGGGTGGAGCTCGTGGACGGCTTCCGCTGCGATGTGGCCAGCAGCGTGCCCCTGGACTTCTGGTGTCAGGCACGGCAGGAGGTGGAGGCGGTCCGCCCCGGCTGCATCTGGCTGGCGGAGAGCGTACACGGCGCCCATGTGCTTGGCCTGCGGCAGCAGGGAGCCTACTGCGCCACGGATACGGAGCTGTACCGGGCCTTTGACATGACCTACGACTATGATATCTGGCCGTGGTTTGAAGGGTATCTGTCCGGCAAAAACAGCCTGCGGCAGTACATCGATATGCTGAACTATCAGGAGCAGACATATCCCGCGGGCTTTATCAAGATGCGCTGCGGCGAGAACCACGACACGCCGCGTCTGGCCCACTGGGTGCAGGACGAACGGCGGCTGCGGCACTGGCTGGCGTTTTTGTACTTCTGCCGGGGCAGTATGCTGCTCTACGGCGGCACAGAGTTCGCGCCGCGCCGTCAGGTAGGGCTGTTCGATGCGGACGACAATTTCGGCGACAAGCGGTCTGACCTGTCGGACTTCCTGCGCCGGTGCAAGGCCATGAAGCAGACGCTGCCGCTGGACGGCGCGGTGTGGTACGAGGTCAGCGGCGGCACGGTCATCGGCCATTACAAGTCTTCAGAGGGTGAGGTCACAGGTGTGTTCGACCTGTCCGGCAGAGGAGAGGCTGCGGCGGTGGAAAGAGCCGACGGCGTGTATGAAAATCAACTGGGCGGCGATTTGACCGTCACCGATGGACACGTCCGGGCGGACGGTGATCCGATCGTATTTTGACTTGCTTTTTTGAACAAATACAGGGGCGATTTTGTGGTAAAAATCACAGAATCGCCCCTGCTGCATTGACCATGTAAAGCGCGAATGCTATAATAAACTCTGTATTGGTAAGCCCGCCCGGAGGGGCGGGAACACTCTTATAGAGGAGGAAAGAAAGATGAGCAAGATCATGAAGATCTGCGACGGCAACGAAGCGGCGGCGTATGTGGCATACGCCTTTTCCGAGGTCGCTGCCATCTATCCCATTACGCCGTCCAGCCCCATGGCGGAGCACGCCGATGCGTGGTCGGCCAACGGCAGGAAAAACATCTTCGGCCAGCCGGTGCGCCTGGTGGAGATGCAGTCCGAGGCCGGTGCCTGCGGCGCCTGTCACGGCGCACTGGAGGCCGGCGCCCTGGCCACCAGCTTTACCGCGTCCCAGGGCCTGATGCTGATGATCCCCACCATGCACCGTATCTCCGGCGAGCGCCTGCCCGGCGTGCTGCACGTGGCCTCCCGTACCGTGGGCACCCATGCGTTCTCTATCTTCGGCGATCACTCCGACGTGATGAACTGCCGTCAGACCGGCTTTGCCATGCTGTCCAGCGGCAGTGTGCAGCAGGCCGCTGACCTGGCCGCTGTGGCACATCTGAGTGCCATCAAGGCCCGCATCCCGTTCCTGCATTTCTTCGACGGCTTCCGCACCAGCCACGAGATCCAGAAGATCGACGTGCTGACCTACGACGAGTACGCCAAGCTGGTGGATTACAACGCGCTGGCCGCCTTCCGCGCCAACGCCCTGAACCCGGAGGACCCCCGGATGCGTTCTCTGGTGGATAACCCGGATATCTACTTCCAGCTGCGCGAGTCCAACAACACGGCTTATGCCGAACTGCCGGACATTGTGGAGGACTACATGGCCCAGATCAGCAAGCTCACCGGCCGTGAGTACCATCTGTTCAACTACTACGGCGCACCGGATGCCGAGCGCGTCATCGTGGCTATGGGTTCCGTGGGCGGCTGCGCCCAGGAGGTCGTCAATTACCTGAACGCCAAGGGCGAGAAGGTGGGCTTCCTGCAGGTACACCTGTTCCGTCCCTTCTCCCGCAAGCACCTGATGGCCGCCATGCCCAAGACGGTGAAAAAGGTTGCCGTCCTTGACCGCGTCAAGGAGATCGGCTCCATCGGCGAGCCGCTGTACGAGGACATCTGCGCTGCCTACATCAACGAGAAGGATCGTCCGGAGATCTTCGCCGGCCGCTACGGCCTTTCCAGCAAGGACACCACCCCTGCCCAGCTCAAGGCTGTGTTCGACAACCTGCTGCTGGATGAGCCGAAGAACCACTTTACCATCGGCATCGTGGACGATGTGACCCATCTGTCCCTGCCCGTGGGCGCGCCCCTGCTCACCGAGCCGGAGGGCACCATCTCCTGTAAGTTCTGGGGCCTTGGCTCCGACGGTACCGTGGGTGCCAACAAGAACTCCATCAAGATCATCGGTGAGACGACAGATATGTACTGTCAGGCGTACTTTGAGTACGACACCAAGAAGTCCTTTGGTATTACCAAGAGCCACCTGCGCTTCGGTAAAAAGCCCATCAGTTCCACCTATTATGTCAGTAATGCGGACTTCATCGCCTGCCATAACCAGACGTACCTGACCAAGTACGACATCATCCACGAGCTGAAGCCCCACGGCAGCTTCCTGCTGAACTGCGAGTGGAGCGAGAACGAGCTGGAGCAGCACGTCCCCGGCGAGATCCTGAAGTACATCGCCGACAACGACATCAAATTCTACATCATCGACGCCAATAAGGAGTCTCAGACCCTGGGTCTGGGCAATCGCTCCAACATGGTGCTGCAGGCCGCCTTCTTCAAGCTGGCCAACGTCATCCCCGTGGAGGACGCCGTGGCGCACATGAAGGCCGCTGTTAAGAAGACCTATGGCCTCAAGGGCGAGAAGGTCGTCAACATGAACATCGCCGCCGTGGACGCCGGCATCAATGCCCTGGTGGAGGTCAAGGTGGAGCCCGAATGGACGAACCTGACCGGCAAGGCCCTGAAGCCCGCCGACGACAGCCTGCCCTACGTCATCAAGAACATCCTCGTTCCCATCAACGCCCAGAAGGGCGACGAGCTGCCCGTCTCCGCCTTTAAGGGCATGGAGGACGGCACCATGCCGCTGGGCACCTCCAGGTATGAGAAGCGCGGCATCGCCACCCATCTGCCGGTGTGGGACGCCGCCGAGTGCCTCCAGTGCAATATGTGCTCCTTTGTCTGCCCCCATGCCGTCATCCGTCCGTTCCTGCTGGACGAGGATGAGGTCAAGGCCGCGCCGGTGGACATGACGCTGGTGGACGCCAAGGGCCCCGGTCTGGCCGGCCTGAAATACACCATGGGCGTATCCACGCTGGACTGCACCTCCTGCGGCAGCTGCGTAGCCTCCTGCCCCAAGTCCGGCAAGGCCCTGAAGATGGTCCCCACCCACGAGGTGTCTCTGGACCAGACCGACTGGAATTTCCTGACCACCGTGAAGGAAAAGACCTCCCGCGTGGATAAGTTCACCCTGAAGGGCAGCCAGTTCAAGCAGCCCCTGGTGGAGTTCAACGGCGCCTGCGCCGGCTGCGGCGAGACGCCCTACATCAAGCTGCTGACGCAGATGTTCGGCGACAAGATGTATCTGGCCAACGCCACCGGCTGCACCCAGGCCTGGGGCGCGGCTATGCCCTGCGTGCCGTACTGCAAGAACGCCGAGGGCAAGGGCGTTGCCTGGTCCAACTCCCTGTTTGAGAACAACGCCGAGTTCTCCTACGGTATGTGCCTGGCCGTCAAGCAGCTGCGTGACTGCGTTACCGGTTACGTCAAAGAGCTGGACGCCCTGACCGGGGACGAGGCAGTGAAGGCCGCCATCGCCAAGTATCTGGAGACCTACGATGACCTGGATGCTTCTACCCCCGCTACCGCCGAGTTGGTGAAGCTGCTGGAGAGCACCAAGTTCTCCGCCGAGGAGCAGAATCTGGTGGACGAGATCCTCAAGCGCAAAAAGGATCTGTCCAAGAAGACCATGTGGATGTACGGCGGCGACGGCTGGGCCTACGATATCGGCTACGGCGGTCTGGATCACGTGTTTGCCATGGGCGAGGACGTGAACGTCCTGCTGGTGGACACCGAGGTCTACTCCAACACCGGCGGCCAGTCCTCCAAGGCCACGCCTGTGGGCGCGGTGGCGCAGTTCCAGGCCAGCGGCAAGAAGACCAAGAAGAAGGACCTTGGTATGCTGATGATGACCTACGACAACGTCTATGTGGCTCAGTGCTCCATGGGCGCCAACCCCAACCAGCTCATCAAGGCCATCAAGGAGGCCGAGGCTCACAAGGGTCCGTCCATCGTCATCTGCTACGCGCCCTGCATCAATCACGGTATCAAGAAGGGCATGAACAACGTCCAGCAGGAGATGAAGGACGCCGTCAATTCCGGCTACTGGAATCTGTACCGCTACAGCCCCGAGACCAAGACCTTTACCCTGGACAGCAAGGAGCCCACCATGCCCCTGTATGACTTCATGAAGGGCGAGGTGCGCTATGCCTCTCTGGAGCTGAGCTTCCCGGAGAACGCCAAGGTGCTGTTCGCCGAGGCGGAGGAAGCCGCCAAGGAGAAGTACGAATCCTACAAGCGCCGCGCGGAGAAGTAAGCCTTCGCAGCAAACGCCCCGGCCATCGGCCGGGGCGTTTTCCTGCGCCTGCGGCTTCCGGATGCGGAAAAGGGAGGGGGGACAGCGTGCGCCGGACAGACGAGGTATCCCGGTAGGAAATAACTTATTCCGATGAGAAAAAAATTGTTAAACTGTTGACAGACAGACGGGCAAGTGATAAAATTAACAAAGTGAAAATGCAGCACAGGATGCGGAAAGGAAGAGCACTATGGCGAGACCGTTTGACTACACAGCGGAATACAAGCGTAAGCTATGCACCGCCGATGAAGCGGCACGGGTGGTAAAAAGCGGCGACTGGATCGACATCTCCATGGGCACGGGCTTCCCGTCCCTGATGGACGCCGCCATTGCCAAGAGAAAGGATGAGCTTCGCGAGGTCAAGATCCGCGGCTATCTGATCTTCGACCCGATCCAGATGGTGGAGTGCGACCCCGAGCGCAGGCACTTTGTCTACAACAGCTGGCATATGTCCGGCTATGAGCGCAAGCTCTGCGACCGCGGACTGTGTAATTTCAACCCCATGGTGTTCCGCAACCTCAGCTGGTATTACAGCCAGTTCCTCACCGTCAACGTGGCGATGATGGCTGTGACCCCCATGAACGAGCACGGCTATTTCAACTTTGCCGGTGCCACGGCCTCCGCCCGTTCCACGCTGGACAAGGCGGACGTGGTCATTCTGGAGATCAACGAAAATCTGCCCTGGGTCTACGGCGGTCTGGACGAGTGTATCCACATCAGCGATGTGGACATGATCGTAGAGGGGCCCCATGGTCCGCTGCCCAGCGTCAAGTCCCCCGCCGCCAACGAGGCGGAGATGAAGATCGCCGAATACGTGGTGCAGAACATGGTGGATGGCTCCACCTTACAGTTGGGCATCGGCTCTCTGCCCAACGCGGTGGGCCAGATGATCGCCAAGAGTGATCTGCGGGACCTGGGCATCCACACCGAGATGCTGTGCGACAGCTATCTGGATATGTACAAGGCCGGCAAGATCACCAACAACCAGAAGAAGCTGGACCGCTATAAGAGCATCTTCGGCCTGGCCATCGGCTCGCCGGACCTGTATGACTGGATACGGGAAAATCCCGGCGTGGTCACCTATCCCATCAGCTACTGCAACGACCCGGCCAACGTGGGCAAGCAGGATAACTTCGTTTCCATCAACAACTGTATCTCCGTAGACCTGTACGGTCAGATCTGCGCCGAAAGCTCCGGTACCCGCCAGATCAGCGGCACCGGCGGCCAGCTGGACTTCCTGGAGGGTGCGGCGCTGTCCCGGGGCGGCAAGGCCTTTATCTGTCTGACGTCCTCGTTTACGGATAAGCAGGGCAATGTGAAGTCCCGCATCAATCCACTGCTGGCTCCCGGCGACATCGTCACCGACCCCCGCAGCCAGGCATACTACATCGTCACCGAGTACGGCGGCGTGAACCTGGTGGGCTGCTCTACCTGGGAGAGGGCGGAAAAGCTGATCTCCATTGCCCATCCCATGTTCCGTGATGACCTGATCGCCAACGCGGAGAAGCAGGGCATCTGGATCAAGTCCAACAAGCGCTGAACGCATACATACACTACGGGAGGGCGGCGAAGCCGCCCTCCCGTCTTTCCATCTTGACATTTTCCTGCGGATATAGTATACTTCCCACATATGAAACTGGCGATGACGGGAAGCAGTAGGCGGTCAGCGGATGCCAAGAGAGGGCGCGGCAGGTGTAAGCGCCCGTGATGCCCCGCCCAAGTCGTCCCTGAGCTCCGCGCTGAACTGACAGTAGGCTGCGGCGGTTTGCCCTCCGTTATCGGGGAGGGGTGTTGCTGCACCCATGAGCGCGGGAGTTATCCCGAATACAGGTGGTACCACGGACGTTATGTTCGCCCTGTTTTGCAATGGCAAAACGGAGCGGACTTTTTGTTTTGCCCATTTTCTTACCGTGCGCTCAGCCCCGCAGGGCAGAAAACGGAAGCGCGGTGCGGAAGTGGGAAATACAAAAAGCAGCGGATATCCTGTTTTGTCAAATACCGAAAAAGGAGTACAGATATGAAAGAACTGCCCAAGGTCTATGACCCGCGGGATGTGGAATCCCGCATCTACAAGCTTTGGATGGACGGCGACTGCTTCAAGGCGGAGCCAAACCCGGACAAGAAGCCCTTTTCCATCGTCATGCCGCCCCCCAACGTTACCGGCCAGCTGCATATGGGCCACGCTCTGGACTGCACCCTGCAGGACATCCTGACCCGCTTCAAGCGGATGCAGGGGTATGAGGCGCTGTGGCTGCCCGGCAGCGACCACGCCGGCATCGCCACCCAGATCAAGGTGGAGGAGGAGCTGCGCAAAAACGAGGGGCTGACCCGCTACGATCTGGGCCGCGAGAAGTTCCTGGAGCGTGTGTGGGCCTGGAAGGAAAAATACGGCAGCCGTATCGTGGAGCAGCAGAAGAAGATGGGCGCCTCCTGCGACTGGAGCCGCGACCGCTTCACCATGGACGAGGGCTGCTCCCGCGCCGTGCGCGAGACCTTCTGCGAGCTGTACGAGAAGGGCCTGATCTACAAGGGCAGCCGCATCATCAACTGGTGCCCCCACTGCCTGACGGCCCTGTCCGACGCTGAGGTAGAGTACACCGATAAGCCCGGCAATCTGTGGTACATCCGCTACCCCCTGGCGGACGGCAGCGGTGACATCGTGATCGCCACCACCCGGCCTGAGACCATGTTCGGCGATACCGGCGTGGCGGTGAACCCGGAGGACGAGAAGTTCAAGCACCTGATCGGAAAGACCTGCATCCTGCCCATTATGAACCGCGAGATCCCCATCGTGGGTGATGATTACTGCGAGATCGGCTTCGGTACCGGCGCTGTGAAGATGACCCCCGCCCATGATCCCAACGACTTCGAGGTGGGCCTGCGGCACAATCTGGAGGTCATCCGCTGCATCAGCGACGATGGCACCATGAACGAGAACGCCGGCAAATATGAGGGTATGGACCGCTATGCCTGTCGCAAGGCGGTGGTGGCCGACCTGGAGGCGCAGGGCTACCTGGTCAAGACCGAGCCGTACAGCCACAATGTGGGCACTTGCTACCGCTGCCACAACGACGTGGAGCCCCTGATCTCCGCCCAGTGGTTCGTGAAGATGGCGCCCCTGGCCAAGGAAGCCATCCGCGTGGTGGAGGACGGCACCATCAAGTTCGTGCCCGAGCGCTTCACCAAGACCTATATCAACTGGATGGAGAACGTCCACGACTGGTGCATTTCCCGCCAGCTGTGGTGGGGCCACCAGATTCCCGCCTGGTATTGTGACGAGTGCGGCCACATCAACGTCAGCCGCGAGGATCCCACCAAGTGCGAAAAGTGCGGCTGCACGCACCTGACCCGCGAGGAGGACGTGCTGGACACCTGGTTCAGCTCCGCCCTGTGGCCCTTCTCTACGCTGGGCTGGCCTGACACGGATGCCGCCGACCTGAAGTATTGGTATCCCACCTCCGTCATGGTCACCGGCTACGACATTATCTTTTTCTGGGTGGCCCGCATGATTTTCTCCGGCATGGAGCAGATGAAGAAGGAGCCCTTCAAGACCGTGTTTATCCACGGCCTGGTCCGTGATGACAAGGGCCGCAAGATGTCCAAGTCCCTGGGCAACGGCATCGACCCCCTGGAGATGGCCGAAAAGTACGGCGCGGATGCTCTGCGCTTCAACCTGATCACCGGCAACAGCCCCGGCAACGATATGCGTTTCTTCGTGGAGAAGTGCGAGGCCATGCGTAACTTTGCCAACAAGATCTGGAACGCCAGCCGCTTCGTCATAATGAACCTGTCTATCGACAAGGTGGAGCTGCCCGAGAAGCTGGAGCTGGAGGACAAATGGATCCTCAGCAAGCTGAATACCCTGATCCGCGAGGTCACCGACAATCTGGAGGCCTACGAGTTGGGTGTGGCCTCTGCCAAGATCTACGACTTTATCTGGGATACCTACTGCGATTGGTATATCGAGCTGACCAAGACCCGCCTGAACGGCGAAGATGCGCAGGCAAAGCTGGCCGCCGAGAATGTGCTGTGCTATGTGCTGCTGCGTATCCTGGAGCTGCTGCACCCGTTCATGCCCTTTATCACCGAGGAGATCTGGCAGGCGCTGCCCCACGAGGGTCGGTTCCTCATCTCCGCCAAGTGGCCGGAGTATCAGGATGCGCTGCACTTCCCGGAGGCCGAGGCCGCTATGGAGGCTGTCAAGGACGCGATCTCCGCCATCCGTGCCCGCCGCGCCGAGATGAACGTGCCGCCCAGCCGCAAGGCCCAGGTCATCCTTGTCACGGCACAGCCGGAGAACTACCAGCTGGGCGCGCACTTCATCACCCGCATGGCCTACGCCAGCGAGCTGACTGTTCTGACCGCCGCGCCTGCCGACCTGACCGGCATGGTGACCGTTGCCACCCACGACGCCACGGTGTATATGCCCATGGCGGAGCTGGTGGACATCGCCAAAGAGCTGGAGCGCATTGCCGCCGAGCGCAAAAAGGCGGAGGAGAACCTCCGGCGCATCGAGGCAAAGCTGGCCAACGAGTCCTTCACCTCCCGTGCCCCGGAGAACGTGGTCAACGCGGAACGTGAAAAGGCTGAGAAGGCCCGGGCGCTTATCGCCAAGCTGGACGCCTCTGCTGCGGCGATGAAGCTGTAAGGTAATAATACTTCACGGTTATCCCGATGCAAAAAGCGAAAGCAAAGTCCAGCCCGCCGTGCGCAGGGTCGGAACAAACAAAAAGACGCCTTTCGGCGTCTTTTTGTTTGCTCTGTCTACCAGAGGCAACCCCCGGCTCTGTCGGGGGTAAAAAATTTAAGCGGAAACGCGCGCTATATACACGGCCTGCTGTGCCGGATCAGCCGTCATTTCAACTCCGAAAAGCAAGGTGCTTTCCAAAATTTTTCGCCCTTCTGACGGGTTTCGACAAATTTCGCGCGTCGGATAGTCTATAATCAACGCAGAACATCGAACCGCGGAGTATTTTCTGGCAGGCACGGCCTGCGGCACACACTAAAGAAAAAGGAGCGTTCAAATGGAAGTATCGGCAAAACACGAGGGCCAAACGTTGACATTCTTTCTGGTCGGCGAGTTGGACCACCATGGGGCAAAAGGACTGCTGGAAAATCTGGAGCGCGAGATCGAGAGGACGCTGCCGCTGTCGCTGGTGCTGGATTTTTCCGGTGTCACATTTATGGACAGCTCCGGCATCGCCGTGGCGCTGCGGGGTTGGCAGCGAATGCGGGAGCTGGGCGGCGCCGTAACGCTGTATCATGTGGCGCAGCAGCCAAGAAAGGTGTTCGAAGCGTCGGGCGTCGGACGCATGGTGACGATCGTTTGAGGAGGGAGTACATAATATGACGCGAGCTGAAAACTACGTGACACTGGAATTCCTGAGCCGCAGCAGCAACGAGGGGTTTGCGCGGGTGGCGGCGGCAGGCTTTGCCGCCCAGCTGGACCCCACGCTGGATGAGCTGGGGGACATCAAGACCGCCGTCAGCGAGGCGGTGACCAACGCCATCGTCCACGCCTATCCGGATCAGCTGGGTAAGGTGGTGATGAAGCTGAAGATATTGAAAGGAGGAATGCTGGAGATCACGATCCGCGACTGGGGGCGCGGTATCGAAAATGTGGAGCAGGCCCGCCGTCCCATGTATACCACCGGCGGCAGCGAGCGCAGCGGCATGGGCTTTACCATTATGGAAAGCTTCACGGATCGGTTGGTGGTGCGGTCTGTTCCGGGGAAGGGGACCACGGTGCAAATGCGTAAACGGATCGCGCCGCGCCTGGCGGTGCGATGAGCGACCGGCTGGCGCTGCTGGAACGGGCCCAGCAGGGCGATGACCGGGCGGAGGCGCAGCTGTTGACGGAGAACGCGGGACTGATCTGGTCCATCGTCCGTCGTTACAATGGCTGCGGTGTGGAGACGGACGACCTGTATCAGTTGGGGTGTATCGGCTTTGTAAAGGCTGTAAAGGGGTTTGACCTCACATACGGGACGCAGTTCTCCACCTATGCCGTGCCGAAGATCGCCGGCGAGATACGCCGGTTCCTCCGGGATGACGGTCCGGTGAAGGTGGGCAGGACTATGCGGGAAAAGGGGCAGACGCTTTGGGCGGCACGGGAACGGCTGCAAGGGCGTCTGGGCTGTGAGCCAAAGCTGTCACAGCTGGCGGCGGAGACTGGCATGACACCGGAGGAGATCGCTGCCGTGGATCTGGCGCTGATCGCGCCGGACTCTCTGCAGCAGGAGACCGCGGAGGGTCTGACGCTGGAGTCCACACTATGCGCCGAGGAGCCCAGCGTCTCTCTGGTGGAGCGTATCGCCCTGCGGGACGCCATCGACGCACTGCCGGAGAAAGAACGGAAGACCATTCTCCTGCGTTTTTTCAAGGGATTGACGCAGGAGCAGACCGCCCGCATCCTGCAGGTATCGCAGGTCCAGGTCTCGCGGCTGGAGCGCCGCAGCCTGCAAAAACTGCGGGACCTGCTGGCAGAGGAGTGACTTCAGGCAAAGATGACGCAAAAGGGGGGCGCCTCGACAGCAGCGCGATCTCAAATGTATCAGGACAGAGGGGGCTCTATTGCGGAACGCTCATCCCGTTATCGGCGGGATGGGCGTTCCTTCGTAACGGAAAGATAAAACGCGTTCCCGGCAGCCGTCTCTCAGCCGTCCGTTCCGGAGGCACCCGGCAGCTTCGGTGAGGCGCCCTGCTCTTTTTCGTATTCCAAAGGCAAAAACTCCGTCATGGTCCCTCGATACCGTTTCGGCATAAACGTGTTCTGGCACCGGGGATTTTCGCGCTCCTGAATGGCGACGCTCTGGAAAAACTGTTTCCACAGCGAGCGAAAGTACAACTCGTCCTCGCCAGGCAGCGTGGGCTGAAAATGCTCCATCCGCATAATGCGGGAACGGCCTCCGGCATATAGCAGCAGCTCCCGGCGGGTGCGGGCGTAGATAAAGAATTGCTCGTTGGCATAGCGCTGGCAGAAATGGCCGCGCAGCAGCGGCAGTACTCGGTTTTTGGGCTCGATCTCCGCACCCAGTACGCCGCTGTAGTCCGAGAAGCGCACAAAACCGCGCAGCTTTTCCAACTCACCGTTCATATGGCGGATGGCGCGATACAGCGGATAGCAGGCCGGGTCAGACAGATCGCGCATAAAGCCGGGGCCCTCCGCCAGCAGCTTTCTGATGAAGGCATACAGATGCAGCTCCTTGTCCGGCAGACACGTTAAAAAGCCGCGGCGTACCACAGCCAGCGCTTTGCCGGACCGGGCGGCGATACCGCGGCTGACCCGCTGACTGTACGCCGGCTGGGTGACCACGGTGCGAACCTCATAGAGGGAGAGGGGGTCTTCGTCGCAGCAGAACGCGGCGGGGGCCTCCTTGTACACATAGCTCTCATATACGCAGCACAGAAAGCCATCCAGGCTGCCATCATATTGATAGATCACGTCATTCATACGGCTTCTCCTACCGGATCAAAGAGGGACAGCTGCGCGGCCTGGTCCGAAGGCAGCGTACCGCGCTCCAGTCGCTCCAGCTGCAGGGGCAGCGTAGCGGGGGAGAAGCGTAGCCCCTCCGGCATCCGCCCGCCGCAGGTAATAAAGTACTGTGCCCGTTTCAACACGACACCCAGCTTTTTTAGGCCCTCAAACCGCAGGGTGCCGCAGCGCCGTGCCGATACGATGCGCCGCGCGCTGGTGGGTCCGATTCCGGGAACGCGCAGCAGCGTCTCCAAGTCCGCGCGCATGATCTCGATGGGGAACTGGTCCAGATGCCGCAGCGCCCAGTTGCATTTTGGATCCAGCCGCGGGTCGAAGTCCGGGTGGGCGTCGTCCAGCAGCTCGGCGGCCTGAAAGCCGTAAAACCGCAGGAGCCAGTCCGCCTGGTACAGGCGATGCTCCCGCAGCAGCGGCGGTTTGGTGTCCAGGGATGGCAGAAGACTGTTTTCCACCACCGGCACATATGCGGAATAGAATACGCGCTTCAGCCTGTACTTGCGATATAGCGACTCCGTCAGGTGCAGAATGTGCCGGTCACTGTCGTCAGTGGCGCCCACGATCAGCTGTGTGCTCTGTCCCGCCGGGGCAAACACCGGCGCGTGTCGGTACTTCGCCAGCTCCGCCTTACTCTGTGCCGCACCGTCGCGGATCAGTCCCATCGGGCGCAGGATCGCCTCCCTGGTCTTATCCGGGGCCAGCGCCTGCAAACCCTGCTGGCTGGGCAGCTCAATGTTCACACTGAGCCGGTCGGCCAGCAGTCCCAGCTGGTGCACCAGCTCCGGCGCAGCACCGGGAATGGCTTTGGCGTGGATGTAGCCGTTGAAACGATATTCCTCCCGCAGAATACGCAGGGCACGGATCATCTGCTCCATGGTGTAGTCCGGGTTGCGCAGCACGCCGCTGGAGAGGAACAGACCTTCTATGTAATTCCGCCGAAAAAAGCCAATGGTCAGCTCCGCCAGTTCACGGGGCGTGAAGGCGGCGCGGCGCGTATCATTGCTGCGGCGGTTGACGCAGTACTTGCAGTCGTACACACAGGCGTTGCTCAGCAGGACCTTCAGCAGCGTGATGCACCGTCCATCGGCCGAAAAGCTGTGACAGCAGCCGGCGATGGAAGAAGAGGTGTTGCCGATCATACCCGGCCGGAAGCCGCGGTGCACGCCGCTGGACGTACACGCCGCATCGTATTTGGCCGCATCCGACAGGACCGCCAGCTTGTCCAGCAGTTCCATGCGTTCTTATGCCATACGGCGGCGACGGGGCGCCGGCTTGTCAATGCAATCGATGAGCCGTAGCACATTGGCGGCGATGGAACCTGCACCCAGCAGTGTGATGATGAAACCGAATGTTGTCATAGTTGTGTCCTCCTTGCTCGAACTGTTGTTCTGGTCATAGTATAAATCGAACAAGCGTTCTTGTCAAGCAAAATCGAACAAAATTTCTATAAATTTTCATTTACGGTTGACCAGGCGCAGAAGTTGTATTAAAATGAGGGCAACGAACGAGAAAGACGAGGCCCCTCTATGACGGATCTGGAAAAACGCTTTATCGAGGCCCGGCGCGATGCGATCGCGGCCGAGCATCAGAATTTGAACGACTGCCAGCGCCAGGGTGTTCTGGCCACGGAGGGGCCGCTGCTGCTGCTGGCGGGCGCCGGCTCCGGCAAGACGACGGTGCTGATCCACCGGGTAGCTAATCTGCTGCGGTATGGTCGTGGCAGCGATACAGAGGAGATACCGATTCCCATCAGCGAAGACGAGGTGCAGTTCCTGGAGCAGTATGCCAAAGCACCGGACCCGGCGCAGCGCGCTCTTGTTGAGTACCTCTGCGCGGTGGAGCCTGCCCGTCCCTGGGAGGTGCTGGCTATCACCTTCACCAACAAGGCCGCCAACGAGCTGAAAGAGCGCCTGGGCCGGATGCTGGGGGAGGAGGCCGCCGCCGATGTCTGGGCGTCCACATTCCACTCCGCCTGTGTACGGATCCTGCGGCGTGACATCGACCGCATTGGTTTCGACCGCAGCTTTACCATCTATGACAGCGACGACAGCAAGCGTGTGGTCAAGGACGTCCTCAAGGAGCTGGGGCTGGAGGAAAAGTCGTTTCCGCCCCGCGAGGTGCAGTCGGCCATCTCCCGTGCCAAGAACGATATGCAGTCGCCGGAGGAATTCCTGGAACAGTGGCAATCGATCAACGATTGGCGTAAAATTAGAATCGGTAAAGTATATGCGCTTTACAACAAAAAGCTTCGTGAGGCCAATGCGCTGGACTTTGATGACCTGCTGTGGCACACCGTGCGCCTGCTGCAGACGGCACCGGACGTGCGGGAGTACTACCAGCGGAAGTTCCGCTATGTCCTCATTGACGAGTATCAGGACACCAACGCCCTGCAATATGAGCTGGCCAAGCTGCTGACGGGTCCCGCCCGGAACATCTGCGTGGTGGGCGATGACGACCAGAGCATTTACCGCTTCCGGGGCGCGGACATCACCAATATCCTCAGCTTTGAACGGCAGTTCAAGGGGGCGCGGGTCATTCGGCTGGAACAGAATTATCGCTCCACGCAGAACATTCTGGACGCGGCAAACGCGGTCATCCGCAATAACCAGGGCCGTAAGGGCAAGACCCTGTGGACGGAGAACGGCTGCGGCGAGTTGGTGACGATAAAGACCACCTTCAACGAGAGCGACGAGGCCAACTTTGTCCTGGGGCAGATCATGATGTACTACCGCCGGGGCGGCAGCTGGGGCGACTGTGCGGTGCTGTACCGTACCAACGCCCAGTCCAACGCGTTGGAATACGCCTGCAAGCGCAGCGGCGTACCCTACAAGATCTACGGCGGCCTGAAGTTCTTTGATCGGGCCGAGGTCAAGGATATGCTGGCCTACCTGTGCGTCATCAACAACCCCACGGACGATCTGCGCCTGCGGCGCATCGTCAACGTTCCCGCCCGCAAGATCGGCCAGACCACCGTGGACAAGGCCCAGATTATTGCCACGCAGCACGGCTTGACGCTGTACGACGTATTCCGTCGGGCGGAGGAATTCCCTGAGTTGAAGAATGCGGCTGGCAAGCTGAAAACCTTTACAGAGATGACCGAGGAGATGCGCCGCCGCCTGCCGGAGAGTGAGCTGCCGGAGTTCTACGATTACGTCTGCGAGCGAAGCGGCTACGCGCCCGCCCTGCGGGAGAAGGACGATATGGAGAGCCGGGGCCGGCTGGAGAACGTGCAGGAGCTGCGCTCCAGCATCCTGGCCTACCTGGAAAACGCCGAGGGCGCGGAGACGAGCCTGTCCGGCTTCCTGGATGAGATCGCGCTGTACACCGACCTGGACAGCCGGGTGGACGGAGACAACTGCGTGACCATGATGACCATGCACGCCGCCAAAGGCCTGGAATTCCCCCAGGTATTCGTAGTGGGCATGGAGGAGGGGCTTTTCCCCGGAAATCGCGCCATGGGCGACGGCGACGAGATGGAAGAGGAGCGCCGGCTGTGCTATGTGGCTATGACCCGCGCCAAGGAGAAGCTGACGCTGACCAACGCCCGCCAGCGCACGCTGTACGGCAAAACAACGCCTTGTATGCCCTCCCGGTTCCTCAACGAGATCCCGGAGGACAACATGGAGTGGCTGTCCAAGCCGGTGCCCCGCAGCGATACCTGGGATGACTCTCGGGACGACGATGGCTGCGGCTACGGTTACGGCGGCTATGCACGTCAGGGTGCCGCAGCACCGACGCGCCGCGAGGTGCCTGCCGTGTCTCGTCCCGGCTCGCTGCATACGGCCAGAACGGCGGCGAAAGCGCCGTCCGCCGCTTCTTACATACAGCTGCAGGCAGGGGAGACGGTGGAGCACGATGCCTTCGGCAGAGGACTGGTGCTCTCCGTGCGGCCTATGGGCGGTGATGCGCTGCTGGAGGTCGCCTTCGACACGGTGGGGACCAAGAAGCTTATGCTGAAGGCCGCCTCCCACCATTTAAAGAAAGTGTAAAGCGAAATCATTTTACAAACACGGAAGGAGAACGGATATGGGATTTTGGTTCGGCTTTGACACGGGGTTCGATATCATGCAGGTGTTTGTCTTCGCGATATTTGCCATCGTCATCGTCTGTTTCATCGCCTTAGCGGTGAAGGCCATCGGCACCTGGCACAAGAACAAAAATTCTCCGCGCCTGACGGTGCAGGCGACCGTTGTCGCCAAGCGGCAGAATACCGATGTGCATCATCACAGCAATAACAGCGGCGGTATGCACACCAGCACCTCCACGGACTATTACGTGACCTTCCAGTTTGACAGCGGTGACCGGCTGGAGCTGTACATTCCCGGAAGGGAATACGGCATGATGGCGGAGGGTGACGTGGGCGATCTCACGTTCCAGGGTACCCGTTACCTGGGCCTTGACCGGCGCGCCGCCGGGGCCGTTCCCGATGACGGCCCCGTCACAACAGAGGACGTCCCGCCGCGGTACACGGAGAAGAAAAGCTGGGATCCGGAGCTGTGAAAATCATTAAAAGCACGGACACCCTGCTTAAAAGGCAGGGCGTCCGTGCTCTCCGGAAACGCAAAAAGCTCTGCGATACATCGCAGAGCTTTTAACTGTGCAGTTCAGACGCGATCAGATCGCGCGGGTAACCTTGCCGGAACGCAGGCATCGGGTACAAACATACACATGGCGAGGCGTACCGTTGATCACAGCCTTCACGCGCTTGACATTGGGCTTCCAGGGGCGGTTGGAACGCCGATGGGAGTGGGACACCTTGATACCAAAGGTCACGCCCTTGTCGCAAAATTCGCACTTTGCCATCCGTTGCACCTCCTTGCTGTCATAACATACCTCTTGCATTGCAAGCAGTTGATATAATAACAGATGTGCACCGAAATTGCAAGTATTATTTGACAAAAAAACGAATTTTTTTTGCATGGGGAAAGTGTTGCGAAAAAGCGCTCCGCAAGATATAATTAGAAGAAGTATATTCGCCCGTTTCCGGGCAGGAGGATCGCCCATGGAAAAAGTAAAACGCACACCCGCCAGCCTGAAAAAAATGGTGGAGACCTTCGGCATGGAAATACTGCACCGCGGCAGCGACTATGACACCGCGGTGATCACCATTTCCGACGTGAACCGGCCCGCCCTGCAGCTGGTAGGGTTTTACGATTATTTTGACGACAAGCGCCTGCAAATACTGGGGCGGGGCGAGATACGCTATTTGGAGCGCATGACCGAGGCAGAGCGCCTGCGGGTGTTCAATCAGCTGATGAGCTATCCGTTCCCGGCGATGATCGTGGCGCGGAATATGGAGGCGCCGCCCGAGCTGGTGCAGATGGCGGACAAGCACGACCGCACGCTTCTGCGGGCGGTGGACTCCACGGTGGATGTCACCAGCCGGCTCATTGACTACCTGAACCGGGTAACGGCCCCGCAGATCACCCGGCACGGCGTCCTGATGAATATCTACGGACAGGGCGTGCTGATCCTGGGCGACAGCGGCATCGGCAAGAGCGAGACGGCCATCGAGCTGCTCAAGCGTGGCCACCGGCTGGTGGCGGATGATGCGGTGGAGATCCGCCGGGTGTCCAGCTCTCTCTACGGCACAGCGCCGGAGATCATCCGGCATTACATCGAGATACGCGGCGTGGGCGTCATCGACGTGCAGCAGCTGTTCGGCATGGGCGCGGTACAGTTCGATACGGAGATCGACCTGGTGATCCAGCTGGAACAGTGGGAGGACGGGAAGTTCTATGACCGGCTGGGCCTGGGTGAGGAGAAATACACCATGCTGGACGTGAGCCTGCCCATCGTGACCATCCCGGTGCGGCCGGGGCGGAACCTGGCGGGCATCGTGGAGATCGCCACCATGAAGAACCGGCAGATGAAGTACGGCTACAACGCGGCGCGTGACTTCGTGACGCAGTTTGACAGCAAGGTGGACGCCATGCTGAAGAAAAAGAGCACAACGGGCGAGGCGGAGAACGGATGAAATACGTTGGTGTAGACATTGGCGGCACCAACCTCAAGGCGGGTTTGGTGGATGAAAACGGTAATCTGCTGGCGACGCAGAAGATGAAGGTCGCCTCCATCGTAGACCGCGAAGGGCTGGCCTGGACGGTGGCGTCACTGGTGCAGGAGCTGGCCCGGGCAGCCAATATTCCGGTCAGTGATGTGGCGTCGGTAGGCGTCGGCGTTCCCGGGACGGTGGATATACGGGCGGGGTCTATTGCGTATACCTGCAACTTGCCCCTGCGGGACGTGCCGCTGCGGAAGCTGTTTCACAAATATCTGAATATACCGCTGTACATCGAAAACGACGCCAACTGCGCGGCGCTGGCGGAGTTCCATGTGGGTGCGGGGCGCGGCAGCAAGCGCTTTGTGACCATCACGTTGGGCACCGGCGTGGGCGCGGGTATTATCCACAACGGAAAAATATACCACGGCGCCAACGGTATGGCCGGCGAGGTGGGACACATGGTCATCGAGCAGAACGGCCTGCCGTGCCCCTGTGGGCGGCACGGCTGCTGGGAGCAGTACGCCAGCGCCACGGCGCTGAAGCGCATGACGGCAGAGGCGCTGGCGGCCCATCCGGACAGTATTCTGGCGCGGGTCATCGCGGAGAATAACGGACACGTGTCCGGGCAATCGGCGTTTATCGCGGCCCGTGAGGGCGATCCGGTGGGACAAATGGTGTGCGGCCGATATGTGGACTATCTGGCCTGCGGCGTGGTAAACGTGGTGAACATCTTTCAGCCGGACACGCTGGCCATCGGCGGCGGCGTCAGCAATGAAGCGGACGAGCAGCTGCTGCTCCCCGTGCAGCAGCGGGTAGCGAAGGAGAGCATTCCCTGCGGCAAGGACCGGCGGACGCGCATCGTCAAGGCGCAGCTGGGCAACCGGGCCGGGCTGATCGGCGCGGCCCTGCTGGGAAAGAATAAGCGTATCTGACGGGGGCATATACTACCGCTGACTGCGTAGGGACCCCCTTATTTTCAAAGCTTGGAGGCATTATGGGCTGGTACGAGGAACTGGACAAATGGGCGGCGGACTATCTGCCGGAGATGGAATATGAGAAGGACGTGCCGCTGGATCGGTATACCTCCTTCCGCATCGGCGGGCCGGCACGGCGCATGGCTTTTCCCCGCAGCGGGGAGGCGGCGGTGCTGCTGGTGAGCCGTGCGCTGGAGCTGGGCGCGCGGCCATTTGTGCTGGGAAACGGCACCAACGTGCTCTTCCCGGACCGGGGCGTGGATCGTCTGGTGATCTGTACCCGGGACATGGCGGGTGTGGCGGCCGGCGCGGGTGCAGGTGAGATCACGGTAGAGTGCGGCGCATCACTGGCAAAGGCCGCTGTTTTCGCGCAGAAGGCAGGGCTTTCCGGGCTGGAGTTCGCCCACGGGATACCGGGAAGCCTGGGCGGCGCGGTGTGCATGAATGCCGGCGCCTACGGCGGGGAAATGGCACAGGTGGTAAAGGAAGTGACCGTGCTGTTTCCCGAGGATGGTGTCAAGACCCTCAGCGGAGCAGAGATGGCGTTTTCCTATCGGCACAGCCTGCTGACAGAGCACCCCGACGCGGTGGTGCTGCGGGCGGCGCTCCGCCTGCAGGCCGGTAGCCCCGGGGAGATACGGAAAAAAATGGACGAGCTGATGGCCCGACGTAAGGCGTCACAGCCCCTGGAGTATCCCAGTGCGGGCAGTACCTTTAAGCGTCCGGCGGGCCACTATGCCGCCGCATTGATCGATCAGTGCGGCCTAAAGGGGCTGGCCGTGGGCGGCGCACAGGTGTCAGAGAAGCACGCCGGGTTCGTCATCAATCGGGGCGGGGCGTCCTGCGCCGATGTGACAGCTCTCATGGCGGAGATACAAAAGCGCGTGCGGGAGCAGACCGGCGTTGTGCTGGAGCCCGAGGTCCGGGTCATTACTTGAATAATAGTTCCATTGACGTCGAGTATTTCTGTAGTTTTAAAGATAAAAAAGTACAAATAGAATTAAAAAGAAAGCAAAAATACGGTAAAAAATAGTATAGCAAAAGCAAAATTCATTTTGCTTGGCGGCGTGGAGGATACTTGATTGAAAATACTCATTATTTCGGGAATGTCCGGTGCGGGAAAGAGCCGCGCCGCCATCTGCCTGGAGGACAGCGGCTACTATATCGTGGACAACCTGCCGGCGGAGATGATGGTAAAGTTCGCCGAGTTCTGCGCGGCCGCCGGCGGCCGGTATGACCGCTTGGCTTTCGTGTACGATGTGCGGGCCGGAGAGCCCTTTGAGAGGCTGACCGGCGCGGTGGAGGAGCTGCGGCGGCGTGGTCTGCGGTGCCGGCTGCTGTTTTTGGAGGCGGACACCAAGACGATCATCAACCGCTATAAGGAGACGCGGCGGAGCCACCCTCTCTGCGGCGACGGAGCCTCCATCGAGGAGGCGGCAGCGCGGGAGAGGGCGCTGCTGGCGCCGGTGCGGGCGCAGGCAGACCTGGTGCTGGATACATCTGCCTTCTCCACAGCCAAGCTGCGGAGCACGCTGCTGACGCTGCTGGGTGATGGGGCGGAGGGCGCTATGCACGTGACGGTGCTGTCCTTTGGATTCAAAAACGGCCTGCCGCCGGAGGCGGACCTGGTGCTGGATGTGCGGTTTTTGCCAAATCCCTACTATGTGCCGGAGTTGAAAAGGCTGACCGGGCTGGATGCGGCGGTGCGCGACTATGTGATGAATGCGGCCGCCACGGAGGAATTCTGGCGGCGTCTGACGCCGATGGTGGACTATCTGCTGCCCCAGTACCGCCAAGAGGGGCGGACGGAGCTGGTGCTGGCTGTGGGCTGCACCGGCGGTCGGCACCGGTCAGTGGCTGTGGCGCACCGGCTGGCGGCATACATTGACGCGCTGGGCTTTTCCGTGGCGGAAAGCCACAGGGATATGGGGCGGTAAGTGTGTTCCGCATCTGCGGTCGGAGCAAAAACAGGAGACGATGTATGAGCAAATACGATAAACTCTGGGAATATGTGGTCAAGGATGGACGGGATCAATTTACGCTGTCGTTCGAGGAAATAGGACGCATTGCCGGTGTGCCCATCGACCACGCCTTCCTAACGTATAAGAAGGAGCTTGCGGCATACGGCTACCGGGTGGAAAAGATATCCATGAAGGCAAAAACGGTGGCTTTCCGCCGTGCGGAACAGTGAGGTGAAGGGTTATGATCTCATTTGCGGGAAAGGTAAAAAATGAGCTGTGCCGCGTGGGGATCAGCCGCCAGTGCTGCGCCCGGGCCGAGGGCTACGGTGTACTGCTGTACGGCAACACGTTCACGCCCGGAGAGATACGGATCATCACGGAGAACGGAGACTTCGCCGCGCGGCTGCCAAAGCTGTTTCAGAAGGCTTTTGGGGTGAAATTCGACCGGGTACCGGAGGAAACGAACGGCAAGGGGAAGCTGATCTTCGGCATCACGGCGCCGGAAAAACTGGAAAAGATCATCAACACACTGGGCTACGATGCGCGGCAGCTGACGGCGCTGCACGTGAACTTCGGAATACTGGAGGAGGATTGCTGCCGGACGGCGTTTCTGCGGGGGGCATTTTTGGCGGGAGGCAGTGTCACCGACCCGGAGAAGCGGTACCATCTGGAGCTGGCCACCAGCCATGTGCCGGCCAGCCGGGAGGTACAGGCGCTGATGGAGGAGATGGGGTTCCTGCCCCGTCCCATACGGCGCGGCGCGGATGCACTGCTGTACTTCAAGCAGTCAGAGCATATCGAGGACTTTCTGACGAAGATCGGCGCGCCGGCGGCGGCCATGGATATCATGACGGCGAAGGTGGACAAGGAGATACGCAACGGCGCCAACCGGGCCATGAACTGCGATATGGCCAACGTGAACAAAACGCTGGACGCGGCACAGGAGCAGGTAGGCGCCATCGAGAGGCTGCGCCGCAGCGCCCGGTGGGACAAGCTGCCGGAAAAGCTGCGGCAAACCGCGGCGCTGCGGCTGGAATATCCGGAGCTGTCGCTGGTACAGCTGGCGGAGAGGTGCGACCCGCCGGTGACGAAGTCGTGCATGAACCATCGAATGAGAAAGCTGATGGAGGAGGCCAGAGAGCTATGAACACAAAAGAACGCTGCGAACGCGCAGAGGCGTACAGAAAAAACGGGGCGAACTGCGCCCAGTCGCTGCTGGCGGCATTCGCAGACGTGTTGGGCATTACGGAGGCACAGGCCATGGCCATGGGCGCAGGTCTGGGCGGCGGCGTGCGAAGCGGGAACATCTGCGGGGCGGTAAACGCGCCGGTGATGATCCTGGGCTGCGCGTTTCCGGAAATGGCCGCCAGCAAGGCGAGATCCGCGGAGATCACCAAGGAATACCAGCGGCGGTTTACGGAGCGATTTAAGCATCTCAACTGTCGGGAGCTGCTGGCAGAAAAAGAATTGCAGCCCACCGACACGGCCATGGCTCTGGCGGCGGGAGATCACTGCGGGCTGCTGATCCTCAGCGCAGTGGATATCCTGTGCGGGATGATAGGGGAGAAGTAAAGGAGAACAGGTATGGGATTTGTGCATCTGCACGTACATACGGAATACAGCCTGCTGGACGGTGCGTGCCGGATACGTGACCTGCCGAAGCTGGTAAAGGAGCTGGGGCAGACGGCCTGCGCCATCACCGACCACGGCGTCATGTACGGCGCGGTGGACTTTTACCGCGCCTGCAAGGCCGAGGGTATTCATCCCATCATCGGGTGCGAGGTATATGTGGCACGGCGGACACGGTTCGACAAGCAGCATGAGTTCGATGCGGAGTCGCGGCATCTGGTGCTGCTGTGCAAGAACGAGACAGGGTATCGAAATCTGTCATACATGGTGTCGCAGGCGTACATCGAGGGTTTTTACATCAAGCCGCGCATCGACATGGAGCTGCTGCGCGCCCATTCCGAGGGGCTGATCGCCCTGTCGGCCTGTCTGGCAGGTGAGATCCCCAAGCGGCTGATGAACGGGGACTACAACGGGGCCAAGGCGTATGCACTGGAGATGCAGGGCATCTTCGGCGAGGACTTTTATCTGGAATTACAGGACCACGGCATCACCGAACAGACTGAGGTGAACCGGGGCCTTCTGCGGCTGCACAACGAGACGGGGATACCGCTTGTGTGTACCAACGATGCCCACTATCTGCGGAAAGAGGATGCAGAGAGCCACGACGTGCTGCTGTGCATCCAGACCGGCAAGACGGTGGATGACGAGAACCGAATGCGGTATGAGCCGCGGAATTTCTACATCCGTTCCACAGAGGAGATGGAGGCGCTGTTCGCCGGATATCCGGACGCAGTGGCCAACACGGAAAAAATCGCGGAGAAGTGTCAGTTGGAATTTACCTTCGGCAAATACCACCTGCCGGAATTCAAGCTGCCGGAGGGGTACGACTCGCCTACATATCTGCGGAAGCTATGCGATGAGGGGTTTGCCCGACGGTACGGTCAGGCAAAGGCGGAATACCGGAAGCAGCTGGTTTATGAGCTGGATATGATCGAGAAAATGGGCTTTACGGACTATTTTCTCATTGTATCGGACTTTGTGCGGTATGCCAAGAGCCAGGGAATACCGGTGGGACCGGGGCGCGGCAGCGCGGCCGGATCCATGGTGTCTTACTGCCTGGAGATCACGGACATCGACCCCATGAAGTACGATCTGTACTTCGAGCGCTTTTTGAACCCGGAGCGTGTGTCCATGCCGGATATCGACATGGACTTCGGCGACACGCGGCGGGGCGAGGTGGTGGAGTACGTCCGCAAAAAGTACGGCGACGACCACGTGGCCCAGATCGTGACCTTCGGTACCATGGCGGCCCGGGCGGCCATACGGGATGTGGGCCGGGCACTGAACATGACCTATGCCGAGGTGGATGTGGTGGCAAAGCTGGTGCCGGCAGGGCCGGGCGCGCTGCACATCACCCTACAGGAGGCGCTGAAGCTGTCGAAGCAGTTGGCGGATATGTACCGGGAGGACCCGAAGGTCAAGAAGCTCATCGACACAGCCATGGCGCTGGAGGGGATGCCGCGGCACGCCTCTACCCACGCGGCGGGCGTGGTTATCACAAAGCTGCCGGTATACGAATATGTACCGCTGGCGCGGAACGACGACGCGGTGGTGTGCCAGTATGTGATGACGACACTGGAGGAGCTGGGCCTGCTGAAAATGGACTTTCTGGGTCTGCGGAACCTGACGGTGCTGGATGACGCGGTGAAGATGGTGCGGGAAAAAGAGCCGGATTTCGCGCTGGACAAGATACCGGACGATGACGCGGAGACGTACGACATGATCTCCCGGGGACAGACAGCGGGCGTGTTCCAGATCGAGTCTACGGGCATGACCGGTGTATGCGTGGGGCTGAAGCCCCAGAGTATCGAGGATATCACTGCCGTGATCGCGCTGTACCGTCCGGGACCTATGGAGTCCATTCCGAGGTTTATCGCCTGCAAGCATGATCCGAAGCTGGTGACGTATAAGCACCCAAAGCTGGTGCCTATACTGTCGGTCACCTACGGCTGCATCGTGTACCAGGAGCAGGTCATACGCATTTTCCAGGAGCTGGGTGGGTTCTCGCTGGGGCAGGCGGACATGGTGCGCCGGGCCATCAGCAAGAAGAAAGCCAAGGAGATCGAGAAGGAGCGTCAGGCCTTCGTATACGGCGATGCGGAACGGGGGATCAAGGGCTGTATTGCCAACGGTATTGACGAAAAGACGGCGCAGGCCATCTACGACGAGATATACGACTTCGCCAACTACGCCTTTAACAAGGCTCACGCGGTGAGCTACGCGGTGGTGGCGTACCAGACGGCGTATTTCAAGTGCCATTACACCAAGGAGTATATGGCCGCGCTGCTGACCAGCGTGCTGGACAACAGCGATAAGGTGGCGGGGTATATCGGCGAGTGCCGCGACTGCGGCATCGCGCTGCTGCCGCCGGATGTGAACCGATCCAGCGATCGGTTCACCGTGGAGCCGGAGGGAATACGGTTCGGCCTGGTGGCCATCAAGAACATCGGACGGGGGTTCATACAGTCCCTGGTGCGGGAGCGTGAGCGCGGCGGCGATTTTGCGTCACTGCAGGACTTCTGCGAAAGAATGTACGACTGCGGCGATATGAACAAGCGGGCGGTGGAGAACCTGATCCGCAGCGGGGCCTTCGACAGCACGGGAGCCAGGCGGTCGCAGCTGCTGGCGGTGTATGAGAAGGTGCTGGACAGTATCGGAAATGTGCGGAAACGGAACGTAGAGGGGCAGATGGATTTCTTCGGCATGGGGGCGGAAACGGCCTCTGTGGCGCAGGTGGTGCTGCCGGATCTGCCGGAATTCACCGCTACGGAACGGATGCACATGGAGAAGGAGATCACCGGATTGTATCTGTCCGGACACCCCATGGTGGGCTATCGCGCTGCGGCCCGCAGCAGCGGGGCAGTGACGCTGAATGAGATACTGGAGGATGTGTCCTCGGAAGAGGGACCCACACGGTTCGCCGACGGTATGCCGGTGACGGTGGCGGGCATCGTAGCCTCCAGCAAGACGCGGCCCACCAAGAACGGGACACTGATGGCCTATGTGGTGCTGGAGGACGAAACGGCATCCATGGAGCTGCTGTGCTTTTCCCGGGTGCTGGAACGATGCGGCAGCTATCTGGCAGTGAATAGCCCGGTGCTTATCAAGGGACGGCTGAGCCTTCGGGACGAAAAGCCGCCGCAGATCATGCCGGACGTGGTGTTTCCTATGAACGGCAGTGAACTGCCGGAGGGAGAAAAAAACACGGAAAACAGTGCTGCCGCCGTATATCTGCGGGTGAAGAGCATCGATGACCCGGCGTTCAGCCACCTGCTGCTGGTGGCGACCATGTTCGAAGGGAAGGTGCCGCTGAAGATACGGATCGCCGACACAGGAAAGCTATGGGGAGGCTTCTGCATGGACCATCCGGCGTTTTTGAAGGAGTGCCGGGAATGGCTTGGACCGGAGAACGTTGTGGTGCGGAGGAAGGAAAAGAGCGAATGAGCGTCAGGGTGCGGCCCACAGGCCGCACCCTTTTTGCCTTTTTGGCATAGAGTGGAATGAAAGAGGCCGTCTTTCACTACTTATTGGGAGGTCATTCTATGCCTGAAAACGTAATGCCGGGACCGGTCTGTGACCTGGGGAGCGTCCGGGAGGCCGTGTGCATCCATACGCGGAAGATATTTGACTCATGCAGGGATAAGGATTGTGTGGAGGACCTGCGCTTTTATCCCACGGCGGCAGCGCAGGAGGTGCTCAGCGCGTCGCAGATGATCAAGGGCGGCACAGCGGAGCTGCTGTACGTCTACACCGATGTGGAACCGGTGACGTTCAACCGGGGGTTCTATTCGGTGGATATGCGTTTCTATTATCGGGTAACTTTACAGGTGTGCACCGGTACGCCGCGGTACACCGAGGTGGAAGGTCTGTGTGTATTCGATAAGCGGTGTATCCTGTTTGGCAGCGAGGGGAACGCCAAGATCTTCTCCTCGGACACGGTGTTCGACGAGTTGGATGTGCCGGGACGGGTGCGGACCAATCTGCCCATCGCTGTGGTGGAGGCCGTGGACCCCATTGTGCTGGATACCCGTGTGGCGGAGGTACCGGTCCCTGTCACGACGGGCAGCTGTTTGGCAGAGATACCGTCCTTCGTGGCGCAGAGCTTCGGCGGGGAGCTGGTGTTCGACGACAGCGCAGCGCGGCGGCTGTATGTGACGCTGGGGCAGTTCACGCTGGTGCGGCTGGAACGCGATACGCAGCTGCTGGTGCCGGTGTATGACTACTGTGTGCCCCAGAGCGAGTGCGACTGCGGCAGCCAGGAGGATCCCTGCGGGCTGTTCCGCAGCGTGGCGTTCCCCATGAACGAGTTTTTCCCGCCCAATGCGGTGGAGACGCCCTGTGACTATAACAGCACCAAGAACTACTGCGCGTGCCATTGAGAAGAGAAAAACAGGGGACGGCGAGAGCCGTCCTCTGTTTTTTCGCGGGGTTTTGCTTTACAAGTGGGAAAAAATTGCGTATAATACCAAAAAAGGAGGTGGACGATGTGGGTATCGCGTTTATTCAGGACAAGCTGGAGATCAAGTTCCTGATCCTGTACATTGTATCGCGGCTGACGGAACCGGTGGACGGAGCCGACTTGCAGGACATGACCATGTGCGACGAGGGCATCGACTACTTTGATTATGCGGAGTGTCTGGGTGACCTGGTGAAGACAGAGCATCTGCGCGTCACAGAAGACGGACAGTACATCATCACGGAAAAGGGGCGGAGGAACAGCAGCATCTGCGAGAGCAGCCTGCCGTACTCGGTAAGGCAGCTGTCAGATCGTCACATTGCGGCGTGGAACAAGGCGGCGGTGCGGCGGCAGCAGGTGCAGGGACGGGTGATACCGCGTGAAAACGGGACGTTCACCCTGGAGCTGCGGCTGCGGGACGATGTGGACAGCCTGATGGAGCTGGCACTGATGGTGGCCGATAAGGCCGACGCTGAGACGTTGGCGGAACGGTTCCGGCGGGAGCCGGAGAAGGTATACGCACAGGTCGTTGCGGCGCTGCGCGGAAAATAAGGAAGAAAAAGCCTCCCCGACCGGGGAGGCTTTTTGCGAGGAAAATGAGCTCTGTAAAGCATCACAATGCTTTGGATCACACGCTGAACAGAATGTCCGCGTAGGTGGGGTACGGCCACGCCTTGGCATCCACCAGCGATTCCAGCCTGCCGATCAGCTCACCGGCCTTCTGGGTGCGGACACCCACCTCGTCACGGTAGTAGCGGGCGGCATCTATGCCGCTGTCAGCGGCGGGAGCAGCACTGAGGGCAGCGCGCAGTGCCTCGCAGGTATCAAACAGCTTCTCGCCCAGGTCGGTAACACGCTGGGCCAAAGTCTTTTCCATGCGGGCGGACAGAACCGGAGTACTGTTCTCCTTGTGGAAGGCCGTCTGGGTCAGGCGGTCGATATAGGCGCTGACAGCAGGGAGAATATGGCGCTGGGTCATGTCCAGCAGGGTGCTGGCCTCGATGGCAGACACCTTGCAGTAGTTTTCCAGATGGATCTCGTACCGGGCGCGCATCTCCGTCTCGGTGAGGATGGCGTGCCTGGTGAAAAGGTCGATGTTCTTTTTGTCGATGTAGGCAGGCATACAGTCCACCGTGTCCCGCAGGTTGGCCAGTCCACGGCGCTTGGCCTCCTGTACCCACGACTCATCGTAGCCGTTGCCGTTGAAGATGATGCGCTGGTGGGCGGTGAAGGTGTCGTGCAGCAGGGTCTGCAGCGCGGACTGGAAGTCGTCGGCCTTCTCCAGAATGTCAGCGAACTGGCGCAGCTCCTCGGTCATAATGGTGTTCAGCACCACATTGGGGCTGGCGATGGACTGGGAGGAACCCAGCATACGGAACTCGAACTTATTGCCGGTAAAGGCCAGGGGAGAGGTGCGGTTGCGGTCCGTGGTGTCCTGGGGGATCTCCGGCAGGGTGTCCACGCCGATGGTGAGCTTTTTCTTGGTGATGTCCACATATTCCGTCCCCTGAATGATGGAGTCCAGAATGGCGGTCAGCTCATCGCCCAGAAAGATGGAGATGATGGCCGGAGGGGCCTCGTTGCCGCCCAAACGGTGGTCGTTGCCGGGATAGGACACACAGCAGCGCAGCATCTCCTGATACTCGTCCACGCCCTTGATGAAGGCGGCCAAGAACAGGAGAAACTGGGCGTTCTGGCTGGGGGTGCTGCCGGGCTTCAGCAGGTTCTCGCCGGTGTCGGTGGCCAGTGACCAGTTATCGTGTTTGCCGGAGCCGTTGACGCCCGCAAAGGGCTTTTCGTGCAGCAGGCACACCAAACCGTGGCGGGCGGCGACCTTTTTCAGCAGCTCCATGGTCAGCTGGTTCTTATCACAGGCGGTATTGGCGTCGGAGTAGATGGGCGCGATCTCGTGCTGGCCGGGTGCGACCTCGTTGTGTTCGGTCTTAGCCAACACACCCAGCTGCCACAGCTCCTGATCCAGTTCACGCATGAACGCCGCCACACGGGGCTTGATGGCGCCATAGTAGTGGTCGTCCAGCTCCTGCCCCTTTGCGGGGCGGGCGCCGAAAAGGGTACGGCCGCAGAGCTTCAGATCGGCGCGGCGCTCATACATGGCGCTGTCAATGAGAAAATACTCCTGTTCAGGCCCAACCTGTGGGATCACATGCTGGGCCTCGGTGTTGCCAAAGAGGCGGAGAATACGGATACACTCCTTATCCAGCGCACGCATGGAGCGCAGGAGAGGGGTCTTCTTATCCAGGGTCTGGCCACTGTAGGAGCAGAAGACCGTGGGGATATAGAGTGTCTCGTCCTTGACAAAGGCGTAGGACGTGGGGTCCCAGGCGGTGTAGCCGCGGGCCTCAAAGGTGGCGCGGAGACCGCCGGAGGGGAAAGAGGAGGCGTCTGCCTCGCCCTTGCTGAGTTCTTTGGCACTGAGCTCCATGACCACGCCGTCTTTGCCGTCGCGGGTGATGAAGCTGTCGTGTTTTTCGGCGGTAACGCCGGTCATAGGCTGGAACCAGTGGGTGTAATGAGTGGCACCCTTCTCAATGGCCCAATCCTTCATGGCATTGGCGATCTCGCCGGCGGTGGTACGATCCAGCGGCGTTCCCTGGGCCAGGCATTGCTGCCACTTCTGGTAGGCGGCGGCAGGGAGACGCTGCTGCATCTGCTGCTCACCAAACACCATTTTGCCAAACAGATCGGGAACGTTCGTGGTCTTTTCACACATTGCGGGATCAGTCCTTTCAAAATCAAGTACGCGGCGGCGCCGCGGGAAAAACAAACCGTATGGGAAGCGGGGCTTACATGAACAGCTGCATAGCCAGCGGAGTGACATAGGCCTCCATCACAGCGGCCAGGGCCAGCAGTGGTACCACCAGCAAGCCCACCACGCGAAGCAAGTCCAGAAGCAGGGGCTTCATCATACCTTTTTCGTTGCAGCGGATGTATCGGTTGATATTTCTGCACAGGCAGAGTCCGGCGGACAGACTGAGCAGCAGGGCGGGGATCTCAAAGATGCCGTGGGGCACAAGACCGGCCAACAGCAGAAGCCACTGGCCATCCATCAGTGCGGCAAGCATACCGATGATCGCAGCGTTGAGTCCCAAAGACAGTGCCGGCAGATACAGGAAGGGGATAAAGCCGTAAAGCACGGTCATTACCATGGCCCGGAGATTATTGCCGAAGAGGCCCAGAGCGCTGAAGCTGCCATCGTCGCGGACAATGCCGGCATCGGCAATGCTCTCGTTGAAGGTGCGGATCATGGTCACGGGAACATCGGGGAAAAGCCTTCCGACAATGTAAGCCAGCACGGTCAATGCCAAAAAAGCAAGGGCAGTTATACCGACAAGTCGGCCATACTCCCTGTGCCAGAAAGCGGCGATGGCACGAAGCTGCTTTTTCATGCCAGCTTCTCCAGGCCGGCGCGGAGACGGCGGAGCGTTTCCTCACGGCCCAGAATGCGGCAGATCTCCACTGCACCGCCGGGAGTGACCAGCTTGCCGGCAGCAGCGATGCGTACCGGCCACATAAGGGTGGCGTTCTTGACGCCCAGCTGCTCGGCCAAGGCGATCAATCCGTCGTGGATAGCCTCGTCCGTCCACTGGGGCAGCGCCTCCAGCATGGGAATGGCCGCCTCCAGCATGGCCTTGCAGACCTCCGGGTTCGTCTTAGACTTCTTGTTGGTGAAGAATTCCACGTCATACTCCGGACAGGCATCAAAGAAGTCTACCTTTTCCGGGATGTCCGTCAGCTTTTCACAGCGGGCTTGGAGCAGGGCGGCAATGGCCGCTACGTCAAAGTCACCCTTGACGCTCTGGCGGATGTAGGGCTCAGCTGCCCTGGCGAAGTCCTCCGGGGACATGGCACGCAGATAGACGGCGTTGAAATGATCCAGCTTGGCCTTGTCGAAGATGGCGGGAGATTTGGAAATACCGGTCAGATCAAAGGCCTTTACAAGTTCGTCGAGAGAAAAGATCTCCTGCTCCGCCAACTCGCCCTTGGGACTCCAGCCCAGCAGGGCGACGTAGTTGAGAATGGCATCGGTCAGATAGCCCTCTGCCTTCAGGTCCTCATAGCTGGGGTCGCCGTGGCGCTTGGACATCTTGTTTTGCGCGTCCCGCATGACGGGGGAGCAATGGACATAGGTGGGTACCTCCCAGCCGAAAGCGTGGTAGAGCAGATCGTACTTGGGTGCGGAGGACAGATACTCGCTGCCGCGTACCACATGGGTGATGCCCATGAGATGATCGTCGATGACGTTGGCGAAGTTGTAGGTAGGCAGGCCGTCCCGCTTCAGCAGCACCTGATCGTCCAGCGTGCTGTTTTCCACGGTGATGTCGCCAAACACGGCATCGTGGAATGTGGTGGTGCCCTCCTTGGGGATGCGCTGGCGGATGACGTAAGGCTCGCCCGCCTCCACGCGGCGCAGAGCGTCCTCCAGCGGCAGGTCGCGGCAGGGATCGTCAGCGCGGTCGAAATCGCCGGTGTCCTCCTCGGAGGCACACTTTTCGCAGAAGCAGTAATAGGCGCCGCCCTTTTCCGTCAGCAGACGGGCGTATTTCCCGTAGGTATCCCGGCGCTGGGATTGGATATAGGGGGCCACGGGGCCGCCGATGTCGGGGCCCTCGTCATGGTTCAGACGGCACTCGGCCATGGTGCGGTAGATGACGTCGGTAGCGCCCTCCACCAGCCGCCCCTGGTCGGTATCCTCGATACGGAGGATAAACGTGCCGCCGTGACTGCGGGCAATGAGCCAGGTATACAGGGCGGTACGCAGATTGCCGATGTGCATATAGCCGGTAGGGGAGGGCGCAAAGCGGGTGCGGACCTTGCCCGTGGGGATCTTGGCTTCCATCTCGGTAAAATAAGCGGCGTCAGACATAGGGGTGGACCTCCGTTACTTGATAAAAATACTATAATAGTATACTGGTTTTACGGGAAAAGTCAATGCTTACGGACGATTTCGCAGAATGTCCAAATGTTTGGAATGTTTCTTGCAATTTGTGGGGAGATTTGGTATAATGACCGCAAAGCGGCCATGAGATATATGGATCGCCATTTCGTTTTACCTGCCGCAAGGCACGACTATAACACAGAAAGGAACATCGTCACTATGATCTACACGACGGAAGTACAGCATATGTGTCCTGTCGCCAAGGGCGCTTATCACGGTCCGGCTCCCATTCCCGAGGAGGGCAAGTGGGTACAGGCCAAGCAGATCGGGGATATTTCCGGCTTTACCCACGGTATCGGCTGGTGCGCGCCCCAGCAGGGCGCCTGCAAGCTGACGCTGAATGTGAAGAACGGCGTTATTGAGGAGGCGCTGGTGGAGACCATCGGCTGCTCCGGTATGACCCACTCCGCCGCCATGGCTTCCGAGATCCTGATCGGCAAGACCATTCTGGAGGCACTGAACACCGACCTGGTGTGCGATGCCATCAACACCGCCATGCGCGAGCTGTTCCTGCAGATCGTCTATGGCCGCACCCAGTCCGCTTTCTCCGAGGACGGTCTGGCTGTGGGCGCGTCTCTGGAGGACCTGGGCAAGGGCCTGCGCTCTCAGGTGGGCACCATGTTCGGCACCCGTGAGAAGGGTCCCCGTTATCTGGAGATGGCCGAGGGCTATTGCAGCAAGCTGGCTCTGAACGACAAGGATGAGATCATCGGCTATGAGTTCATCAGCCTGGGCAAAATGATGGACGCCGTGAAGAAGGGCGTGGACGCCAACGAGGCCCTGAAGAACGCCACCGGCCACTACGGCCAATGGGACAACGCGGCGAAGTATATCGACCCGCGCCAGGAATAAGAGAAGGAGGACGACAAAATGGCTCTGTTTGAAAGTTACGAAAGACGTATCGACAAGATCAACGGCGTCCTCGCGCAGTACGGCATCGGCTCCGTGGAGGAGTGCCGCGAGCTCTGCAAGGCGAAGGGCTTCGACCCCTACGAGATTGTGAAGGGCATTCAGCCCATCTGCTTTGAGAACGCCTGCTGGGCGTACACCGTGGGTGCGGCCATCGCGCTGAAGTCCGGTGTCAAGACCGCTGCCGACGCCGCACGGAAGATCGGCGAGGGATTGCAGTCCTTCTGCATCGACGGCTCTGTGGCCGAGGACCGCAAGGTGGGTCTGGGCCACGGCAATCTGGGCGCCATGCTGCTGAGTGATGAGTCCAAGTGCTTCGCGTTCCTGGCCGGCCACGAATCCTTTGCCGCCGCCGAGGGCGCTATTGGAATCGTGCGCAATGCCAACAAGGCTCGGAAGGAGCCCCTGCGGGTCATCCTGAACGGTTTGGGCAAGGACGCGGCGCAGATCATCAGCCGCATCAATGGCTTCACCTATGTGCAGACCCAGTTCGACTATTTCACCGGTAAGCTGAACATCGTCCGCGAGATCCGCTACTCCGAGACGGAGCGCGCCGACGTGCGCTGCTACGGCGCGGACGACGTCCGCGAGGGTGTAGCCATCATGCACCATGAGGGCGTGGATGTGTCCATCACCGGCAACTCCACCAACCCCACCCGCTTCCAGCATCCTGTGGCCGGCACTTATAAAAAAGAGTGCATCGAGCAGGGCAAGAAGTATTTCTCCGTGGCCTCTGGCGGTGGCACCGGCCGTACGCTGCATCCGGACAATATGGCCGCCGGTCCCGCTTCCTACGGCATGACCGACACCATGGGCCGTATGCACAGCGACGCACAGTTCGCCGGTTCCAGTTCCGTCCCTGCGCACGTGGAAATGATGGGCTTCCTGGGCATGGGCAACAATCCTATGGTCGGGGCCACTGTGGCGGTGGCTGTGGCCGTGGCGGAAGCTGTGAAGTAATTTCAGTTTATAGCAAAACACCCCTCGACGGGCTGTCGAGGGGTGTTTTTTATGTGCATAGACTTCAGCACTTGCCGAAGAAGCTGCACAGCAGCTTCAGCAGGGAAGCGCAGTCAAAATTGCAGAACATATACTGTGACCTCCTATGTTTTGTTTTCCCTTGCAAGGATGGTCATATTGTAACCATTTTGCAAATGCAAATACTGGAAGTCACAGGATCAGCAGCAGGCCGATGGCGATAAGCAGTTCCTCGTCGGCTTTCTGCCTGGAGAGATAAAACAGCAAAAACAACAGCAACAGATCGCCAGCGTCCAAATCGCCCAGGTGCAGCTTTTCCAGCAGGTCGTTGAAGAAGCCGCGCTCCGGCGCGCCCTGCGGTGGGGGCGGCGGTGGGACCTTCGGCGGCGGATCGGAACGGGGCGGGGGCGCTTCGTCCACGGGAACGCGGGTATAGATGCCGTCATCGCCGCGGATGTAGCGGTTATACAGGTAGACCGCCCCCTTCCGTCAGAAAACGCTTGCCGATGGTGATGAGCCGCGCCAGCCTTGCGGCGCGCTCCACCTTATCCTGCTTGCCGTCCTTCAGGAACGGACGCAGGGCGTAGAGCAGCTGCGTGGTCTGGCTGGTGTCGCGGGTCAGCTCCTGCAGCAGGGGCAGGTATCTGGCGATGGTCTGCGGGTCGAGGCCGCCCAGCGGCGATGACGGCGGGGATGGAGGAGAAGCTGTCGGAGACGCGGCGGCAGGCTGCGCCGTGTCGCTGCCCATGGAGCCGGAGAGCTGCTGCGCCAACTGCATGATCTGCGCCATGCTGCCGGGATCGGACAGCAGCGCGTTGAGTTTTTCGTCCAGTTCTGACACGCTGCGTCCTCCTTCCATTACTGCTGGAGCTTCGATTCCAAACGCTGCACCAGCTCCGCACCCTGCGGGCTGGACAGTACGCGGGAGAGCATGGCGCTGAGCGCCGACGTGTCGCCGGAGGCGGCCTGACGCGCCGCCTGACCCAACGCGGTGCTGTTGCCGCCGGAGAGCATATTCAGCAGTGCCTGGCCGTCCTGTGACTGCATGACAGACTTCAATGCGCGGGGGTCGCTTTTTAGCTTGTTCATTATGTCCTGTTCGTTCATGGTCGGACCTCCTTATGGGGTGTTACGGTCTATCTTATGAAGGTAGAACGAAAAAAGTGCCTGTCAGCCGAGGCTGACAGGCACGAGTTTTTCAGGTCATTGGGCGGTGCAGGAAAGGCGAGGTCAGCTGGGAGAAGTTCTTCACTATAAGAGTGGTGAGAGCTGGACAAGGACGGTTTTTTATACAGAATACTTTGCATAAACATTTGGAAATACAGTTGTAAATCAGGTACAAATGTGATACAATAATGTGCTAATTAAGATAGAAGTATGGGCGTTTATGCCTACCTGTAGGATACCCGTATGATACCTGTGTGATAAAGGACGGAGACAGATTTGATTTTAGAGACGATCAACAGCCCGGCAGACGTGAAGCGCCTGACCGAGGAGCAGACGGCCACGCTGTGCCGGGAGCTGCGGAGCTTTCTGGTGGAGCAGGTATCCCGCACCGGCGGACACCTGGCATCCAACCTGGGCGTGGTGGAGCTGACGGTGGCGATCCACAGGGTGTTCGACACAGCCACGGACCGGCTGGTGCTGGATGTGGGACACCAGTGCTATGTACACAAGGCACTGACCGGCCGGCGGGAGCTGTTCGGCACACTGCGGCAGTTCGGCGGACTGTCCGGCTTTCCCAAGCCCTATGAAAGCGTGCATGACGCCTTTATGGCGGGACACGCGTCGGATTCGGTGTCGGTAGCGCTGGGTATGGCGCGGGCACGGACGCTGCTGGGGCAGGACTACCAGGTCGTGGCCGTTATCGGCGACGGTGCGCTGGGCGGCGGGCTGAGCTTTGAGGGCCTCAACGACGCCGGCGGCAGCGGCGAGCCGCTGGTGGTCATTCTGAACGATAACGGAATGTCCATCGACCGGAATGTGGGCGGGCTGTCCAAGCAGCTGTCGAAGATGCGGACGGACCCGGAGTATTACGAATTCAAGAAGCGTTACCGCAAGGTGCTGGAGAAGCTGCCGGCGGGCCGAACACTGTATGAGTGGAGCCACGAGGTAAAAACAGCGCTGAAAAAGACGCTGCTGCCGCCGGTGAGCACCGTGTTCGAGGATATGGGCTTTGCGTACATGGGTCCGGTGGACGGCCACGACGTACAGCGGCTGACAGCGGTATTGCAGGCGGCCAAAGAGGCCGGGCGCCCGGTGCTGGTACACGTCCACACCGTGAAGGGAAGCGGATACGACTATGCACTGCGGGAGCCGGAGAAGTTCCACGGCGTGGGACCCTTTGACCCGGCTACCGGAAAGGTACGGCAGGCAGGCAAAGAAACGTTCTCCCATGTGTTCGGCGAGACACTGCGGCAGCTGGCGCGGGAGGACAGGCGCGTGTGCGCCATCACCGCCGCCATGGCCGACGGCACAGGTCTGACAGACTTTGCACGGGAGTTCCCGCGGCGGTTTTTTGACGTGGGTATCGCAGAGGGGCACGGCGTGGCTATGGCCGGCGGTATGGCCAAGCAGGGACTGATACCGGTGTTTGCCGTGTATGACAGCTTCTTGCAGCGGGGCTACGATATGCTGGTACAGGATATGGCGCTGGAAAAGCTCCACGTTGTATTGGCGGTGGATCGCTGCGGCATCGTGGGCGCAGACGGCGAGACACACCACGGCTGCCTGGACTATCTGAGCCAGATACCGGGCATGACGGTGCTCGCGCCCGCCAGCTTTGCCGAGCTGCGGCGGATGCTGCGGCGGGCGGTGCTGGAGATGGACGGGCCGGTGGCGGTGCGGTATCCCCGGGGCGGCGAGGACGGTTATGACGGCGACTGCGGCGATGGATCAGTGACGGTGCTCCGCCAGGGGACAGACGCGGCTATCGTGACCTACGGTATCCTGACGCAGCAGGCGCTGCGGGCAGCGGCGCTGCTGGCGGGGGAGGGCGTTTCCGCCCGGGTGGTAAAGCTGAACCGGGTCGCGCCGCTGGACAGCGACGGTATTTGCCGGGCGTTGGACGGCGTAAAGCGCATAGTGGCCGCGGAGGATCAGCTCCGCGCCGGTGCGGTGGGCGAACGGCTGAGCGCGCTGCTGCTGGAGCAGGGCGCGGGCACGGAAAAGCTGGTACTGCGAAGCGTCGGCACGGCGCTGCCAAGCCAGGGGTCCGCAGCAGAGCTGCGGCACGCCCTCGGTCTGGACGCAGAGGGCATCGCACAGGCGGTGCGGGAGGTATTGGCATGAGCAAAAAAATACGGCTGGATGTGCTTGTGACAGAACGCGGGCTGTGCGAGAGCCGCCAGAAGGCCCAGGCCACCATTATGGCAGGTCTGGTATTCGTGGACGGACAGCGATCGGACAAGCCCGGAACACCGGTGGCGGAGGATGCCAGCGTGGAGGTACGGGGCCACGCGCTGCGGTATGTGAGCCGGGGCGGACTGAAGCTGGAAAAGGCCATGCAGACCTTTCCCATCACGCTGGAGGGCAAGGTGTGCGCGGATATCGGCGCGTCCACCGGCGGGTTTACGGACTGTATGCTGCAAAACGGCGCGGCAAAGGTCTACGCCGTGGATGTGGGCTATGGACAGCTGGACTGGAAGCTGCGGAGCGATGCACGGGTGGTGTGTCTGGAACGGACCAACGCGCGGTATCTCTCCGCGGAGCAGATACCGGAGGCGTTGGATCTTGCGTCCATCGACGTGAGCTTTATCTCGCTGAAGCTGATCTTTCCCGCGCTATATGCGCTGCTGCGCGAGGGCGGCGAGGTGGCTTGCCTCATCAAGCCGCAGTTTGAAGCGGGACGGGAAAAGGTGGGGAAAAAGGGCGTCGTCCGGGATCCGGCGGTACATCTGGAGGTGTTGGAGCACTTCCTGGATCATGCAAAGGAAAACAACTTTACAGTTCTTGGTATCACATATTCGCCTATCCGCGGACCGGAGGGCAATATTGAATACCTCGGCTATCTGAAAAAGGGCGGGGAGGCGGACTGTATCCCTGACCTGCGGGCGTTAGTGGACGCCTCACATTCTGCGTTGAAGGAAGGTCATGGGGAGATATGAAACGCGTAATTCTTTGTCCGAACCCCTATCGGGACAGCGAGCTGACTGTGGCCAAGCGGTCCAGGGAGCTGCTGGAGGGGCTCGGTTTTGAAACGGTGGTGTGTCTGCCCTTCAGTCGGGAGGGCTATGACGATCAGCTGGGTGTGCCCATCCGGCAGTTACAGCAGGAGATAAAGCGGGCGGATATGCTGATCGCCTTCGGCGGCGACGGTACGATCCTGCATCTGGCCCGGACAGTGGCGCTGCACAATGTGCCGGTGCTGGGCATCAATCTGGGGAGCCTTGGCTTTATGTCCGAGCTGGAGCCCAATGAGCTGGAACGGCTGCGTGACCTGAAAAGCTGGGACTTTGCCGTAGAGTCACGGATGATGCTGGACGTGACCGTGCTGCGGGAGGGTAAGCCCGTATACAACAATATCGCGCTGAACGACGCGGTGATCTCAAAGGGCAGTGTGGCCCGGGTGGTGCGGCTGGATGTATCCACGGAGGAGGGACGGCTGACCAGGATCACCGGCGATGGGGCCATCGTGTCCACGCCCACCGGATCCACGGGGTACTCTATGGCGGCCGGCGGGCCCATCGTGGAGCCTACAGCCCACAATCTGCTGCTGACGCCCATCTGCCCCCACTCGACCCGCGCGGGCAGCTATGTGCTCTCGCCGGAGCACACGCTGCTGGTGGAAACGGCGGACGCCAATCGGAAGTTCGTATATCTGTCTGTGGACGGCGGGAAGGCGTTTTCACTGAAAAACGGCGATGTGGTACGGACACGGCAGTCGAAGTTCGTGACGAAGCTGGTACGGCTGAGCAAGAAGAGTTTTTGTGAGATACTGGATTCAAAGATGGGGATGGAGGCGCTGAAGCATGAAAAATGACCGGCAGACAGCGGTATTGCAGATCATTGAGGAGACAGCCGTGGAGACACAGGAGCAGCTGATGCAGCTGCTGGCGGTACGGGGCTTTGCCTGCACGCAGGCCACCGTCTCCCGGGACATCAAGCAGCTGCACCTGATGAAGGCGCCGGACGGCAAGGGCGGGTATCGCTATGCTGTGTCGGCCCAGATGCCCAAGCTGAATTTCGAAGAGAAGCTGCAAACCATTTTTCGGGAGTGCGTGGTCTCAGCGGAAAACGCGCAGAATTTGGCAATCATCAAGACCATGAACGGCATGGCCAACGCCGCTGCCTTTGCGCTGGACAGCATGGAAGATACGGATATCGTGGGTACGCTGGCCGGCGACGACACGGTGCTGCTGGTATTCCACGACAGCGCCCACGCGGCGGATTTCTGCGAGCAGGTGCGGCAGATGCTGCGCTGAGGAGGTAAGCGGTATGCTGGAGCTGCTGCATATTGAAAATATCGCCGTCATTGAGGCGGCAGATATTGAATTCGCGCCGGGTTTCAACGCCCTGACCGGCGAAACGGGCGCGGGAAAATCCATTGTTATCGACAGCCTGAGCGCCGTGCTGGGGCAGCGGACCAGCCGGGAGCTGATCCGTACCGGGGCCGACAAGGCCTTTGTCAGCGCGGCCTTTTCCGGCACGGCACCGGAGCTGACGGAGACGCTGGGCATACAGCCGGAGGCGGACGGGACGCTGCTGCTGCAGCGGGAGATCCAGGCCGACGGCAAGAACGTGTGCCGGGTCAACGGGCGGCCGGTGACGGTGTCGCAGCTGCGGGCACTGGGCGCCCGCCTGCTGAACATCCACGGGCAGCACGACGGGCAGCAGCTGCTGGACGAGGAGCAGCACATTGTGTATCTGGACAGCTTTGGCAGGGTGGAGTGCCTTGCAAATACATATACTGAGAAGTATAAGCACTTTACAGATATACGGCGGCAGATCGGGGCACTGCAAATGGACGAGGCGGAAAAGGCCCGGCGGGTGGATACCCTGCAATACCAGATCGAGGAGCTGCGGCGGGCAAAATTGAAGCCCGGTGAAGAGGAGGAGCTGACAGCACGGCGGGGGATGCTCCGGAACGCGGAGAAGTTCCTGGACGCTGTGGCCGGGGCGGACTACGCCCTCAACGGCGACGACAGCGGCGGCGGGGCACTGAGCGCCCTGCGGCAGGCCCAGGATGCGCTGGGCGGCGTACGGCATCTGGATGACGCTTTCGGTCAGCTGTATGAACGGCTGGGGGAGGCGTACAGCGAGGTGTACGACATCACGGCCACCGTAGAGGACAAGCGGGGTGAGCTGGACGTGTCGCCCGGTGAGCTGGACCGGGTGGAGAGCCGGATGGACCTGCTGTATCGGCTGAAAAAGAAGTACGGAGCGACTGTGGAGGATATGCTGGACTACCAGGCCCGGTGTGAGGCGGAGCTGGCGCAGATTGAGGATGCGGGCGACACGCTGGTACGGCTGGAGCAGGCGCTGTCCAAGGCGGAGAAGGAGGCACGGCAGGCGGCGCAGGCGCTGTCCGATGCCCGAAAGGCAGCAGCGAAACAGCTGACGTCGCAGATACTCACCGAGCTGCAGCAGCTGGACATGGGGAAGATACGTTTTGCGGTGGACTTTGCGGAAAAGCCGCTGGACAGCGACGGTATGGACGCGGTGCGGTTTCTGATGTCCGCCAACGTGGGCGAGGAGCTGCGGCCCATCCACAAGATCGCCTCCGGCGGCGAGCTGGCCCGGATCATGCTGGCCATGAAGAACGTGCTCAGCGAGCAGGATCAGGTGGGGACCATGGTGTTCGACGAGGTGGACACCGGCGTCTCCGGCCGGGCGGCCCAGAAGGTGGCGGAGAAGATGGCGCGTATCAGCCGGAAAAAGCAGGTGCTGTGCGTGACACATCTGCCGCAGCTGGCGGCCATGGCGGACACGCATTTCTCCGTAGAGAAGGGCGAGAGGAATGGACGGACCTACACGGAGGTGCGTCGGCTGGACCGGGAGCAGCGGCGGCAGGAGCTGGCGCGGCTCACCGGCGGCAGCCATGTGTCTCAGACCATGCTGGACGGGGCAGAGGAGCTGTTGGTACAGGCGGAGAAATTCCGGGAGGAGATGTAAAATGTGGCAGTCCATACTTCCATTTCTCTTATTTGCTGCCTTTTCTGTTTTCGCACTCAGAGGTTGGATGGCGCTTTTTGTGAGAAGCGCTATGTCCAAAAGCGAAAGAAAACGGTATCGGCAGGACTGTTCGGCGCTGAACCGCTGGTTTTTTATTTCAACACGCGATTTTTTGAAGGATAAGTATTCAAAAAGCGAGGGGAAGATCATTCGGTATTCCCGCATTGCACGGGGATTTTGTGTGATAAACATCCTGCTTCATGCTGCTTTTGCAATCACTGCGGCGGCTATGCTGCTTCATTCGTCTGACGCAGATGACTGTGCTTTAAAGGTGATCTTTCTTGCGTACTTAGCCCTTTGGGGGTGCGCGGTTTTCACATTGGGTGTCATAGAGACGGTGACCCGCTGGAAATATCACCGATCCCGATATCCATGATAGCAGTGATAGCAGTGCGGGTCAAACTGATTTCTGTGATGCCAGCAATGAGTAAAAATTTTCGCAGTATGAAAAAATAATAGTTGACAAACGGAAAAAATCTGCTACAATAGCCTCAACTTGATACCGCAACAGCGATGAAGGGAATAAGTAGCGCATTTCAGACCTGCAAAGAGAGCCTCCGGATGGTGCAAGGAGGAGAGGAAGAAATGGGTGAATACATCCCGGAGCAGCCTTCTGAACGTCCGTAATGGACCAGTAGGGATGTGTCGGGTCCGCCCGTTACAGCGGTAGGGTGTGTCTGCACCCGATGAGGTCGTGTCTGCGAGGGCATGGCAAATATGAGGTGGTACCGCGAGCATTTGCATCGCCCTCTGTCGAGATGACAGGGGGCGTTTTTTATTCCCTGTCACAAGAAAACAAATGAACATACAGAAAGGAAATTGAAGCTATGGGTATTTACGAGGAACTGGTGGCACGCGGTTTGATCGCACAGGTCACAAATGAGGAAGAGATCCGCGAGATGGTCAACAACGGCAAGGCCACGTTCTACATTGGCTTTGACTGTACGGCGGACAGCCTGCACGTGGGCCACTTTATGGCGCTGTGCCTGATGAAGCGTTTGCAGATGGCGGGCAACAAGCCCATCGCTCTGATCGGCGACGGTACGACGCTGATCGGCGACCCCTCCGGCCGTACCGATATGCGCCAGATGCTGACCGAGGACGCCATCAAGCACAATGCGGAGTGCTTCAAGCGTCAGATGGAGAAGTTCATCGACTTCTCCGACGGCAAGGCACTGATGCTGTATAACTCCGAGTGGCTGAAGCCGCTGAACTACATCGAGATGCTGCGTGAGGTAGGCGCCTGCTTCTCCGTGAACAATATGCTGCGCGCCGAGTGCTACAAGCAGCGCATGGAGAAGGGGCTGAGCTTCCTGGAGTTCAACTACATGATCATGCAGAGCTACGACTTCTACTATATGTTCCAGCACTATGGCTGCAATATGCAGTTCGGCGGCAACGATCAGTGGAGCAATATGCTGGGCGGCACCGAGCTGATCCGCAAGAAGCTGGGCAAGGATGCCCACGCCATGACCATCACCCTGCTGCTGAACTCCGAGGGCAAGAAGATGGGCAAGACCGCCAGCGGCGCTGTGTGGCTGGACCCCAACAAGACCAGCCCCTTCGAGTTCTTCCAGTACTGGCGCAATGTGGACGATGCCGATGTGCTCAAGTGCATCCGTATGCTGACGTTCCTGCCGCTGGAGGAGATCGACAAGATGGCCGGCTGGGAGGGTTCCCAGCTGAACGAGGCCAAGGAGATCCTGGCCTACGAGCTGACAAAGCTGGTGCACGGCGAGGAGGAGGCGGAGAAGGCCAAGGCCGCGTCCAAGGCGCTGTTTGCCGGCAGCGGCGACACGGAGCATATGCCCACCACCGAGCTGACCAACGACGATTTCGGCGGCGGCAGCATCGACGTGCTGACCCTGTTGGTGAAGTGCGGTCTGGCGGCCTCCAAGGGCGAGGCGCGCCGGCTGGTGCAGCAGGGCGGCGTCACCGTCAATGACGAGAAGGTGGCGGCCATTGAGACGACCTTCGGCTGCGAACAGTTCACCGGTGACGGCGTGGTCATCAAAAAGGGCAAAAAGGTGTTCCACAAGGCCGTTTTGGTGTAAGCTGCGCGCTGCATCTGTGATTATTGCCATCATTCTTTGGAAAAGCCGCGGTATGACCGCGGCTTTTCCCTATGCAAAGGAACTTTTCCCGGGAAAAACGTTGCATAAAGGCCGGAAGTATACTATAATATCCCGCGGTATGCAAATTTTGAATGAATGAGTGATACACGATGAAAACACATGATTTTTACTTTGACCTGCCGCAGGAGCTGATCGCGCAGACGCCGTTGGAACGGAGGGACGGTTCACGGCTGCTGGTGCTGGACAAAAAAACGGGGGCGGTAGAGCACCGGCATTTCTATGACTTGCCGGAGTATCTGCGTCCGGGCGACTGCCTGATCCTGAACAACTCCCGGGTACTGCCGGCACGGCTGCTGGGCCATCGGGCGCCCGGCGGCGGGGCCTGCGAGATACTGCTGTTGATCGACCGGGGCGACAACATCTGGGAATGCCTGGTGCGGCCGGGGAAGAAGCTTCGGAAGGGCGCACAGGTCGTTTTCGGCAGCGGTGAATTGACGGCAGAGGTGGTGGACGAGCTGCCGGACGGCAACCGGCTGGTAAGGTTCTCGTATGAGGGGATATTCCTGGAGGTACTGGAACGACTGGGCAAGATGCCCCTGCCGCCGTATATCAAGGAAGAGCTGCAGGATCAGGAGCGTTATCAGACAGTGTACTCCAAGGTAAACGGCTCGGCGGCGGCGCCCACGGCGGGGCTGCATTTCACGCCGGAGCTGCTGGAAAGAGTACAGGCAATGGGTGTAAAGGTAGGATACGTTACACTTCATGTGGGACTGGGGACCTTCCGTCCGGTAAAGGAGGACGAGATCACCGACCACACCATGCACAGCGAATACTGCGTGATCCCCCAGGAGACGGCCGATCTTATCAACGAGACGAAGAAAAACGGCGGGCGGGTCATCTGCGTGGGTACCACCAGCTGCCGCACGATAGAATCGCAGGCGGCGGAGGACGGCACCATGCGCGCCAGCGCCGGATGGACGGATATTTTTATCTATCCGGGGTACAGGTTCAAGGTGCTGGACGCATTGGTGACAAACTTTCATCTGCCGGAGTCCACACTCATCATGCTGGTATCGGCACTGGCGGGACGAGAGCACGTGCTGGCGGCCTATCGGCAGGCAGTGGAGGAACGGTACCGTTTCTTCTCGTTCGGCGACGCGATGTTCATTCAGTGAAATGCGGTGTTGTGGGCATAATATGTTGACGTATAGTTGCAGAAACGGTATAATGAATCAGGAGCAGGAGGTGCAAAATGCCGGAACTTTGCAGATTTTATAACATCGTTATCAAGATGATCTACAGCGACACCGACAAGCACCACAAGCCGCACTTTCATGTGTATTACAACGAGTATGAGGCATCCGTTGGTGTGGACGGCGAATTGATCGCAGGCAGCCTTCCGGTCAAACAGTTGAAGCTGGTGCAGGCTTGGGCTGCTATCCATGAGGATGAACTTTATGCCGCGTGGAACAAGGCGGTACAGAATATCCCGTTCGGCAAAATCGAACCGCTGAGATAAGGAGGAACGCTTTATGTATATCTCGAACGGAATTGCGTATGCAGGGGAGCAGGAGCCAGTCATCAAGGTCTGCGGCGTTCGTCCGCTGCCAGATCATAAGCTTTGGCTCCGATTTACAACAGGAGAAGCAAAAGTTTTTGATTTTACACCCCTATTGAAAGACGCGGGTTTTGCGCCGCTGGTCGATGAACACACCTTTGCAGGCGTCTATATTGACTACGGTGTGACTGTTTGGAATGACGGCGACATTGACATCGCGCCGGAATATCTATATCAGCATTCAAAAGCGGCGGAAGGCATCGCTTGATGGCAAGTGATTTCAACTGGAAGTACGGCGGCCATAGCTGCCGTACTTCGCTATGAAAGGGAGCAGGACAATGTGCAGTTTATTCGCTTTCCCGACTCCTGTACATATCGGCGACGCGATGTTCATTCAGTGAAAGCAGGAGAGAGAAATGTTCAAGGTTATCAAAAAAGAGGGGAAAGCCCGGCGAGGTGTGTTTACCTGTGCCCATGGCGGCGAAGTGCAGACACCGGTGTTTATGAACGTAGGCACACAAGCCGCCATCAAGGGCGGCGTCAGTGCCATCGATCTGAAGGAACGGCTGGGGACGCAGATCGAGCTGTCCAACACATACCACCTGCATCTGCGGCCGGGCGACGACGTGGTGCGGGCCATGGGCGGCCTGCACGCGTTCATGCGCTGGGACGGCCCGATCCTGACCGACTCCGGCGGCTTTCAGGTATTCTCGCTGTCGGGGCTGCGGAAGATCCGTGAGGAGGGCGTGACGTTTGCCAGTCATCTGGACGGACACCGCATCTTCATGGGTCCGGAGGAGAGTATGCGTATCCAGAGCAATCTGGGCAGCGACATCGCCATGGCCTTTGACGAATGCGTGGAAAACCCCGCACCCTACGATTACGCCAAGGCCTCCTGCGAACGGACGCTGCGGTGGCTGGAACGCTGCAAAAAGGAACACGACCGGCTGAACGCGCTGCCGGACACGGTAAACCCCGGACAGATGCTTTTCGGCATCAACCAGGGCGCCACCTACGCCGATCTGCGGATATGGCATATGCAGCAGATCGCCAAGATCGACTGCGACGGCTATGCCATCGGCGGACTGGCAGTGGGGGAGCCCACGGAGGTGATGTATGAGATCATCGACGCGGTGGAGCCGTATATGCCGGCGGATAAGCCGCGGTATCTCATGGGCGTGGGCACGCCCAGCAACATCATTGAGGGCGTGGCCCGGGGCGTGGACTTCTTTGACTGTGTCATGCCGGCGCGCAACGCACGACACGGAAAGCTGTTTACCTGGAGGGGCACGCTGAACATCAAAAACGCCAAATACAAGCTGGATGAACAGCCCATCGACCCGGAATGTGACTGCCCGGTGTGCCGGCAGTTCAGCAGGGCATATATCCGACATCTGTTCACGGCAGAGGAGATGCTGGGGATGCGCCTGGCGGTGATGCACAACCTGTATTTTTACAACAAGCTGACGGAGCGTATCCGCGACAGCCTGGACAACGGGTGCTTTGAAGCGTTCCGGGAGGAATACAGTAAAAAACTGGCGGAGAAGATATAAACCTCTTGCCAAAAGCAAAAGAACTATGTATAATAATATCACTTTGTTGTTAAAGGAGTAATGTTCCATGATTCAGATCGCTTACGCTGATGCTGCCGCTACCTCTACCTCCGGCGGTATGGGTTCCACCATTCTGATGATCGTCCTGATGATCGCCATCTTCTACTTCCTGATGATCCGCCCCGAGAACAAGCGGAAAAAGCAGGCCGAGGAGATGCGGAGCTCTCTGAAAAAGGGCGATTGGCTGACCACCATCGGTGGCGTGTACGGCCGCGTTGTGGCTATTACCGACCGCACCGTGGTCATCGAGACCAGTGAGGACCGCGTTCGCGTGGAGTTCCTGAAGTCCGCTATCGGCCAGGTGGGTACCCTGGACGAGCAGGCTGCCGCCCAGCAGCGTCCGGTGAAGAAGGCTAAGAAGGAAGAGGTCGCGGAGGAAACTCCCGCTGTGGAGGAGAAGACCTCTGACGAGGTCACCGAGGCTCCCGTTGAGGCTGACAAGACCGACGCCGAGTAATACAGACCGAGAGGAGCGCTGCCCGGAGGGCGGCGCTCTTTTTGCGCTGACAGCGATCAGGATCGGCGTATCATTTGATGCAGACCTTCCGCATAAGCTGAAGCAAAGCTGATGCGGGAGGTATTCTTATGTCTTGGAAGCAACTGGCCGGCAGGGGAACGTGGCTGGGCACCGCCACAGCAGTAGTCGTGCTGCTGGCAGCACTGGGCGTATCGTCACTGCTTCTGCTGCGGGGTGTTGTGCCGGAGATCGCCATGGGCCCGCTGGTGTGGGGCGCCAGCGCCCTGGCGTGCTTCTGCGGCGGACGTGTGGCCGTACGGCGGGGCGGCGACAGTCCGCTGCCTCGGGCGCTGGCGGTATCCGCGTGCGTGTATGGCGCAATGTGGATCGCGGCGCTGACAGGAAATGCGGCGATACACTTTGCCGGCGGCGGCATCGCCCAGACCTGCGCCGTGTGGGGCGGCGGCCTTTTGGCGGGACTGATCGGAACGAAGCAGAAACGGCGGAGGCCCCGCAGCGTCCACCGGAAGGGCGGCGACCGTCGAAAACGGGCGGTAACATAAAGCGGCACATGGTTAAAATAACGAAAACGTGATTTTACGGTATTTTTTATCCGACGGTGCGGCGGGCGGCAGGGGAGCCGTTCGCCGCATCACACTTTTCAAGATATGGTGCAGGGATTTCCGGCATTTCCCCGGATATTGGGATTTCGGCATTTTTATAAGCCGCGTCAGCACGTCGGTATATCTTGTTTACATAATTAAGTTGACATAACGTTTTGACATAATTTACAAAAAATATGTTTTTGCGGAAAACCCCTTGCGGTTTTGTGAATTTTGCCATATATTTATTATTGCGTTTTGACACGTCTATCCCGAGGGCTTGGCTCATACACTGTGGACGAGGTGAGCCCCATGAAGCTGCGTCATCGCCGTATGCCTGTTCTCCAGCCGCCGAAGGCGCGGCTGTACATACTGTGCCTGTTTCTTGCCGCCGGGATCCTGGCGGGCTTTTTAGCGGGTCGGGCGGTGGCGTCGGAGGATCTGCTGTCGTTGAGCCGCTATGTGACAGGCTATGCGAGGCTGAACGCAGAAGAACCGCGCAGCGCGGGGCTGTGGCAGGTCCTATGGACCTATCTGCGCTATCCGGCCACGGCGTTTCTGCTGGGCTGCACAGCCTGGGGCGTGATGCTGATCCCGCTGACGTGCGCGGCCCAGGGCTTCTTCCTGTCGTTCGCGGTGCAGTGCTTTGCCGCTGCGCTGGGGAAGCAGGGCGTGATACTGGCGCTGGCTGCGCTGGGACTGCGGTGCTTATTCACCGTGCCCTGCTTGCTGACGATCGCGGCGGACAGCTTTGCGTGCGCGTGGCGCCGGGCAGAGCGCCAAAAGCCGGAGGCGAGAGACCGGCGGAGCGCGATCATTTGTGTGTTTGTATTGTTGACCGGCACAGTGGCGGAGTGCGCCCTGGTGCCGCGGCTTTTTGCATGGCTGATGCCGGGCTTGACTTGAAAGAGAGAGGAGTGAGGGACACATGACGGACTTTATCGCGGCATACCGCGACTATCTGACCGAGGAAAAGCACGCCTCCGCCAATACCCTCAGCTCCTATATACGCGATCTGACCCAGTTTCACAGCTGGCTGCTTTCCGTCGGCATAACGGATATGCGGAAGGTGAAGAAGGAGACGATCAATGAGTATCTGCTGCATATGACCCACAGCGGCAAAAGCCCCGCCACAGTCACACGGTCCACAGCGTCCATCAAGTCGTTTTATGCCTACATGGTGCAGTGCGGCGCCGTGAAGAGTAACCCGGCTAAGAGCGTGGTTGCCATGAAGGTAGAACGAAAGTATCCGGAGATCCTCACCAACCGGGAGGTAGAGCTGTTTTTGGAACAGCCTAAGTGCGTGGATGAAAAGGGTTTCCGCGATCACGCCATGCTGGAGCTGTTGTATGCCACCGGCATCCGTGTCAGTGAGCTGATTGGGCTGGACGTCAGCGACGTCAATTTGTCCGCCGGCTTTATCCGCTGCCGCAGCAAGGGGAAGGAGCGCATCGTGCCGCTGTACCCCGCCGCGGTGAAGGCGCTGGAGGACTATGTACGGGATATTCGTCCCCGGCTCATCGCTGACGAGGATGAACAGGCGCTGTTTGTAAATATGAGTGGCGAGCGCATGAGCCGCCAGGGCTTTTGGAAGATCATCAAGTATTATCAGGAAAAAGCGGGCATCGAGAAGGATATCACACCCCACACCCTGCGCCATTCCTTTGCCGTACACCTGCTGGAAAACGGCGCCGATCTGCGGTCCATTCAGGAAATGCTGGGTCACGCGGATATCAGCTCCACACAGATCTATACCCACGTCATCAAAAAGCAGCTGAAGGATGTATATAACAAGGCGCACCCCCGCGCATGAGCCTTTGCGTGTCTTTCCCGCCAATACAGCGTTGCCCCGGCTTGCCATACAGAAAGTATGCTGACCGCCCGGTTTTCCGGGCGGTTTTTGTTGCTATTTTTATTGCGGTTTGCTATAATAGAACAAATGTTGGGAGGTGGGCACAGCTATGCGTATACTGGGTATCGACCCCGGCATCGCCATTGTGGGCTTCGGGCTGATCGAATCGAACCGGGGCAGCGTGCGAATGCTGCAATACGGCGCTGTGACTACCGAGGCGGGACTGCCGCTGGCAACACGTCTGGTACAGATCGAAAACGACATGGCTGCGCTGATCGCACAGCTGAAGCCCGATGAGATCGCCATTGAGGAGCTGTTTTTCAGCAAGAACATCACCACAGGTATCGCCGTGGCCCACGGGCGGGGTGTGATCCTGTGTACGGCGGAGCGACTGGGCGTACCCATATTCGAATATACCCCCATGCAGGTGAAGCAGGCGGTGGCCGGCTACGGTCTGGCGGACAAGAAGCAGGTAATGGACATGACGAAGCGGCTTTTGAAGCTGAAGGCGGTGCCGAAGCCGGACGACGCGGCAGACGCGCTGGCCATCGCCATATGCCATGCCCGCAGCGCCACCAGCCTGCTGCGGCGGAAGGACCCCGACGTGAAGGAGACTGTCTGATATGTATTACTACGTGAACGGTACCGTGGCGGAGATCGACGCGGGGCTGGCGGTCATTGACTGCAGCGGCGTGGGCTATGCCTGCGCCACGACGAACTATACGCTCTCCCATCTGAAAAAGGGCGCGCAGGCTAAGCTGTACACCTATTTGAATGTCCGGGAGGACGCTATGGAGCTGTTCGGCTTTGCCGATCAAAGTGAGCTGCGGAGCTTCAAGCTGCTGATCGGCGTATCCGGCGTAGGCCCCAGGGCTGCGTTGTCTATCCTGTCCGCCGTAACGCCCCAACAGCTGGCACTGGCGGTGGTGACGGAGGATGAAAAAGCGCTGACCGCCGCCAACGGCATCGGAAAAAAGATCGCCCAGCGGGTGATACTGGAGTTGAAGGACAAGCTGGCACGGGAGGAGGCGCTGGGCGGTACATCCGTTAAGGGCGGTGCGCCCGCGATGGCCGCGGTGCCCCACAGCAAGAAAGGCGAGGCGCAGGCGGCACTGGCGGTGCTGGGCTATGGCAGCGCGGAGATCGCCGCGGCGCTGAGGGATATCGACATGGAGACACTGACGCTGGAGGATATCATCCGGCAGGCGCTGAAGCGCATGATGAAGTAGGGGAGGGGCGCACATGAGCATTGATTTCGGGGCGGACCTGTACGAGGAGCCTATCGTTGCCAAGACGTTTCTCGGCGAGGATGCCAACGAGGGCTCTCTCCGGCCCCACACACTGGCGGAATATATCGGGCAGGAGAAAGCCAAGCAAAACCTGTCCATCTTTATCGAGGCGGCACGGAGGCGGACAGAGTCACTGGACCATGTGCTGCTGCACGGCCCTCCGGGACTGGGCAAGACCACGCTGGCAGGCATCATCGCCCAGGAGATGGGCGTGAATATCCGCATTACCTCCGGACCGGCTATCGAAAAGCCCGGGGACCTGGCGGCGCTGTTGACGAATCTGAGTGAGAACGATATCCTGTTCGTGGATGAGATACACCGGCTGAACCGGGCGGTGGAGGAGATCCTGTACCCGGCCATGGAGGACTATGCCATCGATATCATCATCGGCAAGGGACCTTCGGCCAACTCTATCCGGCTGGATCTGCCGAAATTTACGCTGATCGGCGCCACAACACGGGCGGGGTCGTTGTCCGCACCGCTGCGCGACCGATTTGGCGTGACGCTGCGGCTGGAGCTCTACACACCCGAGGAGCTGGCAAAGATCGTGACGCGCAGCGCCGGTATCCTGAACGTGTCCATTGAGCCGGAGGGCGCTATGGAGATCGCACGGCGGTCCCGGGGCACGCCCCGTATCGCCAACCGGATGCTGCGGCGGGTGCGGGACTTTGCCCAGGTGATGGCCGACGGCGTTATCACCAAGTCCGTAGCGGATAAGGCGCTGTTGGCGCTGGAGGTAGACCATCTGGGTCTGGACAACGTAGATCGACGGATGCTGCGGGCTATCATCGAGAACTACGGCGGCGGTCCGGTGGGCCTGGATACACTGGCGGCCACCATCGGTGAGGAGTCGGTGACGCTGGAGGACGTCTACGAGCCGTACCTGATGCAGATCGGCTTTTTGACCCGCACGCCCAGAGGGCGCTGCGTCACGCAGAAGGCCTATGCGCATCTGCACATCGCGTTTACGGGCCAGCAGCAGCTGGAATTGTAGGGTGAAGAGACGGTTCGGCGGAATTTTTCGGTGATTCTCCGCAAGAAAGCCGTCGGATTTGAGTTATTTTTGACAAAGTTACACGATTGACTTGACAAATTATTTTGTAAAAAGGTATAATAGCGTATGGTGAATGATACAAGGGCTGAATACGACCATCTGCAGACGCTGAGCGACGAGGCGCTGTGCGCCCTGGTGAAGCAGGGCAGCCGCGACGCCGAGGAGATCCTGGTGGGACGTTACCACCGCTTGGTGCGCTCCTGCGCCCGTCCGTACTTTCTGGCGGGAGGGGATAGCGAGGACCTTTTGCAGGAGGGAATGTTCGGTCTGATCAAGGCGATACGGGAGTACGAGCCGGGGCACGAGGCCTCGTTGTGCACCTTTGCCGAGACGTGTATCCGGCGTCGTTTGTACTCTGTGCTGCGTGCAGCCGCCTCCGGGAAGCATTCACCGCTGAACCAAGCCGTTCCTTTGGATACCTCTTTCTTTGACGCGAATCTCTCCTTTGCCCACGTCGATCCCGAGGGTTGGGTCATCGACCGCGAAAAAACTGCTGCTCTGCTGGAAAACGCGCGCAAGCTGCTGTCCGAATTCGAGGTAAAGATTTTAGGGTATTATCTGGACGGTCTCACCTGCCGTGAGATCGCAGAAACTGTGGGCCGGTCCCCCAAATCGGTGGACAACGCCGTGCAGCGTTTGCGCCGCAAAATAGCGCGGCAGCTTCTATCCGGCGATATCAGCAAAGGCTGAGCGCAATATATTTTTTCTCAAAGAGAGGGTAAAATCATGTACGAAGACAAGACCTTAGTGTGCAAAGAGTGCGGCAACGAGTTCGTTTTCACCGCCGGTGAGCAGGAGTTCTACGCTGAGCGCGGCTTCCAGAACGAGCCCCAGCGCTGCAAGGCCTGCCGCGACGCGCGCAAGAACGCTGCCCGTGGTCCCCGCGAGTATTTCACCGCTGTCTGCGCTGCCTGCGGCGGCGAGGCCAAGGTGCCCTTCGAGCCCAAGAGCGATCGTCCTGTATACTGCAGCGACTGCTTTGCCAAGATGCGTGAGAACGGCTGATCTGCTGACTGCACACTGTTAAGTAGATAGAATAGACCGCCCTCCGGTACGCCGGAGGGCGGTTTTTATAGCGCAGGATGAGAAAAATCCTGTTGAAAGTTCCGGCATTTTGGGGTATACTATCAGCACAATATTGTATTTGGAGGTTTTCCAACATGATCGAGATCACGAAAGACACCATTATCGGTGATATTCTGGACGTTGCTCCCCAGACGGCGCCCATCTTCCTGTCCATCGGTATGCACTGCCTGGGCTGCCCGTCCTCCCGCGGCGAGACGGTGGAGGAGGCCTGCGCCGTTCACGGTATCGATGTGGACAAGCTGCTGGAGCTGGTGAACGAGGAAGCCAACAAGCCCATCGCTGAGTAAGAAAAAACAATGCCACGCATACGCTTGCGTATGCGTGGCCATTTGTGTAAAGAAATATGGAGAGACAACTGCAATTACAGCCGCGGCTCCAGCTGCTGGCAGACATGGTTCCGGCGGGCTGCCGTCTGGCGGACGTGGGCACGGACCACGGGTATCTACCGGTATGGCTACTGCAGAGGGGACGCATTCAAAGCGCCATTGCCGCGGATATCGGCGCGGAGCCTCTGGCGCACGCGCGGCGGACTGCGGAGGAATATGGCGCGGAGGGGATGGACTTCCGTTTGTGCGACGGGCTGCGGGATATCGCACCGGACGAGGTGGATACAGTGGTCATCGCCGGCATGGGCGGGGAGACCATCATCGCCATCCTGGAAAGTGCAGCCTGGACGAAGGACGGCGCGCATACGCTGCTGCTTCAGCCCATGACAAAGGCCGCAGAGCTGCGCCGATGGCTATCTGTAAACGGATATGCCTTTACAGAAGAACGACTGGTATGGGACAAGAATTACCTGTATCCGGTGCTGCGCGTGAACGGCGGTGTGTGTCCGGCGCTGGCGGAGTTACAGACGCTGACCGGTGTTCTGTTGGACGGCGACCCGCTGTATGCGGATTATCTCGCCCAGCACATCGAAAAGCTGCTTCATATCGCGAAAGGTCTGCGCCGCAGCGGCAGGGAAGACGCCCTGCGCCGGGCAGAGACCGCGGAAGCATTGGCGCGGCAGATAGAAGAAAAGAGGAAAATGCTATGACAACGGTACGGGACATCGAGCAGTATCTGTACGCCTGGGCACCGCGGGAATTGGCGGAGAGCTGGGACAATGTGGGACTGCTGGTGGGCGACCCGGCAGCGGAGGTGCGCCGCGTTCTGGCAGCGCTGGACATAACGCCGCAGGTGGTGGCTGAGGCCATCGAAAAAGACTGCCAGCTGATCGCGGCGCACCATCCGGTGATGAACTGTGCGTGGCACCAGGTACAGACAGTCCGCACCGATGACCGGCAGGGAAGGGTACTGACAGAGCTGATACGCCACGGCATCGCCGCCATCTGTATGCACACCAATCTGGATGCGGCGGCAGGGGGCGTCAATGAGGTTTTGGCGCAGAAGCTGGGCCTTTCCGACCCGGAAATGCTGACAGAGGAAAAAATAGGGCGGATCGGCACGTTAAAATGTGAAATACCCCTTGTGGAGTTCACCCATTCTGTGATAGAATTGTTAGGATGCAACGGTCTGCGCTATGTGGACGCGGGACGGCCGGTACACCGGGTGGCGGTGGGCGGCGGCGCCTGCGGCTGCTATATTCCGCAGGCTATTGCCGCAGGCTGCGACACCTTTGTGACCTCCGACCTGAAATATAACGACTTTCTGGATACGGAGGGGCTGAATTTGATCGATGCGGGTCACTTTCCCACGGAAAACGTGGTATGCCCCGCACTGCGAGACCGGTTGGCAGAGGCATTCCCCGCAGTCGACGTCTTATGTTCGACCTCGCACAGCCGCGAGATCATCCAATACTGCATAAAGGAGAAGTAAACCATGTCAGGACATTCCAAGTGGCACAATATTCAGAAGACCAAGGGGGCGGCCGACGCCAAGCGCAGCGCCGCGTTCACCAAGATCGCCAAGGAGATCATCGTGGCGGTGAAGCAGGGCGGCAGCGGCGACCCCAACAACAACTCCCGTCTGGCCACCGTCATCGCCAAGGCCAAGGCAGCCAATATGCCCAATGACAACATCAAGCGCACTATCGACAAGGCGCTGGGCTCCGGCAATACCGACAACTACGAGGCTGTCACCTATGAGGGCTACGGTCCCTGCGGTGTGGCCGTCATCGTGGAGGCGCTGACCGACAACCGCCAGCGCACCGCGCCGGAGATCCGCCACTACTTCGATAAGTTCGGCAAGGGCATGGGCGCACAGGGCTGCGTCAGCTGGTCCTTTGACCGCAAGGGCGTGATCGTCATCGACAACGAAGATGGCGAGCTGGACGAGGACACCGTGATGATGGATGCGCTGGACGCTGGCGCCGAGGATATGCAGGCCGACGGCCCTGTGTTCGAGATCACCACCGATCCGGACAGCTTCAACGACGTGGTCAAGGCGCTGGAGGAGAAGGGTTATTCCTTCGAGAGCGCGGAGATCGAGATGGTCCCCCAGAACTACATTGTCATGACCAGCGAGGATGATGTCCGCAGCATGACGAAGCTCCTGGATATGCTGGATGACAACGAGGACGTGCAGAACGTCTGGCATAACTGGCAGCAGGATTGATCGGAGAACATACGAAAGGCGGCCTCACGGCCGCCTTTTATCATAGGGAGAGTGATTATTTGACAATAGAACGGATCGAACGCGATGGAAAAGCGTGTGCTGCGATACGCGATACAGAAAAGGTCATCATCGATGCACAGTCTGCGCTGGAGCTGCTGCTGAACGCAAATGCGATAACAGAAACAAAAAGACTTGTGGTCCCAAAGAGGTTGATTGCGGAAGAATTTTTCATTCTTAGCAGCGGCCTGGCAGGAGAGGTGCTGCAAAAGCTCATCAACTACGGTGGACGAATTGCCATTTACGGCGACTTTACCCGTTACACCAGCAAACCTCTGCGGGACTTCATGTACGAGAGCAATAAAGGCCGGGATGTGTATTTCGCGGCCACGGAGGATGAAGCTGTCGCGGCTATGACAAGATAAAAGAGACAGGGCTTTTGTCCTGTCTCTTTGCATATATCACAGTGTCCGGACGCCGTCCATAATGATGGCGCCGGCCAGGGCGGCCATCTCCTCCGGCGTCTCCTTTGCACCGCCGGAGAGCCACTCCAGCGTCAGCGTCAGGTTGCCGGAGACGATGAAGGAACAGAAATAGTCCAGACGGTCGCTGCTTCCGGAATAGAACCGGGCCAGGAAGTCACGCAGGAAATAACTGCGTAGGATGCCGCAGATACGCTCGGTATACGCCCGATCGCCGTTGGGCCCCAGCAGCACCAGACACAAATCGGCGTTGTCCCGGGCGAAGCGGTATAGCTCCGTCAGATAGGGAAACGCATCGACTTCGCTTGTGGAGTAGGCGTATTTCTTACAGACCAAAATCAAACGCTCGGCCATTTCGTCCTCCAGCCGCTGCAGAAGGTCGTTGACGTCCTTATAGTGGATGTAGAAGGTGCCGCGGTTGATATCAGCGCGCTCAGCCAGCTCGCGGACGGAAATGGATTTGGAAGGCTTCTCAGTCATGAGATCCATCAGTGCCTGCCGCAGCTGCCGCTTTGTCTTCCTGACGCGCCGGTCAATACCTCTCTCTTCCATACCAATACCCTCCGCACTCTTTTTTATCTGCTGAATAGTTGACTTTGTGTTGATTTTAGCACAAAAAGGCAGAAAGAACAAGGCTTTTTTACAAGACTGCCTTACTATTGCGGAAGCTCAGGCACTTCTAAACCACGGAGACAGTGCATAGAAATAAGGCAACAGACAGCATTCGGAGGATGGCATTATGATGGAGACAACGTCTATTTATCAGGATATGGCTCAGCGCACCGGCGGCAGCGTGTATATCGGCGTTGTGGGACCGGTCCGCACGGGAAAATCCACCTTTGTCAAACGATTTATGGAGACGCTGGTGCTGCCGCACATCGAAAACAGCTACCGGCGGGACCGGGCACAGGACGAACTGCCGCAAAGCGGCTCCGGGCGCACCATTATGACGGCTGAGCCGAAATTCGTTCCGGAGGAGGCCGTGGAGCTCCGGCTGGCGGAGGGCGCGGCCTTCTCGGTACGGCTGGTAGACTGCGTGGGGTACATGGTGGACTCCGCCGTAGGGCAGTTTGAGGACCTGTCGCCGCGGATGGTGATGACACCCTGGTTCGATCACGAGATCCCCATGACCGAAGCGGCGGAGATCGGCACCCGCAAGGTCATTACCGACCATGCCACAGTGGGTATTGTGGTGACCACCGACGGCACGATCACGGATATCCCCCGAGAGGACTACCGCGAGGCGGAGGAACGCGTCATACGGGAATTGCAGGACATCGGCAAGCCCTTCGTAGTGCTGGTAAATTCTGCCCAGCCGGAGGACCCCAGGGCAGCTGCTGCCGCAGCAGAAATACAGACACGATACGGCGTGACCTGCCGCTGTGTCAACTGCCTGACACTGACGGAGGAAGACATCGGCGATATCCTGCGGGATCTGCTGTATCAGTTCCCCTTGCGGGAACTGGATGTTTTTCTTCCCGAATGGGTAGATGCGCTGCCGGGTGAACACCCCATCCGCAGCGGACTGTATCAGGAGATCGGCGAGGCGGCGTCCCAGCTGACGCGCATCTGTGCACTGCCGCCATGCTTGGCAGCGCTGTCCCAAGGCGAAAATATTGAGAGCGCGGCAGCCAGCACTATTGATCTGGGCAGCGGCGTGGCACAGGTGGAAATACGGCTGCCGCGGCGTCTGTTCTTTGAAACGCTGAGCCAGCGCAGCGGCTTGCAGGTGGCCGACGACGGCGACCTGATGCAGATCATCGGTGAGCTGGCGGAGGCAAAACGGGAATACGACAAAGTGGCGCCGGCCCTTCGCTCCGCCCGGGAGACGGGCTACGGCATCGTAATGCCCGGCGTGGAGGAGCTGAACCTGGAGGATCCGGAGATCGTGCGGCAGGGGGGACGGTACGGTGTGCGGATGCGCGCCAGTGCACCGTCCATACACCTGATCCGGGCAGACATCGAAACGACTGTATCGCCCATCGTAGGCAACGAGAAACAGTCAGAGGATATGGTGAACTATCTGCTGCAGGAATTCGAGGGCGACACGGGAAAGCTGTGGCAGTCCAACATCTTCGGCCGCAGCTTCCATGAGATCGTAGGGGAGGACCTGCAGGCAAAGCTGAAGCGTATGCCGGCAGACGCTCAGGCGAAGCTGCGTCAGGCGCTGGAACGCATTATCAACGAGGGCGGCGGCGGACTTATCTGCATTATTCTGTAACACCGGATATATTCTCCATAACAGAGCAGCCGGGCAAACGCCCGGCTGCTCTGTTTAAGGCGGTGTATCGTAAGAAACTGCACGTTTACAAGGTTTGAAACGTATGGAACATTTGGTTTTGATTTTCTTGTTTTTTGAACTTTTCTGCAGAAAAACAGCCGTTTAATTCCAATTATTGTGAAATATTTTTTACTTTTATAGTGACAAATTTATGCAAGCTGGTATAATGTACTTGGAACAAATACGGCCGCCCCGGGCGGCGGAACAAAGGAAGGACAATCACATGGGAATCAAGATCGGTATCAACGGCTTCGGCCGTATCGGACGGGTGGTGCTGCGTATACTTGCAGACGACCCGGAGCGCTTTGACGTGTGCGGGATCAACCTCCGGAAGGCGGACGTGGACTACATGGTCTATCTGCTGAAATATGACTCCGTATTCCGGAATTTCCCCGGAATCGTGGAGCACGCCGGCGGTGACCTGATCGTCAACGGCCGCAAGATCAAGGTGTACAGCGAGTCTGATGCCGCCATGATCAACTGGGCAGACTGCGGTGCGGAGTACATCATCGAGTCCACCGGTGCCAACAACACCACCGATAAAGCCTCCCGTCATTTCAAGGGCGGCGCCAAGAAAGTCATTCTCACGGCCCCTGCCAAGGACGATGCCACGCCCACCTTTGTCTTCGGCGTCAACAGCGATGAATACCGCAGCGACATGAAGGTCATCTCCAATGCCAGCTGCACCACAAACTGCCTGGCACCCCTGGCCTATGTCATCCACAAGGAGTTCGGTATCGAGCAGTCCCTGATGTCCACTATCCACGCCTCCACCGCCAAGCAGAAGGCCGTGGACTCCCGCGGCGGCAGTGACTGGCGCACAGGCCGTTCCATCCTGAACAACATCATCCCCACCACCACCGGCGCGGCCAAGGCCGTGGGACGCGTGATCCCGTCTCTGAAGGGCAAGATGACCGGCATGGCCTTCCGCGTACCCACCGCAGACGTATCCGTGGTGGATCTGACCGCGCGGCTCAGCAAAACGGCGTCCTACGCGGACATCTGCTACGAGATCAAGCACGCCTCCGAGACGTACATGAAGGGTATTATCGGCTATACACGTGACCAGGTGGTATCCACCGACCTGATTGGAAATCCCTGCCCCTGCATTTTTGATGAGACGGCGGGTATCTCTCTGGATCAGGACTTTGTAAAGCTCATCGCCTGGTATGACAACGAATGGGGTTACAGCAACATGGTGGTGCGTATGCTGGAGCATATGCACACCGTGGACGAGGCGGACGCCTTTATGGCGCAGGAATAAGCGGCATATATACGGATCTCCCCCGGCCCTGCCGGGGGAGATTTCTTGCGTCCGTACCCTTGTCAAGCGGTTCGCCGCGTGGTATGATAGCACCAGTAGGAAAGGTGGATAGGGAGGAGGACATATATGCTTTTGGCCATCGATATCGGCAATTCCAATATTTCCGTAGGGCTGTTTGACCGGGAGAAAACGCTGAAATTTCTGGCATCCATTGACACAGACAGCCGCAAGACAGCGGACCAGATCAGCATCGATCTGATGAATTTATTTACACTGTACGGCTGTAATATCCACGATGTCAGCGGGGCGATCTTGTCCAGTGTGGTGCCGCCTATGAACTTCATGATGGAAAAGGCGCTGACGCGCCTCCTGGGCAAGCCGCCCATGGTAGTTGGCGCAGGCATCAAGACCGGGCTGAACATCCGCATGGAATTCAACAGCCAGCAGCTGGGCGCGGACATTGTGGCTAACGCGGTATCAGCATTGGAAAAATACCCGGTGCCCATCATCATGATCGACATGGGCACAGCCACCATCATCTCCTACATCTCAGAGAAGCGCACCTACGAGGGCGGACTGATGTTCCCCGGCGTGCGGCTGTCGCTGGATGCGCTGTCCCATCATACGGCGCAGCTGCCCAATATCTCGCTGGAGCACCCCCGGCAGCTCATCGGCAAAAACACCGAGGACTGTATGCGAAGCGGAATCGTCTACGGCACTGCCGCCATGCTGGATGGGGTCATCGACCGTATCCGTGAGACGCTGGGCGGTGCTGAGCCGTCTATCGTGGCCACCGGCCCCAACGCGCCGGTGATCGCCCGATACTGCCGCAACCACGTGGTGTACGACAAATATCTGCTGATGGAGGGACTGTACGCCATCTATCAGAAAAACGCAAAATGACACAAGCGCCCTCCGGCTATACCGGAGGGCGCTTATGCATTCCAAAACAGCTGGAAAGCAAAAATACTTTCCAGCTGTTTATGCATAACGTTTTTACTTAGCAAGTACCTTTTTCAGCTTGACAAAGCGGGGCAGGGAGTCCTGCTTGGGCAGCTCCGGCTCACCCTGGATCAGCGGCAGCGCATACTCGATAAACTGGTGGTTCACACCATTGCCCTCCTCATTGATCCACTCGCGGGGGATTTTCTTCTCCACATTGGCGACCTCCACCAGCGGAACGAGCTTGGTGCGGCAGGCATACTTCCCATTCTGGATACCGCGCTCAAAGCCGATCATGCGGCCGTTGATGCCGTTGACCGCGTTCTCCACGGCCACCTTGCCGGCCATATAGGACTCCTCGATATCCGTCTCGCTGGCCAGGTGGGCGGCGCAGCGCTGAAGCAGGTTCAGCTCGATACCGCGGACCTTGGCGCCGGTCTCCTCCTTCAGCACTTCGGCCAGAATGGTGGCCAGACCACCCAGTTGGGCGTGGCCGAAGCCGTCGTTGGCGGCTACCTTCGCCTCAGAGACAAAGCCGCCGTCCTCATAGTGGATACCCTCGGACACGGCCACAATGCAGTTGCCCGTGGCATTGTAGACCTTCTTGACGTCCTCAATGAATTTGGGCATACTGAAATCCGTCTCAGGCAGATAGATCAGGTCCGGGCCTGCGCCGTATTCGCTGGCCAGGGCGGAAGCGGCGGCCAGCCAGCCGGCATGACGGCCCATGATCTCTACCACCACGATCATGCCCTTGTCGTACACGTGAGCATCCTGATAGACCTCCATAATGGAGGTAGCGATGTACTTGGCGGCAGAGGCATAGCCGGGGCAATGATCCGTGCCGAACAGATCGTTGTCAATGGTCTTGGGTACGCCCATAACGCGGCACTCGTAGCCCACGGACTGCATATACTGGTTGATCTTATTGCAGGTGTCCATGGAGTCGTTGCCGCCGTTATAGAAGAAATAGCGTACATCGTGCTTCTTGAAGACCTCAAGGATACGCTTGTAGTCCGTATCATCCAGCTCCGGATCGGCGATCTTATAGCGGCAGGAGCCCAGTGCGGAGGAGGGGGTATACTTCATCAGGCGCAGCTCCTCAGGATCCTCCTGCCCCATGTCGAACAGCCGGTCGTTAAGTACACCCATGATGCCGTGTTCGGCACCCAGCACCTGGGTAATGGCGCCGGACTTCAGTGCCGTGTCGATCACACCGTAAGCGCTGGCATTGATGACGGAAGTGGGGCCGCCGGACTGACCGATAATACACGCGCCGCGCAGTTCTTTCATATTCTGTATACCTCCCAAAGCTGTTTTGAGGCGAAATCGCATCGCCCGCTATTTACAACGGACATTTTACCATGTAGAATGACGGTTGTAAACAGTTTGTACTTGCAAAAGCGGAAAAATATGATACAATAGGAACATTCCATACAATATCGCAGCGATAGCAAAATTTAGCATAAAAGGAGACTTTGATATGGCACTGGTAACTTCCAAGGAAATGTTCGCCAAGGCGTACAATGGCGGCTACGCCATCGGCGCTTTCAACGTCAACAACATGGAGATCGTACAGGGCATCACCGAGGCCTGCCAGGAGGAGCACGCTCCCGTGATCCTGCAGGTCAGCAAGGGCGCCCGCGCCTACGCCAACCACACCTATCTGGTAAAGCTGGTCGAGGCGGCGGTGGAGACCTGCCCCGATATCCCCATCGTGCTGCACCTGGACCACGGCCCGGACTTTGAGACCTGCAAGAGCTGCATCGACGGCGGCTTTACCTCCGTGATGATCGACGCCTCCTCCAAGCCCTTTGCCGAGAACATCGAGATCACCCGCAAGGTGGTGGAGTATGCCCATGATCACGGCGTCGTCGTGGAAGCGGAGCTGGGCACGCTGGCCGGTATCGAGGACGACGTGAAGGTGGCTGACCACGCCGCGTCCTACACCCGTCCCGAGGAGGTGGAGGAGTTCGTATCCAAGACCGGCTGCGACTCCCTGGCCATTGCCATCGGCACCAGCCACGGCGCGTATAAGTTCAAGCCCGAGCAGTGCACCGTCAATGAGAAGGGCATCCTGGTGCCGCCTCCCCTGCGCTTCGACGTGCTGGAGGAGGTCAGCAAGCGCCTGCCCGGCTTCCCCATCGTGCTGCACGGCTCTTCCTCTGTCCCCCAGGAGTACGTGAAGATGATCAACGAGCACGGCGGCAAGATGCCCAACGCCATCGGCGTGCCCGAGGAGCAGCTGCGTCAGGCCGCCCGCCTGTCCGTCTGCAAGATCAACATCGACTCCGATCTGCGTCTGGCCATGACCGGCACCATCCGTCAGTTCATGGACGAGCATCCCGACAAGTTCGACCCCCGCGAGTACCTGAAGCCCGCCCGCGCCAACATCAAGGAGCTGGTACGCCACAAGCTGGTGGACGTGCTGGGCTGCGCCGGCAAGGCCTGAGTAAATAAAAAACACCCGTATGCCGCGCCATACGGGTGTTTTTTATGCCTTTGTCAGCACGGCATACGCCACGTCCCGCGGTGCATACATGGGATAGCCCGGGTGTTCGGCGTTGTAGGGGGCAAAGAACCGCGCCTGTATGTCCTGCGGTGTCAGCCATGTGCTGGCCCGCAGGCCGCAGCGGTCGGCCATAGCCTCCAATAGATCGCGGTCATACACCGCCCGCATGGTCTCTCCGGCGCCGGCAGCCAGCGTGCCCTGTATCGCCTGTACCGCTGTGGGCACATCCAGCACGATACGACTGCCGGCAGACAGCAGATCGGACAAACTGGCGAGGAGCCGTTCCATCTCCGCAGCCGTCAAGTAATAGCTGAGTCCCATCACAGCGCAAAAGGTTCGTTCCGCCGCGTCGAAGGCTGCCGCCCGCAGCACCGTGGGCCAATCCGGCTGAGAGAGGTCAGCGGGCACGAAATGAACCTTCTCCGCCGCGATGCCGGCACGCAGAAGACGTGCCTGCTTATCCGCCAGCACCTCCGGGCGGTCCAGCTCAAACACCGGCAAACCGCTGTCATAACCCATGGTGTCATACCCGGCAGCCAGGGAAAGGACTTGTTCCGCACCGCTGCGGGCCATCTCCTCCGCCGCGAACGCTGCCCGTGCCAGCGGGGTAGGGGAGAGAAAGCCCTCCATCACCCGCCGCAGCGCGGTGTCTGCCTTTCCCTGAAAGCCCGGATCAAAGAACGAAACCCCAGCCGCCATGTGGATAGCGATCTTGTCATATTCTTCGTCCGTGAGCAGCCTGCGGGCGTACCTGTTGTCATAGATCTTTGCGCCTTCGTGTCCGGTGTGATACGCCCGGGCAAACGCGCTGACCAGTGCGGTCATACTCATTTCACATCACCTCGTATATTTACTACACCCACAGCAAAATGTTTACAAGACTTGATTTTTTGCTGGATTTGTGGTAATATGAAGCTACAGAAAAGCAAAAAAATCCTCCGGCCACGGTGGCCGGAGGATTTTTTTCGTCGTTTACAGCGTCTCCTTGATCTTCGCCGCGATCTGGTCGGCCGTCAGGCCGTACTCCCGCAGCACGTCGGCAGCCTTGCCGGACTGGCCGAACTGGTCGTTGACGCCGATCTTGCGGAATTTGCAGCAGACCTTGCCCATCAGCACGTCGGCCACGGCGTCGCCCAGACCGCCGATCACGCTGTGCTCCTCCACGGTAACGACGTTGCCGCACGTTTCAGCGTACTTCTTGACGCATTCCGCGTCAATGGGCTTGATGGTGTGGACGTTGATAACGCTGATCTCGATACCCTCGGCAGACAGCAGCTTAGCGGCCTCCAGCGCCTCATTGACCATCAGGCCGCAGGCGAACACCGCCGCGTCCTTGCCCTCACGCAGCACGTTGGCCTTGCCGATCTCAAAGGGATAGTCCTCCTCGAACACCGGGGTGGCCAGACGGGCCAGACGCATATAGGCGGGGCCCTGGAACTCTGCCAGGGCGAAGGTGGCCTTCCGCGCCTCGTTGGCGTCGGCGGGCACGATAACGGTCATACCGGGGATCACGCGCATAAGGGCGATGTCCTCGATGGCCTGGTGGCTGCCGCCGTCCTCGCCCACGGACACACCGGCGTGAGAGCAGCAGACCTTCACGTTGAACTTGGGATAGGCGATGGTATTGCGGATCTGCTCATAAGCACGCCCCGCGCCGAACATAGCGAAGGTGGAGCAGAAGGGGATGAGTCCCATGGTGGACAGCCCCGCGCCGATGTTCATCATATTGGCCTCGGCGATACCGCAGTCAAAGAAGCGCTCGGGATGCGCCGCCTTGAAATACTTGGTCATAGTGGCGCCGGCCAGGTCGGCATCCAGCACCACGACGTTCTTATTCTGTTCACCCAGCTCTACCAGGGCCTTGCCGTAGGCCTCTCGGGTGGCGATCTTTTCACTCATGGCTCAGTCCTCCAATTCCTTCAATGCCTGCTGCCGCTGCTCCTCGTTGGGCGCCTTGCCGTGCCAGCCCACCTGGCCCTCCATGAAGGACACGCCCTTGCCCTTGACCGTGTGGGCCAAGATAGCCTTGGGCTTGCCGGGTGTCACAGGCGCGCTCAGCGCTGCCTCGATGGCATCCAGATCATGGCCGTCGATCTCGTACAGATCAAAGCCAAAGGCCCGCAGCTTGGCGGGCATATCGCCCAGAGACATGACTTCGTCGTTGCTGCCGTCGATCTGCAGGCCGTTGTTGTCCACGATCACGGTCAGATTGTCCAGCTTATAGTGGGCAGCGGACATGAGGGCCTCCCAGATCTGGCCCTCCTGACACTCGCCGTCACCCAGCAGCGCGAATACCTTGGTATCCTTGCCCTGGAGCTTGGCGCCCAGCGCCATACCCACGGCGATAGAGCAGCCCTGGCCCAGGGAACCGGTGGAGGCGTCCACACCGGGTACCTTCTTGCAGTCAGGGTGGCCCTGCAGGATGCTGTGCAGCTGCCGGAAGTTCTTGAACTCATCGCGGCTGATAAAGCCCAGTTCCGCCAGAACCGCATAGTAGCAGGGGGCAGCGTGGCCCTTGCTGAGCACAAAGCGGTCACGGTCCGCCCAGTGCGGATTTTTGGGGTCGATACGCATATGGTTATAGAATACGCTGGCCACCAGCTCCACTGCGGACAGGGAACCGCCGGGATGACCGCTGCCGGCGTTGGCGGTCATGTTGATGATGTCCCGGCGCATCTGACGGCACACGCCGGACAATTCTGCTTTATTCATGGGAAACCTCCATTCCATGTTCTTCTAACCCAATAGAATATAGTATTTTCCATATAAAGTCAATGCAGGACAACAGAAAAGTCACGGAAACACAACGGAAAATATCACATCAGCAGGGAAGGGCGCATACACTAAGGCGGAGGGATGCCAGATGCTTTTTCGTCCGTATGACAGGCTGGAAGCCGTGATCTACGCCCATCGCTGGGCCTACGGCCGCGATCCGGCCTTTTACGATTATGAGGAGATCGGCGGCGACTGCACCAACTATGCCTCGCAGTGCATCTACGCCGGTACCGGCGTGATGAACTATACACCTACCTTCGGCTGGTACTACATCAACAGCAATGACAAATCGCCCTCCTGGACGGGCGTAGAGTTCCTGCGTGACTTTCTGGTGCGCGAGGAACGCTCCGTTGGGCCGGTGGCCCAGGAGACGCAGGACCTCTCCCGGGCGCGGCTGGGGGATGTGATACAGCTAAGGTTCAGCGGGGATGTGTTCCAGCACTCACCGGTGGTGGTACAGCCCAGCTCTGACGGTGATCCGGCCAAAATACTGGTAGCAGCCCACAGCGCGGATGTGGATTGGCGACCGCTGAACACCTACGACTATCAGGCGTACCGGGTCCTGCACATACTTGGTGCATTTGTGTCGTGAAAAAGACGGAGGTCAATCCTCCGTCTTTTTACTGTCACTATCTTCAATTTTCCCTTTCATCTTCACGTGTGACAAGGGATTTGCCTTTGCAGCTACACGCAGCGCCTCGTTGTCAATATGCGTATAGATCTCCGTGGTATTCAGGTGCTCGTGGCCCAGGACCTCCTTCACCGCCTTCACGTCCACGCCGTTTTGCAGCATCAGCGTGGCCGCCGTATGACGCAGCTTGTGGCTGGAGTATTTTTCACTGTCTAACCCGGCGGCGGACAGGTGTTTTTTCACCAGCGCATGGACCATAGAACGGCTGATGCGCCTATTCTGCCCGGAGAGAAACAGTGCGTTTTTATCCCGCCCGGTAATGGGCCGGCGTACCGCCATATACCGCGCAAGCGCCTCCTTGCAGGCCTGATTGAGATAAACCACGCGGACCTTGTTGCCTTTGCCCAGCACACGCAGGGCATCGTCATGAATATCCGTGATATCCAGGCCGATCAGCTCCGAGATACGCAGTCCACAGTTCAAGAACAGCGTCAGGATGCAGTAATCACGCTCACGATTGGCGCCGTCCACGCTCTCCAGCAGGGAAAGGGACTCATGCAGTGTCAGATAGCGGGGGAGGGACTTCATCTGCTTGGGTGTATCCACATCCTTGCAGGGGTTGTCTTCCAAAAGATGCCGTTTATTGCAAATGTAGTTGAAAAACGAACGAATGGTAGCCAATTTACGGGCGCGGGAAGCGGCATTCAGACCTTTGTTAGAATTTTCACTATTTTGATGCTGTACACGATCACGACTAAGATAGGTCAGATAGCTGTAAATGTCCGTCAGTGTGATGTGGGAAATGAAGTCAATATCCACATCACGGATGTCGACCTCGTCCAACGCTTTACCGGCAAGCGCCGGGTCGCGCTGCTGCTTCAGATAGCGAAAGAAATTCCGCATATCCAGGTAGTATTCATCCACGGTGCGCCGGGAGTGCGCTTTGATGGTCTCGTGGTAGCTGAGAAAGTCCAGCAGCAGCTGAGGTGAGTCCAAACGATAATCCATAGCGTATGCTTTGAATGCGGCGTAAACCAGCGGTGCAGCGATACAGCACGGCACCGGATCAGCCAAAAGCTGTTTACGGACACTTGGACGGTCACAGCGCACCGCTATGGTCATCCGAGGAAAAAACGGCCTTAAAGCAGCTGAAGATGGTTTCCGCCTCCACCCGATTGAACAAAATTTTTATTTTGTTCAATCGGGTCTATCTTTTCAAAGCCCCTCCTTCCTGCGGGTATCGGTGGCAACTCGGTGGCAACATGGTAGCAGACTGGCGTAAGCAAGTCAAGATTGAACAAAACCAATTATTTATGGGAAAACCTTGTACTACAGGGTATTTTTCTCTATAATTACAGTATGCTCAGTGACATATTACCGCTTGCCGTATTAGAAAATGTAGGATTTAACAAAGGAGTGTGATCGTATGTGGCAACGGAAGAAATCGATGGTATGGATCATCCTCCCTTTCGCACTTACGGCGGTTTTTTGCCTTTGGTTCGACTTCAACGCATACGAAAGCCGATCCAAAACGATTCCCTGTGCGGATAATGGCATTATTTTTTCCATCACAACATTCAACGGTGACAGCGAATCCAAACCGTTTGTTAAATGCCTTGGACATACTTGGCTGTCCATTGATAATCAGTCTGGTCATTCGGTTTATATAAAGGATTACGAAATCAAGCATAACGAGATGATAACCTTTTCAGTTTGGGCCGTTTCTGAGCTTCCGGGGCTGCTTTTCAATTTGGAGGCGGACTACATTTCGGCGTATGGCCGGTACGTTGGCAGGGAAACATTGAGTGCAAATATTGAAGAAGCACAGCTAAAGATAATTGAAGCATATATCGACCAAAGAGACAGTTGGACTCTCAGCAAAAACTGTAGTTATTGGTCCATCCATTTGTGGAACGAGGTAGTAGATGAGGCGTTTAAGCTAAAGACGCAGACCCTTTTCTATACGCCAAAAAGGTTAGAAAAATCCTTTTGCGAATTCGATTGTGTTGAGGTAGATAAAGACTTTTCACGGGCAGGGCGTGTCTTTTGCTACCGTGATGGAGTCAGAACGGAGCTACAACTATGTTCCTAAGAGTCATGAAACACAAAATCGTGCGGTTCCTTACATACACCGTCTTGGACACTTTTTCCCTTTACAATGCGATTTCCTGCCTTGCTACGCTATGCATGGCTGACAAACAGCCCTACTTGCTTTCAGGCACGGAGAGGCTCAATTTCATGGGCTATCATATGATGGCTGCGATGCATGGCGTTATATGTATAGCCATTACCGTCATGCTCATTCTCCTTGTCAGATGGAATCGGAGAAACAATAAATAGTTCCTTTCCATCGCCCGCTATACAGCAAGGGACGGCTTTTGCCGTCCCTTGCTGTGCTCACTTCTCCCCTCTCCCCTTTTTGCGGGGTTTGGGTGCAGGCGTGGCCGCTTCCGCCAGCGTGAGGACGCGCTCCGTCAGATCATGATCCTCTACGTCCAGAATGTAGTGCTCTTTGGCGCCCTCATAGGGGCAGCCGCAGGGGGCATTTGCCATTATTTCGTCCAGGACCGGCAGCTTTTTCACGAAAACCGTGTTGTCACAGAGCGTCAATATCGGCTTATCGTTCAGATAGACCATGTACTCCCCGAACATCTTTTTGCTGCGGATGGCCCACAGGGGCGGCAGCTGCTCCAGAACGAACGCCAGGTAGTCCTGTGTGGTAGCCATGTTACGCCTTCAGGCAGCGCAGGACAGCCATGAGGATGGAGTAGTACTTGCTGTCCGGCGTGTCGGCGCGGCTGGTGATGACCACCGGGCAGGAGGCGCCGCAGATGGTGCTGGCCATAGTCTTGCCGGCAATGTAGGTGCAGGCCTTATACAGCACGTTGCCGATCTCAATATAGGGCACCAGCAGGATGTCTGCCTGGCCGGCCACGGGATCATGAATGGCCTTGTGCTTCACAGACTCCATGGAGATGGCGCCGTCCAGCGCCAGAGGGCCGGAGATGACGCAGCCGGGCACACCGCGCTCGGCGATGGCTTTGGCGGACACGGTGGAAGGCATCTTCTCGGTAACGTTCTCCACGGCGGACAGCACGGCCACCTTGGGGCACTCGATGCCCAGGGCATTGGCTACGGGCAGTGCGTTCTCCACAATGCCGATCTGGGTGTCCACATCGGGAGCGATATTGATGGCGGCGTCGGTGATCATCACGAAGCGGCCTTCGTACTCAAAAATACCGCACTGACTCACCAGACGCTTGCCGCTGGCCGGGATCAGACCGGTCTCCTTGTTCAGGATAGCACGGGCAAAGTTGGAGGTCTGCAGGATGCCCTTCATGGGGATATCCGCCTTGCCCTCGCGCACCAGCTGCACCGTCAGCTTGGCGGCATCCAGCTCCTCGCCGTCGAAATCCACGATCTCATAGTCGTTCTCGCTCTCGCCCA
>ERZ808246.38-NODE-38-length-112154-cov-6.964647_pt1 | contig 112154 bp, 103 predicted proteins | sample MGYA00521083_ERZ808246 | MGnify/ENA primary metagenome ERZ808246 (study PRJEB31516, sample SAMN03275577) | gut metagenome | biome: mammalia-associated habitat; material: feces | host: Papio cynocephalus | place: Kenya | collected 2012-07-07 ... | reverse complement strand
TAATAGCCCCTTTTAGGGGCAGGTCAAACCACCAGTTTACTGGTGGTTATGATTTTTTGGGCAAAAAACGGGTTTTGTGCGGACAAATCACGGCGGCTTTCTGTATAATACATACTGATACACTATTGTTAACGACAGCTTTATATACAGCGCGGCGTGCCGCGCGTAAGGAGGCAGTATGCGTAATATCTGGACGGTATTCAAAACCGATATACGGACGCTGAGCAAGTGCTTTTTCGCCTGCGTGGTGGTGGTCGCCATCGCCCTGCTGCCCAGCCTGTACGCCTGGCTGAATATCTACTCCAACTGGGATCCCTACGGCAATACCGGGGGGATATCCATCGCGGTGGCGTCGCTGGACGAGGGCTATACCGACGCGGACGGCACCTACGAGAACAAGGGCGACGACGTGGTGGCCGACCTGCGGGAGGCCACATCCATCAACTGGGTCATCGTGGACACCGAGGAGGAGGCCAAGGACGGCGTGGAGTCCGGCGACTACTACGCGGCGGTGGTCATCGACAAGCAGTTCAGCCGGAATATGTACCGGATGCTGACGGACTGGACCGGCAAGCCGGCCATCACCTACTACGAAAACGCCAAGAAGAACGCCGTGGCCACCAAGATCACCGACACGGCGGTGGAGACGCTGAAGCGCTCCATCAGTGAAAACTATCTGGAGGTGGTCATCGGCGGCATCATGGAGCAGAGCAACCTGCTGGCGGCGGACCTGACCGCCGACGACCCGGAGGCGGCGGTGAAGGGCGTGCTGTACCAGGCCCAGGACCTGCTGCACGCCTGCGGGCGGATGATGGACGCCTTTGAGGCGGCGGGCGGCAGCGGCGTGTCGGAGAGCAGCGCGGCGGCGCTGGAGGCGGCCGTGGCCAATATCAACAAGAACCTGCCGGACGGCGCACAGCTGCAGCAGACGGCGGCGGAGATACAGCTGCAGCTGAATACGGCTCTGGCCCGGGTGGAACGGGCGCTGGACCGGTTGAACAGCGCTATTGAGAATGCGCCGGACCAAGAGGAGACGCAGCAGAAGCTGCTGGAGGCGGCGGATACCATGGACAAGACCGCCGACGCGCTGGAAACGTGGGCGGCGGGACTGGAGGCCTCCGGCACGGAGGCGGGCAAGACCCAGGCGGAGGCGGCGCGGCAGACGGCGGCGGAGTGCCGCAAGACGGCAAAGCAGCTGCGGGCACTGGCGGAGAGTCCGGATTCTGCCGACCTGCTGGCGGACTGCGACGCGCTGGTGAAGTCCATCCGGACGATGGTGGATAGGATCCCCGTGACCTCCAAGGCGCTGCAAAAGGAGTTGGACACCGTGGCCGGTCAGGTGGCGGACACCATGGAGGGCATGGCCGCGCTGGCTGGAGACGCCAAGGCTATGAAGACCGCGCTGACGGAGACGGCTGACGCCGTGGGCGACACCATGGCGCTGCTGCGGCCGGCTACGGAGAAGCTGCTGACCTCGCTGGAGAGCACCATAGACGACCTGGAGGGGCTGACCACAGACGAATATATGGATACGCTGGTGGACATTCTGGGCGGCGACCCGGCGGTGTACGGCCAGTATTTCCCGGAAATGGTGCAGACCAGCGTGAATGCGGTGTATCCCATCGCCAACTACGGCTCGGCCATGACGCCGTTCTACACGGTGCTGGCCATCTGGGTGGGCGGCGTGATATTGTCGTCCCTCATCAAGATACACGCCCGGACGGAGGGCCTGATCGATCCGAAGCCGGCGGAGCTGTACTTCGGGCGGTACCTGTTTTTCTTCGTGCTGAGCCAGATACAGGCGGCGGTCATCGTTACCGGCGACCTGTACATACTGAAGGTCCAGTGCCTGCACCCGGGGATGCTGTATCTCACCGGCGCGCTGACGGCCTTTACGTTCAGCCTGCTGATCTATTCCCTGGCCATCTCCTTCGGCGACGTGGGCAAGGCCATCGTGGTGGTCATCATGGTCATGCAGATCGCAGGCTCCTCCGGCACGTTCCCCATCGAGCTGCTGCCGGCCATTTACCAGAAGATCTATCGCTTCTTCCCCTTCCCCTACGCTATCGACGCCATGCGCGAGTGCATCTGCGGGATGTACGGGAATTACTACTGGCAGCAGATCGGCTTCCTGCTGCTGTTCGCCGCGGCGGCGCTGCTGATCGGCCTGCTGGTGCGGCGGCCCTTCATGGGACTGAACCGCTTTATGGAGGAGAAGCTGGAGGAGACGGAGCTGCTGTGAAGGGAGGTGTTGACCGATGACAAGAGAACGGGACTATCAGGAGCTGTATGACCGCCTGCTGGAGGAGGTCAGCACCCTGCACCGGAACAACCGGCGGCGCATACGCATCGGTATGCGGATGCTGCTGGCGGTGACGCTGGGATTGATGCTGCTGATGTTTCTGGCGGAGGGGAACAAGGTGTTCACCCTGATGCTGTGGATACTGTCTATGTTCGCGGTGGCGGCGTATCTGATCGCCGTGGAGTACGCGGACTATGAGCTGCAAAAGAAGCTGGAGAACATTACCCAAATGGAGCAGGAGAGCCTGGGTGCGCTGTTGGAGCTGCCGGAGCTGCCCAAGGTGCCCCGGGTGGGCCTGCTGCTGCACCACGGCGCCCGGGAGACGCGGGAGACGCCGGAGCCGGAGGCAGCGGCGGCGGAAGCGGCACCTGCGGAGGGGACGCCGGCGGCAGAGGAGATATCCCCGGCACCTGCGGAGGAGACGCCGGTCACAAAGGCACCGGAAGCGCCGGCGGCTGAGATGTATTCCGTGGACGAGATCCTGCGGGAGGTGCACGGCGGAGCGCCGCAGGCGGACAGCGCGCCGACGCCTGCCGCGCCGGTATACAGCGGCGCGCGGGTGCTGGAACGGCTGCTGGAGGATCCGGAGAAGCTGGCGTCCGATCTGGACGCGCTGACCCGGGCGATACAGGGGCTGTCCGACGATCTGCGGCGCGGTGCGGCGGAGAGCCGGGAAGGGCAGGTGGACCGATGAAGAACATCTGGAATATCTTTCGCGCCGACTGGCGGCGGCTGACGGCCAGTGTGGTGGCGGTGGTGGTGCTGCTGGGATTGTGCCTGGTGCCGTGCCTGTACGCCTGGTTCAACATCCTGTCCAACTGGGATCCTTACGGTACGGCGTCCACCAGCCGCATCAGCGTGGCGGTGGCCAGCGAGGACGCGGGCTGCGAGGTGCTGGGCCTGGAGGTGAACATCGGGGCGCTGGTGCTCCAGGGACTGGAGAGCAACGACCAGATGGGCTGGGTGTTCGTGGACAGCCGGGCGGAGGCCCTGGACGGGGTGGAGTCCGGCGACTACTACGCGGCGCTGATCGTGCCGGAGGAATTTACCGAGGATTTTGTGAGCATCCTGTCCGGCGACCTGCGCCACCCGCAGATACAGTATTACGAGAACGAGAAGAAGAACGCCATCGCACCCAAGATCACCAGCAAGGCCAAGACCGCCGTGCAGGAGCAGATCAACACCACGGTCATCGGCAAGGCTGCCGAGGCGCTGACCACGGCGGGCTCCGTGTTCAAGGCCATGGGGCTGGATTCGGAGGCGCTGGCGGACGGCATTATGGACAAGCTGACCGGGGCGCGGCAGGAGATGGCGCAGCTACAGCAGGTGCTGCTGTCGCTGAAGGACGTGATGAACGGGGCGGACGGCCTGCTGGCCGCGGCGTCCGTGACCATTGCGGACGCCCGGGGGACGGTGGAGGACGCCGACGCGGCGGCGGGCAGCACGGTGCAGCTCATCAACACGGGTCTGAACGCGGCGGACACGGCGTACAGCGATCTGCTGACGGGGCTGAACAACACGGATAAGGTGCTGGGCGACATCGAGGAGGCCCTGCGAGGTATGGATACCTCTGCCGCCGACGAGGCGCTGAAGGCGGACCTGCACCGGAAGATACAGGCGGCCGTCGCCGCGCTGGAGGTCCAGCTGGCGGCCGCTGAGGACGAGGCCGTGAAGGCACAGCTGGAGACGGCTATCGCCGATCTGGAGGCGCTGGACGCGCTGGTGGATACGCTGGAGCCGTCGGCCCTACAGGGACCGGTGCTGGATATGCTGCATCAGGTGCGGCAGGAGCTGCTGGCGGCGGCGGTACGGACCAATAAGGAGGTCAACGAGTACCTGCACACCACCGGGGCCCAGGCCCAGACCACGCTGCGGTCCGTCCAGCAGCTGCTGGGGGCTGTGGGCGGCAGCCTGGGCGAGGTGTCCGGCACGCTGAACAGCTACGCCGACGCCATGACCACCGTGCAGCCTACGCTGGACGCGGGTATCACCCTGGCCAACACGGTGGAGACGTATCTGGCGGACATCGAGGACGATGTGCGCCGGGTGACGGAGAGCGAAGCCTTCAAGCGCTTTACGGAGCTGATGGAGAGCAGCGATGCCGACAGCATGGCGGACTACCTCAGCTCGCCGGTGCAGCTGAACACGGAGATCATCTATGAGATCAAGGACTACGGCGCGGCCATGTCGCCCTATTACGTCATGCTGGCGCTGTTTGTGGGTAGTCTGCTGACCGCCGTGATGCTGAAGGTGCCGGTGACCCAGCCGGAGTTTGCCGGGTGTCGGGCGGCGGAGCGCTATTTCGGGAGGTTCCTCACCTTCCTCCTGATGGCCATGGCCCAGGCGCTGGTGACGGCCTTCGGGTGCCTGTACTTCGTGGGGATGGAGACGGCGGAGCCGGCGCTGTTCGTGCTGGCCTGCTGCCTGTGCTCGCTGAACTTCGCCAGCATGAACTACGCGCTGGTGTACGCCCTGGACAACGTGGGCATGGCGCTGTCGGTCATTATCATGGTCATTCAGGTGGCCGGGTCCGGCGGTTCATACCCGGTGCACGTGCTGCCGCAGCTGTTCCAGACCCTGTATCCCTTCATGCCCTTCCACTACGGCATGGATATGATCCGGGAGACGGTGGGCGGAATGTACGGCAGTACATACCTGCGCTGCGCGCTGGTGCTGCTGGGAATGTGTGCGTTGTTCACGGCGTTCGGCCTGCTGGTGTACTACCCGGCCCGAAGGCTGAACGCGGCCATCGCCGCCAGCAAGGAAAAGTCCGGTATTATGTAAACAGAGAGCAGCCCCCGCAGGCCGTGGCCTGCGGGGGCCGTTTATGCCGCCGCAGCCATGAAAAAATGTTATGGCGCTTTGCCTTTTGCCGTTTCAGGCAAAAAAGGGGGAGCGTTTTTGTGCAGGATGGAGAAAAGTTCGCACGGTGAGAATTTTCCCTCTTTTGCTGTTGCAAGGCGGGCGGGCCTATGGTACAGTACGGGTGGAGTGTTAGAAAATTAACAGGATAAACGACACGGCGTTCAACACGTTTTAGGAGGAGAGAGCATGAGATCGGAACAGGAGAAGACGGCGGCCATCGTCAGGGCCCACGACTGCGACAGCGCGAAGCTCATCGCCATCTTGCAGGAGATACAGGCGTCGGAGAACTACCTGAGTCAGGAGACTATGGAGCTGGTGGCGGATATGCTGCATATCAGCGTCTCACGGGTGTACAGCGTGGCCACGTTTTATGAGAATTTTTCGCTGGAGCCCAAGGGAAAGCACATCGTCAAGGTCTGTGACGGCACAGCCTGTCATGTGCGGAAGTCCGGGCCTATCTACGACGCCATCTATGAGTACCTGAAGCTGGACGGCAAGCGCAGGACCAGCGCCGACGGCGTATTCACGCTGGAGACGGTGGCCTGCCTGGGCGCCTGCGGTCTGGCGCCGGTGATGACGGTGGACGGCGAGGTGTACGCCAAGATGACGCCGGAGACGGCGCTGGCGGAGCTGGAGGCCATTCGCGGGAAGGAGGCGGCGGAATGAGCAAGCTGACACGGGAGGGCTTCCGCGCCATGCACCAGCAGGCGGTGGAGGCGCTGGAGAGGAGCAGATCGTCGCTGAACGTGCTGATCTGCGCCGGTACGGGCTGTATCGCCAGCGGGTCCATGAAGGTGTATGAGAACCTGCGGGAGGAGTGTGCCCAGCGGGGCTTGCAGGTGTATGTGGGGCTGACCCACCACGGCGACGCGGAGAAGAGCCTGCACATCAAGATGAGTGGCTGTCACGGCTTCTGCGAGATGGGGCCGCTGGTGCATATCGAGCCGCTGGGCGTGATGTACGTCCGGGTGAAGCCAGAGGATTGCCGCGAGATCGTGGAGAGAACGCTGCTGGGCGGCGAGATCATCGAACGGCTGACCTATCACCAGAACGGCGTGTCCTATCCCCGGCAGGAGGACATCCCCTTCTACAAAAAGCAGCATCGGGTGGTGCTGGCCAGCTGCGGCGCCAGCGACGCGGAAAATCTGGAGGAATACATCGCCAAGGGCGGGTACACCGCCTTTGAAAAGGCGCTGTTCGACATGGACGGCGCGGCGATCTGCAGGGAGATATCCGACTCCGGCCTGCGGGGCCGGGGCGGCGGCGGGTTCCCCGCCGGACGCAAGTGGGAGAGCGTGCGGCGGCACACGGAGGAGCCGGTGAAGTACATCGTCTGCAACGGCGACGAGGGCGACCCGGGCGCGTTTATGGACCGATCCATCATGGAGGGGAACCCTCACTCCGTGCTGGAGGGCATGATGATCGCCGGCGTGGCCACCGGGGCTGCGGAGGGCTACATCTACGTCCGCGCCGAGTATCCGCTGGCGGTGAAGCGCTTGCAAGCGGCCATCGACAAGGCTGCGGCGGCCGGACTGCTGGGCGACGACATCATGGGCAGCGGGTTCAGCTTCCACATCCACATCAACCGCGGCGCCGGCGCTTTCGTCTGCGGTGAGGGCAGCGCCCTGACCGCCTCTATCGAGGGCAAGCGGGGTATGCCCCGGGTAAAGCCGCCCCGGACGGTGGACCAGGGACTGTGGGGTAAGCCCACGGTGCTGAACAATGTGGAGACGTTCGCCAACGTGCCGGGCATCATCAACAAGGGCGCGGCGTGGTACCGGGGCATCGGCACCGAGGGCAGCGCCGGCACCAAGACGTTTGCCCTGACGGGCAATGTGGTGAACACGGGATTGGTGGAGGTGCCCATGGGCGCCACCCTGCGGGAGATCATCTTCGACATCGGCGGCGGTATCCCGGACGGCAAGAAGTTCAAGGCCGTGCAGATCGGCGGGCCCTCCGGCGGCTGTCTCACGGAGGAGCACCTGGACTACCCCATGGACTTCGACTCGCTGAAAAAGCTGGGGGCTATTATCGGCTCCGGCGGCCTGGTGGTCATGGACGAGGATACCTGCATGGTGGAGGTGGCCCGGTTCTTCATGCACTTCACCCAGAACGAGAGCTGCGGCAAGTGTACCCCCTGCCGGGAGGGCACCAAGCGTATGCTGGAGACGCTGGAGCGCATCATCAACAACGAGGGGAGTCTGGCTGATCTGGACCTGCTGGAGTCCCTGAGCGATACCATCACGGATACGGCCCTATGCGGCCTGGGGCAGACGGCCTGCAAGCCGGTGATGTCCACATTGCGGAACTTCCGGCAGGATTATCTGCGCCATGTGGTGGATCACCACTGTCCCATCTGCAACGGGCGCAAACGCCGGTTGGAGATCAAGCCGGAGCTGTGCAAGGGCTGCGGTAAGTGCGCGCGGAACTGTCCCATGGAGGCCATCTCCGGGCAGCCCCGTATGCCATACGTCATCGACAACGAGAAGTGTATCCACTGCGGCGCTTGCTGGGGCGCTTGTCCCTTCGGCGCGATCGACGCCATTGAGGAGGAGTGAGCCATGGCAAAGGGAATTATGGTCATCGACGGGCAGCGGGTGCCCTTTGACGGTGAGCGCAACGTGCTGGCGGTCATCCGCAAGGCGGGTATCGACATCCCCACGTTCTGCTACTACTCCGACCTGTCCGTCCACGGCGCGTGCCGTATGTGCATCGTGGAGGACGTAAAGACCGGGAAGATCGATGCCTCCTGCTCTATGGAGCCCCGGGACGGCATGGAGATCAGAACCAACACCGCCCGGCTGCTGAAGCACCGGCGGATGATACTGGAGCTGCTGCTGGCCGCCCACGACTGCTCCTGCACCACCTGTGCCAAAAGCGGCAACTGCCGATTGCAGGAGCTGGCGCAGCGGTTCGGCGTGCGGCATATCCGCTTCCCCAACAACAAGCCCCGGTACGAGAAGGACTACACCAGCTACGCGGTGTTCCGGGACCCCAACAAGTGCATTCTGTGCGGCGACTGTGTGCGGGTGTGCGAGGAATTGCAGGGACAGGGTATCCTGAACTTTGCCTTCCGGGGCAGCGAGCTGCAGGTGATGCCGGCCTTCGACAAAAAGCTGGGCGAGACAAAGTGCGTGGGCTGCGGTCAGTGCGCTGCGGTGTGCACCACCGGCGCTATCACCGTCAACGACCAGATCGGCACCGCCTGGGCGGCCATCCACGACCCGAAGAAGCGTGTGGTGGTACAGATCGCGCCGGCCGTCCGTGTGGCGGTGGGCGAGGCCTTCGGTATCCCGGCGGGCGTGAACGTCATCGACAAGATGACCACGGCGCTGAAGCTCATGGGCGTGGACGAGGTGTACGACACCAACTTCGGCGCGGATATGACCACCATACTGGAGGCGGAGGAGTTTTTGCAGCGGCTGAAGAACGGAGGACCGTTCCCCATGTTCACCAGCTGCTGCCCCGCTTGGGTGCGGTATCTGGAGTTCAACGACCCCAAGTATCTGAAGCATATCTCTACCTGCAAATCGCCCATGGAGATGTTCGCGGCGGTCATCCGTGATAAATACGCCGAGAAGGACGCCGCCGACGGGCGGACGACGTACAACATCGCCATCATGCCCTGCACCGCCAAGAAGATGGAGGCCGCACGGCCGGAGTTCGTCCGTGACGGACGGCCGGATGTGGACCTGGTGCTGACCACCCGGGAGTTGGTGGACATGATGCGTGAGACGGGCGTGCAGCTGGACGAGCTGGAGCTGGAGTCCCCGGACCTGCCCTTCGGCCTGGGCAGCGGCGCGGCGGTGATCTACGGCGTCACCGGCGGCGTGGCTGAGGCTGTGGTGCGCCACTGTCTGCCGGACAAGAGCAAGAACGCGCTGCGGGCCGTCCGCGTCACCGATCTGCGGGGCGATGGGGCCATCCGCCATGTGGAGCTGAACGTGGGCGGGCAGGAGCTGCGTATCGCCGTGGTCAACGGGCTCATCCACGCCAAGGAGCTGATCGCGGATATCGAGGCGGGCAAGTGCTTCTACCACCTGATCGAGGTCATGACCTGTCAGGGCGGCTGTGTGGGCGGTGCGGGACAGCCCTATGGACTGAGCGATGTGAAGAAGAAGCGGGGCGAGGGACTGTATGCCGCTGACGCCTCCGCCATGTTCAAGCGGGCGGAGAAAAACCCCATCGTGACCTCCCTGCTGAAGGAGTACGGCGCGGAAAAGTGTCACGCGCTGCTGCACGTACACTACGGCGAATAAAAGAGCAGCCCCGGCGTGAGCCGGGGGCTGCGGGTAAAGAAAGAGCATGGCCCCGGTGGGGCCATGCTCTCAGCTTGCCTTTTTGTCCAGAATATACACGGTGACGTTCCGGCGGCCCCAGGAGTAGCAGTCCGCCTTGGTGGGGAACCACAGGTCCACGATGTTGCCCTTGATGGCGCCGCCGCAGTCCAGGGCGGTGCCCATGCCGTAGACACGGTAGCCGTTGGTGGTCTGGATGAACATCTTGGTGTAGTAGGGGATGACTGTGGGGTCCACGGCCACGGTGCCCACGCCTACCGCGGCGCCCACCGCCGTGGTCCAGGCCGCGCCGCCGTCGCCGCCGCTGTAATAGGCGGTGGAGGAGCAGAGCATCACCTTGCTGTAGGTCATGGTGTCGCCGGAGGCGAACAGCAGATAGCCGCCCTCGCCCACCTCGTTGGGGAAGTCCTTTTCAATGGTGTCGCCCTCCTCCACCTCGTAGACGCGGGTGCCGTAGCGCACCAGCTCCGCGTGGGAGGTGTCGTGGCTGGCGCCGATATACTTGGTGGATACCACCTCGCCGCTGACCACGGTGTCCTCATACGTTTCCACGATCTGGCCGGGGATACCCTTGCGGATGATCTCCTCGGTGCCCTTGTCCATCAGGGGGTCCGGTGAGCGAAGGATCTTGTAGTCCGTCTCCACGGTGACATAGTGCTGGTAGGTCAGCGTATCGCTGATGCGGATGGCGGGGTCCTCGCCGGTGACGTTCAGCTCCACCATCTCGTCCGCGGCCAGCTTGATGCCGCTGCGGCTGAGGAAGGCGGCCAGGCGCTCGCCCCGGGTGACGTAGGTCCTGATCTCGCCGCCGTGCTCCACGGTGACGGTGCGGCCCGGCTCCAGCAGCTGCTGCATGGACTTGTCGCCCAGACTGCGGCGCAGCAGCAGGTCATCGTAGGTGCGCTCCTCGCTGCGCTCGTCCAGCACGTGGGGACCGTCGCCGTCCACCACGATGCAGATGGCGTCCATGGTGCGTACCGGCTCCGCCATAACGGCGGCGGCAAAGATCACCGCTGTGGCGGCGATCATGGTGATGGCGCGGATAGAGGGGTGATCGCGCATGATATGGTGCACCTCCCGCAGGGCCGGGGAACGCAGGGCGTTACGGCAGCCGGTCACCAGCCGTCCGCGGCAGAAGGCGCGCCAGTTGGCCCTGACGTCGGCGGCGATGGCGTCCCAGGTCCAGGCAAAGCAGCGGCCCACGGCGCGCACGGCGCGGATCAGGGCCCGGGCCACGATGTAGGGCACATCGTGGATGGCCTGGCACACCGTGACCGGCGTGATGCGGCGCCGTGGCTTTTTCGGCTGCAAGCGCTTCGGTTGTGTAACGGCGGTTTGTTCCATAGTACCTCGCAGTATAGCCGCCCGGGGAGGTATTCAAACAGGGCGGGGGATAATAATTGAAACAATTTGTAACTTTTGTTACCGATTAGCAATACCCGTGGAGTATAGCACTATCTTCCGATTTTGTCAAGTTTTGGGGGACGCGGCACAGAGAAAGGCAAACTTTTTCCGGCTTTTCGTTGCGCGGGTGGGGAAAAGGTGGTACAATGGCGGCAATATGCAGTGAAGGAGAAACACGATGGATCTGTGCGATCGGAACGATATACAGGCGCTGCTGGCGCGGCACGGCTTTCACTTTGCCAAGGCGCTGGGGCAGAACTTCCTCATCCGGGGCGACGTGGCGGAGGATATCGCCGCGGCGGGCTGCGTTCCCGGCTGCGGCGTGCTGGAGGTAGGCCCCGGCATCGGCGCGCTGACGGTGCAGCTGGCCCGGCGGGCGGAAAAGGTGGTGGCGGTGGAGCTGGACAAGCGCCTGCCGCCGGTGCTGGCCGAGACTATGGCGGACTATGACAACTTCACGCTGATCGAGGGCGACGTGATGCAGCTGGATCTGGCGGCGGTGGCGGCGGAGCAGCTAACGGGCCTGCCGGCGGTGCTGTGCGCCAATCTGCCCTACAACATCACCACGCCGTTTCTTACGGCCTGCGTCCGGGCCGGGTGCTTCCGGCAGCTGACGGTGCTTATTCAGAAAGAGGTGGCCCTGCGGATCTGCGCGAAGCCGGGCACGGCGGACTACGGTGCGTTTTCCCTGCTGATGCAGTATTACACGGAGCCGGAGCTGCTGTTCACGGTGCCCAATACCTGTTTTATGCCGCCGCCCAAGGTGACGTCCGCCGTGGTGCGGTGCGTGACGCGGAAGGCGCCGCCGGTGCAGGTGCGGAGCGAGGAGGCCATCTGGCGGACGGTGCGCGCGGGCTTTGCCCTGCGGCGCAAGACGCTGGTGAACAGTTTGCAGACCGGCTGGCAGCTGCCCAAGGAGCAGCTGACGGACATCGTCGCCGGCTGCGGCCTGTCCCCCACGGTGCGGGGCGAGGCCCTGGGACTGGAGGAGTACGCAAGACTGTCCGATGCGCTGCTGGCGGCAGCGGGTGAATAAAAAGCTTCCCGGCATTTGCCGGGAAGCTTTTTATTCGCCTTTTTGTATTTTTTCCTCCGTCTCCCGCCGGATGGCGGCGCGAAGCGCCGTGAGGTATGGGGAGAACGCCACGTTCTCGTCGGCGTAGGTCAGGTTCAGGTCGTACTCCCGAGGCAGCCAGGAGGAGATGGGGGACTCGTTGTGGGCGATGACGGCCTCCAGCTTGTCCAGCGCCTTGTAGAGCCGGGCCTCCGGCGTCTTCAGGGCGTCCATCTCCGCGTACAGGGCGGCCATCTCCTGACGGTAGGGCTGGGGCAGCGTCTCCACCCATTGGGCCAGAAGGGCGTCCTCCTTCGCCGTATCGGCGTTGGTCTTGAGAAAGCTGGGGATGTCGCCGGTAAAGCACTCGCCCAGGTCGTGGATCAGGCACATTTTAATGACCTTGTCCATGTCCGTCTCCGGGAATTCGTCCCGGAGAAAGAAGGCGGTCAGTGCCAGCCGCCAGCTGTGGTCGGCCACGCTCTCGTGACGGTTCCCGGGCGTCCAGCAGTGGCGGGTGGTGTCCTTCAGACGGTTGGCGGTGTGCAGGACGGAGAGCAGCTCTTCAGGCTTCATGACGGGGCCTCCTTGCGTTTTTTCACAGTATAGCACGGTGCCGCGGTGCCGTCAACGCTTGCACTTGCACGGCGGAGAAAAGTGTAGTACAATGGCGATACGACATAAAGGAGGGAGACTTTATGGGAGTTTTGTACGCGCTGGAGGGCATACGCACGCCGGTGCTGGATAAGATCATGTCGGCCATCACGCTGCTGGGCGGCGAGCTGTTCTTTATGGTCATCGCCGTGACGGTGTTCTGGTGCGTCAGCAAGCGCGAGGGCTATTATCTGATGATCGTGGGGTTCTTCGGCACGGTCATCAACCAGTTTCTGAAAATACTCTGGTGCGTGCCCCGCCCGTGGGTAAAGGACCCGGATTTCACCATTGTGGAGTCTGCCCGGGCAGAGGCCACGGGGTATTCCTTCCCCAGCGGCCATACACAGAACGCCGTGGCCACCTACGGCGGCATCGCCCGGTACACCCGCCGCGGCTGGCTGCGGGTGGTACTGATCGTGCTGACGGTGCTCATCGCGTTCAGCCGGATGTATCTGGGTGTCCACACGCCGCTGGATGTGGGGGTGTCCTTCGCTATTGCCGCGGTGCTGGTGGTGGGGATCTATCCGCTGATGGAGGAGGCCGACCGGCGGCCGGCGGTGCTGACGTACACCATTCTGGCTATGGTGGTGTGCAGCGGGGCCTTCGTGGGCTATCTGTACCTGCGGGGGGACACCGGCGCCGCCGCCGATGACACCGCCAACTACGTCAGCGCGCTGGAGAACGGCTGGAAGCTGTTGGGCGCCACGGTGGGTATGCTGGTATCCAACATCGCCGACCGGAAGCACATCCGCTTCGAGACCCACGCGGTGTGGTGGGCGCAGCTCATCAAGCTGGTGGTGGGCTTTGCCTGCCTGCTGGCCATACGCTCCGGGCTGAAGGCTCCACTGATCGCCCTGCTGGGCGGCAGCGCCGCCATTGCCGGGGGCATACGCTACCTGCTGGTGGTGCTGTTCGCCGGATGTGTCTGGCCGCTGACCTTCTGGTGGTTCGGACGATTGGGCAGAAGATAAGAGCAAAAAAGAGAGCCGCGAAGCGGCTCTCTCTTTTTTGCCGGTCCATGGGACGGTGCATCAGGCCTCACGGTTCTTTTTCAGCGCCACGATGACGCCCACGGTGATCAGCACCGCGCCGACGACGCTCATCAGCGTGATCTGCTCGTCCAGCAGCAGGTAGCCCACCACCAGCGTTACGAAGGGGGAGGCGTACAGGTAGTTGTTGGTGATGACCACGCCCAGCCGCTGGAAGGCGATGTTCCAGATGGCGAAGCATACGGCGTTGCCGAACACGCCCAGGAACAGCCAGCTCAGCAGGACGTTGGTCTGGGTGAACAGGGGCGTGAGATCGGGCATACCGTCCGTCAGCAGCATCAGGGGCACGGCGGTGATGAAGGCCCACAGCATGACCCGGCGGGTGACCAGGAAGTTGTCATACTGCTCGGTGTATTTCTTGATAAGGATGGAGTACACGGCCCACATGAGGGCGGCGGCCAGGGCGATCAGATCGCCCAGAGGGTTCAGGTGGAAGGCCAGCTGGCCGTTGAGCACCACCAGCACCACGCCGGCGATGGCGATGACCGCGCCGATGTACACGAATTTACCCAGGCGCTCGCCATTGCGGGAGAACAGCTGGGCCAGAATCACCGTCAGGATGGGGGACAGGGCGATGATGATGCTGACATTGGCGGCGAAGGTGTAGGTCAGCGCCGTATTCTGCAGGAAGAAGTAGAAGCTGCCGCCGGTGATGCCGATGAGGATGAACATCAGCTCGTCCTTCCAGGGGAGCTTCAGGGTCCTGGGCCGCAGCACCCACAGCGTGATATAGGCCAGACCCATCCGCAGGGGGATGATCTGGATAGCGGTATAGGCGGTGAGCATCTGCTTGGTCAGCACGAAGCAGCTGCCCCACACCAGAATAGTGAAAATGGCGTACACATGGCCCATGACTTTTTGGGTGGCGGACATGGCGGTTCTCTCCTTATGACTCTATTTCTCTCGCGCGGCAGCTGGCCGCAAAAAATCATTATACACGGCGGAAAAGGAAAAATCCAGTAGTTCACGGGTATTTTCTTCCAAATGCCTTAACTTTCTATTAAGACGCGTGAAATGCGCTTGTTTTTTTTGCCATCCGTGGTATGATGGTAGCTATGAAAAATCAAGGAGGAAAGACTATGCACGCAGCGCTGGTCATCATGGCGGCAGGGATCGGTTCCCGCTACGGCGGCAGCAAGCAGACCGACGGCGTAGGACCCCACGGAGAGATACTGATGGAGTACGGTGTGTATGACGCGGTACGGGCGGGCTTTGACAAGGTCGTGTTCATCATCAAGCCGGATATGCGGGAGCTGATGGAGCGCCTGTGCGGCAATATGGCGTCCCGTCTGTACACGGCGGACGGACGGCGCGTGGAGGTCTGCTACGCCTATCAGGACGACACGACGCTGCCGGCGTGGTACACGCCGCCGGCGGGACGGACAAAGCCCTTCGGTACGGCCCACGCGGTGCTGTGTACCCGCGATATCGTCCACGAGCCCTTCTGCGTCATCAACGCCGACGATTTTTACGGCGCGGACGCCTACCGCACCATATACGCGGAGCTGCAGCGCCTGCCGGAGACGGGAGCTGCCGCCATGGTGGGCTATCTGCTGAAGAACACCGTTACCGCCCACGGCACCGTGTCCCGGGGCGTGTGCCATGTGCAGGACGGGTATCTCAGCGACATCCGCGAGACGCTGAAGATCGCCCTGCTGCCGGACGGCGTCATCCGGGACGAGGACACCGGCGCGGTGCTGGACGGCGACACGGTGGTGTCCATGAACTTCTGGGGCTTTGCCCCCTCCATTTTCGACGCGCTGGAGACATATTTCCACAATTTCCTCCGCAGCGAGGCGGGACAGTCGGTGAAGGCCGAGTGCCTGCTGCCCACCATGGTGGGCGACCTGCTGGCGGCGGGAGAGCTGCGCGTCAGCGTATTGAAGTCGGCGGACCGCTGGTTCGGCATGACGTATCATGAAGACCGGGCCCGTGTGGCATGGGAGCTTATCAAACTGCACGAGACGGGGGTCTACCCCGAAGAATTGAGGTAACAGAATGGATTACGAAAGAGAACGCCGCCGGCAGAAGCGTTACCGGGAGGCCATGCGGAACCGCATCATCGCCGCCGTGCTGCTGGCCGGCATCATCGTGGGTGCGATATTCATCATCAAGGGCTGCAAAAAGGACGACGTCCCGGCGGACAACGCCCAGAACACGAATCAGCCTGTGGACAATGTAGGCGACACTACGACACCGGATAACGTCATCGTGGACGACGAGCTGCTGACACTGGTGAACCCCTGGAACCCCCTGCCTGATGACTGGACGGTGGACCTGGTGACGCTGGATGACGGCCACCGGGTGGACAGCCGGTGCTACGAGGCGTATATGGAGATGATCAACGCCTGCAAGGCGGCGGGCTACAGCCCGGTCAACTGTTCCGGCTACCGCACCCAGGAGACGCAGCAGAGCCTGTACGACAACAAGGTGCAGCGGCTCATCAGCAGCGGCATGAGCGAGGAGGAGGCCAAGGTGGAGGCCGCCAAGTCTGTGGCTATCCCCGGCACCAGCGAGCATCAGCTGGGCCTGGCGGTGGACCTGGTGGACGCCAATATGCAGGATCTGACCGAGGCCCAGGAGAGCACGGAGACCCAGAAGTGGCTCATGGGCAACTCGTGGCGGTACGGCTTTATCCACCGCTACCCCAACGGAAAGACCGACATCACCGGCATCATCTATGAGCCGTGGCACTACCGCTATGTAGGCAAAGACGCCGCACAGGAGATCTTCAACCGGGATATCACCCTGGAGGAGTATCTGGGCCGGGCGGAGCACTGACATATATAAAGGGAGGCGCCGTCAGGCGCCTCCCTTTATAGAGACATGAAGAAGTTACTTGCAGTTTTTGGTATTCTTGGTGTTCTTGGTGTTGGCGTTTTCGGTGTTTTCCGTGTTGGTGTTCTTGGTGTTTTTGGTGTTCTTCGTGTTATCCATGAGATATACCTCCATTTTCTGTACCCTTTGTACCTCAGGTACAGCCATAGTTTCACCGTCAGCACAGAAAATATGCAAAAAATTTCTGGAAAAAGCCGTTGACAAACACGCCGGGATAGTATAGAATATCCGAGAAAACAAAGAAGGTCGGTGCATCCGCCTCACCTCCAGCGATGGCAAAGAGGTCAACAGCGTCATACAAGCACCCGAGAGGGCTGTTTGTGTTGTTTCGCGGATGCCCGGAGCGTCCGCGTTTTTATTTTGGATTGGAGGTGCTTCGGTATTAGCAAGGTACAGCATCAACTGAACGAGGAGATCACCGACAAGGAGATCCGACTGATCGGCGAGAACGGCGAGCAGCTGGGCATCGTGTCCGGCGAGGAGGCGCTGCGTACCGCAGAGGAGCAGGGCCTGGATCTGGTAAAGATCTCTCCGCAGGCAACGCCCCCGGTGTGCAAGCTGATGAACTACGGCAAGTACAAGTTCGAGCAGAGCAAGCGCGAGAAGGAAGCCAGAAAGAACCAGCACGTTGTCGAGATCAAGGAGATCCGTATGTCTCCGGGCATCGACGTGGGCGACTTCAACACCAAGCTGAAGAACGCGCAGAAGTTCCTGTCCGACGGCAACCGCGTCAAAGTCTCCGTCCGCTTCCGCGGCCGCGAGATGGCGCACACCGAGATCGGACGCGATCTACTCAACAAGTTTGCCGAGCTGTGTACCGAGGTGTCCACCCTGGACAAAGCCGCCAAGCTGGAGGGCCGGAATATGTCCATTTTCCTGTCCCCCAAGGCCGGCAAATAAGCTGCATTTCATTCGCAAAGGATCATATTGGAAGGAGAAAACAACTATGCCTAAACTGAAGACCCATAGCGGCGCAAAAAAGCGCTTCAATCTGACGAAGACCGGCAAGGTCAAGAGAGCTCACGCGTTCAAGAGCCACATCCTGACCAAGAAGGACACCAAGCGTGGCCGTCGTCTGCGCAGCACCACCTATGCTGACTGCACCACCGAGGCGACCATCCGCAAGATGATCCCCTACAAATAAGATACGTTTTCGTTAGAATAGGAGGCAATTAGAATATGGCACGTGTTAAAGGCGCAATGATGGCGCGTAAAAGAAGAAACAAGACGCTGAAGCTGGCTAAGGGCTACTGGGGCGCCAAGTCCAAGCATTTCAAGATGGCCAATGAGCAGGTCATGAAGTCTCTGACCTACGCCTATGTGGGCCGCCGTCTGAAGAAGCGTGACTTCCGTCAGCTGTGGATCACCCGTATCTCCGCCGCTGTGAAGCCCAACGGTCTGAACTACTCCACCTTCATGCACGGTCTGAAGGTCGCCGGCATCCAGATCAACCGCAAGATGCTGTCCGAGATGGCCATCAGCGATCCCGTGGCGTTCACCGCCCTGTGCGAGATCGCCAAGAAGGCGTAAGTTTGTACACATACAGCGCTCTGCCGAAGGCAGGGCGCTGTTTTTTACATTTTGCCGCTGGTAAAAGCTTGACAATACTGCTATAATACCCCTGAAAAAAATCATGGAAAGGATGAATGACCATGTATTGCATCAGAAAAGTCAACGATGATTACACCTGGGTGGGCGCAGACTGCCGCCGTCTGGCCCTGTTCGAGGGCGTGTTCGGCGTGCCCGACGGCGTCAGCTTCAACAGCTATCTCCTGATGGACGACAAGACCGTCCTGTTCGACACGGTGGACAGCGCTGTGCGTACCACCTTCCGCGAAAATGTGGCCCACGTCCTGAACGGCAGAGCCCCGGACTATCTGGTGGTCCACCACATGGAGCCGGACCATGCCGCCGAGATGGCCGACCTGGCCCGGCAGTACCCGGATATGGCCATCCTGTGCAGCGCTGCCGCCAAGAACATGATCGCTCAGTTTTTCGACGCGGAGCTGGCCGGCCGCGTCACCGTGGTGAAGGAGGGCGATACCCTATGCACCGGCCGCCACACCCTGCGCTTTATCGCCGCGCCCATGGTCCACTGGCCGGAGGTGCTGATGACCTATGACGAGACGGACAAGCTGCTGCTGTCCGCCGATGCCTTCGGCAGCTTCGGCGCACTGAACGGCGCCCTGTTTGCCGACGAGGTGGACTTTGACCGGGAGGTGCTGGACGAGGCACGGCGGTATTACAGCAACATTGTGGGCAAGTACGGCGCTCAGGTCCAGGCGGTGCTGCAAAAGGCCGCCGGGCTGGATATCCGTATGCTGCTGCCTCTCCACGGCCATGTCTGGCGGCAGGACCTGGGCTATATCCTGGGCAAATACGACCTGTGGAGCCGCTGGGAGCCGGAGGTCCGCGGCGTGATGATCGCCTACGCCTCCGTGTACGGCAACACGGAGAACGCCGCCAATATCCTGGCCTGCCGTCTGGCGGAGCAGGGGGTAAAGGTGAAGATGTACGACGTGTCCGTGACGCCCAGCTCCTATGTGGTATCCGATGCCTTCAAATACAGCCACCTGGTGTTTGCCGCGCCTACCTATAACGGCGGCGTGTTCATCACCATGGACGAGGTCCTGCGGGACATCGCCTCCCACGGCCTGCAGAACCGCGGCTTTGCCCTGATGGAGAACGGCACCTGGGCGCCTGTCACCGCCCGGCAGATGGCCGCACTGCTGGAGCCCCTGAAGGGCTGGCGGCAGGTGGGGGAGAGCGTGACCGTCCGGTCCGCCGCCCACGCGCCCCAGCTGGCAGCCATCGAGACCCTGGCCGCCGCCCTGACCGCGGATATTTCCGGGGAAAAGCAGTAAAAAACTGCGAAAAACGGCCAAAAACTTCTTGCATTATGCCGTGCCGCGTGGTATTATATTTCGGTAAATCCGCACAGCTTCGGACTTTCGGTCGGTGCCGCAAGGTTGGCCGGAGGGCGGAAGAGGCTGGAGGTACAAACTAAAACAAAAGGAGAAACAAACCAACATGGCAAATCAGAACGTCGTATCCATGAAGTCCCTGCTGGAGGCAGGCGTCCACTTCGGTCACCAGACCCGCCGCTGGAACCCCAAGATGGCTCCCTATATCTACACGGAGCGCAACGGCATCTATATCATCGACCTGCAGAAGACCGTGAAGAAGCTGGAGGAGGCCTATGCCTTCGTGCGTCAGCTGTCCGAGAACGGCCAGACCCTGCTGTTCGTGGGTACCAAGAAGCAGGCCCAGGAGGCCATCAAGGACGAGGCGCTGCGCTGCGGCCAGTACTACGTCAACGCCCGCTGGCTGGGCGGCATGATGACCAACTTCAAGACCATGCGTACCCGTATCGACCGTCTGAACCAGCTGAAGACCATGCAGGCTGACGGCACCTTCGATATGCTGCCCAAGAAGGAAGTCATCAAGCACCTGGGCGAGATCGAGAAGCTGGAGAAGTACCTGGGCGGCGTGAAGGAAATGAAGAAGCTGCCCGGCGCCCTGTTCATCGTGGACACCCGCAAGGAGCGCAACGCCATCGCCGAGGCGCACCGTCTGGGCATTCCTGTTGTGGCTATCGCCGACACCAACTGCGATCCCGATGAGATCGATTACCCCATCCCCGGCAACGACGACGCCATCCGCGCCATCAAGCTGATCGCCTCCGTTATGGCCAACGCCATGATCGAGGGCCGTCAGGGCGAGCAGGTGGAGGAGGCCGCCGAGGCCAAGGACGCCGAGTAAGCCAACTCGATAGATACCGCGTAACGCACGGGGCAGGGAAGTGTCCCTGCCCCTTTTAATTCAACTTTTACAGGAGGAAATACAAATGGCTTTTACTGCTGCTGATGTGAAGACCCTGCGCGAGATGACCAGCGTGGGTATGATGGACTGCAAGAAGGCGCTGGTCGAGTGCGACGGCGATATGGACAAGGCTGTCGAGTGGCTGCGCGAGAAGGGCCTGGCCAAGGCTGCCAAGAAGGCCGGCCGCATCGCCGCCGAGGGTATGTCCTATGCCCTGACCGAGAACGGCGTGGGCGTCGTGGTCGAGGTCAACTGCGAGACCGACTTCTGCGCCAAGAGCGACCTGTTCGTGGCCTTCGTCAAGGACATCGCCAAGGTCATCGCCGAGCAGGATCCCGCCGATGTGGACGCCCTGATGAACTGCAAGTATGTCGGCTCTGACCTGACCGTTTCCGAGACCATGCCCGAGAAGGTCATGTCCATCGGTGAGAACCTGCAGATCCGCCGCTTCGTCCGCTTCTCCGAGAACACCAGCGTGGGCTACGTCCATGCCGGCGGCAAGATCGGCGTGCTGGTGAACCTGGCCGTGGACGGCGGCATCGATGCCACCGAGATCGGCAAGAACGTCGCCATGCAGATCGCGGCCCTGAACCCCCGCTTCTGGGACAAGTCCCAGGTCACCGACGAGGTCCTGGCCGAGGAGAAGAAGATCGCTCTGGCCCTGATGGACACCGATCCCAAGATGGCCTCCAAGCCCGAAGCCGTCAAGGAGAAGATCGTCATGGGCAAGATGAACAAGTTCTACGAGGAGAACTGCCTGCTGCAGATGGAGTTCGTCCGCAGCGACATCTTCCAGGGCAGCGTGGAGAAGTATATCGCCGACGCCGCCAAGAAGCTGGGCGGCAGCGTCAAGTTCGTGGACGCCGTTCGCTTCCAGACCGGCGAGGGCATCGAGAAGAAGCAGGAGGACTTCGCCGCCGAGGTCGCTGCTCAGATGAACATGGGCAAGTAATTGCAGATGCACAAAACACCCTTCGGCTCACGCCGAAGGGTGTTTTTTACGTAGAAAAAGGACCGCCGTAAGGCGGTCCTTTCTATGTGCGGCTCTGTCAGGAAACGAGCACGTGGATGCGCCCTGCGGGCTCGCCGTACTTGTCGGCGGTGACAGTGCCGTTCAGCACGGTGGTGATGTAGTCCATGACCACCTCGTCCATGGGGATGCCCAGGTCGTAGTTGGCGGTGGCGTTGACAAAGCGGTAGTAGGTATCGCCGCCGCTGGCCATAAAGTCGTTGGTGGCGATGGTGTACGTGGCCGCCGGGTCAAAGTCCTTGCCGCCCACGGTCTGGATGGTCACGCGGTTGATAGACTTAGGGGCGAAGTAGGTGGTGCCGGGATACTCGTCGCCCTGGTCATAGTCCTTGGTGGTGTCCACGGTGAACTCGATGCCGGACACCTGGGGGAAGCCGCCGATGGCCTCCGGCGTGCAGAAGGTGGAGGCCTCCAGCACCTCCAGCAGCTCCGCACCGGTGATCTTGATGATGCTCAGGGTGTTGCCGAAGGGCAGCACGGTGTTGACGTCCTTCTTGGTGATGTCGCCGGCCTCGATGGTGGCGCGGATGCCGCCGCCGTTGGTGATGGCTGCGTCAACAGTCTCGCCCTGCTGCTCTGCGCCCCACACCAGCGCGTCGGTGATCAGGTCGCCCAGGTTGGTCTCCTGCGTGCGGTTGCCGGGGTCCTTCTCACCGTTCAGTGTCACCTCGGTCTTGGCGAACACTGTGCCGTAGTCGGCCTCAATCTCAGCGATGATGGCGGCGGCGCGGGCGGCGATGGCGTCGTCGGCGGCCACCTCAATGCCCTCGGTGGGCACGCACGTGGAGGTGATGGCGCTGTCCTTGATGGTGATGACACCGATGTTCTCCAGCTTCGTGCCGGTGGAGGTCAGGATGGTGTCGCCCACCTTGCGGTCCGCGTTGGTCTTTTCAACGATCTCCTCCTCAGTGGAGTGGGAGTGGCCGTCGATGAACACGTCGATGCCGGTGACCTTGTTCAGCAGGTCGATGGAACGGTTGCCGGTGGCGGCGGTCTCATCGTCGATACCCAGGTGGCCCAGGCAGATGACGTAATTGCAGCCCTCGTCCTCACGCAGCATCTTCACCATATCCTGCGCGATCTGGTACAGCTCCTCGCCGCCGGCGAAGGTCACGCCCTGGATCTTACCGGGGTGGGCCTTGGTGGCGGTCTCCGGGGTATCCAGGCCGAACACGCCGATCTTGGTGCCGCCGGGGGTGGTGAACACGGCAGCGTCGTCAAAGGCCAGCTCGCCGTTGTACTTCACGTTGGCGGCCAGCACGGGGAACTGGGCGTTCTCCATGTTCTTCTTCAGCGCCTCGAAGCCGTAGTCGAACTCGTGGTTGCCCAGCGCCACAGCGTCATAGCCCACCATGTTCATCAGCTCCACGGCCGTTGCGCCCTCGGACACACTCACAGCGGTGTCGCCCTGGCTGAAGTCGCCGGCATCCAGGATCAGCACATACGCGCCCTCGGACTCGTACTGGCTGGCCAGCGCAGCCACCTTGGCGTAGTTGGAAACAGCGCCGTGCACATCGTTGGTGTGGAGGATGACCACCGGCTCCGTGGCGGTGGCGTCCTTGCCGGGGTCGGGCTTCTTTTCGCCGCAGGCCGCCAGGGTGAACACCATGGCCAGGGCCAGCAGCAAGGACAGCAGTTTTTTCTTCATACTCCTTATTCCTTCCTTTCAGCGTTTTTGCACATTTCCGGTGCTTGCTGTACGGCCATTGTACCGTATTCCACGGCTGAACGCAAGCTTTTCCCGGTTTTTATTTTACATGGATTTTACACAAGCGGGATTTTTCCCTTTACATTGGGCACTTACAATAAAAACCGTACAAGGGAGTTATCCAAAACGACGAAAGAAACGAGGTAATACATATGAAAAAGATCATTGCACTGGTCCTGACCGCCCTGCTGGCTCTGAGCCTGGTGGCCTGCGGCAGCGAGACCAAGACCGACGACACCGACAAGACCGAGGACAAGACCACCACCGAGCTGACCGGCACCGTCTCCACCGACGGCTCCACCTCCATGGAGAAGGTCATCGGCGCCCTGAGCGAGTCCTTCATGGCGCAGAACGGCGGCGTCACCGTCAACTACAACCCCACCGGCTCCGGCTCCGGCATCACCGCCGTGCAGGAGGGCACCTGCGACATCGGCCTGTCCTCCCGTGCCCTGAAGGATGAGGAGAAGTCCGCCGGTCTGAAGGAGACGGTGCTGGCCTATGACGGCATCGCCATCATCGTTCACCCCGACAACCCCGTCAGCGACCTGTCCGTTGAGCAGATCGCCAAGCTGTACACCGGCGAGATCACCAACTGGAAGGACGTGGGCGGCAATGACGCCGAGGTAGTCCTCATCGGCCGCGAGGCTGCCAGCGGCACCCGCGATGGCTTCGAGTCCATCACCGGCACCAAGGACAAGTGCCAGTACCGTCAGGAGCTGACCTCCACCGGTGATGTGATCACCGCCGTCAGCCAGAACCCCGATGCCATCGGCTATGCCTCTCTGGCCTCCATCAAGGACACCGTCAAGGCTCTGAACGTGGATGGCGTCACCCCCAGCGAAGCCACCGTCAAGGACGGCAGCTACAAGGTCCAGCGTCCCTTCGTACTGGTGACTGTGGACGGCAAGGACCTCTCTCCCGCGGCCCAGGCGTTCTTTGACTACGCCACTTCCTCCGACGCAGCTTCCATCATCGCCAAGGCCGGTGCCGTGGCAGTTGCAGGTTAACAAGTAAGGCACGGACACAGGCGACATCCCCACGCGGGGTGCCGCCTTGCCCCGTATCTGCTGAGGTGCATATATGAAAGCAAAACGATTTATGGAGAACGCCATTCATGGCTTCTTTCTGCTGATGGGCCTGGTGACGGTGGGCTGCGTGCTGCTGATCTCCGTCTACCTCGTCGTCTCCGGCATCCCCGCTATCCGTGAGATCGGTCTGGTCAAGTTCCTCTTCGGTCCCGTGTGGGATTCCAACGCGGCAGAGCCCCAGTTCGGTATCCTGTCCTTTATCCTTACCAGTATCTACGGCACCGCGGGCGCGATCCTGCTGGGCGTGCCCGTGGGCTTTATGACCGCCGTGTTCCTGGCCAAAATGGCCCCGCCGAAGCTGAAGACCGCCGTCTCCGCCGCAGTGAGCCTGCTGGCGGGCATCCCCTCCGTGGTCTACGGCCTGGTGGGTATGCTGGTGCTGGTGCCGGGCATCCGCCAGGTCTTCCATATTCCCGACGGCTCCGGCCTGCTGGCGGCTATCATCGTGCTGGCCATTATGATCCTGCCCTCCATCATCAACGTGGCCATGACGGCCCTGGAGGCGGTGCCCCGTGAGTACGAGGACGCCTCTCTGGCGCTGGGTGCCACCGCCACGGAGACGTGGTTCAAGGTGTCTGTCCCCGCCGCCCGCAGCGGCATCGCCGCCGCGGTGGTGCTGGGCGTAGGCCGTGCCATCGGCGAGGCCATGGCTGTGATGATGGTCTCCGGCAACGTGCCCAATATGCCCTCTCTCTTCCAGAGCGTGCGGTTCCTGACCACCGCTGTGGCCAGCGAGATGGGCTACGCGGCGGCGGGACTGCAGCGTCAGGCGCTGTTCTCCATCGCTCTGGTGCTGTTCCTGTTCATCATGCTCATCAACGCCGCGCTCAATTTCTTCCTCAAGCGCAGTAAGGAGAACTGACCTATGGACAAAAACAATTTCTCCGCCCGCCGCCGTCTCTGGGGCGGGACCATGCGGAGTCTGATGGTCCTCTGTGCCGCCGTGACCTGCGCGCTGGCGGTGTTTCTCATCGTCTATGTGCTCATCAAGGGCGTGCCTAACCTGAGCTGGCAGCTGCTGAGCACCAAGCCCAGCTATCTGGACGGCTCCATCGGGATCCTGCCGGATATCATCACCACCGTCTGTACGGTGCTGACCACGCTGCTGGTGGTGCTGCCCCTGGGCGTCTGCGCCGCCGTGTACCTGACGGAGTATGCCGCCAACAAGCGGGTAGTAGCCGTCATTGAATACGCCGCCGAGACGCTGTCCGGCATCCCCTCCATTATCTACGGTCTGGTGGGCCAGATGTTCTTCTGTCAGTTCCTGGGCATGAAGAAATCCCTTCTGGCCGGCGCCATGACCCTGGTCATCATGAACCTGCCCACCATCATGCGTACCACGCAGGAGAGTCTCAAGACCGTGCCCCAGTCCTACCGTGAGGGTGCCTTCGGCCTGGGCGCCGGCAAGTGGCGCACCATCCGCACGGTGGTGCTGCCCGGCTGCGTGGACGGCGTGCTCACCGGCTGTATTCTGGCCGTGGGCCGTATCCTGGGCGAGACGGCGGCCCTGCTGTACACCGCGGGCTTTGCCCACACGCTGTACAACAGCCTGCGCGCCACGCTGGAGGGCTCCGGCGCCACACTGTCCGTGGCCCTGTACGTTTACGCCAAGGAGCAGGGCGAGTTCGACGTGGCCTTCGCCATCGCCGCCATCCTTATGGCGCTGGCCCTGCTTATCAACCTGGCGGCTATGCTGACCGGGCGTTACTTCAAGAAACGGAGGAGCCTATGAGCGATATCATCACCGTGAACGATCTGAACCTGTGGTACGGCCCCGCCCAGGCGCTGCACCACGTTACCATGTCCGTGCCGGAGCACAGCATCACCGCCCTCATCGGCCCCTCCGGCTGCGGCAAGTCCACATTTCTAAAAACGCTGGACCGTATGAACGACCTGATCCCCGGCGTAAAGGTGGAGGGCCAGGTGCTGTATAAGGGACAGGACATCTACGCCCCCGGCGTGGACGTCAGCCAGCTGCGCCGCGAGGTGGGCATGGTGTTCCAGAAGCCCAACCCCTTCCCCATGAGCATCTACGACAACGTGGCCTACGGCCCCCGTACCCATGGCATCCGCAACAAAGCCAAGCTGGACGAGCTGGTGGAGCAGTCCCTGCGGCGTGCCGCCATCTGGGACGAGGTGAAGGACCGCCTAAAAAAGAACGCCCTGGGCCTCTCCGGCGGCCAGCAGCAGCGCCTGTGCATCGCCCGCGCCCTGGCGGTGGAGCCCACCGTGCTGCTGATGGATGAACCCACCTCGGCGCTGGACCCCATCTCCACCTCCCGTATCGAGGAACTGGCGGTGGAGCTGAAGCAGCATTACACCATCGTCATCGTTACCCACAATATGCAGCAGGCCCTGCGTATCTCGGACCGCACCGCCTTCTTCCTGCTGGGCGAGCTGGTGGAGTACGGCGACACGGAGACCATGTTCTCCACGCCCAGCGAAAAGCGCACCGAGGATTACATCACCGGGAGGTTTGGATAATGCGTAGTCAATTCGATAAGCAGCTGGCCCAGCTCCACCGTGAGCTCATCGAGATGGGCGCCCTGTGCGAGCAGGTCATCGCCCTGTCCTCTCAGGCCCTCACCGAACGCGATACCGCCCTGGCGGAGAAGGTCGCGCCCCTGGATCACGAGATCGACCGCAAGGAGCGCGACATTGAGAACCTCTGCCTGCGGCTCCTGCTCCAGCAGCAGCCGGTGGCCGGCGATCTGCGGCAGATCTCCGCCGCCCTGAAGATGATCACGGACATGGAGCGTATCGGCGACCAGGCCGACGATATTGCCGAGATCCTGCTCTGCCGCGCCGGCCGGCCTCTCAGCGCCGGCGACACCCTGCGGGAGATGGCCCGGGCCACCATCCGCATGGTCAGCGAGAGCGTGGACGCCTACGTCCGGCAGGACGTGGACCTGGCCCAGCAGGTCATCGCCGCAGACGATGAGGTGGACGGCTATTTCGACCGGATCAAGGCCCATCTCATCGACCGTATCGCCAAAGGTGCGGACGACGGCGAAGCCACACTTGACTTACTGATGATCGCCAAGTATTATGAACGTATCGGCGACCACGCCACCAACATCGCCGAGTGGGTGATGTTTTCCGTCACCGGCGTGCACAAGACCGAGGCCACTTGAGCCAAAAGGAGGGACCCCACATGATCTGGTGTGTAGAGGATGACGCCAGTATCCGCGATATCGAGCTGTATGCCCTGCGCTCCGCCGGGCTGGAGGCCGAGGGCTTTACCGACGGCGCCGCCTTCTGGAAGGCCCTGCAAAGTGAAAAGCCCGACCTGGTGGTGCTGGACGTGATGCTCCCCGGTATCGACGGCACGGAGCTGCTGGGCCGTATGCGCGCTTCCGCGTCCCTGCGCCGCATCCCGGTCATCATGGCCACTGCCAAGGGCGCGGAGTACGACCGTGTCCGGGCGCTGGACGGCGGCGCGGACGACTATCTGACCAAGCCCTTCAGCGTCATCGAATTGGTATCCCGGGTCAAAGCGGTGCTGCGCCGCTGCCGGCCGGAGGGAGACAGCTCCGTCCTCCGCAGCGGCGAGGTGTCGCTGGACACCCGTGCCCACACCGTCCTGTCCGGCGGCGAACGCGTCGACCTGACCTACAAGGAATACGAGCTGCTGCGCCTGTTCCTCAGCCACCCCGGCACGGCCTACACCCGCGACCGGCTGATGGAGCTGGTCTGGGGCATGGATTACTGCGGCGAGAGCCGTACCGTGGATATGCACATCCGTACCCTGCGCCAGAAGCTGGGCGAGGCCGGCGCACACATCACCACGGTCCGCGGCGTGGGCTACCGTTGGGAGGAGACCATATGACAAAAAAGATATTTCGCTCCACCGTAGCGGTGGGGCTTGCGGTGCTGTTGGCCAGTCTGGTCATCATCATGGGTGCGCTGTACACCTACTTCGGCCGCGTCCAGGAGCAGCAGCTCCGGGATGAGCTGTCCATCGCCGCCGCGGCCATGGAGTCCGGCGACGGCGAGGCCTATCTGTCCAAGCTGCACTCCGACGACTACCGTATTACCTGGCTCCGCGCCGACGGCACGGTGCTCTACGATACGAAGGCTGACGCTGCGGCCATGGAGAACCATGCCCAGCGCGAGGAGGTCCGTCAGGCCCTGGCCAACGGCGCCGGTGAGTCCAGCCGTTACAGTGCCACCCTGCTGGAAAAGACCCTCTACTACGCCCGCCGCCTGCCGGACGGCACGGTCCTGCGCCTGTCCGCCAGCCGCGTCACCATGGGCGTGCTGCTGCTGAGTATGCTCCCCGCCATCCTGGCGGTCATCGCCGTGGCGCTGATCCTCTCCGGGATCCTGGCCGGCCGCGTGTCCCGCCGCATCACTCGCCCCCTGAACACCCTGGATCTGGAGCACCCTCTGGAAAACGACGCCTACGAGGAGCTCTCGCCCCTGCTGCGCCGTCTGGAGCACCAGCGGCGTCAGATCGACGATCAGCTGCGCTCTCTGCGCCGCCGGTCCGAGGAGTTCGAGCAGATCACCGCCAGCATGACCGAGGGATTGGTGCTGGTGGACAACGGCGGTACCATCCTCAGCATGAACCCTGCCGCCTGCGCCGTATTCCACACCGACGCGGCCTGCGTCGGTCAGCCCCTGCTGACCGTGGAGCGCGGCAGCGCCGTCAGCCACGCGCTCCACGACGCTATGGACACCGGCCACGGCGAGACCCGTATGGAGCGCGATGGCCGCGAGTACCAGTTCGACATGACCCGTATCCAGGCCGACGGCGAGGTGGTGGGCGCGGTGCTGCTGACCTTCGACGTCACCGAGCAGGCTTACGCCGAGCGCAACCGCCGCGAGTTCACCGCCAACGTCTCCCATGAGCTGAAGACCCCGCTTCAGGGCATCATCGGCAGCGCCGAGCTGCTGGAGAACGGCATGGTCCAGCCTGACGACGTGCCCCGCTTCGTGGGCCATATCCGCAGCGAGGCCCAGCGCCTGGTGTCGCTGATCAACGACATCCTCCGCCTGTCTGAGCTGGATGAGGGCGGCAGCCTGCCCACCGAGCCGGTGGAGCTGCTCTCCCTTTGCACCGACACGGTCAAGTCGCTGGAGAGCGCCGCGCAGCAGCGCCAGATCACTATGACTGTCACCGGCGAGGCCGTCACGGTCCCCGGCGTCCGCCGCCTGCTGACCGAGACGATCTTCAACCTCTGCGACAACGCCATCAAGTACAATAAGGACGGCGGCAGCGTCGCCGTCACCGTGGGCCGCGACGGCTCCGACGCCGTGGTCACGGTGGCCGATACCGGCATCGGTATCCCGCCGGAGCACCAGGGCCGCGTCTTCGAGCGCTTCTACCGCGTGGACAAGAGTCACTCCAAGGCCTCCGGCGGCACCGGCCTGGGGCTGTCCATCGTCAAGCACGCCGTGGCGTATCACCACGGCGCCGTCACGCTGGACAGCCGTGAGGGGGAGGGTACCACCTTTACCCTCCGCCTGCCGCTAAAAGCGTAAACGCGAAAATGCCGCCTCTGCGGGCGGGCATACAAAAAAGACCACCCGATAGGGTGGTCTTTTGTCGTGTCATGAGTGCGCCTTTGCGTGGGCACAGATGGCGTCAAAGGTCTTCTGACTGATGTCGTGCTCGATCTTACAGGCGTCTGTCTCCGCCGTGGCGGCATCGATGCCCAGCGCTATCAGGAATTTCGTCAGCGTGTGGTGCCGGTCCAGCATACTCTCGGCGATGGCCATGCCGCTGGCTGTCAGGGTGATGAGCCCGTCCTTGTCCATCGTGATGTAGCCGTTTTCCCGCAGCCGCTTGGTGGCGTAGGTCACGCTTGGCTTCGTCACGCCCAGGTGCTCGGCCACGTCGATGGAGCGAATATAACCGTGCTGCTGCTGCATCATCAGCATCGTCTCTAAATAGTCCTCGGAAGCGCGCAGTATCTGCATAAAGTATCACCAACTTTCCCCAATACACTCATAACAGCATACCACAAATTTCACAAACTTACAAGTGCGGAAAAAATTTTTCGTACACCCTCTTGACAAAGTGGGTTTAAGAGGTTAAACTGCACAGTGGTTAGGGAAGGCTAACTGTCATGGTTTTGCGCCAATCGGGAAAGTCCTTTCAAAACCGCTTTTTTCAGACACGGGGTTAGTGCAAGCTAACCGTGAAACGGAGGGATATACATGATGCCTTTGATGCTGGCAGACGCCGGAACGGAACAGCTCATCCACAAGGTGGGCGGCAGTCCGGAGGTAAAAAAGCACCTGGAGGACCTGGGCTTCACCCCGGGCAGCACCGTCACGCTGGTGTCCGCCATGGGCGGCAACGTCATCGTGAAGGTCAAGGAGTCCCGCGTGGCCATCAGCGAGGAAATGGCCCGCAAGATCATGGTCTGATAGCCGCGCCAAGCGGTTATTGCATTTGAGAAACAGAAATATCACATAGAAGGAGAGCAGAAGCATGAAAACATTGCGTGAAGTCAAGATCGGCGAGACCGTCAAGGTCGTCAAGCTCCACGGCGAGGGCCCTGTCAAGCGTCGTATCATGGACATGGGCATCACCAAGGGCGTGGAGGTCTATGTCCGCAAGGTAGCCCCTCTGGGCGATCCCATGGAGGTCACTGTCCGCGGCTACGAGCTGAGCCTGCGTAAGGCCGACACCGAAATGATCGAGGTCGAGTGATGACCTGGCGGCGCCGTGTCCCGGTGCCGGAGATACACCCGTTATTTAAATTCATCTGTATATAGGTTCAACAAGATTAACCGGAAGGAGAGACACTATGGAAAAACAGATAAAGATCGCGTTGGCAGGTAACCCCAACTCCGGCAAGACCACCCTGTTCAACGCGCTGACCGGCTCCAACCAGTTCGTGGGTAACTGGCCGGGCGTCACGGTGGAGAAGAAAGAGGGCAAGCTGAAGAAGCACGACGACGTGGCCATCATGGACCTGCCCGGCATCTACTCCCTGTCCCCCTACACCCTGGAGGAAGTGGTCGCCCGTAACTACCTGATCACCGAGCGCCCCGACGCCATCCTGAACATCATCGACGGCACGAACCTGGAGCGTAACCTGTACCTGACCACCCAGCTGACCGAGCTGGGCATCCCCGTGGTCATCGCCATCAACATGATGGACGTGGTCCGCAAGAACGGCGATAAGATCAACGTGGACGAGCTGAGCCGTGAGCTGGGCTGCAAGATCGTGGAGATCTCCGCCCTGAAGGGCGAGGGCGTCATGGAGGCCGCCGAGGCCGCCGTGCAGGCCGCCAAGTCCACCAAGACCGTCCCCATGCACACCTTCTCCGGCCCCGTGGAGCACGCCATCGCCCACATCGAGGAGGCCGCCGTACATAACCTGCCCGAGGAGCAGCAGCGCTGGTACGCCATCAAGATCTTCGAGCGCGACGACAAGGTGCTGGATCAGCTGAAGATCGACCCGACCGTCATGGCCCACATCGAGGAGGACATCAAGGCCGCCGAGAAGGAGCTGGACGACGATGCCGAGAGCATCATCACCAACGAGCGCTATGTGTACATCGCCGAGATCATCAAGGCCTGCTACAAGAAAAAGAACGCCGGTCAGCTGTCCGCTTCCGATAAGATCGACCGCGTTGTGACCAACCGCTGGCTGGGCCTGCCCATCTTCGCGCTGGTCATGTTCCTGGTGTATTACATCTCCATGGTCACCGTGGGCTCCGCCGCCACTGACTGGGCCAACGACGGCCTGTTCGGCGACGGCTGGCACCTGTTCGGTATCGGCTCCGCCGAGTACAACGAGGTGGCCGAGGAATACGGCGATGCGTCCCTGATCGTGGACGGCTATGAGGCCTATATCGAAGAGAACGGCGCTCTGGCCGCCGACGGCACCTTCACCTATGACGTGGAGGATGAGGAGACCCTGGCCGTTACCACCGAGACGGCGACTCTGGCCGACTATGAGGCTGCCAAGGCCACGCTGGATGAGATCGGCGAGGAGCCCGACCCCGCCGACTACGGCGTGTGGGTCCCCGGTGTCCCCGTGCTGATCGGCAATGCCCTGGAGTCCGCCGGTGCCGCCGAGTGGCTGTCCGGCCTGATCCTCGACGGTATCGTGGCCGGTGTGGGCGCCGTGCTGGGCTTCGTGCCCCAGATGCTGGTGCTGTTCCTGCTGCTGGCGTTCCTGGAGGCCTGCGGCTACATGGCCCGTATCGCCTTCGTCCTGGACCGTATTTTCCGCAAGTTCGGCCTGTCCGGTAAGTCCTTCATCCCCATGCTGATCGGTACCGGCTGCGGTATCCCCGGTGTTATGGCCTCTCGTACCATCGAGAATGAGCGTGACCGGCGCATGACCATCATGACCACCACGTTCATCCCCTGCGGCGCCAAGGTGCCCTTCATCGCCATGATCGCCGGTGCCATCTTCGGCGGCAGCGCATGGGTTTCCACCTCCGCCTACTTCATCGGCATGGCCGCCATCGTCATCTCCGGCATCATGCTGAAGAAGACCAAGATGTTCTCCGGCGAGCCTGCTCCCTTCGTTATGGAGCTGCCCGCTTACCACTGGCCCACTCTGGGCAACGTCCTGCGTTCCATGTGGGAGCGCGGCTGGTCCTTCATTAAGAAGGCCGGCACCATCATCCTGCTGTCCACCATCTTCGTCTGGTTCACCAGCTACTTCGGCTGGGTGGACGGTACCTTCCAGATGCTGTCCGATGAGCAGATCGACTGCTCCATCCTGGCTGCCATCGGCGGCGCTATCGACTGGATCTTCGCGCCTCTGGGCTGGGGCAACTGGCAGGCGGTCGTTGCCTCCATCACCGGCCTGGTGGCCAAGGAGAACATCGTGGGTACCCTGGGCGTCCTGTACGGCGGCGGCGACGGCAGCGTCTACGACGCCATGGCCGCAGCCTTCACCGGCATCACCGCTTACAGCTTCCTGGTGTTCAACCTGCTGTGCGCCCCCTGCTTCGCCGCCATCGGCGCCATCAAGCGTGAGATGAACAGCCGCAAGTGGACCTGGTTCGCCATCGGCTATCAGTGCGTGTTCGCCTATGTGATCGCCCTGATGATCAACCAGTTCGGCAACCTGTTCACCGGCAATGCCAACATCCTGGGCGTCATCGTGGCCGTCATCCTGCTGGCCGGCATCATCTATATGCTGTGCAAGCCCTACAAGGAAGCCACCAAGCTGTCCGTGAAGTAAGTCATCCCGGTAATTACCCTCTTATCCCATAGAAAGGAGTGAACTTCCATGCTGCAATGGCTGTCAGCAAACCTGGGCACTCTCCTTATCAGTGCCGCGTTACTTGTCGTTGTGATCCTCATCATCCGCTACCTGCTGCGCCAGAAGAGGGCGGGAAAGTCCTCCTGCGGTGCTGGCTGCGCCCACTGCGCCATGCACGGCCAGTGCCACAGTCAGAGCTGCAAGCACTGAATAGAGCAGGGGGGAGGCATCGTCAGTGCCTCCCCCTGCGCCTAAAAGGAGATGTCACTATGACAGAAACCATCCTGAAGGTGGACGGCATGGCCTGCGGTATGTGCGAAAGCCACATCAACGACACCGTCCGAAACAAGTTCTCCATCCAGAAGGTCACGTCCTCCCACACCAAGGGCGAGACGGTGATCCTGTCGGAGCAGCCCCTGGACGAGCAGGCGCTGCGTGACGCCATCGCCGCCACCGGCTACACGGTCACAGCGGTGGACGCCCATCCTTACGAGAAAAAGGGCCTTTTCTCCTTCCACAGAAAGTGACCCGTCAAAGAAGCGCCCTCCCCTGGCGCTTTTTTGAAAACTGTTAGTTAAATAACTCTAACTAAAGTTAGAATAGGCTAACCGTGTATTATCCGAAAGAAACGAGCAAAAAATACCGTCGAGCGATGGCCGGCGGCACAGAGCAGAAAGGAAGTGCGATATGAGCGTCGTGATCTTAGGCGGAAACGAGTGCATGGAGCGCCGTTACAAGGACCTGTGTCAGTCCTACAAATGCTCCGCCAAGGTGTTCACCAAGCCCTCCGGCGGCCTGAAAAACAAGCTGGGCAGCCCGGACCTGATGATCTTCTTCACCTCCACCATGTCCCACAAGCTGGTGCAGAGCGCCCTCAGCGAGCTGAAGGGCACGCCGACCCGTATCGAGCGCTGCCATACCAGCTCCCTGTCCGCCCTGCGGAGCATTCTGGAAAAACACGCCGGTTAAGGAGGAACCCCTATGTCCGAAGAAATGGTCGTGCGCCAGTGCGCCCCCACCCTGGCCGGTATCAAGACCGGCAGTCTCTTCCCCTGTCCCTGCACGGACCGCAATGCGCTGTTGGACGAGGTGCGGCAGCTGAACCGCCGCCTCTCACCCAAGGGCCTGTGCCTGCTGCCCCTCCGCTTTACCGAGGGCAGCGTCCTGCTGTACCTCTACCGCCCCGCTACCCTTCGCCGCGACCTCAGCGACGGTCTGGCCCGCCGCCTGTTGGCGGAGGCCGGCTATGACGGCGGCAGCTGCGGCCGCTGTGTGGCCACGCTGATCCGCCGCTTCCGTCAGGGCGTGGAGTTCCCCCACGAGATCGGCCTCTTCCTCAGCTACCCTCCTGAGGACGTCAAGGGCTTCGTGGACAACCGCGCCCGCAGCTACAAGTGCGCGGGGCTGTGGAAGGTGTACAGCGACGAGGCCCGGGCCCAGCGGCTCTTTGCCCGGTTCAAGCGCTGCACGGACACATACTGCAAGCTCTGGCAGGCCGGCGCGACCATCGATCAGCTGGCTGTGGCGGGGGAACGATCGAAAGGAGAAACGACAATGAAAAAGACTGCTGTGATCTATTGGAGTGGCACCGGCAACACCGAGGCCATGGCCAACGCCGTGCTGGAGGGCATGACCGCCGCCGGCGCGGACGCCAAGCTGCTGACGGTGGACCAGGTGAACACCGCCGAACTGAACGGCTATGCCGCCATCGCCTTCGGCTGCCCGGCCATGGGCAGCGAGGTGCTGGAGGAGATGGAGTTCCAGCCCATGTTCGACGCCTGCAAGAACTGCCTGGGCGGCAAGGCCGTGGCCCTGTTCGGCTCCTACGGCTGGGGTGACGGCGAGTGGATGCGCTCCTGGGAAAAGGACTGCGCCGATGCCGGCGTGAACCTGGTCTGCGACAGCGTGATCTGCTGCGAGGCCCCGGATGACGCCGCCCTGGACGCCCTGCGCGCCATGGGCAAGACCCTGGCATCGTGAACGCTTTGCACCTCCTGCGCCGCCGTCTGCGGCGCCGGGGACAGACCCTGCTGCCGCTGCTGGTCCTTCTCTCCGCCGCAGCGGTGGTATACAGATGAAAAAAGCACCCCGTTTGGGGCGCTTTTTTTACAGCCATTTCTTGTGCCTGAAGAACCACAGCAGTCCGGCCACCAGCAGTATGCTGGCGGCGATGATCACGGGATAGCCCCACTCCGACTGCAGCTCCGGCATATTTACGAAGTTCATGCCGAACCAGCCGGTGATCAGCGTCAGCGGCAGGAACAGCACCGTCACAATGGTGAATACCCGCATCAGGTCATTCTGCTGGATGGCCAGCTGGCTCTGATAGGCCTCCCGCAGCTGGGCCACCAGCTCCTGCAGCGCGCATACCTTTTGCAGATACCGGCCCGTCCGCCGTCCCAGCACCTCCAGCCGCGCCAGAATGTCTGCCTCGATCAGCCCGTTATCGTTGTCGCACATCTCATCGAAGATGGCGTCCAGCTGCTCATAGTACCGCTTCAGGTGCAGCAGCTCCCGCCGCCACGCGGCGATGCGCCGGGGCGCGTCGTCCTTGGCCTTGCCCTCCAGTATGACGCTCTCGCCGCCGTTGATCTGTGCCTCCAGCTTTTCCAGATACGCCATGTCGCCCTTGAACAGCCCCGCAAAGAACCGGTACAGCAGCTGCTGGTCGTTCAGCGGCCCGTCTGCGGTCAGCGTATCCACCGCGCTCTGCACATACTGCTGTGCCGCCTCGTTCCGGCAGAAGAAAAACAGGTCCTCCCGGTCGATGTACACCAGTACCTTGCCGCTTTTTCCCGCCTTCCGCACATCGTACCAGTCAAAGGCCAGCAGATCGAAATCGGCGAAGGCCTCAAAGCTCTCCGTCTGCAGCTCTCCCACATATTGAAATACGGCGGCATCCATCCGCTCCGCCACCCGGTCCATATCCTTCCACAGCAGTACGCTCCGCATATCGCCACCGTCCTTTCTTCCGCAGTATACCCCACCGCGGCTCCTTCGTCAAGTTGACTTTCTTGCGGCGTACTGGTACAATGGACCCAGCGCAGCACCATTCTGAAACAAAGGAAGTGGTTTTATGCAGTTGACACCCCAGCAGCAGGCCCTGCTGGACGGCGCTCAGGGCGAGACGATGGCCAAGGTGGTCAAGACCCTGGTCATGTACGGCGATACCTTCGGCGCGCAGCGCATGGTCCCCGTCACCGGTGAATATGGCCACACCGTCATCTCCTTTGGTTTGGCGGTGATGAAGCCGGTCTACGACCTGTACGACCGTCTCATTGACGCCGGCCTTACCAGCGGCCAGAAATTCACCGCCGACCCCCTGCCCCTGGACAAGCACGTTCCCACCGGCTTTCTGGAGGACATCGTTTTCCGCAAGATCATGTACACCCAGCAGGACCGGTATGAGCAGCAGCTGAAAAAGCTGGGCATCACCGCCGATAACGCCTATACCTGCACCTGCTATCTGCCGCAGGTGGGCAACACCCCCAGGCAGGGCGATATCCTCAGCTGGGCGGAATCCTCCGCCGTGGTCTATGCCAACTCCGTTCTGGGCGCCCGCTGCAACCGCAACAGCGGTATGCTGGAGCTCATGGGCAGCATCGCCGGCTTCGTGCCGGAGTTCGGCCTGCTCACCGACGAGGGCCGCAAGGCCCACTGGCTGGTGGAGGTCAAATGCACCCGCCGGCCAGAGGCCCAGCTTCTCGGCTCCGCCATCGGCATGAAGGTCATGGAGGACGTGCCCTACATCCGCGGTCTGGACGCTTGGCTGGGCACGGAGCTGAACGACGAGAACCGCGCTTACCTCAAGGACTTCGGCGCGGCCACCGCCTCCAACGGCGCCGTGGGCCTGTACCATGTGGAGCACCTCACCCCCGAGGCCAAAGAGCAGGGCGAGGCCCTGCTGCACGAGGGCTATCGGACCTACGTCATCGACGACGCCGAGCTGGAGCGCGTGAAGCGCAGCTATCCCGTCATCTGGAAGGATCCCGCCGCCGCGCCGCAGCTGTGTTTCGTGGGCTGTCCCCACCTGACGCTGGAGCAGCTGAAGGACTGGACGGCGAAGCTCACCGACGCCCTGCGGGCGCAGAACCGCCTGCAGGTGGCCGTCCCCACCGTGTTCACCGCCGCCCCGGCGGTGCTGGACGCCTTCAAGGACACCGTAGAGGGCCTGAAGCTCCAGAGCATGGGCGTCGTCCTCAGCTATATCTGCCCACTGATGTACATGAACAACCCCCTCTGCAAGAAGAAGGCGGTCATCACCAATTCCAACAAGCTCCGCACCTACACCAGCGCCCGGTACTATACCGACGCGGAGATACTGGACATCCTCGCCGGAAAGGAGGGACGCTGATATGAAGCAGTTCAAGGGCCGCGTGGTGGTCCCCGGCACCTGCACCGCCGAAGCGCTGGTCAGCCATGGCGGCTTCAACACCCTGGCCAGCTACCAGATGGCCATGATGTTCGGCGACAAGCAGGTCAAGTGCGGCGACCAGAATAACCCCGACCTCTACAAAAGACCCATGATCGGCAAGGCCCTCTGCCTGCCCCAGACCATCGGCTCCACCACCGGCGGCATGGTGCTCTTCACCGTCTGTTCCCACGGCAAGCAGCCCGCCTGTATGCTCTTCTCCCTGCCCATCGACTCCCTGGCCGCCTCCGGCGCCATTCTGGGCGATGTCTGGACAGACAGCAAAATGCCCGTGGTGGACTCTCTGGGCGACGAGTTCCTGCAATATGTGCAGACCGGCATGACCGTCACCGTGGGCGACGACGGCCTTGTCACCGTGGAGGATTGACATGGACGATATCTACACCAAAAAGCCCGAGGAGTGCGCCTACTCCTTCACCCAGCACAGGGCCTGCGAGTTCTTTCCCTGCCACAAGACCAACCATCCGGAGGACTTCAACTGCCTGTTCTGCTACTGCCCGCTGTACACCCTGGGCAGCAAGTGCGGCGGCAACTTCAAGTACCTGGACAACGGCGTCAAGGACTGCTCCGACTGCCTGCTGCCCCACGGCCGCGGCAGCTACAGCTACATCATGTCCAAGTACCCGGAGCTCATGGAGCTGGCCAAGAAAAACCGATAAAAAAAGAGACGGCTCACGCCGTCTCTTTTTTATCACTGCAGCAGCAGCGTGTGGTCTGAATGGCCGTCCTTGCAGAAGTAGTATAACCTGATAGCCCAATGGCGCGCCCTTTTCCGTGGACCCCATATCAACGCGGTCACGATGCAGTATCGCACTCATTTTCCCGTCACGACCTCCGCAAACCCCTCTCCGAACACCCGCACGGCCTTCAGCGCCTCGTCCAGCGAATTCCCCGCCGCGCCGATCTCCACCAGCAGGCTCCCCGGCGTAAAATACTCGTTGTAGTCCGAATTCCGCAGCGTCAGCGGCCGCATCAGCGTGGGATGCTCCTCCGTCAGGTGCTGCTGCACCGCCACGGCGAATTTCAGGTTCTCCTGCCATCCCTCCCAGCTGCTGCCCATCACCAGGCTCACCTGCGCGCAGTCCGGATCCTCCCGCGTCACCACCTTATACTGGTGTCCGGCCTTGTCCTCCAGCGCGTCCCGGTGCACATCCAGAATGAACCCGATGCTCGGGTACTTCTCCATATACGCCTCAATGGCGTCCTCCGCCCGGTAGTACGCCCCGTTGTACTCAGGATCGTCATACAGCGCCCGGTCGTGCAGCACCGATATCCCGTAGCCCGACAGCACCCTCGCCAGCTCGTCGCCCACCCGGATCACGCTCACGCTGGCATCCGCCGTCCGAAAGCTCCCCGTGTCCTCGTATTCCTCCCCCGGCGGCATGGTGTACGCCTCGCTGCCGTGGGTGTGGATGATCAGCACCTGCGGCGCGTCCTCGCCCAGCGCCGCCGCGAACGTCCCGTCAAACACGATGCCCTCCACCGTCTGCCGCGAGCTGTTCTTGATGAACACGTCCCCCACCCGGGTGTACCCGTTCTCGTCCGCCGCCACCACCGACAGCGGCTTCGACTCCCCCTGCCCGCCGGTGTTCTCCGTCTGCCCCGTCGTCTCCTCCTCCGGTGTCTCCGCCGGGGCGGGGGAGGGCGTCTCCTCCGTCTCCGCCGGCGTCTCTGCATCCTGCGTCACCTGCGCCTCCGCCGCCAGCAGCATCGGCGACTGCCGCAGCACCGTCAGCACCGGCAGCGGCAGCGAGTCCGCCGCCCACAGGTCCCCCAGCTCCCACTGCACCAGCCGCTGCGCCGCCGGGCTGTCCCGCACCGCCTGCGCCGCCGCCCGCAGGTCCTCGCTCCCCGCGCACACCGCCGCCAGCCACAGTACGAACGCCCCGCACACCGCCGCCGCGCCCCGCCGCCATTTCACAAGCCCCACCGCCTTTCAGACAAGCCTATGTCCGGACAAGCCGAAAAATGCCCCATAACTTCCCCTAATACCTCCCACGCGGATTTATTATGCCAACAACTGGATATTCCCGTTGCCTTTCGCGACACTTTCTGGTAAGATAGTCGTACAACAAGGCCTGTGGACGGCCGGATATTTCCTCATGGGAAATACAGCGGCACACAGGCCCGGGAGAGGAATATGTGAGCCATAGAAGGAGGAACCGCCATGAAGAGACGACTGCTCCCCATCCTGATGACCCTGGTATTGGTATGTGCGCTGTCCATATGGACAGCTTTTGTTACATCGGGGGATGTAACAAATCCCCTGCTCACCACCGCCGCCGCGGCGGAGCTGACCTTGCAGGCGATGATAGAACGGGCAAATGCTGGCGATACGATTACATTAAGCTCCAATACGGAGATTCATGCCACGCTGGAAATTAAAAAAAACCTGACCCTCGACCTGAATGGCCATGTGCTCAAGATGACCGGCGAAGGCAGTGTACTCAGGGTGAAGAAGGATGGTGAGAGCCCTGTGACCCTGACCATTACGGACAGCCGATCCGGTGCATCGCATGAGGACACGACCCTGCCCGTCGGCGGTGTCATTACCGGCGGAAAGGGAACGGAAGCGGGGGCAATTCACTATGTTGGGGGAGCCGTATTCCTGGAGAACGATACAAAGCTGAAGCTGGAGGGCGGCACGATCACCGGAAACAGCAGCAGCGGCAGTGTCTTTATTTCTGATGAAACAGTAGTCTTCGAGATGTCCGGCGGCACGATCACCGGAGAAGCTGTCGGCGTATATAATAATGGTGGGACCTTCACAATGACCGGCGGCCGCATCACAGGGTGCAGTGACCGGGGCGTATATATGTACAATGGGAATATGACTGTGTCCGGCACGGCGTATATCGGAGGAAATGACACAAATCAATACACAGAGACAGCGGATATTTACGTACAGGAGTCGGTTCGAAAAGTGACAGGCCTGTCCGTCACCGGCGGTATCATCGAAGGGAAGGTGTATATTTTCTTCGAGACTTCGAATATGAAACCGAATGATGAAAGCAAGGACGATAACTATAACGTGGAAGCCATGAAGAAAGTGGCTAATTCTGCCATGACGGCAGCGGATGTATTTGACGGACATATCCAGGTGAAGATGAAGGATGATGATGGCACCAGTGTGGACTACAACACCGTCAATTTCATTGACGAGGTCGCCAAGACAAGGACCCTAAAGCTTGTTTTGCAGCGTAATGCAGTTGAGGAGCCGAATGATCCCACCAAGTCGGGGTATACATTTATTGGTTGGGAGGATGCAGACGGCGCGTATGATTTCAGCAAGCCGGTCACCGCCCCGCTGACTCTCACAGCCAAGTGGGAGAAGGTTCCCTCCTCCGGCGGCTATTACTACTACCCCACCACCGACACCAAAGCCGATGACACCAAGGGCAGCCCCAAGACCGCTGACCCCGGCATAGCCCTCTACGCCGCCCTCTCGCTCCTGTCCCTGACCGGCCTGACCTGCACCACCAAAGCCTTCCCCTTGAGGGGAAGGTGGCACGGCGTAGCCGTGACGGATGAGGTGTAGCCGCGCAGCGGCGTAAAACTCCCCGTCCCGCCCGCAGGCGAAAAACGCCTTCCCCCTGTAGGGGGCGGCGTCCTCGACGCCCCGCAGCGTTAGCCTTCCCCCCTGGGGGGTTCGCGGTGTTGAATGACACGCCGGTGGCGTGTCAGACCCGCGGACCGACCGACCCGCAGGGAGGCAGGTGGCACGGCGCAGCCGTGACGGATGAGGTGTAGCCGCGCAGCGGCGTAAAGCCCCCGTCCCGGCCGCAGGCGAAAAACGCCTTCCCCTTGTAGGGGGCGGCGTCCTCGACGCCCCGCAGCGTCAAGCCTTCCCCCTGGGGGGAAGGTGGCGCGCAGCGCCGGATGAGGGGTCCATCGTCCCCCGTCCCGCCCGCAGGCGAAAAACAGCCACCCCTGGGGGTGGTTTCAAAAGGAGGGGGCCGGAGCCCCCTCCTTTGTCGTTTCAAGGGGATAGGATCCTTAAGGAAAGGGGGAAATTCGAAATCCCCCTTTCCTTAAGTGGCGTTCTTTGGCTACTTTCTTTCGACATGGAAAGAAAGTAGCTTGCGCCCGCAGGCGCAGCACCTGCTTATCTCCGCGCCCGCAGGCGCATAAAAAGACCGCCTCCCGGCGGCCTTTTTCATGTCTCGAACCATGTCCATGGCGCGATGCGCGGCGGCGCCAGCTCAAACGCCATGGCCTCCCCCGTCTCCGGGTGGCGGAACGCCAATCCCGCCGACCACAGCGCGATAGGCGTGTCCGCCTCCGCCGCGTTCCCGTACCGCCGGTCGCCCACCAGCGGCATCCCCCGTGACGCGAACTGTACCCGGATCTGGTGCGTTCGCCCCGTCAGCAGCCGGACCCGTATCAGCGCGCATCCCGCCCGCCGGTCCAGCACCCGGTACCGCAGCCGCGCCTCCCGTACGTCCTTTCCCGGTCCCTCGGCCACGTAGGTCACCCGCCGCGCCTTGTCCCGGCCCAGCAGGTCCGTCAGCTCCCCCTCGTCCGCCGCCGGCGCTCCCCGCACCACCGTTAGATACGTCTTCCCGAATTCCCCCTCCCGTATCTGCCGCGACAGCTCTCCGGCGGCGTAGGCGCTCCGTGCGAATACCATCAGTCCCGCCACCGGCGCGTCCAGCCGGTGCACCGTCCGTATGCACGCGGTGTGCAGCGTCTGCCGCAGCAGCTCGGGCATCCCGCCCGGCTGATCCACCGACACTACCCCCGCCGGCTTCACCGCCACCACGATCCGCTTGTCCTCATACACGATATCCATGCTGCGCCCCTTCCGTACCCGTTTTTGCCGTGCCTGACACATAGCTTGCATGGCCCTGTAACATCCTCTGCACTAAGGTATCATAAGCGTACAGGGAAAGTAAAGTAAAAGTAACACAAAAAGCAAGAAAAAAATACTTGACAGGACGGGTCTAACGCGTTAGACTAAAAACGGGTCTACTACATTCGACCAAGGAGGAAAACCCTGTGGAAACACCGAAAATTTTTGATAGTGAGCTGCGCTTCTGCGAGATACTCTGGTCCCACGAGCCGGTAAAGAGCAGCGAGCTGGTCCGTCTCTGCGCCCAGGAGCTGGGCTGGAAAAAATCCACCACCTATACGGTCATCAAGCGCCTGACCGAGCGCGGCGTGGTGCACACGGAGAACGCCGTGGTCACGGCGCTGGTACGGCGCGAGGACGTGCAGCGCGCCGAGAGCCGCGCCTTCGTGGCCCACAACTTTCATGGCAGCTTGCCGGCGTTTTTAACGGCTTTCATGGGAAATTCAAAACTTTCCAAAGAGGATGCCGACGTGCTCCACGCCATGATCGACCGCTTCGAGCAGGAGAATTCCGGACGTAACTGAACCGCGCCGCGGCATATACTGTCATGCCCTGCGCCATAAAGGAGAAGAAAAAATGGATAGTCTGTTTACCTCCGTACTGGAAATTTCCTGGCAGGCGGGCCTCATCGCGCTGGCGGTGATGGCGGTGCGGCCGCTGCTGCGCCGCGCGCCCCGCCGCGCCGTGTGTATGCTGTGGCTGCTGGTGGCCCTGCGGCTGCTGCTTCCCGCCCGATTGACAGTGGAGAGCCCCGTCAGCCTCCAGCAGGCCGAAAGCCCGCCCCTCCAGGTCTATCAGGAGCTTCGCCAGCAGGAAAGGGTCTATGTCTCCACCCCGCCGGAGCAGCGTCCGGAAACGGCGGGACCCACTGCGGCACAAGGCTTTGCGCTGCTGGATCAGCTGCCCGCCATCTGGCTGACGGGCGTGGGCTGCATGGCGCTGTACATGGCTCTCAGCCTGCTGCGTATGCGCTGGCGGCTCCGCGCCGCGCCGTGCATACAGGACAATGTCTATCGCTGCACCGACTGGTCCACGCCCTTCGTGCTGGGCGTGCTCGCGCCCCGCATTTATGTGCCGGAGACCGTGTCGGAGCAGGATTTTCCCCAGGTGCTCGCCCACGAAAAATGCCATATCCGCCGCTGGGACCATGTGTGGAAGCCGTTGGCGTTTCTGCTGCTGGCGGTCAACTGGTTCAACCCGGTCCTCTGGGCGGCGTATGTCCTGCTGGGCCGCGACATGGAGCGTGCCTGTGATGAAATGGTGTTGAAAAACGCCGCGCCCGCCCAGCGTGCCGCCTATTCCCGGGCGCTGGTGGCCTGCGCCGCCCAGCCGAAGATGGCGGCGGTGTGCCCGTTGGCCTTTGGCGAAGTGGCTGTGAAAGAAAGGGTGAAGAACGTGCTCAACTATAAAAAGCCCGCCCTCTGGGCCGTCATCCTGCTGGTCATCGCGGCGGCCATCATCACCGTCTGTCTGCTGACCAGGCCCCAGTCCGACTCCCGCACCGACCCCGACCACTGGGATGCCGAGCAGCTCTACGCCCTCCGCACCCCATACGTGGGCGACAATTCCGCCGTCGGCGCGATACTGGACGCGCTGGGGCTGCCGGAGATGGGTGATACGGCGGACAGCGACACATACGCCTATTCCATCCGCCTGGACACGAACAGGGAACCCATGGGCGTAACGGTGTGCTACGCCTTTGCGGGAGATGTCCCGGAGCGCAGCGCGGAATGGAACCGGCAGATGGCACAGCGTGGCTATATCGCCATGGCGCTGATCGACAATATCGACTGGTTCCGCTGGACGGATATCGACCAGGCAGATACGACCTACGTCACCGGCGTGGTATATTCGGGGGACTATGTGGATGAACTGAACGCGGCGCGGGAGAGCGCCGAGGGCCTGCAGGCGTATATGGACACGCTGCAGGCAAAAGTGGAGGACGGTTCCATCGTTTATTACCCGGGTGACGCGCAGCCGAGTATGGAGGAGACGACGCCGTGGAGCGTGGAAGGGGATAACGACCCGATGAGCGTCAAGGCCGAGGACTACGGTATCGTGTACGATCCGGAGCATATTCCGGATTGGAATATTGTGCCGCTGAGCTATCTGTGCGCCTACTACCTGAACGCAGACGGGGCGTATGCCGAGGGGGCCATGGATGTGCTGGCCAAGCGGTATATGCAGGCGCCCAACACGGTGGAGGCGTATATCCGACGGCTGTCCGGCAGGGGCTACGGCGATGCGGCGGAGGTGCTGACGAACGATATCAATGCTTATTTGCAGGCGAATTATGAGGGGCAGTATGATGATGTGCACGGCGGCACGGATACCGCGGCCGAATTGGAGGTGTATACGGTTACATGGGAGATGGGCGACTCGGTGAAGCAGATCGTGCCGCTGACGGAGGCGCAGGTGCAGACCATCCGGTCGGAGACGGGACTGGTGCAGCCGGAGTGGCATCAGGTGTGCGCTGAGCTGCAGGAGGGCGGCAGGCACATGGAGAGCTACATGGGCACCGACTACAAGCCCGTGCCGCCCACGGTATTGGAAATACTGACGGAGCAGTGCGGCTATACGTTTGTGACGCCGGGGGATTTCCGTGGAAATATGACCGCCGCCAAGCTGGAGTTCTACGGCGGCGAGACGTATACCGCCGACAAAGCCGACCTGACTGCCCTGCAGAAGATGCTGACCGGTGCCAAGTCCTACGGCGGCGCGTCCTCCTGCATATTTACGGCCAAGCTCACCGTGACGTTCGACGATGGGCGGACGGTGTCGGTGCTGAAGAGCACGGACAGCTGCGCCAGCTTTATGTTCGGGTCGTGGAACACGGCCATGGTGTCTGACAGCGAAAACGAGCAGTTCTGGCAGATATTCGGCGTGCCCTTTGAGGGCTGAAAGAAGCAGAAAAGCCACCCCATCGGGGTGGCTTTTTCGTGCTTGCTTTTAGCCGTGGTAGTAGCGCTTGGCGCAGAAGTCGCGCTCGATGCGGACTTCCCCGGTGTCGGTGAGCCAGTCCGCGAAGTTGGCGAAGTTGCGCTCCACCACGCTGAATTTCAGCTCCTGCTTCGTACGGATATTCTCCCGCTGGCAGAAGGCGTATATCCAGTCGGAGAAGGTCATGCCATCGGTCAGATCGTCCAGCAGCTCACGGGCTTTCCTGTGGATAAAGTCGATGTTGCTGTCCACAAGAGCACACAGCTGGGCCTTATCGGTGATGATCTGCTTGTGGGCGACGACATAGGCGGGGAAGTCGGTGGAACGGAGGGAGGCCTTGCTCTCCAGGTCCCTGGCGACGAACATACTGGTGGGCAGCTTGGCACCGCCGATCAGGGCCTGGTCGATGAGGCAGTCGCCCAGATAGGCCGCGCCGTCCGGCGTGACAAAGCCCAGGTGGCCTGCCGAATGGCCGGGGAGAGACAGTACGCCGAACCGGGCGCCGTCTATGTCGATGTGGTCTTCCTGGGGGAAGATGACCCGGTCCGCGATGAAGCACTCCTCCAGGAATATCTCGCGGCTTTTGCCGTAGGTCAGGGCTACATAGTTGGCGCGGTAGCTGTCCGGGTTCACAGAGATGCCGGCCTCGATCAGGGAGATGGCGGCTTTCGCGCCGTATCGCTCCTGCAAATACCGGACATTGCCGGTGTGGTCGAAGTGGGCGTGAGAGCAGAGCACGGCCCGTACACGCCAGCCCTGCTGGTCGATAAGGTTGGTTAGAGAGGAACGGTCCAGCTTGGCGTAGCCGGTGTCGATGAGCACCACATCCCTGTCATTGAGCTTATAAACGGGCAGCAGGGCGGTGGCGGCGACGGCCGCGTATGTATTGCCCAGCACGTGCAGAAGTTCCATGAAAATCAGCCTCCGGAAAAGTGTTTTCTCCATTATACACCGCCGGTGGAAAAAAACAAAGCCTTTTGTTTTGCATCCTGCGCCGCAGGCGCAGGACACACGGGATCCGCAAAAAAGAATTCAGAAAAATTTTCGATTTTCCCCCTATGCAAAACGGGAGAAATAAGGTAAAATACCTGATAGAAAATTAGGGAGGAACGGCGATGGAGCAACCAGTATTCAAACGGGTGCTGCTGAAGATCAGCGGCGAAGCGCTGGCCGGCGATAAGCACTTCGGTCTGGACTTTCAGGTCATGGGCCGGGTGGCGGACGTTATCAAGCAGTGTGTGGACATGGGTGTGCAGGTGGGTATCGTCATCGGCGGCGGCAATTTCTGGCGCGGTGTGAAGGACGGCGAGGGCCACATTGAGCGCACCCGGGCCGACCACATGGGTATGCTGGCCACGGCCATGAACTGCATGGCCATGGCGGACGTGCTGGAGCAGAAGGGTGTGGACGTGCGTGTGCAGACGGCGCTGGAGATCCGGGCCGTGGCGGAACCGTATATCCGCGCCAGAGCCATTCGGCACCTGGAGAAGGGACGCGTGGTCATTTTCGGCTGCGGCATCGGCTGCCCGTTTTTCTCCACCGACACGGCGGCGGTGCTGCGGGCGGCGGAGATCGACGCGGACGTCATCCTGCTGGCCAAGAACATCGACGGCGTGTACGACAGCGACCCGGCCAAGAACGCCGACGCGGTGAAGTTTGACAGCATCACCTATGACGAGGTGCTCAAGCGCCATCTGGCTGTGATGGACTCTACCGCCACCAGCCTGTCCATGGATAACCATATCCCGGTATTGGTATTTGCCCTGAAAGACCCGGAGAATATCATCCGCGCCCTGCGCGGCGAAAAAATCGGAACGATCGTGAAGGAGGACTGACCCTATGTTGAAGGACGAGTACAAGGTTTACGAGGAAAAAATGAAGAAGAGCATCGAATCCGTGATGAGCGACTTCGACACCGTGCGTGCCGGCCGCGCCAACGCTTCCGTGCTCAACCGCATCAGTGTGGACTATTACGGCACCCCCACGCCCATCCAGCAGATCGGCTCTATCGGCTCGCCCGACCCGCGGACGCTGGTCATTACCCCCTGGGATGCCAGCATTCTGAAAGGCATTGAAAAGGCCATTCAGGAGTCCGACCTGGGCATCAACCCCCAGAACGACGGTAAATGCATCCGCCTGGCCTTCCCCCAGCTGACCGAGGAGCGCCGTAAGGAGCTGGTCAAGCAGATCCACAAGTACGCCGAAAACGGCAAGGTGGCCGTGCGGAATATCCGTCGGGACGCGATGGATAACTTCAAGAAGCAGCAGAAGGCGTCCGAGATCACCGAGGACGAGCTGAAGATCGCCGAGAAGGACCTGCAGAAGCTGACCGACGACAGCTGCAAGGAGATCGACAAGATCCTGGACAACAAGGAAAAGGAATTGATGTCTGTTTAATGGGACTGTTTACGAAGAAAACGCCCCATACGGCGGGGGAGGTGGACAGGAGCCGCCTTCCCCGCCATATCGCTGTTATTATGGACGGCAACGGCCGCTGGGCGAAAAAGCGCGGCCTGCCCCGCACGGCGGGGCACAAGGCGGGGGCAGAGGTGTTCCGCGACATCGCTACCTACTGCAAGGAGCTGGGCGTGGAATACCTGACGGTATACGCCTTTTCCACGGAGAATTGGAAGCGCCCCGCCGATGAGGTGAATACCATCATGAGTCTGCTGGAGCAGTATCTGAGGGAAGCGATCGACACCATGGAAAAGGAGCACATCCGCCTGCGGTTCTTCGGTGACCTCAGCGCGCTGCCGCCTGAGCTGCAGGCGCTGGCCCACGAGACGGACGACATCTCCAGGCACTACGAGGGGTTCCAGGCCAACGTGTGCCTGAACTACGGTGGCAGGGCGGAGATACTGCGGGCGGCGCGGCTGTGCGCGGAGAAGGGACTGGAGTGGACGGAGGAAAATCTCTCCGCCAATATGTACTCCGCCGGTATCCCAGACCCGGAGCTGATCATCCGCCCCAGCGGCGAGATACGGCTGAGCAATTTCATGTTGTGGCAGTGTGCCTACAGCGAATTTTATTTCTGCGACACGCTGTGGCCGGATTTTACCCGGCAGGATATGGACAGGGCGATCATCGACTATCAGCGGCGGGATCGCCGGTTCGGCGGCGTAAAGTGAGGTGACGACCATGAAGCAGAGAATACTGGTGGCGATCATCGGCGTGCCGGCACTGATCGGCGTGCTGTGCTTCGCACCGGATTGGGCTACGGCAGTGCTGGTGGCGGCGCTGTGCGTCATTGGCTGCCATGAGTTCATGGCGGCTGCCGCGCCGGAGAAAGCGGCGCGCTGGTGGGGACTGGCGGCCACGCTGGCGGTGTTCACCGTGTTCACGGTGTATTTCAGCGGCGGTGACTTCACGGGCACCGCCATACATACGATCATGGTATGGCTGCTGACGGCGCTGATCGTGGTGATGTTCATCGCGGCGGTGCAGGCCTTCGGCAAAGACGACGAACTGGATTTCCCGGATATCAGCGCTATGGCGGTGTCCGGATTGGTGATCCCGCTGGCGCTGGGCTGTCTGGTGCGGCTGCGGATGCTGGAATACGGCGCCGGACTGGTGCTGATCCCGCTGGTGTCGGCGTTTATGAGCGACTCTCTGGCGCTGTTCGGCGGTATGCTGTTCGGGAAAACAAAGCTGGCGCCCAGAGTCAGCCCGAAGAAGACCCGGGAGGGCGCGGTCAGCGGCCTGGTGGGCGGTATGGTGGGCATGATCCTGTTTCGGATATTCTTCTTCTTGTGTACGGAGGTGCAGCTGCACATCGGCTGGTGTATGCTGCTGGGTTTCGTGGGCGCGGTGCTGGGGCAGCTGGGCGACCTGAGCTTCTCCTGCGTGAAGCGGCAGTGCGGTATCAAGGACTACGGACGGCTGCTGCCGGGCCACGGCGGCGTGCTGGACCGATTCGACAGTGTGATCTTCGCCGCACCGGTGACGTGGATGCTCATCAACGCTGTGACGCTGTATTGAGGAAGGACCTATGACGAAAACCATCGCCCTGTTGGGCGCTACCGGCTCCATCGGGCGGCAGACGCTGGAGGTGGCCGGGGAGCTGGGCCTTCGCGTGGCGGCGCTGACCGCCAATACACAGACAGACCTGTTGGAACAGCAGGCGCGGCAGTATATGCCGCGCCTTGCGGTGCTGTATGACGAAAATGCGGCGCTGGCGCTGGAAAAGCGGCTGCGGGGGACCGGCATTGAGGTCATGGCAGGGGAGGAGGGCCTGCTGGCCGCCGCCGCTATGACCGAGGCGGACACGGTGGTGACCGCCGTGATGGGCAGCGTGGGGCTGCGTCCTACACTGGCGGCTATCCAAAAGGGCAAGCGCATCGCGCTGGCCAACAAGGAGACGCTGGTGTGCGCCGGTGAGCTGGTGATGGACGCGGCGGAGAGGTCCGGCGCGGAGATCGTGCCGGTGGACAGTGAGCACAGCGCGGTGTTTCAGTGCCTGCAGGGCTGCCGGGACCGCCGGGAGGTACGGCGCATTCTGCTGACCTGCTCCGGCGGGCCGTTCTACGGAAAGACCTTCGACGAGCTGGAGCACGTGACGGCGGCGGACGCTCTCCGGCATCCCAACTGGCACATGGGACCGAAGATCACGGTGGACTCCGCCACACTGATGAACAAGGGACTGGAGATCATCGAGGCCATGCGGCTCTATCGCCTGCCGGTGGAGCAGGTGCAGGCGGTGATACACCGCCAGAGCATCGTGCATTCGCTGGTGGAGTTCCGGGACGGGGCACTGCTGGCGCAGCTGGGCACGCCGGATATGAAGCTGCCCATCCGCTACGCGCTGACGTATCCCTACCGGGCCGAGAGCCCGGATGCGTCGCTGGACCTTCTGACGTGCGGGGCGTTGACCTTTGGCGAGCCGGACGAGAGGGCGTTTCCCTGTCTGCGTCTGGCACGGTATGCCGCGGCGGTGGGCGGCACTGCCTGCGCCATACTCAACGGTGCCAACGAGGCAGCCGTGGGGCTGTTTCTGCGGGGCGAGATCGGCTTTAACGATATCTCCCGGCGGGTGGAGCGCGCGTTGGAACGGGTGCCGGTGCAATATCAGCCAAGCCTTGCGGATATACTGGAAGCAGACAAGGCGGCGCGGCGCGCCATCCTGTGACATCCGGAGAAGGAGCTTGCATACATGATCGTATATATCATCGCGGCCCTGCTGGTGTTCGGCATTTTGATCGCCGTCCATGAGCTGGGGCATTTTCTGGCGGCCAAGGCCTGCGGTGTGCGGGTCAACGAGTTCGCCATCGGTATGGGACCGGTGCTGTGGAAAAAGCAGCGGGGGGATACCCAATATTCCCTGCGGGCCTTCCCGGTGGGCGGTTTCTGCGCCATGGAGGGGGAAGAGGAGGACTCTGACGATCCGGCGGCGCTGAACCGCCAGGGTTTTTGGAAAAAGCTGATCATTTTTGCCGCCGGCGCAGCCATGAATTTTCTGGCGGGGCTTATCATCATCTTCTGCCTGTATGCGCCGGCGCAGGGGTTCTATCAGCCGGTGATCTCCGGCTTTGCCGAGGGCTGTCCGTTGGAGAGCGCCGACGGTTTGCAGACTGGGGACCGGCTGGTGTCTATCGACGGGGAACGGGTGTATATTTACAGCGACGTGAGCCTGCTGCTTGGACTGAACAAGACCGGCACATTCGACCTGGTGGTGGAGCGCGGCGGTGAGCAGGTGTATCTGGACGATTTCGCCATGACGAGGCAGACGTATACCGACCAAAGCGGAAATGCGTACAGCGGTTACGGGATATACTTCGGCGCGGCGGCGGCCACCTTCGGCGACAAGCTGGCCTACACCTGGAACAACGCCGTGGATTTCGTGCGTCTGGTGCGGCTGAGCCTGCAAATGCTCTTTACCGGGCAGGCGGGCCTGCGGGATCTGAGTGGCCCGGTGGGGATCGTGTCCACCATGGTGCAGGTGGGTGAGCAGGCGGAGACGACCCAGGCGGCGGTGGAGAACATCGCCTACATCGCGGCGCTGATCGCAGTGAATCTGGCGGTGATGAACCTGCTGCCGCTGCCGGCGCTGGACGGCGGGCGGATATTCTTCCTGATCATCAACGCGGCAGCCATGCTGCTGTTCCGGAAGCAGATACCGGCTAAATATGAGAACTATATCCACTTCGCGGGACTTATTCTGCTGCTGGCGCTGATGGTGGTGCTGGTGTTCAGCGACGTGGGAAAGCTGATCCACTGAGGAGGCGGGGACGGTGACAAGACGCATACAGGTGGGCGCGGTACCGGTGGGCGGCGGCGCGGCCGTGAGCATACAGTCCATGTGCAATACGCCCACGGAGGATGTGAACGCCACGGTGCGGCAGATACACCGCCTGGAGCAGGCGGGCTGCGAGATCGTGCGTGTGGCGGTGCCTACGGAGGAGGCCGCACGGGCTATTCCGGGCATCAAGGCGGCTATACACATCCCGCTGGTGGCGGATATCCACTTTGATTACCGGCTGGCACTGCTGTGTGTGGACGGCGGTGTGGATAAAATACGCATCAACCCCGGCAACATCGGGTCGAAGGACCGTGTGCGGGCCGTGGCCGACGCCTGCCGGGAGAGGAATATTCCGATCCGTGTGGGCGTCAACGGCGGCTCGCTGGAGAAGGCCCTGGCGCAAAAATACGGCGGCGTGACCGCCGAGGCGCTGGCCGAGAGCGCACTGGGACATGTGCGCTTGTTGGAGGAGTGCGGCTTCGGGGATATCTGCATCTCCGTGAAGTGCTCCCGGGTGCCGGTAAATATGGCGGCCTACGAGCTGCTGCACGAAAAGGTGGACTATCCGCTGCATCTGGGTGTCACCGAGGCCGGCACACCGGAGATGGGAGTGCTGAAGTCGGCCATCGGCATCGGTGGACTGCTGTGCCGGGGTATCGGCGATACGCTGCGGGTGAGCCTGACTGCCGACCCGGTGGAGGAGGTAGTGGCCGCCAAGCGTATTTTGCAGGCCTGCGGTCTGCGGCGGACGGGGCCGGACCTGATCGCCTGCCCTACCTGCGGGCGGACGAAGTATGATATGCTGCCCATCGCCCGGGAGGTGGAACGGCGGCTGAAGAGCTGTGACAAGCCCATCACCGTGGCGGTGATGGGGTGTGTGGTCAACGGACCGGGGGAGGCCTCGGCCGCGGATGTGGGCATCGCCGGAGGCAGGGGCGAGGGACTGCTGTTCGCCAAGGGAACGGTCCTGCGGAAGGTGCCGGAGGACCAGCTGGTGGACGCGCTGTTCGAGGAGATCGATAAGCTGTGACAAGAGATACGATAGGGGAGAAACATGGCGGAGAGAGTACCGTTTTTTACGCTGTTTGAGAGCTTTCAGGCGCCGCGGCAGCTGCGGCTGCTGCTGCACGATGCCTGTATCATCAGCGGCGCGCTGGATATGGCGGGCCGGACGCTGGAGGTGCAGGTAGAGAGCAGTGAGACACTGCCCCAGGCGGCGCAGGATGCCCTGCAGCAGATGCTGGCGCAGCAGTATGATCTGCGGCAGGTGCTGCTGCATTTCTGCGGCACCGGCGAGCAAAAGGGCGACAACGGAGTGATCTGGGGCAAGGCCATCGCCGGGAAGCTGACGCCTATCGGCGAACTGAATATCAAGCAGGGCAGCGCTATTGTGGAGGGCCGGGTATTCAAGGCAGAGTGCTATGAGACACGGCGCAAGGGAATGTGGACGCTGAACTTCAACATCACTGATGAGCATGGCTCTGTGGCCGTGCGGAAGGCCATGGACGAAAAAGAGGCCAAGGTGCTGGGTGGCACGATCAGCGACGGGATGTGGCTGCGCCTGCAGGGCAAGGTGGAACTGACCTACGACGGGAAGGATATCCTGCTGCGGCCGGTGAATATCATGAAGATCAGCCATGCGACCCGTCAGGACAACGCGTCGGAGAAGCGGGTGGAGCTGCATCTGCATACGCAGATGAGCAGCATGGATGCCCTGACGGATGTGGGCAAGGTGGTAAAGCAGGCGGCGGCCTGGGGCCATCCGGCTATTGCCATCACCGACCACGGCACGGTGCAGGCTTTCCCCAAAGCGCGGGACGCGGGTAAGGGAAAGATCAAGATCCTGTACGGCGTGGAGGGGTACTACGTCAACAATCTGGACGACCGCATCGCTGTGCACGGCGGGCAGGACCAGGATTTTGACGACGAGATCGTATGCTTCGATATCGAGACTACCGGATTGAAGGTACAGCGGGAGGCCATCACGGAGATCGGCGCGGTGGTGCTGAAAAACGGGCAGATCACGGATACGTTTCAGACCTTTGTGAACCCCGGCCGTCGGCTGACACCGGAGATCATCGGCCTGACGGGTATTACGGATGCCATGCTGGCGGACGCGCCGCCGCCGGAGGAAGCACTGGCGGCGTTTTTGAAGTTCGTAGACGGGCGGCCACTGGCGGCCCACAATGCGGAGTTCGACATTGGGTTTATCCGGGCCGGATGCCGCAGGGCGGGGCTGGAATTTGACCCTACATACATCGACAGCCTCATCCTGGCGCAGAATCTGCTGCCGGAGCTGCACAAGCATAAGCTGGACATCGTGGCGGAGCATTTGGGCCTGCCCGCCTTCAACCACCACCGGGCGTCGGACGACGCGGGGATGGTGGGGTATATGCTGATACCCTTTTTTGAGAGAATGCGGCGGGAGATGGGAATTTCCCGTCTGCAGGAGATCAACGGGCAGATGGAGAAGCTGCGGCCCCGGGGCGGCGGCAGCCGGCACCCCAAGCATATTATCATCCTGGCGAAGAACAAGCTGGGCCTGAAGCACCTGTATCAGCTGATCTCGGCTTCCAACCTCAAGTATTTCAAGCGTGTGCCCATTATCCCAAAGACGGAACTGATCGCCCATCGGGAGGGTCTCATCATCGGCTCGGCCTGCGAGGCGGGAGAGCTGTTCCGGGCGGTGGCGGACCACAAGGACTGGGCGGAGCTGAAGCGCATTGCATCGTTCTACGATTACCTGGAGATACAGCCCATCTGCAATAATATGTTTATGCTTCGCAACGGCGCGGTGCAGTCAGAGGAGGAGCTGCGGGAGTTCAACCGTACTATCGTCCGGTTGGGCCGGGAGCTGGGCAAGCCGGTGTGCGCCACCGGCGATGTGCACTTCCAGGAGCCGGAGGACGAGGTATACCGCCATATCCTGCTGGCCAGCAAGAAGTTTGCCGACGCCGACGCACCCCTGCCCATTTACTTCAAGACCACGGAGGAGATGCTGGCGGAGTTTGCCTACCTGGGCGAAGAGGAAGCGCATCGGGTGGTCATCGACGACCCGCGCGGCATCGCAGACCGTATCGAAAATATCGAGCTGCTGCCGCCGGGACGGTTGTTCCCGCCGCGGCTGGAGAATTCGGAGCAGGAACTCCATGACCGGGTATGGGACAAGTGCCATGAACTGTACGGCGACGAGCCGCCTCAGCTGATCGTGGATCGGCTGAACGTGGAGCTGAAAAGCATTCTGGGCAAGTACGACGTGGTGTATATGTCCGCCCAGAAGCTGGTGCAGCGCAGCCTGGAAAACGGTTATCTGGTGGGCAGCCGGGGCAGTGTGGGTTCCTCACTGGTGGCGTATATGTCCGGCATCACGGAGGTGAACTCCCTGCCGCCCCATTATCGCTGCCCCAAATGCCGCCATACGGAGTTCATCACCGATGGCAGCTACGGCTGCGGCGCGGATATGCCCGATAAGAATTGCCCAATATGTGGGACAAAGTACGCTAAGGACGGGTTTGACATCCCCTTTGAGACATTTTTGGGTTACGGCGGCGGTAAGGTGCCGGATATCGACCTGAATTTCTCCGGTGAGTACCAGGCCCGGGCGCACCAGCACGCCATCGAGATGTTCGGCAAGACCCAGGTGTTCCGTGCGGGGACCATCGGTACCCTGGCGGAGAAGACCGCCTTCGGCATGGTGAAGAAGTACCTGGAGGAACGGGACGAAACGGCCTCCAACGCGGAGCTGGACCGCCTGACGCTGGGCTGCGTGGGCGTGCGGCGTACCACGGGACAGCATCCCGGCGGCCTGGTGGTGGTGCCGGATGATATGGATGTGGAGGATTTTACCGCGGTGCAGCATCCGGCGGACGATGCCAACAGCGACACCGTGACCACCCATTTCGAGTACCACTGCATGGAGGACAACCTCCTGAAGCTGGATATGCTGGGACACGATGACCCCACCATGATCAAAATGCTGGAGGACCTGACCGGTGTGAACGCGCGGGCCATCCCTTTGGACGACCCGGACACCATGAGCATTTTCACCTCGTCCAAGGTGTTGGGCTTTGAAAATGACGAGATACTGGGTCCCACCGGCGCCGTGGCTATCCCGGAGTTCAATACCCGGTTCACCCGCGGTATGCTGATGGATACCATGCCCCAGGATTTCAATACCCTGGTGCGCCTTTCCGGCTTCTCCCATGGTACCGACGTGTGGTTGGGTAACGCCCGGGACCTGATCGTGGGCGGCACGGCCAGCGTTTTGGAGACGGTGGGCTGCCGTGACGACATCATGCTGTACCTGATCTCCATGGGGCTGGAGCCGAAGATGAGCTTTAAAATCATGGAGGCGGTGCGTAAGGGAAAAGTAAAGAAAAAGGGGTTCGAAGACGGCTGGGAGGAGGCTATGCGGGAGCATCAGGTACCGGATTGGTATATCGGCTCCCTGGCCAAGATCGGCTATCTGTTCCCCAAGGCCCACGCCGTGGCCTATGTGATGATGGCGTTCCGTATCGCGTGGTTTAAGGTCCACCAACCCCTGGCGTTCTACGCTACATTCTTCTCCATCCGGGCCAAGGCCTTCGACGCGGAATACTGCTGTGCCGGTATGGACGCGGTGAAGCAGAAGATCAAGGAGATCGAGAACAACAAGGATGCCACCGACGTGGAACAGAACCTGCTGGTGACGCTGGAGGTGTGCTATGAGTTCTATCTGCGGGGCTTTCACTTCGATACCATCAGCATCTACGACTCCGATGCTACGCACTTTAAGATCACTGAAAACGGCCTGCTGCCGCCCTTTGTAACGGTGCGCGGCCTGGGTGAGACGGCGGCGCTGGACACGGTGGAGAAGCGGAGGGGCAAAACCTTCATCTCTGTGGAGGAGTTCGCCACCACCTGCAGCAAGCTCAGTAAGACCCATATCGAGCAGCTGAAGGCACTGGGGGCTTTTGCCGGCATGGCGGATACCAGTCAGGTGACGCTGTTCTGAGGCAGTCAAAAGCGCAAAAAAGAAGCACCCGATCGGGTGCTTCTTTTTTGCGCTTTATTCGGCTTTCTGCTTCACGGGGAAGTCGATCTGGGCCAGGAGAACGGCGGCGAACATCACGGCACAGCCGACGTATTCCCGGACGGACATCTGCTGCTTGAGGATAATGGCACCGGCGATAACGGCGAATACGCTTTCCAGGCTCAGCAGGATAGTGACCACCGTGGGGTTGGAGTCCTTCTGGGCCAGGATCTGCAGGGTGTAGCCCACGCCGCAGGAGAAAATGCCCACGTACAGCAGGGGCAGGATGCAGCTCCAGATGGCGGCGAAGTCCACCTCTTCGAAGAGGAACATACACACAGCGGAGATAACGCCGGCAAACAGAAATTGCAGGCAGCTGAGCTTCACGCCGTCGCAGTAGGCGGTGAAGTGGTCAATAACCAGGATATGTACCGCAAAGCACACGGCGCAGATCAAAATCAGCAGATCGCCGGGGGAAAGGGAGAAGCTGCCCTTGATGCACAGCAGATACAGGGCCAGCACGGACAGGGCCACGGCGATCCACACGGGTAGGCTGACCTTGCGCCTGAAGAACAGGCCGAACACGGGCACCAGTACCACATACAGGGCAGTGATGAAGCCGGCCTTGCCGGAGTCGGTGCCGGCAACCATACCCGCCTGCTGAAAGTTGGAGGCACAGGCCAGGGCCACACCGCAGCACAGGCCGCCCAGCCACAGCTGCTTGTTGGCGGCCTTTTTCTGGATGGGGGAGAGGGTGGGCTTATCCTTCTTCAGACCATCGCTGATAAGAATGACCACCAGCAGGGCCAGCACGGCAATGAAATAGCGTGAGGCATTGAAAGCAAAGGCGCCGATGCTGTCAGCACACATATCCTGCGCCACAAAGGCGGTGCCCCAGATAAAGGCGGCCAGGATGGGGAATACTACCTGCCGCATCTGATTATGTTTCATAGCGGTGATTTCCTTTCTCTATTTGTCATTTTTGGGTGCGCCGGCGTGCCATTGGAATTTGCGTTCCTGATGACGCAGCAGGCGCGCGATATTCTCTCGGTGGCACCAGACCACCAGGGCGGCAATCAGGAGGGCCAGCGCCGTGTAGAGGATGCTCCTGCCGCAGAAGAAAAATGTGGTGACGGGCATGGACACAGCGGCGCAGATGGAGCCCAGAGAGACGTATCTCGTCAGCAGCCACAGTGCGGCGAACAGTCCCCAGGCGATGAGGCCAACACGCCAGTCCAGCAGCCACACCAGCGTGCCGCCGGACAGGATGCCCTTGCCGCCCTTGAAGCCGAAGAACACCGGGAACATATGGCCCAGCTCACAGCCAAGGCCGCCCAGCAGGACGCCCAACGTCCAGTCGCCGGCCAGATAGTCGAAGGCGGTGCCGCCGATCAGGCAGGCGATCACGGTCTTACCCATGTCGAAGAGAATGACACCCAGTGCGTATTTGGCCCCGTAGGTGCGGTAGAAGTTGGTCAGGCCAGCGTTGCCGCTGCCGTGCTGCCGCACATCGTCCTTGATGATAAAGTGGCTGACCATTACCGAGCCGTTGAGACAACCTAAGAAATAGCCCAGCAGCAATATGACCAGCGAGGCCAGCAGCATAGCGCCGATGAGATGGTTCAACCGTCGTCCTCTCCCTTCTGGCGGATGGTCAGCACGATGGGGGTGCCCTCCAGACCGAACACACTGCGTAACTGGTTTTCCAGGTACCGCTGGTAGGAGAAGTGGAACAGCTTTTTGTCGTTGCAGAAGATGACGAAGTGGGGCGGCTTGACGCCCACCTGCGTCATGTAGTAGATCTTCAGGCGGCGTCCCTTGTCCGTGGGGGGCTGAACGCGGGTCTGGGCGTCTGCCAGGACACTGTTCAGCGTGCCGGTGGTGATCCGCATAGCCGCCTGATCGTTGACGTAGTTGATCAGCTCAAAGAGACGGCCTACCCGCTGGCCGGTCAGGGCGGAAATGAACAGGATGGGGGCATAGGGCATATAGCTCAGGTCCCGGCGGATGTCCTCACGCATACGGTCCATGGTCTTGCCGTCCTTTTCGATCAGGTCCCATTTGTTCACCACGATGATGCACGCCTTGCCCGCGTCATGCGCCAGACCGGCCACCTTGGTGTCCTGCTCGGTGACACCCTCCTGAGCGTCGATGAGAATGAGACAGACGTCGCTGCGCTCAATAGCCATGGTGGCCCGCAGAACGCTGTATTTTTCGATGTTATCATCCACCTTGGACTTTTTCCGCATACCGGCGGTGTCGATGAAATTATACTTGCCGTACTGGTTCTCAAAGTAGCTGTCGATGGCGTCGCGGGTGGTGCCGGCCACATTGCTGACGATAACGCGTTCCTCGCCCAGAATACGGTTGGTCAGGCTGGATTTGCCCACATTGGGCTTGCCGATGATGGCAACCTGTACCACGTCGGAGTCGTCCTCCTCGTCCGTTTCCGGCGGAAAATACTTGATGCACTCGTCCAGCAGGTCGCCGGTGCCGTGGCCGTGAACGGCGGAGACAGCCACGGGATCGCCCAGACCCAGGTTGTAGAACTCATAGAAATCCGGGTCGACCGCGCCCACAGAGTCCATCTTGTTCACCGCCAGCACGATGGGCTTGCGGCTGCGCTGAAGCATACTGGCTACCTCCTGGTCGGAGGCGGTCAGGCCGGTCTTGATATCCGTGACGAAAATAATGACGTCGGCGTTGTCGATGGCGATCTGGGCCTGCTCCCGCATGAAGGACAGGATCTGGCTGTCCGTGTTGGGCTCGATGCCGCCGGTGTCCACCAGGCGGAACCGGCGCCCCACCCACTCGCTCTCACCGTAGATACGGTCACGGGTGACGCCGGGGGTGTCCTCTACAATGGACAGCCGCCGGCCGATGATCTTGTTGAACAGCATGGATTTGCCCACGTTGGGCCGCCCCACGATAGCGATCAAAGGCAGTGCCATAGTTTATTCCTCCCTATCCAGCATGGCGTCCAGCAGGTCGCCGCCGTCTATCCCCACGATCTGCACCGGGCAGCCCAGCTCGGCGCTGAGACGCTCCACGGTGTAGTCGTCCAAAAATACGTTTTCGCCGTGCCGCAGCATATGCAGCGGCAGCAGCACCCGGCCCAGATCCGGGACCTTTTGCAGCTGGGCTGACAGGTCCTGACCTGTCAGCAGACCGGCCACGTCGATGGTGTGGCCGAAAAAGTCGTTCTCCACGGCGATGACCTGCCCCCGCAGCGCCGGGAACCAGGCGCTGGCCTGCTCCAGCAGATAGCGCATAAAGGGGGCGGCGGCAGTGCCGGTGGCGATGGTGAAGGGCGCAGGGGTCTCGTCGTGTTCTTCCAGCCGCATGGCGCTGAGAAAGTCCTGCTCCAGTGAGCGCAGCATACCCACGCCGTTTTCCAGCTGCCGATAGCCCTCGTAGTAGTCCTCCTGGGGCAGCTCCAGCCCCGCCCGCAGGAACAGCTCGTCAGCACAGAAGAACCGCCGGGTGCCGAAGCGGAGCAGATTTTCCTGCCCGAATTCCTCGGCGATGGCGATGATGTCCCGGGCACAGTCCCTGTCCACGGGCCGCAGCTTGGCCAGACCCTGGCGGTACTTGGTGATGCCCACCGGCACAAGGGAGCAGCTGGAAAACTGCCACTCGGTCAGGTCCCGCAGGGTGCGGCGCAGCTGGTTGCCGTCGTTCCAGCCGGGGCAGACCACGATCTGCCCGTTCATGACGATACCGGCCTTGCAGAAGGCCTGGATATAGTCCAGCGACCGGGCGGCGTTCTTGTTGCCAAGCATGGTGCAGTGCAGCTGTGGGTCGGTGGCGTGGACAGAGACATTGATGGGGCTGATGTGCAGGTCGATGATCCGCTGCGCCTCGCGCTCCGTCAGGTTGGTGAGGGTGATGTAGTTGCCCAGCAGAAAGCTCAGCCGTGCGTCGTCATCCTTGAAGTACAGCGTGGAGCGCATACCCGGCGGCATCTGGTCCACAAAGCAGAACAGGCAGTGGTTGGCACAGGAACGCATTTCGTCCATCAGATACGTGTCGAAGTTCAGCCCCAGGTCCTGGCCCTCGGCCTTGCGGACAGTGACGTGCCGTACATCGCCTGCCGCCGTTTTCAGTTCCAGGTGCGACAGGGGATCGTAGCCGTAGAAGCGATAATCCAATACGTCCACAATGGGGTGACCGTTAATGGTCAGCAGCTGCTCGCCCACCTGCACGCCGGCACGCTCTGCGGGGCTGTGCCGGTCGATGGCGGTGATAATGGTACTCATAACGCGTCCTCACTCATGCAAAATGCGGCCTTATCCACAATAGGACATAATACCACATGATAATCAACTTATTATACCGTTTTTTGCCGTGAGACGCAAGCACAATATAGTATAACCGCCCACGAACATAAAGTAAAACGATGGATTTTGATGTTTCCCATGACAAAAAGTGTGGGAACAGTAAAAAACAAGAGGGAAGCGGCGCTTCCCTCTTGCAAAGGCACAACAGAACTTATTTCGCGGCCACAGACTTGACGACCTTGACCTCGCGGCCGTTGTAGCTGCCGCACTCCGGGCACATTCTGTGGGGGAGATGCAGCGCGCCGCACTTGGCGCACGCCACCAGCGTGGGAGCTGCCAGCTTCCATACGGAAGAACGTCTCTTATTGCGTCTTTGCTTGGATACTTTTCCCTTAGGGACTGCCATGTTGACACCTCCTTGGTCTTAATTGCCTGAGCAGCAATGTAATACAAAAGTAATTCACTCATCCTTCTGCAGCAGCTGCGCCAGCTTCGCCAGACGGGGATCCACTGCCTTTTTGCATCGACAGCTCTCCCGGTTCAGGTTCACACCGCAGCCGGGGCACAGCCCCTTGCAGTCCTCTGAGCAGAGAAACTTCGTGTCCATATCGAGGATAAAGGCGTCGCGCGCCAGCTCCTCCACGTCCACCTCGTCGTTATCCAGCAGGATGATGTCGTCGCTTTCATCAGACTCACGCTCCTCCGCCAATACGCAGTCGTAGCGTGTCGTCTTGTCCGCGTCGTACGCTTCACCGCACCGGTCACAGATACAATGCAGCGTGGTGGTCAGCGTCATCCCGCACAGCAGCAGCCCGGCCTTATTCTCCAGCCGGCAGTCCACAACAACCGGACGGGAAACGGGACAGGAACCGCCGAATTCCAGGTCGGACAGATCCATTTCAAAACGGATGTCCTGCCGGGCGTCGGGGGTATGCAGCAGCTTGTTGACGTTCAAACGCATAGTACACCTCACAATGGCACGTGTAGTATTATAGCCGACACAAAATGCCTTGTCAAACATTTTCTTACAAATATTTTGACTTTTTTCAAAAACACGGTACAATAAGCAGAGAAACACAGGGGAGGACGCCGTTATGCGGGAGCTGACCATCGGAAAAAATGACGCCGGACAGCGGCTGGACAGATTTCTGTCCAAGGCGCTGCCCCTGCTGCCGCCTGCCTTGGCCCAGAAGTATATCCGCATCAAGCGGGTGAAGGTCAACGGCGGACGTGCCCAGCGGGACCAGCGGCTCTGCGCGGGCGATGTGCTGCAATTATACATCAACGATGAGTTTTTCGACAAGCCCTCGGAGGAAAACCTGTTCTTGACGCTGTTTAAGCCTCGGTTGACGGTGGTGTATGAGGATGAGCACCTGCTGCTGGCGGACAAGCCGCAGGGGATGGTGGTCCACGCCGATGAGACGGAGAAGGTGAACACCCTCATCAACCACATCCAGGCGTATCTGTACCAGAAACGGGAGTGGAACCCCAAGTGGGAAAATGCCTTTACACCGGCACTGTGCAACCGCATCGACCGCAATACCGGCGGCATCGTCATCGCGGCCAAGGACGCCGAGACGCTGCGGGTCATCAACGAGAAGATACGGGACCGGGAACTGGACAAGCGCTACCTCTGCATCACTGTAGGGCGGCCAAGGAAGCCGGAAGGCCGGGTGGAGTGCTTTTTGCTGAAGGATGAACAGAAAAAGCAGGTGTCCGTATACCATAAGCCGGTCCCCGGAGGCAAGACCGCCATTACCGATTACAAGGTGCTGGAGACGCGGGGAGAGCTGAGCCTGGTGGAGATCGGGCTGGAGACGGGCCGGACCCACCAGATACGCGCCACAATGGCGGACCTGGGCTGCCCACTGCTGGGGGACGGCAAGTACGGCCGTGGGGACGTAAACCGTCGGTACGGCGAGACGCGGCAGGCGCTGTACGCCTACAAGCTGACCTTTGACCTGCCCACGGACGCGGGGCACCTGAACTACCTGCGCGGGCAGAGCTTTACGGTGGAAAATGTGCCTTTCCGGGACAGATATTTCGGCTGAGTACCGTGCAGCGGATGGCTTTTGCCATCCGCTGTATTTTTTTCGGGGAAAAACGGGAAAATCCATTGACTTTCCCGACGCTTTTATATATAGTGTACTCGCCATCTTTCGACAGAAACGAGCGCGTGAACAGACGCGCTGCCGCCGCGCCGGAGGGGGGCTATTTTACTGATGAATGGAGGAGGATAAATGTCCAAAGAGTTGATTCGCCTGCGGGATCTCTGCATGGCGTTTGACGACGAGCTGGTTCTCGATCACATCAATCTTTACATCAACGATTCCGAATTCCTCACGCTGCTTGGCCCCAGTGGGTGCGGCAAGACCACCACACTGCGGATCATCGGCGGATTCACTACGCCCACCAGCGGCGATGTGACCTTCGACGGCGAGAGGATCAACGATGTCCCGCCCCATAAGCGGCAGATCAACACGGTGTTCCAGAAATATGCGCTGTTTCCGCATCTGGACGTGTTTGAAAACATCGCCTTTGGCCTGCGTATCGCAAAAGTGCCGGAGGACGAGATACGACAGCGTGTCGGTGAAATGCTGGAGGTCGTCAGCCTGAAGGGCTTTGACCGCCGGCGTGTCGACCAACTTTCCGGTGGCCAGCAGCAGCGTGTGGCGATCGCCCGCGCCCTGGTGAACCGGCCGAAGGTGCTGCTGCTGGACGAGCCGCTGGGTGCACTGGATCTGCGTCTGCGTAAGGATATGCAGAACGAACTGAAACGCATCCAGCAGCAGATGGGCATCACGTTTATATATGTCACCCACGACCAGGAGGAGGCCCTGACTATGTCCGACACCGTGGTGGTCATGGACAAGGGCCGTATCCAGCAGATCGGCACGCCGGAGGATATCTACAACGAGCCGAAGAACGCCTTTGTGGCGGACTTCATCGGCGAGAGCAATATCCTCAACGGCACGATGGTGCGGGACAAGGTCGTGAAAATGTATGGCAAGGAATTCCCCTGCGTGGACGGCGGCTTCGCCGAAAACGAACCGGTGGACGTGGTCATCCGCCCGGAGGACATCGACATCGTGCCGGTGGAGCAGGGGCAGCTGGTAGGCACCGTCACCAACGTGACCTTCAAGGGAATGCAATATGATATCATCGTGGATTTCCGCGGCTTCAAGTGGCTGATCCAAACCACCGACCACTCTCCGGTGGGTGCCCGTATCGGTGTGAAGATCGATCCCGAGGGCTTCCACATTATGAAGAAGAGCGAGTATTCCGGTATGTTCGGCGACTATTCCTCCTACTCCGAGGAATACGAGGAACTGGCGGACGCCGGCGTTGAGCCGGAAGAGGAGGAGAGCGAGGATGAAGAGTAAGCTCTCCCGTTTCGCCGTGCCCTATGTGGTGTGGATGGCTGTTTTTGTAGTAGCCCCCATCATTATCATGGTGGTATATGCCTTCGCCGGCAGCGAGGGCGGCTTCACACTGGACAACTTTGTCCAGATGGGCGGTTACGCAGCCGTGTTCGGCCGTTCCTTCAAGCTGGCGCTGATCGCCACGGCGATCTGCCTGCTGCTGGGCTACCCCGTGGCCTATCTCCTCAGCCGTGAGGGCGAACGCTTCCGCCGCACGGCCATGGTATTGATCATGCTGCCCATGTGGATGAACTTCCTGCTGCGGACCTATTCCTGGATGACCATTCTGGAGAACAACGGCCTGCTGAACCAGCTGTTCCAAAAGCTGGGCATCATCGCCTTGTACAACCACCTGACGGGCAGCAGCCTGGAGTATTTTACCATGATCGACACCCAGGGCGCTGTGGTGCTGGGTATGGTCTATAACTACCTGCCCTTTATGATCCTACCCATCTACTCTGTGATCTGCAAACTGGACCACTCCCTTTTGGAGGCGGCGCGAGATCTGGGTGCCAACACGCTGACCGTGTTCCGCAAGGTCATCCTGCCCCTGAGTCTGCCGGGTGTGCTGTCCGGCATCACCATGGTGTTCGTACCTTCCGTGTCCACGTTCGCCATCAGCCGTATGCTGGGCGGCGGCACGGAGCTGCTGCTGGGCGATCTGATCGAACGGCAGTTCCTGGGCGGGGCCTATAACCCGCAGCTGGGTGCGGCTATTTCCCTGGTGATGATGCTGATCGTCGTTGTCTGTATGCTGGTGATGAATCGCTTTGGCGAGGGCGAGGAACAGGCGGTGATGCTATGAGACAGAGAAAGGGCAACTCCGTCGGCGATCGCCTGCTGATGATCCTGGTGGGCCTGTTCCTGTACGCACCTATCATCATCCTGATCGTCTTTTCCTTCAACGCCGGCAACAGCTCCAGTGTGTGGAAGGGCTTTTCCCTCCACTGGTATGCCGAGCTGCTGAACGACCGGCTCATTATGCACAGCGTGTATACCACGCTGTTGGTATCCCTACTGGCTACCGTCATCGCCACCGTGGCAGGCACCTTTGCCGCTATCGGCTTTTACGGTATGCGCCGCCGGGCGCGCACCGGGCTGATGGCCGTGAACAATATCCCCATGATGAACGCGGACATCGTCACCGGTGTCAGCCTGTGCCTGCTGTTCGTGGTGTTCTTCAACGGCTGGCACAGCTTTGCCGTGTGGGTCAACGGCTGGCAGTCACTGGTGGTGCTGCCTGAGCGACTGACCTTGGGCTTCGGCACGCTGCTGATCGCCCACATCTGCTTCAACATCCCCTACGTCATTTTGTCCGTGGGGCCCAAGCTGCGGCAGATGGACCGCAATCTGGTCGATGCGGCCCAGGACCTGGGCTGCACCTGGATGCAGGCCTTCTGGAAGGTCATCATCCCGGAGATCAAGCCCGGCATCGTCTCCGGTGCGCTGACGGCCTTCACTATGTCCATCGATGATTTCATCATCAGTTACTTCACGGCGGGCACGTCCTCCTCCACGCTGGCCATGACCATCTACGGCATGACAAAGAAGCGCGTCAGCCCGGAGATCAACGCCGTGTCCACGCTGTTGTTCGTCACGGTCATCATCCTGCTGGCTATCATCAACCTGCGGGAGAACCGCGCCGAGCACCACCGCAGTGTCCATCATGAAAGCGCGGCCCCCGCCCCCACGCCGAAGAAGCATCCCGGCTTGGGCAAGAAGATCGGGGCCGGCGCCATGGCCTGCGTGCTGCTGGCGGTGCTGATCGCCACCGGCACCGCGGCCCGCAGCGAGCGCGTGGTCAACGTGTGCTCCTGGGGCGAGTATATCGACGAGTCCCTGATCACCGAATTCGAGGAGCAGACCGGCATCCGTGTGAACTACCAGACCGCCGAGAGCAACGAGGCCCTGTACTCCCTCATCAAGATGGGCGGCGCGGACTTTGATGTGATCGTGCCCTCCGACTATATGATCGCCCGGCTGATCCAGGAGGATATGCTGGCGGAGCTGGACTACGACGCCATCCCCAATTTCCAACTGATGGACCCCCAGTTCACCCACCTGAGCTTTGACCCGGAGAACAAGTACACCGTGCCCTACACCTGGGGCAGCGTGGGCATTATCTACAACACCACTATGGTGGATGAGCCCATCACCAGCTGGGGCGCTATGTTCGATGAGCAGTACGCCGGACAGGTGCTGATGATCAACAACTCCCGCGATGCGCTGATGGCCGCCCTGTGCTATCTGGGCTACGACATCAACACCACCGACGAGGCGCAGCTGACCGAGGCCTTTGAACTGGTGAAGAATGCCAAGGACAAGGGCGTGTACCAGGCCTTCGTCATGGACGAGGTCTTCGGCAAGATGGAGGGCGGCAACGCAGCCATCGCCATGTACTACGCCGGCGACTACCTGACCATGCTGGAGAATAACGAGGACCTGGCCTTCGTCATCCCTGAGGAGGGCAGCAACTGGTTCGTGGATGCCATGTGTGTGCTCAAGTCCAGCCAGCATAAGGACGAGGCCTATGAGTGGATCAACTTTATCGCCTCTACCGACAGCAACCTGGCCAATATGGACTACATCTGGTATGCTTCTCCCAACGCCGAGGCGCTGGCGGAGTATCCCGCGTACTACGAGGAGCAGTATGGCGAGCCGCTGGACGAGGAGATTTACAACATCATGGCCATTCCCGACGAGGTGCGGGCGCGCTGCGAGCTGTATATCAACCTACCGCAGGAGACGCTGAAGTTCTATGATAAGCTGTGGACGCAATTAGGCGTATAATATGAACATGAACTGCGTGCAGGCAAGAGATGCTTTCGAATTGGGAGGATATACTATGATCGAAGTCGGCATGACCTATACCGCTGAAAAGACCGTCACCCCGGATATGACCGCCAAGGCCATCGGCTCCGGCGGGCTGGAGGTGTTCGGCACCCCATTTATGATGGGCTTGATGGAGTACGCCGCCATGCAGTGCGTGCAGCCGGAGCTGCCGGAGGGCAAAGGTACCGTGGGCGTGGAGATCAGCTCCAGCCACCTGGCGCCCACGCCGGTGGGCATGAAGGTCACCGCCACTGCCGAGGTGACGGGTATCTCCGCCAACGGCAAGATGATCACCTTCAAGGTCACGGCCCACGATGCCGAGGGCCTGATCGGCGAGGGTACCCACACCCGCGCCGTCATCGACAACGCCCGATTTCTGCAAAAGTGCAACGACAAGCTATCGCGTGTGTAAAAGGAAAAAGGCCGCCCGGGAGGGCGGCCTTTTTCCTTGTCATAGGCGGCGGTATTTGATATAATAAACCAACACGATCATCGGGGGGAGGAGAGAGGATATGCGCGTGCTGGCCACCATCGGGTTTTCCTTCTCTGCCGGTGTCTTTCTGGCGGCATTGCTGCCCTGGAACGGCTGGCAACTGTACGCCGCCGGCGCTGTGGCGCTGCTGGCGTTGGCGTGGTTGTTTGCCGCGCGGGGGCGGAAATACTTCCGCCGGGGGCTGCTGATCCTGCTGCCGCTGGCGGTATCGCTGGCCTACTTTGCAGGGTACGACCACATGGTGCGTCAGCCGGTAGAGGACCGCTGCGGCGCGACGTCAGAGTTTGCTGCCACCATTTGCGACTGGCCGCAGGCCACGGAGCGCGGCGCCAAGGTCACGGTGGAGCTGGAGGGCTATCATCGGGCCAGGGCCGTGCTGTATGGCGAAGCGGAGCTGCTGGAGGCCCGACCGGGCGACACGGTCACAGGCACGGCCCAGTGGCAGTCTGCCGCCCATTTCGACAGCGATGATGTGACCCATTTTAACGCCAGGGGCGTGTATGCGTTGCTGTATGGCCGTGAGGACGTCCGCCTGTCGGCGGGTGATGGGGATGCCCTGCGCTGGCTGCCCCAGCGGGCGGGCAAAGCTTTCCGCGAGAAGGTGGCCGCTATCTGGGATGACGCGCGTGTCAGCGGATTTCTGACAGCGGAGCTTACCGGGGACAAGTCCGCTATGGACGACGGAGACTATCTGGCCATGCAGGAGACAGGCCTGGCGCATTTGTTCGCGGTGTCCGGCCTGCACTGCGCTTTTCTGGTGACGCTGCTGGCGCTGCTGATCTCCCGGCGACAGAGACTGCTGTGTGCTGTGACCATTCCGCTGCTGCTGTTTTACATGGTGATGGTGGGCATGAGCCCCTCGGTGGTCCGCGCCTGCATCATGCAGATATTCCTGCTGATCGCGCCGCTGTTCCGGCGTGGCAGCGACCCCCTGACCAGCCTGGCTGCCGCGCTGCTGGTGATCCTGCTGTGCAATCCCTTTGCCGCGGCCAGCGTCAGCTTGCAGCTGAGCTTTTCCGCCACGCTGGGAATGGTGCTGCTGTCGCCCCGGCTGTACAAGCTGCTGACCGGGTGGTATAAGGGCAAATGCCGTCCGCTGCGGGCCGCGTTGTGCTTCGTTGCGGCGAACCTGTCCGCCACCCTCAGTGCCGTGGTGTTCACTGCCCCGCTGACAGCCTGGTATTTCCGCATTTTCGTGCTGGTAGCACCGCTGTCCAGCCTGCTGGCGGTGCCTGCGGCGGGATGGAGCTTCATGGCCGCCTTTGTAACAGCACTGTTGGGTTTTGTGTGGCTGCCGCTGGCCCGCCTGCTGGGTTGGATCTCCTGGGTACTGGTGAGGTACATCCTGTGGATCGCTAACGGTATGATGTCCTGGCGTTATCACGCGGTGTATTTCACCAATCCCTATCTCATCTACTGGCTGCTGTTTTTGTACGCGGCCTTTATCGGCTGTGCCGCCACGCCGGACGGCAAGCGGAAATACCTGCTGGCATCGGCATTGTCGGTGCTGACGCTGACGGCGGCCATCTGGGTCAACCGTCAGGACTATCAGTACGGCGTACTGACCGCCCTGACGCTGGATGTGGGACAGGGTGAGAGCGTCATTCTGACCTCCGGCGGTGAGATGGCACTGGTGGACTGCGGCAGCAGCAACAGCTATAAAGACCCCGGCGGTCTGGCTGCCGACACGCTGCACAGCATGGGCGTCCGGGAACTGAGCGCTGTGGTGGTGACCCACTACCACGCCGATCACACCAACGGTTTGTACGAGGTGCTGCGCCGTATCCCGGTGCAGACGATCTACCTGCCGGATATCGAGGATGAGTATGGCGTTCGGGAACGTCTGGTGTCGCTGGCGGAGGAGAAGGGCGTACAGGTGACCTATGTGACGAAGGAGACGGCCGATATGCTGGGCGATACCGTTTTGACCATCTATCCGCCGGTGCAGTCCGGCGGCGATCTGAACGAACTGGGCCTGACGGCACTGGCCAGCGCCGGAGACTTTGACCTGCTCATTACCGGCGATATGTCCGGCAGTACCGAGAAAAAGCTGGTGGAAGCCTATGCCTTGCCGGATATAGAGGTGCTGGTGGTCAGCCACCACGGCTCCCGGTATAGCTCAAATATACGCTTTTTGAAGGCGGTGATGCCGGAGGCGGCGGTCATCAGTGTGGGCGATAACAACTATGGCCACCCGTCGGAGGAGACGCTCCAGCGGCTGCTGGCAGTTGGGGCGGATATCTGGCGCACAGACCAGCAGGGTACCATCCGCATCACCGTGAACGGAGGATAACATGGCAAAGGAGAAAAAAGAAAAGACCCCCGGTTATGAGGAATTCCACGACGCGCTGCAAAGCGGCGCCGTGGGGAATGTCTATATATTCCACGGCGAGGAGACGTACCTGATGCAGCAGGCGGTGGCGGAGCTGCAAGCACGGCTTGTGCCGGCGGGCTTTGAGGAGTTCAACTATCACAGGCTTGCAGGAAAGGGCATGACCATGCAGGAGGTCGTCGAGGCGGTGGAGGCCATGCCTATGATGGCGGAGCGCACCCTGGTCACGGTGGAGGATATGGACCTGTTCAGGCTGGACGAGGCCCAGCGGGGCGCGCTGGTGGCTCTGCTGGGGGACTTCCCGGAGTACTGCACGCTGGTGTTTTTGTACCGGCAGATACCCTATAAGACCGACGCCAAGCTGAAGAAGCTCACCGCCGCCCTGGCGGAGCGCGCCCAGGTGATCGAGTTTGCCCAGCAGGGACAGCAGAAGCTGCAAAAGTGGGTGCGCCGCCGTTTTGCCGCTGCCGGAAAGGACATCGATGCAGCCACGGTAGACCATCTGCTGTTCATCTGCGGCAGCCTGATGACCGGTTTGGTGCCCGAAATCGCCAAGATCGCAGCCTATGCCAGGGGACCGAAGATCACAGCGGCAGATATTGACGCTGTGGCGGATCCCGTGCTGGATGCACGGGTGTTCGACATGACGGACGCAGTGGCGGCTCGTGACTATGACAAGGCGGCGGAGTGCCTTGCAGAACTGCTGCGGATGCAGGAAGAGCCTATCCGCATTCTGGCGGCATTGGGAAAGACACTGCGGCAGCTGTACACCGCCCGACTGGCCATCGACGGAGGCAAGGACGTGCTGTGGCTGAAGGATCTGTGGCGCATGAAGTCCGATTACCCGGCCAAAAAGCTGATGCAGTCAGCCAGAGGCGTGCGGCGCAGTTGGTGTCGTGAGGCGGTGAAGCGCTGCCAGACGCTGGATCATCGCATGAAAAGCGAACGAAACATGGACAATGAGGGCGAACTGAAGCTATTTCTCATGGAACTGGCAGGTGTGAAGTGAAGCCGCGGGTCAGGGAAGTCATCGTAGTAGAGGGGCGGTATGACAGAAATACGCTCCTGCAGGCGGTGGATGCCGCTGTGGTGGAGGTGGGTGGATTTGCCCTGTTCAATGACCGGGAGAAGGTTGCGTATTTGCGTGCTTTAGCTGAAAAACACGGCGTTATCCTGCTGGCAGATGCGGATGGCGCAGGATTTGTGATCCGAAACCATTTGAAGGGGTGGCTGCCGCCGGAAAAGGTGAAGCAGGCGTATATTCCCGACGTGTACGGCAAGGAACGCCGCAAGAAACGGCCCGGCAAGGAGGGGAAGCTGGGGGTGGAGGGCATGAGGCCGGAGGTGCTGGTGGAGGCGCTGCGGCGGGCGGGGGCGACGTTCGAGGGGGAGGGGAGGCGGACGGCGGCAGGGATCACCAAGGCGGACCTGCTGGAGAAGGGCTTGATCGGGCCGAACAGCCGCGAAAAGAGACTGGAAATACAGAAAAAACTGGGATTTCCGGAACATCTGACGGCAAATGGACTGCTGGAGGCGATGAACCTCCTGCTGAGCCGGGAGGCGTTTGATGCGCTGTAAGCGTTGTAATTGTGTCACCCTATTGCAATTACAGTGGAAATCGGATATAATAAATCGTTCGTTCGGTGATACTGTCCGGACACGAAATGATACGATCATGATACCATAACGACACAATAAGGAGTGTGAGACAATGACCGAGGAAAGAAAGACCAGTACCCCCGAGACCGAGGAGGTAACGGAGAGTAAAAACTTTATTCTGAACTTTATCGACGAGGACATCGCAGAGGGTGGTCAGTTCCAGGGAATGACCGTCCACACCCGTTTCCCGCCGGAGCCGAACGGCTATCTGCACATCGGCCACTGTAAGGCGCTGACTATCGATTTCGGCACCGCCGAGCGCTATAACGGCCTGTGCAACCTGCGTATGGACGACACGAACCCCACCAAGGAGGATGAGGAATTCGTGGAGGCCATCAAGCAGGACATCCACTGGCTGGGCTTCGACTGGGGCGATCGGTTCTTCTACGGCAGCGACTACTTTGAGGAGGATTACCGTCAGGCGGTGCTGCTGATCAAAAAGGGGCTGGCCTATGTGTGCCAGCTGACGCCGGAGGAGTTCAAGGCCAACCGCGGCGACATCGGCATCCCCGCCGTGTCCCCCTACCGGGATCGGCCCATCGAGGAGAGCCTGGACCTGTTTGCCCGTATGCGTGCAGGGGAGTTCCCCAACGGCGCTATGACGCTGCGGGCCAAGATCGACCTGGCCAGCGGCAACTTCAATATGCGCGACCCGGTCATCTACCGTATCAACCACATGAGCCACCACCGGCAGGGCAACAAGTGGTGCATTTACCCCATGTACGACTTCGCGCATCCCATTCAGGACGCGCTGGAGGGCATCACCCACAGCCTGTGCTCGCTGGAGTTCGAGGCGCACCGCCCCCTGTACAACTGGGTCATCGAAAACTGCGAGCTGCCCGCCCATCCCCGGCAGATCGAGTTTGCCCGACTGGGCATCGACCACACGGTGATGTCCAAGCGGAAGCTGCGCAAGCTGGTGGAGGAGGACTATGTCTCCGGCTGGGACGACCCCCGTATGCCCACCCTGTGCGGCCTGCGCCGCCGGGGTTATACCGCCGCCGCCATCCGCAGCTTCTGCGAGCGCATCGGCGTGGCCAAGTCCCCCAACACCATTGAGTACGGCTTCCTGGAGCACTGCCTGCGGGAGGACCTGAACGCCCACGCGGAGCGCACCATGGCGGTGCTGCACCCGGTGAAGCTGACGGTGACCAACTACCCCGAGGGCAAGAGCGAGGTATTCACGGTGGAGAACAACCCCACCGACCCGGCGCAGGGCACCCATGAGATCACCTTCTCCCGCCATCTGTGGATCGAGGCGGAGGACTTCATGGAGGTCCCGGTGCCCAAGTATAAGCGCCTGACCCCCAACGGCCCGGAGTGCCGGCTGAAGGGCGCGTACCTGGTGCAGTGCACCGGCTGCGTGAAGGACGCGGACGGCAATGTCACCGAGGTGCTGTGCACCTATGATCCGGAGTCCAGCGGCGGCGACCCCGCCGATGGCCGCAAGGTCAAGGGCGCTACGCTCCACTGGGTGGACGCGGAGAGCTGCGTGGACGCGGAGGTCCGGCTGTACGACAACCTGTTTTCCGATGAGCAGCCCGACGGCCCAGACAAGGACTTCCTGGACTGTCTGAACCCGGAGAGCCTGACGGTGCTCACCGGCTGCAAGGTGGAGCCGGAGATGCGGAAGGTGGCGGAGGCGTTCGACAAGCAGGCCGACCGCACCGGCGTCAACGCACCCACATTTCAGTTCATGCGTGTGGGCTATTTCTGCCTGGACAACCGTGACAGCTCCGCGGAGCACATGGTGTTCAACCGCAGTGTGTCGCTGAAGGACAGCTTTAAGAAGTGAGAAAAAGCACCCCTCCGGGGGTGCTTTTTCATGTGTGATTTAAGCGACGGACCTCGAAGGCTGTCTCGGCCAGGGTGCTGTCGGCGGTGCCCACCTGAAGGGTCACGGTAAAGATGCCTGAATCGCTGTCGTAGCGCAGACCGACATCGCGGACCCGGAGACCCCGGGGATAGGCGGCGCTGCTGAGCAGCTTGGTGCTGCCCAGGGTGAGCTGACCGTCGGCGTTTACCTGAAAGGCGGCGCCCTCGCCCTCCACGCTGCCCAGGTCCTGAATGAAGATGTGGTCCAGGCTGCCGTCCGCGCCGGGGGTCACGGTGCCGCAGAAGCGCAGCTTGTCGCTGATAACGCTGGTAAGGGTGGAGCACAGCTCCTGGGCCTCGGACAGCTGCATGGAGCTGTTGTAGGTGCGGCCGGCGAAGCGGATGCCCACGGTCAGCAGGGCGCTGACGAGCAGGACGATGAGAACGGCGCACAGCAGCTCCGTCAGGGTGAAGCCGCGGCGGTCACGAAGCTTGTTCATGGCGTGACCTCCTCATAGTAGAGGAAGCCGTTGCCCTCGCAGACCTGCACGGTGGTGCGGCCGCTGCGGGTGCCGCCGCCGGAGGCGGTCAGGGCGGCGCTGCCGTTCGGCTCCGCTGTGCTGTAACGGAAGGAGAGGTCGGCGGAACGGACCCTGGCGTTGATCCTGGCGGCGGAGACGGCGGCGGTGGTCAGAAATACGAAGGTCAATACGATGATCAGAATGGAGACCAGCGTCTCTATTAGCGTTTCGCCGCGGGTGTTTTTCAGCTTTCTGATACGACCGCCTCCTTTTCAATGGTTGCTTTATCTGACGGCCAGGAGATCGTGGTCGTGGTCGTGGTGACATCGCGGATCCAGAAACCGCCGCCGCTGACGGTGCTGACAGCGGGATCGGCTTTGTTTTCGCGGAGCGTCAGTACCAGGCGGCAGTCACTGTCGCCGCCGGATAGATGCAGGACGATGGTGATGTCGTAATTGGGGGCCATGGTAAAGACGGCGGAGACATCATCCAGCCCGTCCACGGAGAGAGTGATGGTGTCGGTAAAGCTTTTGCCGCTGTCCCTGTCCACGGCGGCCTTGCCGGCCTTGAGCCATGCGGCCGTAAACCCGGTGGGAGAGGTCGTTTCGCGGCTCGTTTCGGTGGAGGTGTTATCGATATAGGTGGTTTTCACCGTCTCCTGGACAAAGGAGGCGTTCAGGATGTCGTCCCGTAGCAGGCGGGCCGCGGAGCTGACCGTCAGATAGGCCTGTTGGGCGGCGCGGTCATTCTCCAGACGGCGGGCCGAGGAGGTGGCGGCGGTGAGGATCACCGCGCTGACCACACTGGCCGCCAGCAGCAGAAGGAGGGCCATCATCAGCGTGGCGCCCTGTTGGTTTTTCAGCTTGTGCACGGGAGGACCTCCTTTCTGCGGTGGGTCATGGATCGGCGTCCGACTCCGGCGCAAGGGCGGGATCGGGGCCGGCATCGCTGCTGCTGTCCGGGTCGGATGGATCGCCGGAGGGCGTGTCCTCCGGGTCCTTGACGCCGGAGGCGGGGATGTCGGCATCCGGGACGGTGGGGACGCCGCTGTCCGTCGTTTTGAGCACGGCGGTGAAGGCCGTGTCGGCATACAGCGGCTGGGTGATGTCCGGGGTCCAGCTGTCGATGGTGTCCGGGGAGATGCCGTTTTCCGTCAGCAGCTGGGACAGGGCCTCTGCCGTCGGCGCTGTGCCGTAGGGAACAGACAGGGTGAGCTCCTGCGTATCCACCCGGAGGGCGGCGGTCACCTGGGTGTCCTCATCCGTCAGCGTGTAGGGAATGGACAGGGTGAAGGTGTGGCCTCCGGTGTCCGTGAGGGTGATCTCGAGTGTTACGAGGCCTGGCTGCCTGCCCTTGACGGTCAGGGGCCGGACGGTGAACAGGGTGCCCGTCAGGCTCTGGGGCTGGCCCTCAAAGATGCGGTAATCCGCCGTGCCGGAGAGGGCGTCGCAGGTCACGGCGTCGGCGCCCACGGTGACAACGGCGGCGGAGAGGGTGAAGCGATAGCTTCCGTCCTCGTTGACGGCCGTCAGGTCCGCGGCGCTGCCCTGACCGTACAGGTACAGCGGCGCGCCGGTGTAGGCGGGGGCGGCGGTGTAGGGGGGAGCCGAGGTGTCGGTCAGGAAGGCGTCGCCCGCGCGGGTCATAATGCCCTGCACATAGGCCGGGGGTTCCGGAGAGGAGACGTTGGCAATACCCAGCACGCCCTGCATACGGACGGGGAGGACGAGGGGCAGCTGGCTGGTGAATTTCTCGCCGCCGGGGGCGGTATACGTGGCGGTGACCAGGGTGCGGTCCTCGCCCTCACCGGTGGCGGTGAGGGAGACAGAGACCGTGCCGCCGGCATCAACGGCGGGGGCAGAGGCCTTGAGGACCGTGCCGCCGTACTGGGGCGTGACCGTCCAGTTGACATTCAGTGTGCTGCCGCGGCTGTCGCGGGCGGTGAGCGTCAGAGCGCAGGTGTCGCCGACGAAGAAGTCGTCGTCGGGCAGGCCGTCCACGGAGATGTCCAGCGTGGAGGTGACGCTCACCAGCAGCCGGGCGGTATAGCCGCCCAGCGTGGCGAAGACCTCGGTAGAGCCGACCGACAGGCCGGTGAGGGTCACAGCGTAGCTGTGCTTGATGCCCGCCGTGGGCGTCTGTGCCTGTGGCTCGGAGACCGCCACGATGCCCTCACGGGAGCAGGTGATGACAGGTGTGGCGTCAGCGCCGATGTCCTGGGTGAAATGCAGCGACAGCGTGGTGCTGGGGGTGGTGATGCGGTCCAGCGACAGGACGCCGCTGCTCCAGTACAGACCGCGGGAGGGCCATTCGCCGTAGTGCAGGCAGGCGGTGCCCTGGGTCAATACGGTGGGGAAGGGGTAGTCCTGCCCGAGGAGGGCTGCCGCGCTGCCGGGGAAGCTGTATTTGCCGTGGGCCGACTGGCCGTTTTCCTCCGTGGTGACCCAGTGGAAGCTGCCGTCGTCGCTGCCGCCGTTCAGCAGCGCGGTGAAGCTCTTTCCGTCGATGTCCGCACAGCCGGACATCTGCTCGTAGCTCAGAGCCCGCAGACCGTTGATGTTGTAGGTGCTGCTGCCGGTGTTCCAGGTGTACTTGGACAGATAGCTCAGATCGCCGCGGAGCATATCCGTCCGCGCGGTATCGGTGTTCAGCAGGGTGGCCAGGGAGTAGTAGATGTACTGCCTATTGGACCAGATATACTTGCTGTAGAAGGTGGGGAGGCTGTCGAAGGAGATCTCGGCGCTGCTGTCCAGGTAGTAGCAGTTGTTGATGGTCAGCTGGGCGGTGCCGCCGTCTACGCCGGCGCGGTCGGCGATGCTGCCGATGAGGGAGATGCCGGTGATGGTGCCCTCCATGGCAGGGAAGGTCACATAGGTGTAGCAGTTGTTGTAGGTGGGTTGGCCGTCCTTGTTATCGGAGAAGTTGGAGAAGGTGGCGGAGAAGCCGCTGCCGCCGATGCCGCCGATGTACACGTAGGTGTCCGGACCGGCCTCTACGCCGCCCTTGGTCATTTTGACGGCCTTAGGCGTCGACTCGTAGCGATCCACGAAGGAGGTGTTGGTTTTGTTGCCGGTCGGGATGCGCTCGTTCAGCAGATCGTTGGCAACGGTGATGCTGCCGCCGGTGTAGCAGTCCGTTACGTCATAGCGGACGCCGCCCACCAGACCGCCCACGCGGACGTAGTTGCCCCACTGGGCCTTGTTCATGGCGCCGGTGTTCGTTTCGCTGGCGTAGCGGTGGGTACAGTTGATGTTCAGCTTGACTACGGCGGAGCACCTGTTCAGATTGGCGCTGGATACGCCCACCAGCCCGCCGATGGCGGCTTCGCCCAGGAACTGCCGGTTCTTGCTGTTGTCGGTCACGGTGTAGCCGGCGATGGCGCAGTTGCTGATGGTGCTGACCTTCGTCTTGTCCTTCAGGTTCTCGTCATAGTCGTAGGCGATGCCGACCAGACCGCCCAGGGCGTAGGAGGTGGCATAGTTCTCCGGCCCGGTGGCGCCGGAGACGGGGGTGGCGTCGGTCTTGCGCTGGATGACGGCGTCGTTGTCGCTGTAGAGCACGATGTTTTTGATCTCTGCGCCGGCGGTGGTGCCGAACAGGCCCACGTTGTAGCAATAGGAGGTGATGTTTACGTTCTTGATGTAGTAGTTGCCGCCGTCGTAGACACCGCCGAACCAGTTGTACAGCGTCAGGTTGTAGGTTTCATCGCCCTTGCTGTTCAACTGGCCGTTGTTCACCGCGCCGGCAATGGGGTGGAAGTCGTAGTTTACGGCCGCGCCGTCGGCGGCGGTGCCGCGTCCTGCGCCGTTGAGATCGTGGGTCTGCTGCCAGGTCAGGGTAGGTCGGGGACCGCCGATGCTGTCACCGGCCAGCGCCAGCGCCTTCGTCTGCAGCGCATTGCCGCGGCGGTTGGTGTATTGCAGATAGGGATAATACTTGTAGTCGTTATTACCGCCTGTGACATCGCGCGTCGTGCTGCCCTGACCGTTGATATAGCTCCAGTTGATGTATTGCAGCTGCTCCACGGAACGTACCTGGTAGGGCTTGGAGGCCGTGCCCGGCGCATCGTTGGAGGACAGGGCGAAGGCATCGGCAAAGAAGGGGCTGACGGTATAGGTCAGCGCGGCGCCCTCGTGGGTCAGCGTCCAGGCATCGTTGGCCTGGGTACCGCTGGTCAGGCGCAGACCGTCGTCGGAGGTCTTGTAGGTGACGAAATTGAATTCCGGCATCTGTCGGTGCAGATCATCGGCCGCCGCACTGTAGCGGGCGCCGGTCACGGTGACGCCGATGGAGAGCACAGGCGCGGTGGTGCTGTCGGCGGACCAATAGTAACCGTAGCCGTAGGCGGTGATAACGCCGCCGTCATCGTGGGAGACGCAGAGGCTGCGGTTGGTCTTGTATTCGCCGTCCTCGACACCGATCGAGGAGAAATAATAGCCGCCGCCGTTGGGCTTGGACTCGTACTCCCAGTACAGCAGGCCCAGAACGCCCATATCGGCGGGGGTGACCCAGTCGCCGTAATGGACGCGGCTGCCGCCGTGGCCGGTGACGATGCCGGGATAGGGGTAGGCCTTGCCGGCGGAGTCCAGGGTCTTGTCATGCTGGTAGGTGTTGGCAGCGGAGACGGCACCGAAGCCGCCCAGCCGGGTGCTCAGGCCGCGCAGGGTCTGCTCGTTCACCGGAGTCGCGCCGGATCTGTCCGTGTACTGGTACAGGTGAACGCTGTCCATGAAGCGGTACGTGCCGCCGTTAAGGTAATAGCAGCCGGATACGCCGCCGGCAGTGGGGGCAAAGCCGTGAATATCCGCGGAGGGTGAAGTCATGGCTGTGGCGCAGTAGCTGGCGCGGAGGGAGCCGGTGTTGCTGCCGGCAAAGCCGCCCAGCGTCACGCCGCCGCCGTTGATCGTGCCGATCTCGATATCGGCCATGGCGTAGCACTGCTGAACGACGCCGCTGCTGCCGCCGGCGAAGCCGCCGGTGTAAAGCGTGGCGTACAGGCTGTTGGCGGAAAGGCTTGGCGCGCTGACGCCGGAGGCGCGGACCGTGCCGCTGTTGCGTCCCACCAGGCCGCCCAGATACAGGATGCTGCCGTGACGGGCATCGCCGTTCACGGAGAAGCCCGCGGCGGCGCAGTTGTAGACCGCGCCCTCGTTGCAGCCGGTCAGGGCGCCGATGCAGGCGGTTTGCAGGGAGAGCTGACCCTCCAGGGAAACAGTGCGGTCCTTACCGGCGGCGAGCAGTATGATATTACGCAGGGTGCCCCGGTTCAGGCCGAACATACCGGCATAGCTGGTGCCGTCGGTGTTGACGGTGGCGGTAAAGGAGGGCGCTGCGATGGTATAGCCGCCGCCGTCGTAGGTGTGGAGGAAGGGCTTGCCGTCAGCGGCGCCGATAGACGGCTGCGTGCCCACTGTGAGGCGGGTGTAGCTGTTGTAGTCGATGGGGCGCTCCTGCTGGAAGACGGCTGTCGTGTCCAGCAGGGTACGGTAGGTGTCGTAATACAGGCTCAGGTCGTGCAGATGACGGGCCGTGCGGATGCCCACCTCCGCCGGGGCGCTGGGCAGGGCGGCACCCTGGATCACGCGGCAGGCGAAGTGGGGGTTGAAGAAGTAGGAGACGTCATCCACCGTCACCTGACGGTAGAAGGCGGGGGACACCTCGGTGGTATAGACCAGATCGTTGGGCAGGCGTACCAGCCAGTAGCCGCCGCCGATATCCTCGGAGGACCAAAGTGTGACAGTAGTTTCTATACCGCCCAGGGTATAGGCGACGGTGATGGCATCCGTGGGCTGGGTGCGGTAGACCATGCCGTAGCCGTCGTCCACGACGGTGCCGTCGGAACGGAGGGTGGAACGGTTGGCGCCCAGGAAGCCGTAGGTACCGTCGCTGTACACTTCATAGTAGGCCAGTGCGCCGGACTCGAAATCCGCCTGCCAGTCGCCGTAGTGGGGCAGACCGGTGAGCCGGGGGTAGGAGTAGGTGCTCAGGCCCATATTGTCCATGAGGTTGTAGGCCACGGTGTCGCTTGTCTCCGCGGTAAAGGCGGCGCCCAGGACCTTTACGCCCTCTGCGCGGTTCTGGCCACTCCAATCGGCGTAATTGACGAAGTCGGTGCCGGACAGATCATTCCGGCCGGGGAACAGGTAATAGACAGCGTCTATTTTAGCCGGCTCCGTGCCGGCGGCGGGGGGCTTGACGGTGGAATAGGTCAGCTCCATGTCGGTGCCCAGGCGGACGCAGGCGCTGTAGCAGGCCTTGAGTCTGTCGCCGCCGGAGAGCTCGCCGCCCACCAGACCGGCGGTGGTGCCGGCGCTCTGGAAGCCGGCGGCGTAGCAGCTGGACAGGGCGATATCAGCGGTGCCGCTGCAGGCGCCTATCAGACCGCCGGCGACGCCGTTATTGGCGGCGGCGTACAGGTAGCAGTCCGCGTAGGAATGGTCCGCGGTCAGAGCAGCGCTGCCGACATTGCCCACCAGACCGCCGGCATAGCGGGTACCCCGGATCACGGTAGCCGCGAAGCTGCGGCGGATGGTCAGCGTGCCGTCGCAGGTGCCTGTCAGGCCGCCGGCCGTGCTGCCGCGGAGCCAGATATCCTGCTCGGTCTTGGTGCTGAGCTTGTCGCGGGTGGGACTGAGGTACACCTGACAGTCGAAAATCTCGGTCTTGCCGCTGAGACGGCCGGCCAGACCGCCGGCATTGCCGGAGGCGGTGATGCTGGCGCCGCAGAGGCGGACGTTTTTCAGCGTGCCGGAGAAGGCGGCAAAAAGACCGCCGTCGCCGGTGGTGTTCACGGTCAGACCGTAAATGACCGGGTGGTAGACCTGACCGTTCACGGTGGCCTTGCTCTCGTAGTAGGTCAGGCGGCTGTTGGTAATGGGCGTAAAGGTGCGGGAGCCGTACAGGCGGTCCCAGCCGTCGTCGGCGTTTTCGTTGACAAATTGGATATCCTGCTCCTGTACGGCGCGGGTGATGCTGTCGGGCAGGCGGGAGGCCGTGTCCAGATTTTGCAGATGGCGGGCGTAGGTAACGACGGCGGTGTCGCCGCCGCGGACCTCGGCAAACAGACTGTTGGTGGTCAGCGTGCCGGAGGCGGAGTCCACCAGGCGGTTCTCGCACGTCACCTCTACGGTGATGGTCAGGTCCGCGCCGGGGGTCAGGTTTTTGTTTTTGAAGCGGGCCTGCTGGCCGAAGCGCATACCGTCCGCCAGAGAGTCCAGGACCATGGTGGCGGTGTAGGTGAGATAGTCGGTCTTGACCTCGCTGCCGGTCAGCTCGATGCGGGAGGTACTGTGGACACCATCGGAGACGGTCACATAGAAATGCAGCGGCTCCATGGGCGTGTCGCAGGTGACGCGCAGAAGAAGCTGCTCCTTGTTGATGATCTCCATATGGGGCGTCAGCTTGCCGGTGGTCTCGGACTGGACGCTGTCGCCACCGTAATAGCCCACGGCGGCGCCGGCGCTCAGCCGGCCGTCACGGAACCGCAGGGTATTGAAGCGGTCAAAGTCATAGGTCAGGGGCTTTTCGCTGTAAAACACGGCGTAGACGCTGCCGCTGGTGGGGTCGAGCTCGATCACCCAATCGTTGTCCCACAGCTGGCGGTCCACCTGGTCCTCCGGGAGGAGGGCCGCGGCGGCGGAGCCTTCGCCGGTCTTGGCGGCGGAGGTCACATAGTACAGGGAGGTTTTTCTCTCGGCGGCGTCCAGCGGCGTATTGTTCAGCGGCTGCAGATCCTCCGCATAACAGTCGGAAATGCGGCCATTGGCCAGCAGCTCGGACAGCTTGTTCTGGGCCGCGTGGTAGACGATCTCCGCCTTAGCGTCCAGCTCCGTCTGGCGGAGCTCGCGCTGGTGGCGGGTGATGGGGATCATGGCCAGACCCATCAGTACGATCAGGATAGCGACCGCGATGAGGACTTCGGACAGCGTAAAGCCGGAATTATTTTGTTTTGAGAGCTTTTTTTGCATAGTACAATCAATACGCTGTCCCGCGGGATCGGGACATGGGCGAAGCGGCGGTGGGAACGATCAGGGCATCAGCTCGAAGAAGATGAGGTGCAGCACGGTCTTGTACTGTGCTTTGTCGGTGTCATACTGCACGTCCACGTTGGAGAGGAAGTTGACATTGGCGCTGGCGCTCAGCGCGTCGATGATCTGGCGGGACTGGGCGTAGGAAGCGGTCTGGTAGGTCAGCGTCACGGGGCGCAGCACGAGATAGCCCTCCTGGGTGGTGCCCTCGGTGCAGTCCACCTCGTATTGCAGGGTGGCGGCCATGAGCTTGTCCAGCTCGGTCATCAGGGCCCGGTCGTTGTCGTACTGGGGCAGGGCGCGCTCCTGGCCGGAGGCCTTGATGGCGGCGATGGCCTGCTGCATCTGCTCCAGCTGGGCCAGACGGACGCGGTCGGTGTCCAGCTCGGCCTGCTCGATGTCGGTGCTGGTGCGGAGGGAGGTTATCTGGCGGTCGATGGGCTCCAGAAACAGCTTGCAGTAGCCCAGGACCAGTACCAGCACCACCAGGATCAGCAGCAGGGTCTTTTCCCGCTTGGTAAGCTCGCGGTTCATTGAGACACCTCCTCCGGCTGGCGCAGGTCGATGCGGACGGTGAAATCCATGATGGTGGCGGCCTTGCCCTCCTCCGTGGAGGCGACGCTGAGGGAGACGCTGTCCACGATGGGGGAGAGGCGCAGACGGGCGAACATGGCGGAGATCTGGTCCAGGGTCATGCCGGACATATCCACGTTCATGGTGTTTTGGGTGATCTGAAGGGATGTGAGGGAACCGCAGCTGAGCATCTCCTGCTCCAGCAGGTCCAGGGCGGCCTGACGGTCTACGGCGGCGGTGATGTCCTCATCGCCGGCGGCGGTCATCCAGTCCATGGAGTAGGTGCGGTATTCCAGCAGGACGCGGTCATAGTCGGACAGGGCCTCCTGGGCGCTCACATACTGGGTGTGGACCTGGTCGTAGGCGGCCTGGGCCTTGTCCAGACGGCGATACTGCTGAAGCACGCCGAAGTTGACCACGACGGCTACCAGCGCCGCAATGGCCAGAATACCGATGAGCAGGGTCCGGCGGTCACGCTGGCGGTCCTCCTGCAGGTTCAGGTTGATGCCGGTCTTCTGGGGGCACTTTATCATTTTCCGCGCGGGCGCGGCAGTGCGCGTGTCCACGGTGATGCCGTTCTTTTCCGCGATCATTGCAGACCTCCTCTCAGTCCCTCGTCCACGCCGCCGATGGCGCGGAGATACATCCACGGCTCCTCCAGGGTCACATCATCGCCCAGCAGCTCCTGGGCGGTGTGCAGGCGCAGGTGGGTGGTGTCGGCCAGCGTCTGACGCAGGGGGACGATATTGCAGCCGCCGCTGCACAGGCACAGGTCGGCGAGCTCCTGCTGCCGGTTGTTGTAGTTGAAGAAGTTAACGGCCTTCATCACCTCCACGGCGATGCGGGCGTAGAACGATCGCGCGTAGTCGGAGGAGAGCACGTCGTTGTAGTTTTGCAGCACATAGTTGTGGGCCACATGGATATCCACGCCGCAGTGCTCCGCTACCAGCTGCTCCAGACGGTTCATGCCCAGGTCGATCTCACGGCGGCTTTCGAAGAAGGCGCCGCGGTAGATGTAGAGATAGGCGGCGGTGTAGCCCAGGTTGACGATGCACATATCCCGCTGGGGCAGGCTGGTGCGGCGGTAGTAGGCCGCCAGCACGCCGGCGTAGGCGCACTCGCTGGGGGTGAGGACCTGCAGCCTGAAGCCGGCGCGGCGCATCATGGCGCGGTAGCGCTCCGCCGTATCCTTGAGCATGGCGCAGGCCAGCAGCGTCATCTCGGTGGGATAGCCGTCCCGGTCGCGGAGAATGTCGCGCATGGAGTAGTCAAAGTAGTACTTGCTCTTCTCCTCCGTGAGGAAGTCACGGAACTCGTAGGGCAGGTTGTAGCGCAGCTGCTGCTCCGTCATGGCGGGCATGGTCAGCTCGCGGGTAAAGACCTCGGTGGAAGGCAGGACCACGGCGGCGTTGGTCAGGGGGATGCCGTTGTCCCGGGCGGTCTGGCGGAGGAAGTCCGCCATGGCGTCCATGGACAGGATCCTACTGTCGGCCACCATGTTGTCCGGCAGGGGGGCCATGGCGGCCTTTTTCAGTGTGCTGCCGACGAAATAGGCCAGCTTGACGCTGCTGCCGCCGATATCAATGCCAACGATTTTTTTCATAAAGGGATCCTCGCTTTCCGATACCATCGATCGACAAGGGCAAAACTGCTGTACACCTGCCGGCGATGTGGTTTCGAGTGATTTTTGGTTTTTGAGACACAGGTAGGCACCCGCCAAGGCGAAAAGGGCAAAAAGCAACGGAAGGACACGCTGGCAGGCGTGTTTGCCCTTGCCGATCGATGGTAAGCGTTACAGCAATGACAGGTACCAGTCGATAAGGCCCTGGCCGAACAGGGCGGTGCACCAGGCGGCCAGCGCGATGCCGGGGCCCCAGGGGAGGCCCTGCTGCCCGCGCCTGGCGCGGACAAGGCCCCACAGGATGCCGACGACACAGGCCAGCAGCAGGCACAGCAGATTTTTCTGCCAGCCCAGGAACAACCCCGTGAGGAACAGCAGCTTGATATCGCCGCCGCCCATGGCGTCGCGGTGGAGCAGCTTCTCCATCAGCAGTACCAGCAGCAGGACGCCGCCGCCCACGGCGACGCCGCCGAGCAGGCCGTCCAGCGCCCGTTTGCCCGGGTCCGGGACGAAAAACAGGGTGACGACAAAAAGCACAACGCCGACCGCGATAAAACGGTCGGGGATGATGTACCCCTCCAGGTCCGCGAAGGCGCAGGCCAGCAGCAGGCAGGCCACGGCATAGGCTTCGAGGGTCCGGAGGGAGATATCATAGCGCAGCAGCAGCGACACGAACACCAAGGCGGCCACGGCCTCGCCCACCGCGTGGCGGGGGGAGAGCTTCGCGCCGCAGTAACGGCAGCGGCCATGGCCGAACAGGTAGCTGAACACCGGCATTAGGTCGCGGGGGGCCAGCACATGGCCGCACGCGTCGCAGTGGGAACGGCCCCGGAGGACGCTCTCGCCATGGACGATGCGATAGGCGGCGCAGTTGAGAAAGCTGCCCATGCAGGCGCCCAGCAGGGCGGCGATGCAGCAGCTGTATATGGTGATGGCGGGGGCGGCGTACAGCATGGGAACAGGCTCCTTTGTGTCGTTGCGGGTGTCCCCGCCCCGGCATAGCCGGGGCGGGGGGGAAAAAATCAAGTTTTAGTCAATTTCGGCAGTACCAAAGGTCCAAGTATAGGTCTTCCCGTTTTCGTTGTCGGTCAGCTTGGTAGCAGCGTACTGGAAGGTGTTTTCCTTGCCGTCAACCTTGGTAAACTTATCAGAATAGTTCAGCGTAACAGCATTGTTATCAGCACCTTTGAGGAATGTGTCCACATCGGTGGGGATAGTCTTGTCCTCGGTCAGAACACCGACCTGCCACTCGGCGTAGGCGGCGCGGATGTTGGCGACATCGGCGGCTTCCTTGGACTTAGTAAGAGCGCCGTTGAACACGGGAATGGCGATAGCCACCAGCACGGCGATGATGGCGACAACGATCAGCATCTCCATCAGGGTGAAGCCCTTTTTGTTGTTGAGTTTCTTCAGCATGGGTAGTTTCTCCTTTTCTGTTTGTAGTTCTATATCGTCCCGCGGCGTTGCGCGCGGAAATGATACCTTGGTTATATGCCGCCGTACAGCGTGAACATGGGCAGGTAGACCGCCAGCAGCAGCAGGACCACCAGCACGGCCAGGGCGATGGTGATGGCCGGCTCCAGCACGGACAGCAGCCGGGCGGTGGTGACGGACACCTCGTTGTCGTAGTAGCCGCCGATCACGTCCAGCGTCTCCTCCAGCGAGCCGGAGCGCTCGCCCACGCCCACCATTTCGGTGAGCATGGCGGGGAAGCATTCGATGCCGGCCATGCTCTCAGCCAAGGGACGGCCGCGCTCCACGTCCTGCCGGACCTGGCGGACCGACAGGGAGAAGGTGTAGTTGCTCACGACGTTGGCGGTGACCTCCAGCGCCCGGGGCAGCGGCAGGCCCGCCGCCAGCAGGGTGGCCATGCTGTGGGCAAACTGGGCGGCGGCGCTCATGGTATGTATGCGGCGCAGCGGGGCGCGCGTCAGGCTCCAGGCGGCCAGCGCGGCGCGGCCGCGCTCCGTACGGCGGAAGGTCAAATAGGCGATGATCAGCAGGGCCAGAACGCCCAGCACCAGCCACCACCATTTGATAAAGAAGGTGCTGACGGCCATGAGGGCCCTGGTGATACCGGGCAGGCTGCCGGAGCCCAGGTCCGCGAAGGCGTCCGTGAACGCGGGGACCGCCACGGCGATGATAATGACGAACACGACGATGGCCACGATGACGACCATCACGGGGTAGGTCAGGGTGCTGACGATCTTGGCCTTGGTCTTGGCGGAACGGTCGTAGTAGGCTTGCAGACGCTGGAAGCAGCTCTCCAGCGTGCCGGACTGCTCACCGGCGCGCAGCGTCTCGGTGAAGGTCCTGGGCAGGTAGGGGGCGTTGTTCTCAAAGCTCTGGGATAGGGAATAGCCCGCGCCCACCTCCTCGGAGACCTTGTTCAGCATCCGGCGGAGGTATTTGTTCTTCGTCTGGGCGGCCACCATGGACACGCAGCGCTCCACCGACAGACCGGAGGCCAGGATGATGGCGAACTGGGAGCACAGGAGCGACAGCTCCTTTTCCTTGACACGGAAGGCCACGGGGCGGGAGAGCACGCTCTCCTTCTTTTCGGGGACGGACTCCAGCTTCGTGATGATGGCGACGCTCTCGCGGAGCTTGTCCGCCGCCTCGAATTCATCGTAGGCGCGGAGCACGCCGGAGACTTTCGCGCCGCCGGCGGTCTGGCCCTTATAGCGGAATGTGGTCATGGGCGCGGGGCGCTCCTTTCTGTGGGATCAGGTCTCGGCGGCGGTGTTGATGACGCGGGCGGCCTCCGCCGCGGAGGTGACGCCGGAGAGCACCAGCTCACGGCAGCTTTCCTGCAGGGTGGTAAAGCCGTCCTGCCGGGCGGCGGCCAGCAGCTCGTCGCCGTCGGCGCCGTGACTGATGCGCCGGCGCAGGCGGCTGTTGAGCAGGAGTATCTCGAACACGGCGCGGCGGCCGATGTAGCCGGAATGGCGGCACTCGGGGCAGCCGGCGCCCTTGTAGAAGGTGACGTCGCTGTCCTCGGGCAGGCCGAGAAGAAGCAGCTCCTCGGGGGAGGGGCGGTAAGCCGTCTTGCAGTGGGGGCAGAGCTTGCGGACCAGACGCTGGCTGACCACGCCCCGCAGGGCGCTGGACACCAGCCAGGGCTCCACGCCGATGTCCTCCAGACGGTGGACGGCGGAGATGGCGTCGTTGGTGTGCAGGGTGGAGAAGACCAGGTGGCCGGTGATGGCCGCCCGCATGGCGATGGAGGCCGTCTCGCCGTCGCGTATCTCGCCCACGGCGATGATGTCCGGGTCCTGACGCAGAATGGCGCGCAGGCCGCTGGCAAAGGTCATGCCGGTCTTCTCGTTGATCTGGCACTGGTTCACGCCGGGGAGGTGGTACTCCACCGGGTCCTCCAGCGTGACGATGTTCAGCGCGTCGCTGGACAGGTCGCGGAGCATATTGGACATGGTGGTGGACTTGCCGGAGCCGGTGGGGCCCACCAGCAGTACCACGCCGCTGGTGTTTTTCAGCAGGGCGTTGTACTTGTCCAGATCGGGGCCCTCCAGCCCGAGGGCGGACTTGTCCAGCGCCTGGGCGGACTTGTCCAGCAGACGAAGGACGATCTTCTCGCCGTAGACGGTGGGCATGGAGGAGATACGCAGGTCCAGACTGTGGCCCCGGACAGAGAACATGGCGTGGCCGTCCTGGGGGACCTTATGCTCGGCGATATTCATGCCGCCCATGATCTTCAGGCGGGAGATGACGGTGTTCTGCAGGTCGGCGGGCACGGTGAGCACCCGCTGCAGCAGACCGTCGATACGCATACGCACCAGCATTTCGCCCTCCTGGGGCTCCAGGTGGATGTCGCTGGCGCGCTCGGTGAAGGCGCGCTCGATGAGCGAGTTGACGAAGCGGATGGTGGGGGCCGAGGCCTCCGGGTCGGCGGTGTCCTGGGCCATCTGGGCGGGGATGATGTCCTCGCCGGCGCCGGCCTCGCGCTTCATCTCCTCGATGACGCGGGCAGTGCCCTCGCTGCCGTACAGGCGCTCGATGGCCTGCTCCACCGCCTTGCGGGTGGCGATCATGGGGATGATGCGCTTGCGGGAGGCGGTCTTGACCTCGTCCTGGGCCACAAAGTCCAGGGGGTCGTGCATGGCCAGGTACAGGCGGTCCTGCACCAGCTTCACCGGGACCACGAGGAACTTTTTGGCCAGGTTCCGGGGGACGTATTTGGCCAGCTCCACGGGGATGGACACGGCGGTCAGATCCACGAAGTCCACGCCCAGCTGCACACGCAGCGCGTCGATGAGCTGGGATTCGGAGATAAACCCCTGCCGGATGAGCACATCACCAAGACGCTGGCCGTCCTCGCGGGGCAGCGCCAGAGCCTGCTCCAGCTGGTCGCCGGTGATGACGCCGGAGGAGACCAGCAGATCGCCCAGCCGCATATATGCCATGGAATACACCTCCAAACGGTAAAAAACGCAAAAAATAAGCAGGGGCGAAAACGCGGGGCGCAGACTGCGCCTCGCAATAACGTTTTCAACCCCTACAATACCCTACTGTATGTAGTGAAGATACTATACCGCATTTTCACCGTAAAGTCAATTCCTTTTTCGCCATTTGTCTACATAAAACCGACAAAAATGGAGGGCTAAAACAGGAAATTTCTGCGTTCACATGACGGATTTCCGGAGTACTTGCAACAAATCAGATGGCACGTTAAGAAAACGTTAATACGCGCGTCTTAAGAAAACCAGCCCTTTTTGCGGCGGGGCGGTGGCGGCGGGTCCCGGCGGAAGGGTTTATCCACCAGGATGATGTCATCGCCGAATTTCTGGACGCACTCCCAGGGGATATAATAATCCTCGCCCCGGCCGAACAGCCCGAAGAACCGGCAGGGACCGAAGACGATCAGCGCCTTGACGGAGCCCTCCGGCACCGTGACCTCTACGTCGCCCACACAGCCAAGGCGGCAGCCGTCGCACAGATTGATGACCTCTTTGCGCCGCAGCAGCGAAAATTTGCACAGCATCGGCGTCACCTCCTGCCGTCAGGATATGCGCGGCGGAGGCTGTCCCATACTGTCGGATATCAGGGCTTTTCGCCGGGGAGAATAACCGCCGCGCCGGCGGGAAATACTGCCACTATCACGAAAGAGGCAGGTGGCGTCATGCGGGGCAGAGTGGAGATCAGCGGCATCAACACAGCGAAGCTGCCTGTGCTGAAAAACGATGAGATGACGGCGCTGCTGCGCCGCGCCCACGCGGGTGATACAGCGGCGCGGGAGCAGCTGATCTGCGGCAATCTGCGGCTGGTGCTGTCGGTGCTGCAGCGGTTCGCGGGGCGGGGCGAAAGCGCCGACGACCTGTTCCAGGTGGGGTGCATCGGTTTGATGAAGGCCATCGACAACTTCGATGTGGAGCAGCCGGTGCGGTTCTCCACCTACGGCGTGCCCATGATCGTGGGGGAGATACGCCGCTATCTGCGGGACAACAGCGCCCTGCGGATCAGCCGCAGTATGCGGGACACGGCCTACAAGGTCCTCCGGGCCCGGGAGGCGCTGCTGGCGGAGACGCAGCGGGAGCCCACGGTGGAGCAGCTGACGCGGTATCTGGACATTCCGCGGGAGGACGTGGTGTTCGCTATGGACGCGCTCAGCGATCCGGTGAGTTTGTACGAGCCGCTGTATGCCGACAGCGGGGACACGGTGTGCGTCATGGACCAGGTTCGGGACGAGAAGAACACCGACGAGGGCTGGCTGGACCGCATCGCGCTGAAGGACGCCATCGCCCGGTTGGACCCGCGGCAGCGGAGCATACTGGCGCTGCGGTTCTGCCAGGGAAAGACGCAGATGGAGGTCAGCAGCGAGATCGGCATCTCGCAGGCACAGGTGTCTCGGCTGGAAAAGACGGCGCTGGGCAGCATCAGGAAGAATATGTGAGTATCCCCCGGCTTTGCCGGGGGATACTTGCGTCTTTTGAAAAACGCCCTCTTTTCTTTTGGAAAGGATTGGTGTATACTATACGCTGAATGAGTATTTGCACCGGAGGTAGTGACTATGTTTGATAATCGACGGGAGATCATGCAGGATGTGTTCCTGACGTATCTGCCCGCACAACGCTTCAAAACCAGCCGCATGACCGTGCAGCTGATCGCGCCTTTGCAGAGAGAGACAGCGGCGGCCAACGCGCTGCTGCCCGCTGTGCTGCGGCGGGGCACCGTCCGCTGCCCGGATATGGAGAGCCTGTCTGCCGCGCTGGATACGCTGTACGGCGCCAATATCGACTATACCGTCCGCAAAAAGGGCGAGCGCCAGTGTGTGGGCTTTGCTGCCGGCTTTATCGACGACGCCTTCACGCCCCACGGCGAGAAGCTGCTGGAGCCTGTGTCGGCGATGCTGGGCGAGCTGCTGCTGGACCCTGTGACCCACGGGGGACGGTTCCTGAGCAGCTATGTGGAGAGCGAAAAGGCCAATCTGATCGACGCCATTCGGGGCCTGAAGAACGACAAGCGTGACTGGGCGGATATCCGGCTCATGCAGGAGATGTGCGCCGGGGAGCCATACAGTGTGCTGCGCCTGGGCGACGAGGAGACGGCCGGACGTATCACCAATCAGTCGCTGTATGTCCATGGGCAGGCGCTGATGGCGTCCAGCCGGGTGGAGGTCATCTACTGCGGCAGCGCGGAGGCGCAGCGTGTGGAGGAGGCGGTGTTGTCGGCGCTGGCGGCGCTGCCCCGCGGCGCCCAGACGGCGCTGCCGGAGGTGCAGCGCATACAGGCACCGGATACGCCCCGGCGGATCGTGGAGACCATGGACGTGACCCAGGGCAAGCTGGCCATGGGCTATCGCTGCGGCAGCGACGACTATCCGGCCATGGTGCTGGCAAATCTGATCTTCGGCGGCACCAGCAACTCCAAGCTGTTTTTGAACGTGCGGGAGAGGCTGAGCCTGTGCTACTACGCCTCCAGCAGCTATGCCCGCAGCAAGGGCATCCTGACCGTGTCCAGCGGCGTGGAGACGGCGGACTTTGAACGGGCGGAGGCGGAGATCGGCCGCCAGCTGCAGGCCGTGCAGCGGGGCGACTGGGAGGACTGGGAGCAGGAGGGCGCTTTGCAGGCCATCCGCGCGTCGCTGTTGTCGCTGTCGGACGCTCAGGGCGCGCTGGAGAATTTCTATCTGGGCCAGATCGCGGCCGGGGTCGAGGAGACGCCGGAGGAGCTGGCCGCGGCGCTGGAGCAGGTGACAAAGGAGCGCATCGTGGCGGCGGCGCAGACGGTGAAGCCGGACACGGTGTACTTCCTGCGGGGAAAGGAGGAGGCGTAACATGGATAAGAAGCTGTATCCCCGCATCGGCGAGGAAGTGATATGGGAGACGCTGGACAACGGACTGCCGGTGTGCATCGTGCCGAAGAAGGGGTTTTCCCGAAAGTACGCGCTGTTTGCCACCCGTTACGGCGGCATGGATATGCGCTTTGAACTGAACGGACAGTGGCTGGATACCCCGGCGGGCATCGCCCACTATCTGGAGCACAAGATGTTCGACACGGAGGACGGCAACGCCCTGCAGGAGCTGGCGAAAAACGGCGCGGAGCCCAACGCCTTCACCTCTAACGCCATTACGTGCTACTATTTTGACTCTACGGAGAAGTTCTACGAAAATCTGGAGATACTGCTGTCCTTTGTGTCCATCCCCTACTTCACCGATGAGAGCGTGGAGAAGGAGCAGGGCATTATCGGCCAGGAGATCGGCATGATCGAGGACAATCCCGAGTGGCAGGTGTACAAGCAGATGATGCAGGCGCTGTACCACAGCAGTCCCGCGCGGACACCGGTGGCCGGCAGTGTGGAGAGCATCAGCCATATCACGGCGCAGACGCTGTACGACTGCCACAAGGCGTTCTACACCCCGGCCAATATGTGCCTGGTGGTGGTGGGCGATGTGGCCCCGGAGACGGTGTTGGCCACGGCAAAGCGGGTGCTGCCGGCGGAGAGTGGGGCGATCATTCGGCGCGACTACGGCGCGGAGGAGAGCACCGACGCCGCCTGCGGCTATGCCGAGGCACAGATGGAGGTGGCCATGCCCACGTTCCTGGTAGGCTTCAAGTGCCCGCCCCAGCACGGGGGAGAGGCGCAGCACCGGTTCGCTGCCATCGGCGAGCTGGCCTGTGATGTGCTCATGGGCGAGTCCAGCCCGCTGTATGCGCGGCTGTACAGCCAGGGGCTGATCAACGGCTCCTTCGGCGCGGCGTTCGACCTGCTGCCCGGTGCGGCCTATGCCTATGCCGGCGGCGACAGCAAGGACCCGAAGGCCGTGGCGGAGGCCATTCTGGCCGAGGCGCAGCGGCTGGTGACAGAGGGCGTGGACGGCGACTACTACAAGCGGATCGTCAACGCCAACTTCGGCGCGGCGCTGCGGGAGCTGAACGCCTTTGAGTCCATCGCCGTGTCTATGGCGGAGGGGCGGTTCCAGGGGTATGACCCGTATCGCTTCCCGGAGATATACGACGACATCACCGCGGAGGATGTGCGCGCGTTCCTGCGGGAGAACTTCACGCGGGCGCACATGGCACTGTCGGTGATCGCACCCAAGGAGGGATAACGTGAACGTGAAGATCATGGCGGACAGCCCTATTCGGTTTCCGGGGCTTTTCGGGGATTGGGCCTTCACCGGCTCGTCCGTGGCCTTCCACATCGGGGGGAAGGCTATCTATTGGTACGGCATCATTATCGCGCTGGGCGTGCTGCTGGCGTTGTGGTTCTGCATGAAGCAGAAGGAGAAGTACGGCATCACCGAGGATAACTTGATGGACGGCGTGCTGTGGGGAATCCCCCTGGCTATCGTGGGGGCGCGGCTGTACTATGTGCTGTTCTATCTGGACCGGTTCAAAAAAGCGGACGGCTCCTTTGACTGGGCGGAGTCCATCGCCATCTGGGACGGCGGATTGGCCATTTACGGCGGTGTGATCGCGGCATTTCTGGTGTGTCTGGTGCTCAGCAGAAAGAAGGGCTTTAAGCTGGGGGCGCTGACGGACCTGATCGTGATGGGGTTCCTGATCGGGCAGGCGGTGGGCCGCTGGGGCAACTTTATGAACCGGGAGGCCTTCGGCGCGGAGACGACGCTGCCCTGGCGTATGCAGCTGACCACGGCCACGGGGGCGCTGGTGGAGGTGCATCCCACGTTCCTGTACGAGAGCCTGTGGAACGTGGTGGGACTGCTGCTGATCGTATGTATCGTGGCGAAGGGACGCCGCTTTGACGGCGAGAACACCTGGTTCTACTTCCTGTGGTACGGCATCGGGCGGTTCTGGATCGAGGGACTGCGGACCGACAGCCTGTACCTGTTCAACTGGACCATCGGCGGCGAGCCGATCCGGGTCAGTCAGGCGCTGAGCCTGGTGATGGTGCTGGTGTCGGCGTTCATGCTGCTGTACAACATCAAGCTGCACCCGCACAAGCCGGAGGAGCTGTATGTGAATATCGTTGCGGCGCAGAAGGCGGCAGAGAGCGAAAGCGCGGACGGCAGCGCGGAGTGACGCGATGCGGCCTCGGCGCGGTATACAGGTCCATGGCGGAACGCCATATGGCCGCCTGCTTTCGGAACAGGCGGCGCTGCAAAAAAGAACACCCACGGCCAAGGCCGTGGGTGTTTTTATCTGCGTCAGTGCCGCCGTGCGGTGAGGTAGTGGCTGTCGTAGTATGTCTCGGACAGAGAGGTGATCACCACGCAGTGCCCGTTGTAGTAGGAGGACGAGGCGTGGATGAACTGGTCGCCGCCGATATAGATGCCCACATGGGAGGCGGTGTAGCCGTAGTCCTGGAAGAACACCAGGTCGCCGGGCTGCAGGTCGCTGCGGGAGACCTCGGTGCCGTAGCTCAGCTGGCTGGTAGCGCCGTGGGGAAGCTTGATGCCTACCTGGGCAAAGACGTACATGGTGAAGCCGGAGCAGTCGAAGCCGTTGGCGGAGGAGCCGCCGTAGACATAGGGCACACCCAGATACTGCTGGGCGATGGAGACGATGCTGCTGCCGGAGGCGGAGACTGCCGGGGCCGCGGGGGTCTCGACAGGTGCTTCAGCAGGTGTTTCGGCGGGAGTCTCTTCAGCCGCCGTATCCTCGGCGGGCTTGTCCGCCGTGCCGGTCAGGGCGGAGGTGGGGCAGATCAGCACATACTGCGAGGCGACATAGCCACTGATGCCGTTGTAGGTAACGGCGAACCAGCCGCCGGACTCAATGCCGGTGACGGCGACGATCGCGCCCTGGGACACGGTGCCCAGAGAGGTGCTGCCGCTTTTGGCGGCGGCGCGGATGTTCAGCACGTCCGCGGTGACGCGGCCGGCGCCGTTAAGGCCGGAGGCGGTGTCGTACCGGGTGACGTACTGGGCGGCCACATAGCCGCGCTTGCCATCGAAGGAGATGCGGTACCAGTCGCCCTCCTGGGCGGTGAGCTCGATAACGGTGCCCTTGTCCAGGGTCTTGAGGATGTCATAGCCGGTGCCTGCGCCGCTGCGCATACGGACGCCGGTGCCGGAGATCACGCCCAGTGCCTGAACGGCGGTGGAGACGGGCGCCTCGTCGGCCTCGGGTGTCTCCTGGGGCGGTTCCTCCTCGGCGGTCTGAACGACGGCGGCTTTGGCGGTGTCCTCATTGTTGAGCAGGGCGTCCTCGGCGGTCTCGCCGCCGGGATGGGCCGTCAGCGCCGCGGCGCCCAGCAGGCCGGAGAACAGCGCTGACTCGGGAGAGGGCTCAGCGGTATCGGCGGGCAGGGCGGAGACAGAGGCGACGGTCAGGGGTACGGCGGGGGCGGCGTCGGTCATGCTGGCGGCGGCACCGCCGAAGTTGACCACCGCGTCACCGCCGATGACCAGCAGCGTGGCCAGAGCCACCGCCAGTGCGGAAAAAATACGCTTCATGGCTTACAGCTTGCCGGCGAGGGCGCGCTCCAGCCAGATGCAGCCCACGTCCATGGCGGCATAGAGGCTGTCCTTCTCGGACTTCTTGACTACGCGGTCCCGGGACTTGAGGTCCGGGTCGGTCAGCTGAAGCTGGACGGATACGCGCTTGGCCACGTCCATGTCCTGCTCCTTGACGGTGTCGAGGATCTGCAGGAGGACGATGTATTTGTCCGCCATGCTGCCGTAGTAGATGAAATTGTCCACGCGGCGCAGGGGGTGGTTCTTATAGACAAGCCCTTCGGGCTTTTTGTTTTCAGCCATGATGATACCTCCGAAAATTTTTGTAACCAAATTGTAACACATTTGGACGGGGCTGTCAACGCAGGCGCGGCAGGAAAAATATGGGACTTTGTGCCGCAAAGGAAAAAGGGGCTGCCGCGCTTCTGCACGGCAGCCCCTTACAACGGTACGCTTACAGCTCCAGATAGCTCTTCACCAGGACCTGCAGCAGCTCGTCACGGTCGATCTTGCAGATCAGGGACCGGGCGGAGTTGTGGTTGGTGATGTAGGTGGGATCCTCGGAGAGAATGTAGCCCACGATCTGGTTGATGGGATCGTAGCCCTTCTCCTTGAGCGATTCGTAGACGGAGGTGAGGATGTGGTGTACCTGCTGCTCCTTATCCTCTGCCGCGTTGAACTTACGGGTAAATTCGTCCATGTGGGCACCGCCTTTCTCATTTTCTCAATATCGCCTTTAGTATACGCTCTTTTCCCGGAACTGTAAAGGGGAAAAAGTGCGCGGCGCAGGGGGAAATCTGCGCGGGGTCAGCGGCGCAGCTCCGCGCCGAAGCGCTTGGCGATCTTGTTGAGCACGCCGGAGGCGACCTCCTCGATCTCGGCGGAGGTCAGGGTCTTCTCCTTGGAGCCGATGGCCAGACGCAGCGTCAGGGACTTTTTGCCTGCCGGGACCTGCTTGCCGCGGTACTCATCCACGAAGGACGCGCCGTGGAGCAGCTCGCTCTTGATGCCGCGGACGGTCTGGGCTACGTCCTTCCACTGGACGGAACCATCCACCAGCAGGGAGATGTCGTAATCGGTCATGGGATACTCGGCCAGATGGGTGAAGGTGTTGGTGCGGGACTTCAGGGGGACCAGGGAGTCCTGATCCAGCTGGAAGAGCATTACGTTCATGTTCTTGATGCCGCAGGCCATGGAGACCTTCTTGGCCAGCAGGGCCAGGTCGCCTACCTTCTCATCGCCGCGGTAGATGTTCAGCCAGACCACGTTGTCGGCCCAGACGGGCTTTTCGGTCTGCCGGAAGGTCAGGGCTTCCATGTGGACGTAGCGCGCCATCATCTCCACTACGCCCTTGGCCTTGCGGAACAGGGCGGTGATGTCCTTGCCGGTGGTGGCGAAGGCGCCGGCCACGTTCTTGCGCTGGGAGGGCAGCTTCTCGCGCTCGTCGTAGGGGGAGGTGTAGTTCTCATCCCGGAAGACCTGGGCGGTCTCGAAGATGGAGAATTCGTTGAAGTAGCGCTCGTTCTTTACCACAGCCTTGCACAGGTTGGGCAGCAGGGAGGAACGGACAAAGCGCTCGGCAGGGGACGGCGGCGTGGACAGGGAGAGGATGCCGTCGGTGCTCTGGAGCACGGCGTTGACGAACTGTTCCTCCATCCAGGGGTAGGTGAAGATCTCCTGCATACCGCAGCGGATGGCCAGATACTCCTTGATGCGGCGCTCCAGATCCTTATCCAGCTGGTTGATGGCGCCGTCGAAGGTGGTGGTGATGGGCTCGGCCTCGAAGTTCTCGTAGCCGTACATCCGGGCCACTTCCTCCATGATATCCGCCTGAATGGAGACATCGCCGGTGGAGCGCCAGGTGGGGACCACAACGTGCATATTGTCGCCGTTGAAGGTGATGCCGTAGCCCAGCAGCTCCATCTTATGCTTGATCTCCTCCGGGGGCAGGCGCTTGCCCAGGCGGCGCTCCAGCCAGCTGAGGGCCACGTCGATCTCCGCCTGCTTCAGGTGCTGGGGGTACTGGTCCACCAGACCGGTGACCTTCATCTCCGGGTACAGGTCGGAGAACAGCTGCATGGACAGGTCGAAGGCCTGGTCGCAGCGTTCCGGGTCAATGGCCTTTTCATAACGGGCGGAGGCCTCGGTGCGGTTGTCATACCGCAGGGCGGTGCGGCGGATGCCCTTGGCGTCGAAATTGGCGACCTCGAGGATGACCTTGGAGGTATCCGGCAGGATGGAGTCCTTGGCACCGCCCATAACGCCCGCCAGGCCCACCACGCCGGCGTCGTCGGCGATGACCAGGTCGTCGGAGGACAGGGCCAGCTCCTTGCCGTTCAGCAGCAGGAGCTTTTCGCCCTCGCCGGCGCGGCGGACGATCACGTGGCCGGCGATGTGGTCGGAGTCGAAGGCGTGGGTGGGTTGGCCGGTGGCCAGCATCACATAGTTGGTGATGTCCACCAGCGCGTTGATGGGACGCATACCCACCTTCCAGATGCGGTTCTGCATCTGATAGGGGGCGGGCTTGACACTCAGCCCCTCGATCTGGGCGGAGAGATACCGCGGGCAGCGCTCCGCATCCTCCACGGTGACGTGGAAGCCGGCGGTGTTCTCCACATTCCGGTCGAAGTGGGGGAACTGCGTCATGGGCAGGTCGTACAGCGCCGCGATCTCCCGGGCGATGCCGTAGTGACCCCACAGATCGGGGCGGTTGGTCATGGATTTGTTGTCGATCTCCAGAATGATATCGTTCAGGTCCAGGGCGTCGGCCAGGGGCGTGCCGGCAGGGGCGGCAAAGTCGCTCAGGTCCAGGATGTGTGCCTCCTCCTTGGTGGGGAACAGGTCGGCCAGACCGATCTCTACCGCGCCGCAGATCATGCCGTAGCTGTCCACGCCGCGGAGCTTGCTCTTCTTGATCTCCACCAGGTCGCCCTCGCCGTGCCACTTGCACATGGCGCCGGGCAGGGCCACGGCTACCTTCATGCCCTCACGGAGGTTGCTGCCGCCGCAGACGATGTCCTCCACACGGCCGCCGATATCGGTCTTGCAGACCTTCAGCTTGTCGGCGTTGGGGTGCTGCTCGATGGTGTTGATAACGCCCACCACCATGTCGTGGAAGGACGCGCCCAGATCGGTGGCGTCCTCCACCTCCACAGTGGACATGGTCAGGTCGTAAGCCAGCTTTTTCAGGTCGGTGTCAGCCGGCAGCTGGACGTAATCGCGGATCCAATTCAAAGATACTTTCATGTCGTGTACCCTCCCTTATCAGCGGAACTGTTCCAGGAAACGCAGATCGGCGCTGTGGAACAGACGGACGTCGTCCACGCCGTAGCGCATCATCACCAGGCGGTCCAGGCCGATGTTGACGTAGAAGCCGGTGTATTCGTTGGGATCCAGGCCGGCGGCCTTCAGCACGTTGGGGTGGGGCGTGCCGCCGGGCATGACCTCGATCCAGCCCACGTGCTTGCACACGCTGCAGCCCTTGCCGCCGCAGACCAGGCAGCCCATGTCGATCTCAAAGCCGGGCTCCACGAAGGGGAAGAAGCCGGCGCGCATACGGACCGGAACATCGCGGCCGAACACCTTGCTGAGGATGCTCTTGATCATCACCTTGCCGGAGGCGAAGGTGAAGTCCTTGTCTACGATCAGCGCCTCATACTGGAAGAAGGCACGCTCGTGGCGGGCATCCGTCGTCTCGTTGCGGTAGACCTTGCCGGGATACACGAAGCGGTAGGGGGCCTTGTGGGTCTGCAGATACCGCACGGAGCCGCCGGTCAGGTGGGGGCGCAGGCACAGCTTGTCCCAGCATTCGCCCTTGTCATGGCCCGCCAGCCAATAGGTGTCCATGCTCTCACGGGCGGGATGGTTGGGGGGGAAGTTCAGGTTGTCGAAGCCATAGAGCTCGCTGGTGATGTCATCCTCCTCGAAGATCTCGAAGCCCATGGAACGGAAGGCGTCGTTCAGGTCGTAGCACATTTGGGTGATGGGGTGCAGACCGCCGCTGAGGGGCATGGTGCCGGGGACGGAGATGTCGAAGTCCGGGTCCACCTCGGAGGCCTTCATCTTCAGCTCGTCGCGCCGCGCGTCCAGCAGGGCGGACAGCTGTCCCTTCACCTGGTTGACGGCCTTGCCCATCTCAGGGCGCAGGGACACATCCAGCTTGGGCAGCTCCTTCATCAGCTCGGTCAGGCTGCCCTGCTTGCCCAGCAGCGCGGCCTTGATGTCCTGCAGCTCCGTCTCGGTGGCGACGGAGGCAATGCGCTGCTTGCCCTCGGCCAGCAGCTGTTCCAGTTTTTCTTTCATGTATTTGCTTCCTCCTCTTCAGAGTTGTTTAATGGGGTAAAGTGCAATAAAAAACACCTTTCATCCCATGTCTTGGGACGAAAGGCGAACTTCCGTGGTACCACCCAGCTTCGCGGACAGCGTCCGCGCACTCATTGCCCGGTAACGGCGGGGACCCGGCCGCGCATTTCCTCGCGGCAGCTCCCGGGCGAACACTGCGGTACATCCCAAGTCGGCTTGCAGCCGGTGGCCGACTCTCTCTGCCGGATGTGTGGGCGCAGATCTTCCCGTTCACAGCTTTTTTGCTTGATGGATAACTTATACCACAACAAAAGAAAACTTGCAAGCACTTTTTTCGCGGCGCGATACGAAAAAAGCAGTTTTTGTGATTGACATATGTGCTATACTGTACAAAAAAGCACGGGGAGGTGCGCTATGCAGGTCATCGACAGGGCGCTTGTGCGGGGCCTTATGCCCGCCCGGGACCCGGGCGGGCACAAGGGGACCTTCGGCAAGGTCTATCTGCTGGGGGGCAGCGTGGGGTATACCGGCGCGCCGGTGCTGTGCGCCGGCGGGGCGGTACACAGCGGCTGCGGGCTGGTGTTCCTGGGCGTGCCGGAGACGGTGTGGCCCATCGCGGCGGCCAAGTGCCTGTGCGCCATGCCCCATCCGCTGGCGGAGCAGGACGGAAGGCTCTCCGCGGCTGCGGAGACGGAGATACGCCGCCGTGCCGCTGCCTGCGATGCCGTGGCCGTAGGCTGCGGCCTGGGGCGGAGCGAGGACGGCGACGTGCTGGTGCGCGCGCTGCTGACGCTGGAAAAGCCGCTGGTGCTGGACGCCGACGGCATAAACGCGCTGGCGGGGCATATAGATACATTGTCCTGCCGCCGGGACTGTGTGACGGTGTTGACGCCCCACGACGGAGAGCTGGCCCGCATCGGCGGCGATATGACCGCGCCCCGTGAGGCGGCGGCCGCCGCCTTTGCCGCCGATCACGGCGTGTACCTGATCCGCAAGGGCCATCGGACCGTGGTGGCTGCGCCGGACGGCCGACTGGCGGTGAATACCACCGGGAATGACGGCATGGCCAAGGGCGGCAGCGGCGATGTGCTGACGGGCCTTTTGACCGGGCTGCTGGCCCAGGGCATGGAACCATTTGACGCCTGCTGCGCGGCGGTGTGGCTCCACGGCCGGGCCGGGGATCTGGCGGCGGAGGAAAAGGGGCGGCGGGGCATGACCCCGGTGAATATGATAGAGAAGCTGCCCTATGCGCTGAAAGAGGTGGAATGACCGGAAAGCCCTTCTGAAAAAAGGAGGGACGGATCATGCGAAAATGTGTGCTGCCGCTGCTGCTGTGTGCGGTGCTGCTGTGCGGCTGCGGCGGAGAGAAGAGCCTGACGGTGCAGGACCAGTACCGGACGGTGGTATCGGCGGACATGGAGGCGGAGGTGGTCAGCCGCACGGCCAGCGACGACCGCACCTTCACACTGACGTGCCGGTATGACCGGGTGGGGCAGTCTGTCACCACGGTGACGGCGCCGGAGGCGCTGAAGGGCCTGACCGCCGTGCTGGCGGACGGACAGCTGTCGCTGAAAAGCCGCGACCAGCTGCTGCCGGCGGGGGACGCCACGGATATCTGTCCGGCCAACTGTCTGCCGGAGTTGCTGCGGATGCTGGCGGAGGGCTATCTGAAGGAGCAGGGCACGGAGCCGCTGGAGGACACGCCCTGCCTGCGCCTGACGCTGGAGACCACCGGGCAAAGCGGCGCGGCGGTGCTGTGCAGCGTGTGGCTGGATGAGAGCAGTCTGATCCCGCGGTATGCGGAGTTTTCACAGAACGGAAATGTGGTGCTGACGGTGCGAATGATATCCTTTGCCTGCACCACGGGAGATACGGAGGCATAACAATGGAATCGACACTGAGGAGAACATGGGCGGAGATCGACCTGGACGCGCTGGCGCACAACTATCGGACGCTGCGTGACCGGGTGGGCCCGGAGGTTAAATTTCTGGGCGTGGTGAAGGCGGATGCCTACGGCCACGGGGCCGTACAGGTGAGCCGGACCCTGCAGGCGCTGGGTGCGGACTACCTGGCGGTGTCCAGCATAGACGAGGCGGCGGAGCTGCGGTGCAACGGCATTACCATGCCTGTCCTGATCCTGGGCCACACGCCACGGGAGCAGGTGGGGCGGCTCATCGACCTGCACATTACCCAGGCGGTGTCCTGCCAGGCCAAGGCGCTGGAGTACAGCGAGGAGGCGGTGCGCTGCGGCGGCGAGCTGACGGTGCACATCAAGGTGGACACCGGTATGTCGCGGTTGGGATATCTGGTTTCCGGCAGGCACTTCGACACCGGCACGGCGGATATCTGCGCGGCCTGCGCCCTGCCGGGCCTGCGGGCGGAGGGCATCTTTACCCATTTCGCCGTGTCGGACGAGCCGGATGCGGACAGCCGCGCCTATACGGAAAAGCAGCTGGCGCTGTTCCGCCGGGTCATCGACGCGGTGGAGGCAAGGCGCGGACAGCGGTTCGCCATACGCCACTGCGCCAACTCCGGCGGCGTGGCGTCGTACCCGGAGACATATATGGACATGGTGCGCCCCGGCATCCTGTTGTACGGCTGCGGCGACCTGGCGGAGAAGCTGGGGCTGCGTCCGGTGATGACGCTCAAGACCACGGTGAGCACCATCAAGACCTATGAGCCGGACACGGACATCAGCTACGGACGGCGGTTCACCACGGAGCGCGTCACGCGGATGGGCGTGGTGCCCTACGGCTACGCGGACGGCTTCCATCGGTGCCTGTCGGACCAGTGCGGCCTTGTGACTGCGGAGGGTATGGCGCCTCAGCGGGGACGCATCTGTATGGATATGTGCATGATCGACCTGACGGACCTGCCCGGCGTGCAGGTGGGAGACGAGGTGGAGGTGTTCGGCAAGCGGCAGCGGGTGGACGTGCTGGCGACTGCCGCCGGTACCATTCCCTATGAGCTGACTTGCGCCGTCAGCCGGCGGGTGCCGCGGGTGTATTACAAGGACGGGCAGGAAGTGGAAAAGGAGCTGCTGCTGCGGTTCTGAGGCCGCACGCCGGCGCTGCGGCGCGCATAGGATAGAACGGGCGGGAGAAAACGGAATTTACGGCGCTGCGGCGTATAAATCCGGCGGCTGCGTGGGACAATGGAAGTGACCTGGGGACATATCTCCCTCCGGTACTTCTTGCCTCGGAGTGTGAACTGTGTGGATACGACTGTCAGACGCGGCGACATTTACTATGCGGACCTCAGCCCCGTGGTGGGCAGCGAGCAGGGGGGCGTGCGCCCGGTGCTGATCGTGCAGAACGATACCGGCAACCGGCACAGCCCCACCGTCATCGCCGCAGCCATCACATCGCAGCTGGGGAAAGCGAAGCTGCCTACCCATATCGCGCTGGCGGCCCAGGGCAGCGGACTGCCGCGGGATTCCGTCATCCTGCTGGAGCAGATACGGACGCTGGACAAAAAGCGCCTGCGGGAACGCATGGGCCGAGTGGACAGCGCGGTGATGGAAAAGGTGGATGCCGCCATTGCCGTCAGCTTCGGACTGACGGGGAGCCATCTGGTGTAAACGGCGGCGATGACATGAGAAAACAGGCCTGTGCATAGTATGGCACAGGCCTGTTTTTTGTGAAAGGGGGCGGCGCGCCGTGGAATATCCGGTCTGTCTGGCGGATAGCTGCGTGGGGACGCTGTACGTGTGCCCGCGGGGCGAGGAGACGGAGCTGCGGGCGGTGTGCCGGGGAACGGAAAAGGGACTGTACCGGCTGTACGTGCAGGGCGATGGGGGCGAGGTACTGCTGGGCGTCACCGAGGACGGCGGGCTGCGGCGCTGCTTTTCCAGGGAGCTGCTGGCCCCCGCCGGAGCGCTGCGCCGCGGTGTGCTGCGGCAGTGCGGCGGCGAAACGCCGGAACGGCGGGGGTTTCTCTCCAAACTGCCGCCGGCGGCGCGGACGGCGCGGCAGGGGCGCTGTGTGCGGGCGGTGGTCCCGTGGCGGGAGGGCGAGCCCTTCCCGCTGCCGGAGCTGTTCTGCTTCGCCAGCGTGGGACCGGGACAGGTGACGTACCTCTTTGATGGCGAGGGCCGGCCCATTATGTCGAAATGACGGTGAAAATTTGAAAAAAGACTACCATATATTGTGGGTTTGTGTTACAATAACTGTGACTATGTGGCGATCGCCACAGAGATAAGGAGGAGCAAGAGAGATGAGATGCCCCTATTGCGGTTATAAAGAGAGCAAGGTGGTGGATTCCCGCCCCGCCGACGAGGGCAGCAGTATCCGCCGCCGCCGGGAGTGTTTGCAGTGCGAAAAGCGCTTCACCACCTATGAGACGGTAGAGAGCCTGCCGATGGTGGTCATCAAGAAGGACGGTTCCCGCCAGAGCTTTGACAGAAGCAAGGTGCTGCGGGGCATCCAGCGTTCCTGCGAGAAGCGGCCGGTGCCCGTGGCGGACATGGAGCGCATGGCGCTGGAGATCGAGCAGGAGCTGCAAAACTCCCTGGAGCGCGAGGTCAGCACTGAGGTCATCGGCGAGAAGGTCATGGAGAAGCTGAAAAAGGCCGACGAGGTGGCCTATGTCCGCTTTGCCTCCGTGTACCGGCAGTTCAAGGATATCAACACGTTCATGTCCGAGCTGAACAAGCTGCTGAGCGAGAAGTGACCGTCAGAAGATATTTTTGGGGCTGAGCTGCTGTGTTTCGGCGATGAGCCGGAACTGATGACGCAGCTGGGCCAGCACGGGGTACAGCTCTTCGGTGCTGCCCCGGGCGGACAGCGCTCTTGCCTGGGCCATCAGGGCCTCGGCCTCGTCCAGGTCCTCATGGGAGACGATGATGTGCATATAGCCCTGAACGTCCTGCCACAGGGCGTCCAGGGCGTCCAGTGCCGTCCCGCCGTCGCCGCCGGCGTCCAGGTCGGCGGTGACTGTGTCCACCGCGGCAGCCCACTCGCCGCAGCGGTCCGTGACCCAGGCGGCATTCCACAGGATGAAGCACAGCACGGCCAGCAGTACGAACAGGGGGATGCGAAGCGCCCTCATCGCGCAGCCTCCTTCCGCAGGCACACCACGGCGCCCTGCTGGTCAACAGACAGCAAAAACACGTCCTGGCTGCGGGTGATGCCCTGCCGGTGCAGCTCCTGTGCCAGCCAGCGGTCATCCCGGCCGGCCTGTCGGAGGTTATCCGTCAGCACCCGGCCGTCGTTGATGAGGATAGTGGGCAGGAACACGTCATCCTGTACGTCCAGCCCCAGCTGCTCCGGCGTGACCGGCTGGAGGGGGCTGCGGGGCAGCACAGACAGCCGGCCGTTCGTCTCCAGCACGGCGTACTTTACGTCGCTCAGGTCGGTGATCCCCTGGCCCCGCAGCTGCTCGAACAGCTCGTCCAGCGTCAGTCGGTTGCGGCGCATGGTCTCCTGCCGCAGCTTGCCGTCCACGATCACCAGGGCCGGCTGGCCGCAGACCAGGTCCCGGAAGCGTACGTTCCGCAGGCTGATGGCGCTGAACAGTGTGGACAGGGCGATCAGCGTGATGATGGGAATGACGCCGTTGAACAGCGGCAGGGCGAAGTCCTGCATAGGTACGGAGGCCAGGTCGGAGATCAGCAGCGTCAGCACCAGCTCGATGGGCTCCAGCTCGCCGATCTGCCGCTTGCCGCTGAGGCGCAGGCCCGCGATCAGCAGCAGATAGAGAATGACCGTGCGGAAAAAGGCAGTCGCCATGATCGTACACCCCTTCGGAAGTTGTATTCCGGAGCAGTATGCCCCGCGGCGGGGCAAATTATGTTGGTATACAGCGGCAGCGCCGCTTTGTATATGGCTCGCAGAACGGAAAGGAGGCTCTCGGCACAGGCCGACATAAGCGCCAGCGCTTTGCCGCGGACGCAGTCCGCGCAAAGACGACGAGGCGGAGAGTGATCGAAGTATTCGGCGGATGCTCTCCCGTGCCGTCCGGGTGCGTACACAGTCAGCAAATATGCGGGCGACCGCAAAACAGAGAGGCTGTGACCGGATGCGAAGACAAATGATCTGCGCGTTTGTGCTTCCGACCTATCACATTGATCGGAGGATTTTGCTTATATGTGTGGTATCGTAGGATACGTTGGGCAGCAGCAGGCTGCGCCGCTACTGCTGGAAGGATTGTGCCGTCTGGAGTACCGGGGCTATGACTCCGCCGGCGTCGCGGTCTGCGGCCCCGAGGGGCTGCAGGTACGCAAGACGCCGGGGCGTCTTGCGGCGCTGGAGGCGTTGACCCACGGCGGGGCGGACCTGCCGGGGACGGTGGGTATCGGCCACACCCGCTGGGCTACCCACGGCGAGCCCAACCAGGTGAACGCCCATCCGCAGGTCAGCGGTGACGGAAAATTTGCTGTGGTGCACAACGGTATTATCGAGAATTTTGCCCGGCTGAAGCAGGAGCTGATCCAGAAGGGCTGCACGTTCGTGTCCGAGACGGACACGGAGGTGGTGGCCCAGCTGCTGGCCTGGTATTACAGCCGGTGCGGCGACGTGTTCGAGGCGGTGAACCAGATGCTCTCGCGGGTGGAGGGTTCCTATGCGCTGGGCATTCTGTGCGCCGACACGCCGGACCGGATCATCGCCGCCAGAAAGGACGCGCCGCTGCTGCTGGGCTGCGGCCGGGGGGAGAACTTCCTGGCCTCGGACGTGACGGCGCTGCTGCGGCACACCCGGGATGTGGTATACATGGATGACGGCGAGCTGGCCGTTATCACGGCGGAGGGTATCCGTATCTACGACGAGCGCCGCCGGCCCATCGACAAGGAGCACCGCCATATTGACTGGGACGTGGACGCCGCGGAAAAGGGCGGATATGACCACTTCATGCTCAAGGAGATCTATGAACAGCCGGCGGCGGTGCGCCGCGCCATCACCGGGCGCATCCGGGACGGCCGCGTGGTGCTCAGCGACCTGACCATGACGGACAGAGAGATCCGTGATATCGGCCGCATCTGCATCGTGGCCTGCGGGTCCAGCTACCATGTGGGCATGGTGGGCAAATACACCCTGGAACGGCTGCTGCGCCGGCCGGTGGAGGTCTGTCTGGCCTCGGAGTTCCGCTACAGCGATCCCCTGGTGGGGGAGGGCGACCTGGTCATCGTCATCAGCCAGTCCGGTGAGACGCTGGACTCCATGGCCGCCCTGCGTGAGGCCAAGAAGCGCGGCGCCCGGGTGCTGTCCATCGTGAACGTGGTGGGCTCGTCCATCGCCCGGGAGAGTGATGACGTGCTCTACACCTGGGCCGGGCCGGAGATCGCCGTGGCCACCACAAAGGCATACAGCACCCAGATGGCGGTGCTGCACCTGTTGGGACTGTATTTCGGCGACGTGCTGGGCACCGTGGATTATGAGACATACAGCGCCATGGTACGGGGGCTGGAGGCCCTGCCGGGACAGATGGAGCAGGTGCTCTCCCATACGGAGGATATCCGCGCGGCCGCCAAATGGCTGGCGCAGGAGGAGGACGTGTTTTTCATCGGCCGTAATCTGGACTACGCCCTGTCCCTTGAGGGGAGCCTGAAGCTGAAGGAGATCAGCTACATCCACTCGGAGGCTTATGCCTCCGGTGAGCTGAAGCACGGCACCATCTCCCTGATCCGTCAGGGAACGCCGGTGATCGCCGTGGCTACCTACCTGCCGCTGCTGGATAAAGCGGTCAGCAACGTGGTGGAGGTGCAGGCCCGCGGTGCGCGGGTGCTGGCCCTGACCACCGAGGCCGGGGCCGAGGCGCTGCACAAGCGGGTGGATACGGTGCTGACTGTGCCGGAGGCGGAGGCCATGCTCCTGCCGCAGTTGGGCGTGATCCCGCTGCAGCTGCTGTCCTACTACACGGCGCTGGAGCGCGGCTGCGACATCGATAAGCCGCGTAATCTGGCAAAGAGCGTCACAGTGGAATAAGAGAGGTCGGGGCGAAACGGATTTTATCCGTTTCGCCTCGCAGCTTTTCGAAAAAGTCCGTTCGGACTTTTTCGAAAAGCTGCGTGCAAAATGGCAAAATAAAAAGCGGTATTTTGTTTTGCCATTTTGGTCGCTGCGGCGGGTGATCGAACGCGAAAGGGAACCCTGACGGTTCCCTTTCACACTATTCCTCCCTCCGATCATCACACGCAGACAGGTTTTTCGACAGATTGCGGGGCGAAACGGATTTTATCCGTTTCGCCCCTTTCTTTTTTCGCCGCGGTATGCTACAATCAAAAATTGAATGAACAGAGAAAGGGCGTGTAGACCATGCACGAGGAGCTGATACGCCGGCTCAACGAGACAAAGACCATGTCCATCGTGGGTATGTGCAAGAACGCGGGCAAGACCACCATGCTCAACTGGCTGCTCGCCGGCGGCCATCTGCGGGGCACGCTGGGCCTGACCTCCATCGGGCGGGACGGCGAGTCCACCGACGTGGTCACCGGCACGGAAAAGCCGGGCATCTTCGTCCGTGAGGGAACGCTGATCGCCACGGCCAAGGATATGCTGCGGCTGGGCGATGTGACAAAAGAGATTTTGATGACCACCGGTATCCCCACCCCGTTGGGCGAGGTGGTCATCATGCGCGCCCGCAGCGCCGGCTATGTGCAGCTGGCGGGGCCGTCCATCACCACGCAGCTGCGGTCGGTGTCCGAGAGCTTTTTTGCCCTGGGGGCGGAGAAGTCCGTTATTGACGGCGCGCTGGGGCGCAAGAGCCTGGGCGCCCGGGCGGTGGCGGAGGGCGTTATCCTGTGTACCGGCGCCAGCTACAATGCCAGCATGGAGAAGGTCATCGCCGATACGGTGCACATCTACCGGCTGATGAACCTGCCCAAGGCGGAGACGCTGCCGCCGGAGAGCAGTGAGGGACTGGAGGCCTGTGTCAAGGCCAACGGCGCGGCGCTGGTGACCGGCGCGCTGACGGATACAATGGTGGTGCCGCTGCTGCGAAGCGGTGTGCTGCGGAAGTGCCGCCTGGTGGTCAAGGACCCCAGCAAGGTGCTGCTCAGCGCCGATACGCTGGACAAGCTGGCGGTGCGTGAGGTGGCGCTGGAGACGGAGGACGCGGCGAAGACGCTGTGCGTCACCGTGAACCCGGTGTCCGCCTACGGATGGAAGTTCGACAAGGATGAATTCCTGTTCCGTATGAAAGAGGCGGTGGACGTACCGGTCATCAATGTGAAGGAGGAACTGGCATGATCGCGGTCAAGTTTGAGGAAAAAGAGAAGATCGGCCTGCAATACGCGCTGGAAACGCTGCACGGCTGCTCGCCCTTTGGGCAGGAGCGCATCCGGCGGCTGCGGTTTTACGCGCCGGAGGAGCGCGCCGCGCTGGAGGAGGAGCTGTACAACGTGGAGCAGGCGGCCAATGCCGCCGGCGAGCTGAAGGACGTGTACAACAAGCTGATGACCGGCTTGTGCCAGATGAAGGACATCCGCAACTCCCTGCGCCGCTGCGCGGCGGGGGAGACGCCGGACCATGTGGAGCTGTTTGAGATCAAGGGCTATTTGCAGCGGCTGGACGGTATGCGCCCGTTGTTTGAGCAGATCAACGCGGTGGCGCACTTCAAGGGCATGACCTTCCATGAGGTGAAGGACGCATTGGCGGTGCTGGATCCGGACGGTACCGGGAGCCGCGGCTTCTATATCCCGGACAGCGCCACGGCCAAGCTGAAGGAGATCCGCAGCGCCAAGAAAGAGGTGGAGGAACGGCTGTTCCACGCCCAGACCGACGCGGAGAAGGACGATCTGCGGCTGAAGCGCACCCGGCTGTGCGGCGAGGAGGACGCGGAGGAGATGCACGTCCGCAAGGCCATGGGCGCGGCGCTGGCCCCTATGGTGGAGGATCTGCTCTCCGACGCGGAGACGGCGGGGCGGCTGGATTTCATCATCCAGAAGGCGCTGTTCGCCGTGCGCTACGGCGGCGTAAAGCCGGAGCTGACGGAGAAGGACCTGGAGCTGGAGGATATGATCAATCCGGAGATCTGCGACCTGCTGGAGGAGCAGGGCCGCCGCTTCGTGCCGGTATCCATCTCCCTGACCCCCGGGGCCACGGTCATCACCGGCGCCAACATGGGCGGCAAGTCCGTGGCTATGAAGACGGTGGCGCTGAACGTGCTGCTGCTGCAGGCGGGCTTCCTGGTGTGCGCCAAAAAAGCGCGTATGCCGCTGTTCCACAGTGTGAAGATGCTCTTTGACGACCTGCAGTCCATCCAGTCGGGCCTCAGCGGCTTCGGTTCGGAGATCGTACAGTTCCAGAAGGCGCTCTCCGAGGTGGAGCAGGGCTATTCGTTGTTCCTGCTGGATGAGTTTGCCCGGGGCACCAACCCGGACGAGGGCGCGGTGATCGTGCAGGCGGTCACGCGGTATCTCAACGGTGTGGACGCCATCTCGCTGCTGACCACCCACTATGACAAGGTGGCGGAGTATGCCCGGACCCACTATCAGATCATCGGCCTGCGGGATATCGACCCGGAGGCGATCCGCCGGGAGCTCGCCGTGACCAGCGAGGACGGCGTGGCGGTCATCGCGCGGCACATGAACTACGGATTGTACCGCGTGGAGGGCAAGTCCGACTGCCCGCGGGACGCGCTGAATATCTGCCGGATGCTGTCCCTGAAGCCGGAGATACTGAAAATGGTGGAGGAAAGCTATTAAAAAAGCGCCCTGCGGGGCGCTTTTTTCTGTGAGAAACACAGCCGCGGGGGAGAGGGCGTTTCCTTGGGGAAATGCCGAAATATAAAGCTGAAATTTATTCGTATCGCACAAAAAAGTTATTGTCTTTTCTGTCACAATGTCACTTGACAAAGCCACTGAAAAAGGTATAATTTATAGGTAGAAATTTCATAATATCAGTCAATAGAGGCGCGGAGGACAGGGTACTGCATATTTGGGGACAGGCACCCGGTAAATTTGCAGGAAGGGGTCTTCCGCCGAAGGGGCCGGACGGGTCTGTGCGTGCGGTTCCTGGCAGCGCGGTGTAAGCGGCGCTGCTGTCATGTAGTGATACATGGAGCGCTATTGGTCAACGACCTTGACCGATAGCGCTTTTTTCATACCCAAAAGAAGTGCCGAGGCCAGCTCTGGTATTTGGAATGCACGTCCAAAAATTTGAAGGAGGAAAAACTTATGGAAAAGATGACATCTCTGCTTCGTCTGCGTATGAGCGCGAAGGACGCCCACTACGGCGGCAACCTGGTGGACGGCGCACACATGGTGCACCTGTTCGGCGATGTGGCCACCGAGCTGCTGATCAAGTGCGACGGCGACGAGGGCCTGTTCTGCGCGTATGACAACGTGGAGTTCCTGGCGCCCGTCTACGCCGGCGACTACATCGAGGCCTACGGCGAGATCGAGAAGATCGGCAACACCTCCCGTACCATGAAGTTCGAGGCCCGCAAGGTCATCGTCTCCCGTCCCGACATCAGCGCTTCCGCCGCTGACGTTCTGGCCGAGCCCGTGGTGGTCTGCCGTGCTCACGGCACCTGCGTCACCCCCAAGGACTGCCAGCGCAACAAGATCGAGAAGTAAGGAGCGACGACGATGGAGAAGCTCATTATTACCGCTGCTATCTGCGGCGCTGAGGTCACCAAGGCCCAGAACGAGGCTGTTCCCTATACCGTCGAGGAGATGGTCCGCGAGGCCAAGTCCGCCTACGAGGCCGGTGCGGCGATCCTGCACATCCACGTCCGCGAGGACGACGGCACTCCCACCCAGGGCCGCGAGCGTTTCAAGGTCGTCATGGACGCCATCCGCAAGGAGCTGCCCGACGTCATCATGATCCCCTCCACCGGCGGCGCTACCGGCATGAGCCCCGAGGAGCGTCTGCAGCCCACCGAGCTGTTCCCTGAGATGGCCACCCTGGACTGCGGTACCTGCAACTTCGGCGACGAGATCTTCGACAACACCATGCCCACCATGCGCGCCTTCGGCAAGCGCATGATCGAGAACGGCATCAAGCCCGAGTACGAGTGCTTCGAGCTGGGCCACATCGACACCGTTCTGGGTATGGCCAAGAAGGGCGAGGTCCCCGGCGATCCCATGCAGTTCAACTTCGTGCTGGGCGTCCATGGCTGCACCCCCGCCACTGTGGAGAACCTGGCGTTCTTCGCCAGCAAGATCCCGGCCAACGCCACCTGGACCGTGTCCGGCGTGGGCCGCGCTGCCTGGACCATGGCCGCTGCCGCTATCGCTATGGGCGGCAACGTCCGCGTGGGCTTCGAGGACAACATCTACCTGGGCAAGGGCCAGAAGGCCGCGTCCAACGGTGAGCTGGTGGCCAAGGTCGTCCGTATCGCCAAGGAGCTGGGCCGCGAGATCGCTACCCCCGCTGAGGCTCGCGAGATCCTGAGCCTGAAGCCCCTGAAGTAATGACGCAGCCACTGAACGAAGTGCTGTCGGCGGCTGAACGGAAAATTTTCCGTCTGCCTTCCCGTGTGTTTTTTGAAATACACAAAGTATTCCTGCAAACCACACGCCTTGACAGACAAAAAATTTTCTCGCCCATCCATCCGACGCATCCGTTCAGTGTCCGCTGAAAGCTATTAGAAGCTATTAAAAGAAAGAATTGTAAATAAATTTAGGAGGAAACTAAAATGGCTGAACTGAAAGGCAACAAGTACGGTACCCACCGCGTTATCGAGCCCAAG
>ERZ808246.35-NODE-35-length-115273-cov-4.872381_pt1 | contig 115273 bp, 99 predicted proteins | sample MGYA00521083_ERZ808246 | MGnify/ENA primary metagenome ERZ808246 (study PRJEB31516, sample SAMN03275577) | gut metagenome | biome: mammalia-associated habitat; material: feces | host: Papio cynocephalus | place: Kenya | collected 2012-07-07 ... | reverse complement strand
GCCTGGCCCTCGTCCAGAGTCTTGAAGCCGTCCATCTGAATCTCGGAGTAGTGGACGAACAGGTCGTCGCCGTCCTCACGAGAGATGAAGCCGTAGCCCTTGTCCGGATTGAACCACTTAACAGTACCCTGAGCCATGTCGTGCCTTTCGTTCTTTAGCCCCGCGGGGCAAAATGCTGCGCTCACGCGCGATACCGTGGCGTTGAGCCACAAGGGATATAGTACCCCGAAAACGTCCCGCCCATGCCGAGAAACCCGCATCCCCGGTTTTGCGCCGTTCACGGAACCCGACCCCGGGTGAGCGGTCGCCACTCTGTAGGAGCTACCGTCTAGGCGTCAGTATAATTTGATTCAAAATTATTATCTGAAACAGTTTTCATTTCCTAGGGCTAAGGGGCAGACGGGGTTAATCAGCTTGTCCTCAATTACTGCGCAGAGCAGCGCAACGCACAGTGAAACCAAGCCCGAGAAGATAGCGCTTTCCATCAATTCGTTGTGATGCGTCATCCCCAGTGCGAGCTGAATCAACATAAGGGGATACTTGTGCAGCACCAGTATGCTCATAGTATGGGATCCGATATAAGAGAAAAGGCCAAAACGGTTGTGTCGTTTGCTGAGCCCAAGCACTGCAAGAGAAACTGTCAGTGCAACGACAAGAAAAACGAGCCGGTTCCCAAACACATCCTCTATGTACCAATTAGTCGAATTCACACCTGATGCATCCATCGCTAGACACAGAGCAATCGCGCAGGCAGCAAACGTGACGCAAGCACTTTTCCCGGGGACACGCACCGGTTTTTCCTGAAGGTAAATCCCTAAAAGCAGAAATGGGAGAAGCGTGGCTGCTGTTTCCAGCGAGAAAGGCATAACCACCGCCTCAATCAAAGGAGAAAAAACCCAGCAACCGCAAAAGATGAAAACAGCGAAAAGTAGCAACCACAGAATCCGGCAGCCGGCATATCGACTCAAATAATCAGCGACGCGCACAGCGATCCAAGCCAAAAGATACGCCGAGAAGAGCATGGGGAGAAACCAAATCGGTCGATAAAAGTCAAGAAGATGCCCTTTGCCGTTTCCCCATATGAGTCCCATAAAATTGGCTAGGAAATCAGCGTTCATCCCGCCTCTGCCAATTATTGTTATGACGAATGGCCCCACGGCCGAAAACAACACGAGAGCCATCCCTCCCCAGACAAAATATGGAACAAGAAGGCGGGAGGCTCGATGACGGACTTCGTCAGAGAAACTGACACGAGGATGATATGTGAGCCCCGCGACAATCATAAATAGAGGTACGTGAAACGACCAGACAAAAGACCTTGCAAAAGTCTCGGTGCAGATGTGGCCAAATACGATAAGCAACATCGCAAAGCCTCGCGACTCGTCAATCCAAGCCTCTCTAACACGCCCCATGTTTCAACTCCATAAAAATAACCGTGTCGCGTACATCCCTTAGAACCAAAGATTAAGGCATAGTGCCAGTACAATCTCACGAGCATGTAAACTCACTATCTTGTAGCCCTCTTGACACTGTACCTCGTGTAAGGGACATCAAGTCCTAGCGCGACCAGCGAGCCAATCCGAATGCCCGCTTTATCCACGTGGGCATGAGGTCCAGAAGCCCCACAAGCGCGATCGGTCCCGCCACGTTTATCGCGAACGCGATGGGCCAGGACGCGAATTCGACCCCCAGCGTTTTTCTCGAGATCGCGTTGATCCCCGCCCACAGAAGAAGGAAGACGAGGTGCATACAGAGAATCGCGAGGGTGTGGCTACCGAACAGCTCAAGGGGCCTCAGCAGGCCACCGAGGTACTCGCAGGCTACTCTCGACAGCTTGATCAAGAGAACGGCAAGGCAAAGGCTCCCAATCACGTTCAGGGACCCAACCGGATACTTGTTCTCGACCATATAGACCCCGCCGCCGTAAAGCCCAGCATAGACCCCGATGCCGACCATCGCCAGAAGCAGCGGAACAGGTATCGCGCCTCGTTCGAGCAGGCCCTCCTCATGCAGGACCCGACCAACATACATATAGAGCACCGCGCAGAGCGCGGGCTGGACCGAGAAGGGCAGCCAAAGGGACCCTCCGTAGTTCATGCCCGTGAGGAAGAGCAGGACCGCCCAAACCCCGGGGTGCCGCATACCCATAATCGAGACAAAGAGCTGCTTTGCCCAGAAGAACGCCAAGAGATACCAGATGGCCCCGATCGAACCGATTCCGGCCGGCATTCCCTGGGTATCGGCACCGGACCCATAAAAAGCCGCCTTAAGCCAATCGATGAAAGCCGCGGCGACCCCTTCCCCATCCATCGTGCCATAGCAAGTCCCCATCGCCACAACGACGCATGACGTCAACGCATAAGGAAGAAGAAGGGCACGGGTGTCTTTGTTCAGCGATTCCCTCGTTACCTTCGTCGCCTTGCAAAAATACCCGCTCACAACAAAAAACGTCGCGAGATGAAACGTGAAGCAGAACTCAATGGCCGTTTGAGGAGGATCGACCACTTGATCAAGCATGCACGAGTGGCAGAAGATCACGGCCAGCATCGCGATACCCTTCGCCACATCGAACTCCGGCAAGCGGGCCTTGCCCGCCTTTGCCCCAGTTACGCGACCCGGCTCAGAGGGTACCCCCCCCCGCTGTCAAATTACACATGCGACGGCTCCTCGGGGACGATGGCGCGCTTGACGCGGCGGGCGAACTTGCCGAGGCCCTCCTGCTTGAGCGTGGTGCCCGTCATTTTGACGAGGTGCGCCCACCAGGCAGGGTAGTCGATCTTTGGCTTGGGAAGGCCCATGACGTCGCAGAAGAACTTCTTGCGGTGCGGGGCGATCTCGTCGAGCTGCATGACGAGCTCGGGGTCCATCTGGGCGAAGCACTTCTTGACGCGCTCCTGGACGTGGGGGTTCTCCCAGCCGTCGTCGTAGATGGCGCCGAAGCTGTAGTTGATGCCGCGCAGGTAGTGGGCCTTGAGGATACGCGGGTCGGTCACGTTCAGGCGCTTGAGGATGGCGAGCATGTCGTCCCAGCGGTCGAACGGGCGCACGATGGCCTCGACGGTCTTGTGGTGCCGAGTGGAGCCCTCGAGGTCGCAGCGGTAGTTGTAGTAGGGCTTGTCGAGGTAGACGATGGCCTTGGCCTGGCACATGGTCTCGATCAGGAACGGGTTGTCGGCCCAGCCGGCGCCGGGGTACTCGGGGAAGCGGATGTCCTTCTCGGCGAGGAAGTCGCGGCGATAGATGGCCGACCAGATCGACGGGTGCATCGAGATGAGCTTGGGCTGGTCGCCGACGGTGATGGGGGCCTTTGAGGTCGGGATCTCGCCCTTCATCGTGGAGGGGAACGGCGCCTGCCGGGCAGGGTCGTCCCAATAGCGGATGTCGGTCCAGGGGGTCTTCACGATGTCGAGCTGCTCCTCGAAGGAGTCGGCGAAGGCGAGCATGTCGGCATACATGCCGGGCTCGATCCAGTCGTCGGGCTCGATGATCGAGATCCAGTCGCCCTTGGCGAGGCGCAAGCCGAGGTTGCAGCCCTGGCCGTAGCCGCCGTTCTCCTTGTCCACCAGGCGCACGCGGGGGTCGCGCTCGGCGTGGGCGAGGATGATGTCGCGCGAGCCGTCGGTCGAGCCGTCGTTGATGCACAGGACCTCGATCTCCTTGTGCGTCTGGGCCTCGATGGAGTCGAGGCACTGGTCGAGGAACTTCTCGACGTTGTATATGGGGACGATAACGGAGACGAGTGACTTGGAGTCGCCGCGCATAGGAACCCTCCTCGGGGAAGTTTGCATACAGGTTCTTATGATAGCGGATACCTCAGGTCGCCTTAGAAAGCGCAGAAAGACAGCGGCTGCGGCGCGCGCTTTCCCGAGCTGATGCGCACTCGAATCGTTCGTGCGAAGTTTTTTGGATTCAGCGCGCACTCGGTCGGTTCGTGCGGCATGATTTTGGGCCTACACGGACAGAAGCGGCGCAAAACACCAGGTAAGGTTTCTGAAAAAGCTCCAAATATGCCGTTGGGCGCGGTTTCGACGCCGCACGAACGGCTCGAGTGCGCCAGAAACAAGAAATTCTCCGCACGAAAGCCACGAGTGCGCGGGATAGCGACGCAGGAGCAGCAAAGAAGACCTCGCGCGGCGGCTAGAACTCCGCGAAGGTAGGCTCGCCGATGCGGCAGAGGTCCTCGCCGTTCGCGAGCTCGCGGAGCGTCGCGGTGAACGGTTCCTCGTCCCCGGAGCGGAAGACGCACGTGAGTTGAACGTCCTCTTGGAACAGCGAGTCCGCGACCTTGCCGCCCGCATCGGCCACGAGACGGGCCACCCGCTCGTAGAGAGCGTAGGGAATCTGCACGACCACGCGTGTGACCTGCGTCATCTGCACGATTCCGCCCTCGGGCCCGGCAGCGGCGAGGGCCGCCTGGGTCGCGGCGGTATAGGCGCGCACCAGGCCGCCGGGGCCGAGAAGCGTCCCGCCGAAATACCGCGTGACGACGCAGCACACGTTCGCGAGGCCGGCACCGCGAAGGACCTCGAGCGTGGGCATGCCTGACGTGCGGCTCGGCTCCCCGTCGTCGGAGCAGCGCTCGCGGCCATCAGCCAGGATCCAGGCAGGAACGTTGTGCCGGGCATCATGGTGCCGGGAGCGGACCTCCGCGATGAACGCGTCGGCCTCCGCCTCGGACTCCACGTGCTTTATCTGGGCGATGAAGCGGCTCCGCCTATCCTCGAACTCGCCGTGGGCCTCATAGCCCGCGCGTAGGGTCGAGTAACCGGCCTCCCCCATCAGGAGGCCTTCGCCGTGAGGATCGGCTCGCCGGCCGAGACGTCCTCGGAGCACTCCTGCTCGACGCTCGCGAAATCGGAGGCGTTCGTCACCGTGACGATCACGGTGTCGTCGAGGCCCGCGTCGCGGATGACGGAACGGTCGAACGCGATGAGGGCGTCGCCTGCCTGCACGCGGTCGCCCTTCTCGGCAAAGACCTTGAACCCGCGGCCGTGGAGGTTGACGGTGTCGACGCCCACATGGACGAGGACCTCCTCGCCGGAATCGGACTTGAGCGCGATCGCGTGCCTCGTGGCGACGACCGCGGTGACGACGCCCGAGACGGGGGCGTATGCCACGCCGTCAGAGGGCTCGATGCCCAGGCCGCTGCCGAGCATGCCCATCGCGAAAACAGGGTCCTTGACCTCGGAAAGCGGGATCACGCGCCCAGAGGCGGGCGAGCAGATGGAATTATCGGAATCGTTCGCGTCCACCGGCTCGGGACGCCGAGACGAGGCGAAATCATGAAGGATGCCCACGGGGCCGCCTTTCTTTTGCGGGAATAAACACCGCCGCTTGCCGAATTAGTCCTCACATTGTAGCAATTATGTGGCTCGGCGCTGGTTGTAACCAGAAATAGCCCAAGAAGAGAACGGAGGGATGATAGAATCGCTCTCGCGAGGTGGGCCAGGCGACCGCGGGGCGTCGAGCGATCGGCGTCATGAGGAAAGTCCGGGCTCCACAGGGCAGGATGCTGGCTAACGGCCAGGCGGGGCAACCCGACGGAAAGCGCCGCAGAAAAGAAGACTCCCGCTGGCGCCGCAAGGCGTTGAGAGAAAAGCTGAAACGGTGGTGTAAGAGACCACCAGCGTCGTGGCAACACGGCGGCTTGGCAAGCCCCATCCGGAGCAAACGCAAATAGGAGCACCATGGTGTGGCCCGCACTGTGCTCGGGTTGCGCGCTAGAGGCGGACGGCGACGTCCGCAGTAGATAAATGGCCGCCCCAGACAGAACCCGGCTTATCGGCCCGCCTCGCACTTATCTTCGCTCAAAACAATTTGGGGACGGATACCAAGTTAATTTGGTATCCGTCCCCAAATTCGTTATCGGGAAAGGGTTAGTCGAGGTCGCCGAAGTCGCCGAGGCCGGAGACCGTGGTCTGCGCAGGCGCCGGAGCGGGGGCCGGGGCCGCGACGGGAACCGGAGAGGAAACGACGTCGTTGTGCGTCGTGCCGGCAGAACCGGTGAGCGAGGAGCTCGTCAGGCTACCCTGAGCGGGGAAGACGCTCTCGGCGTCGTCCATGAAGTGCTGCAGGAGCTTCTTGTACTCGGCGCGGAACTCCTCGCGGGAAGACTTGAGGCGGTCGATCTCGTCGAGCTCGTTCTGCTTCTCGGCCAGTGCCTGGCGAATGACCTCGCGGGCCTTCTGGTCGGCGTCGTTGCGGATGCGCTCGGCGTTCTCGCGGGCGTCCTCGACGAGCTTGTCGGCGCTCTGCTGGGCGACGATGAGCACCTGGGAGATCTGGTGCTCGGACGCGCGCATGGTGTCCTGGACGGGCTCGGGGGCAGGGGCGGGCGCCGGGGCGACGACCGTGGCCGCGGGGGCGGCGGCGCCGTTGGCGATCTGCTCCTCGAGACTCGCGACCTGGGCCTGCGACGCGGCGAGCTGGCTCTCGGTGTTGTTCAGGCGGCCCTTCAGGTCGGCGATCTTCTGGAGCATCGCGTCGACCTCGGAAGAAATCTGCTCGAGGAAGGCGTCGACCTCCTCGGTGTCATAACCATGCTTGGAGGGAGAGAAGGTCTGCTGCTCGATGTCTGCTGGTGTGATAGCCATTCTGGTTCCCTTTCGTGACGAGGGCGCCCGGGTGCGGCGCCGCAACTCTTACAGAATAATCGAAAAAACCACGCGCTCAATGATGTCGAGCGCGAAGATGGCGATTATAGGCGAAAAATCTATACCCCCCAGAGGCGGTATGAAGCGACGGAACAGGCTCAGGTAGGGCTCGACGAGCATGCCGAGCGCGTCGCGGAACGCGTCGACGCCTCCCTTGCCGATGCCGCGGGGGACCCAGGACATGAGGCACCACACGACGATGAGGAACTCGTAGACGTTGAAGAGCCTGGCGATCAGGCTCGCGAGCGCATAGAGGGACATGAAGCTAAGGAAACCTTTCTAACGTGAGGAGCCCGAGGCGAGCTCGGACGCGCGGGAAAGCGCCGCGTCGACCGCGGCGAAGGAGCCCTCGAACAGGTGCGGCTCGAGCTCGTAGAGGGCCGCGGCCGTGGTCCCGCCGGGGGACGTGACCTTCTCGGCATAGGCGCGCGGGTGCTCGCCGGAGCCCAGGAGCTGCTCGGCGCAGCCGCGCATCGTGGCCTCGAGGAGCTCGCGGCAGGCGGCCGCGGGCATGCCGGCCTTCACGCCGGCGCGGGTGAGCGTGTCGACGAACAGCGAGAAGAACGCCGGGGCCGTGCCCACGACGGCGCCCTCGACCTCGAGCTGGTCCTCGCGCATGACCGCGGCGGAGCCCAGGGCCGAGAAAAGCTCGCGCACGAGCGCGACGTCGCCCTCCCCTGCCGAGCCGCCGGCAGCGATGGCAGAGGCGCCCGAGAGCACCTGGACGCACAGGTTCGGCATCACGCGCACGACGCGGGAGCCCGGGAGCATCCCCTCGAGCGAGGAGATGGGCACGCCGGCGGCGATCGAGACGACGCACCTGCCCGCGAGCGAGCCGGCGAGCGGGCGCACGACGCCCTCGAGCACCTGGGGCTTCACGGCGAGCACGACGACGCCCGGGTCGCAGGCGAGCATCTCGGAGGCGTCGCCGAACGTGCGGATGCCCTTCTTGGCAAGGGGCGCGAAGTGCGCGTCCGCGGCGCCGTGGCCGGCCACGAGGATGCACGAGGCCTCCCAAGCGCCCGACGAGACGAGCCCTGAGGCGATGGCGCCGCCCATGGAGCCGGCGCCGACGATGCCGACCTTCACGTCGTTTCTAGGCATGGGGCACCTTCCTAGCGCTCGAGGTCGCCGTCGGCGACGAGCTTGTTTATGTCGGTCGCGGAGACGACCCCGCCGGCAGGCAGCACCGCGAAGACGCGGTCGCCGAGCTCGGTGACCTCGCCGTCGATGCCGCACGTGAAGCCGAAGCAGAAGTCGAGGATGCGCTTGGCGATGTCGATGTTCGTGTTCTTGAACACGAGGATGACCGGCTGGTTCGTCCTCACGCGGCGGACGACCATCTGCACGTCGTCGTAGGTAGCGGGGCGCAGGACGTAGGGCGGCAGCTGGCCGGAGCCGCCCACGCGCGAGCGCGCGGCTCCGCCGTACTCGGGCTGGGGCACGACGGGGGCAGGGGCGCTCGGGCTCTGGTAGCCGCGCGAGATGGAGCTCGTGGGCTGCGCGTCGTAGGGCGCGTTCGCCGGCGACGGGATGGTAGAGGGCACCTGGGAGGCGACGGGATGGCCCGAGCGCGTGTAGACGTTCACGCTCTCGGCCTCGGGGCGCGGGGTGTTGCCGAGCAGGCGCGGCGCGGTGCCGGTGTCGCGGCGGCGCGGCTCGGAGGCGTAGCCCGCGTCGTCCTCGTAGTAGTCGTCCTCGTAGTAGTCGTCCTCCGGGTGGCCGGCGAAGCGGTCCTTGAGGGAATCGAGAAAGCCCATGTTCTTGTCTCCTTCATGCGCGCGGGTTCGCCGCGCAGCCGTTACTAGCTAGCTATACCCATAACCGCGGGCGGGGTTTCGCCCACCGGCTCACGCGAGCGCGTAGCCGGGGTCGAACGCCACGCGGCCGAGGCGGACGACCGTAGCGCCCTCCTCCACGGCGACGCGGAAGTCGTCGCTCATGCCGCAGGAGAGCTCGGGCAGCGCAAGGCCGGTGCGACCCCTCAGGTCGCACGCGAGCTCGCGCAGGCCATTGAACGTGCGGCGGGCGACGTCGAGGTCGCCGCGCGGCGCCATCGTCATGAGGCCGCGAAGCTCGATGCCGGGCAGCGCGCACAGGCGCTCGGCCGCCTCGCGGACCTCGTCGGGCGAGAAGCCGGACTTGCTCTCCTCGCCCGAGACGTTCACCTCGAGCAGGGCCTTGACGCATGCGCCCTTGGCCTCGCACTTCTTGGAGATCGCGCGGGCGAGGTCCTCGGAGCTCACGGAGTGGATGAGCGCGGCGCGGCCTATGACCTGGTTGATCTTGTTCTTCTGGAGGTTGCCGATGAGGTCGAATCGCACGCCTGCCATGACGGGCTGCGCGGCGGCGAAGTCGGTCTTGCGGACGAGCTCCTGCGGGCGGTTCTCGGCGAAGGCACGCCAGCCGGCGCGATAGGCGAGAAGCGTCGCCTCGGGCTCGACGGTCTTGGACACGGCAAGGGCCCGCACCTCCGACGCGTCGCGGCCGGAACGCGCGCACGCCTCGGCGATGAGGCGCATGACACACGCCCTCCTGGCAGCGAGAAAACCGGCGTATTCGTCGTTCAGCTCGACATCGAGCATCTGCACGGTGGTCCCTCCCCTTCCTTAAGAGAGCGGGCGCGGCTCCCACGCGGGGGCGTCGCCCGAGGACATGACGGCTACCGCGGCGTGGCGGCCCGTGCGGCCGTTCTCGGCGCGGTACGAGAAAAACCTATCGGTGTGGCTCGCGGTCGAGTCGTCGCAGCACGCGATGCGCCCGGCGGGGACCCCGGCCATCTCGAGCGACGCGCGCACGCAAAACGCGAGGTCGAGGTTCCTCTCGCCCGCGACCGAGCCGTCGCCAAAGAGCCCGCGGAACCTCTCGGCGAGCTCGGGCGAGACCTCGTAGTCCGAAGCCCCCACGTGCGGGCCGATATAGACGTCGAGCTCGTCGGCTGCGGCCCCGGTCTCGCGCATGAGGGCGCCCGCGGCCTTGCCGGCGATGCCCGCGACGGTCCCGCGCCAGCCGGAGTGCGCGACGGCGAAGCCGCCGGGGGCGCACACGACCACGGGGACGCAGTCAGCGAAGCAAAGAAGCACGGGCACGTCCCGGGCCGTACAGACCACGGCGTCGGCCCCGGCCCGCGCGGCGGCGCGGGAAGCCTCGAGCGCCGGCCCCGCTGATTCGCGGACGCTGACCACGCGGTCGCCGTGGACCTGCCGCGGCGCCACGAGCGCGCCCGCGCAGGACGCGGCCCCTATGGCGGCAAGGGCCCGGCGGCGGTTCTCGGCAACAGAAGCCGGGTCGTCCCCGCAGGCGTCGCCCAAGTTCAGCGAGGCGCAGTCCCCCTCGCTCACGCCGCCCGTGCGCTCCGTGAACGCAAAGGTGACCCCGCCCGCCGCATGGGGATCGGCGAGCAGGGTCACGCCCTCAGATATGTATCTGAGAAGTTCGGCCATATGAGGAGCCTAGATGCGGCTGCGCTTGAGGAAATCGGGGATGTCGAACTCGTTCGAGGAGCTCTTGGACGAGGACTTGCCCGAGTTCTGCGGGACGCTCACGTTGATGGGCATGGACGGGGCGGACGGCTGCGCGGGGGCGGCGGGGCGCGACGCCGCGGCGGGGCGGGACGCGGAGGCCGCGGGGCGGGAGCTCGGCATCGTCATCGTGGGGAGCGTGGGCTGGACGTTCGCGTCGGAGAAGCCCGTGGCGATGACGGTCACGCGGACCTGGTCGCCCAGGGACTCGTCCACGACGGTACCGAAGATGATGACGGCCTCGGGGTCGACGTTCTGCGCGACCAGGTCGGCGGCGTCGTTGATCTCCTGGATGCCCAGGTCCTTGTTGCCCGCGATGGAGAGAAGCACGCGGGTGGCGCCGTCGATCGTGCCCTCGAGCAGGCGGCTGGAGATGGCCTCGGTCGCGGCGTCGGCGGCGCGGTTGTCGCCGGAAGCGGTGCCGATGCCCATCATGGCCGTGCCAGACTCCTTCATGATGGTGCAGACGTCGGCGAAGTCGAGGTTGATGAGGCCCGGGACGGTGATGAGGTCCGTGATGCCCTGGGTGCCCTGGCACAGCACGTCGTCGGCCATGCGGAAGGCCTCGAGCATCGTGGTCTTCTTCTCAGAGAGATCGAGCAGGCGGTCGTTCGGGATGACGATCAGGGTGTCGACGTTGTCGGAGAGGTTCTTGATGCCCTCGACGGCGGAGGAGGAGCGCCTGCGGCCCTCGAAGGTGAACGGCTTGGTGACGACGCCGACGGTCAGCGCGCCCACGTCGTTCTTTGCGATATCGGCCACGACGGGAGCGGCGCCGGTGCCGGTGCCGCCGCCCTCGCCCGCAGTGATGAAGACCATGTCGGCCCCGGCGAGCGCGGCCTTGATCTCGTCGCGGGAGTCCTCGGCGGCCTCCTTGCCGACCTCGGGGTTGGCGCCGGCGCCCAGGCCCTTGGTGATGTCGGAGCCGATGTGGACCTTGATGTCGGCGTCGGAGATGGCGAGCGCCTGGGCATCGGTGTTCACCGCGACGAACTCGACGCCGCGGATGCCCTCCTCGATCATGCGGTTCACGGCGTTGTTGCCGCCGCCGCCCACGCCGACGACCTTGATGACGGCGAGGTAGTTGCTGAGGGTGTCGGTGTCCTTGATCATCGTGTCCTCCTCTTTGGGCGAGCTCACCGGGGTGCTCTGCGCCACTTCGTTGGAAACCTTGGGGGCCTCTGCCGAGGTGGAGGCCTTCACAGACGTTTTTGCCATCGGGAATCCTTGCGTTTGCGTTTGCGTGCGCCCCAGCGTGCAGCGTGCCGAACCCTAAACCTTCAGTTCAACCTTAAGCCACAGCTAAAGCGGGTTATCTTTGCACAAAGTCGGCGTTCGAGTCAAACGGCGTGGAGGGCGTGTGAAGAACGCTCGGCGAGAGGCAACCGGCACCGGAACGTCTTGAGGACGGGCGGACCGGCCGGGCAGTAGGCAGATGCATATCGTTTACGCGTTTAGGGCGGCAAACGAGGCCCTCGGCCGCGTAAACGATATGCAGCTACAAAGAAGACCGGCTACTCGGTGGCATCGGCACCGCTGGATTTAGACGCGGCGTTGCCTGACGAGGAATCGCCGCCGGACGAAGCGTTGCCCGCGTCTGAGGAGGAACCTGTGCCCGTGGCGGTATCCGTGCTAGAAGACGTGTCCGTGCTCGTGGAGGCATCCGTACTCGTAGAGGTTCCCGCAGACGAGTCGCTCGAGGTGCCGGACGCGTCCGACGAGGTGGACGCGGACGCGCCGCTGCCCTGCGTCACGTCGGAGGAGCCGATCTTGCGCACAGAGGCCGTGGACGGCACACGGACGTTTATGTAGGTGAGCTGGCCGGGGTACTTCTGCAGGAGGGCGGAGGCGACCTGCTCCTTATAGGAGATGTTCGTCGCGGAGCCGAGCGAGACCTGCACGCCGCTCTCCATCACGCACGAGATCGCGTCGGCGCTCGTGGCGTCGAAGCTCACGATCTGCGAGAGGAAGCTCGACGAGAAGCCCTCGCGGAACGACTTCACGGCCGAGAGCACGTCGTCGGTCGCCGCAGACCCCGCGGCGGGCTCGACGGTGGCCGGCGCCCCCGTGATGAGGAGCGCGCCCTCCGAGCGCGCGAGCGCGAGCGCGGCGTCGTTCACCGACTGCCCGGAGGCGGCCTCGATCTTCACGGGCTGGATCCACGTGCCAGACGAGCCCAGGTACCAGCCCATCGAGCCGGAGTTCATGACGACGAGGGCGTCGACGGCCTGCTCGTTCACCGTGAGCTTCAAGGTATGCGGGAACTGGCGCTCGACGCTCACCGAGGCGACCCAGGGGTCCTTCTTGAGCTGGGACTCGATCTGCGCGGTGTCGACGTTCAGGAGCGTCGTGCCGTCCTCGATCCTGAGCAGGTTCGCCACGTCGGACTCCGAGACGTGCAGCGTAGGCTCGACGTCCACATTGTCCACCGAGAAGGACGAGGAGTTGCGCAGCGCGAAGTAGGCGACGAGCGCGACGAGGCCGAGGGCGATGATCGCGCCGACCACGGTGCCGAGAGCGCGGACCTGTCCCTGTCTCTGGTGTTGCCGGCGGCGCTCCTTGCCTGACTGCGGGCGGGGCGCGGCGGCGCCCGCCACGCCCGAGACGATCGACCCGACGGCGGACGTGCCGGCGGACGCCACGCCGGCGGCGGCGCGCCCCGCGGACTTGAGCGAGAACCCGCGCTGGGGCTTCTTGGCCTTGGGGGCAGCCGCGACCGGCCTCGTGCGCTGAGATGGGCGCGACGTCGGGCGCTGCTGCGCGCCCCTCGACGAAGGAGAGGCATTGAGGCGCCGAGAAGCGCCGGGCCTGCGCGTGCCCGAGCCGTTCCTCGGAGTGGGCTGCGCGGACCTGACGAGGCCGGTCCCGGCACCTTGCCGCGCGCTTCCCTTGGACGGCGCGCCCAAGCGTGCGGAGCCCGACGCGGAAGAAGGGCGTGGCGCCGCGGTCGGCGCCTTCATGGGGACGCGGCCCCTCGACGGGGAGGGCGCGCGCAAGGCCTTGCCCTGGGACGGCTTGGCCTGGGAAGAGCGACCGGTGGACGGCCTCGCGGCGGAAGGGGTCCTTTGGGCCCTTTGCGGGCGGCTGGCGCGCGGCATGGCGCCCCTGGCGCCCGAGGACGCGGGGCCTTGGGGCCTGGACGCCCCGGTTCGGGGCGCCGATGTCCTGGGCGTGCCCTTGCGGGGCGTGCCCTTCTTGCCGCCGTTCATAGCCATGGGCCGCCTAATCACCGAACCCGAGGAGCTTGACCTCGCACTTGAGGTCGACGCCGTGGTTGGCGAGCACCGAGTCGTGCATGAGCTGGATGAGCGAGACGACGTCGGACGCCGAGGCGCCGCCGTTGTTCACGATGAAGTTCGCGTGCTCGTTGGAGACCTGGGCGCGCCCGCAGGAGAGGCCTTTGCAGCCGGCGGCCTCGATGAGGATGCCGGCGGAGCGCTCGGGCGGGTTGCGGAAGACCGAGCCGCACGTGGGCTTGCCCATGGGCTGGGTCTTGCGCCTGCGCGCGAGGCGGGACTCCATGTCGCGCGAGATGGCGCCCTTCTCGCCGTGCGAGAGCTCGAAGGTGGCCTCGAGCACGATCTCGCTCGTGGGGATGGACGTGCCGCGGTAGCCCCACTCGATGTCGCCGCCCTCGTAGCGGTGCAGCCCCTCGCCGGGGCGCAGCACCACGAGGTCGCGGACGCGGTGGCCGACCCACTCGCGGCGGGTTCCGGCATCCATCGCGACGGCGCCGCCCACGGTTCCGGGGATGCCCACGCAGAACTCAAGGCCGGAGAGCGACGCCTTGGCCGCCTCCGAGACCACGCGCGAGAGCAGCGCCCCCGCTCCGGCGGTCACGATGCCCGCGTCGGCGTCGACCGAGACGCGCGCGAACTCGTCGTCGAGGATGATGACCGCGCCTTCGTAGCCCGCGTCCGAGGCGAGGACGTTCGAGCCCTTGCCCAGGATGACCCAATCCACGCGCTCCTGGCCGAGCACGCCCAAAACCTTGACGAGGGCGGGCAGGCTGTGCACGCAGATGAGCAGCTTCGCCGGGCCGCCGATGCGGTAAGAAGTGCGTCGAGAGAGCTTCTCGTCGCGGTAGACGTCGGCATCGGTCGCGCCGGAGAGGCTCATGTAGGCGTTGAAGACGCTCAAGCCTAGCCCTCCTTCGCGTCGCGCTCGCGCATCGCCTCGAGGAAGAGGGGGCCGATCTGCGTGACGTCGCCCGCGCCCTGCGTGATGAGCAGGTCGCCGGGGCGGACGGTCCTCACGAGGTCGTCCACGAGCTCGCGGCGGTTGGGGATGTAGGCGACGTCGGCGACCTCGCCGGAGGCGGCGACGCCGGAGGCGACGGTCTTGCCGGAGATTCCGGGGATGGGCAGCTCGCCCGCGCTGAAGACGTCCATGACGCGCAGCACGTCCACGTCGCCGAAGGCGTGGGCGAAGTCGGCGGCGAGCGCCTGGGTGCGGCTGTAGCGGTGGGGCTGGAACACGCAAACGATGCGGTCGAACTGCAGGTCCTTGGCCGCGGCGAGGGTCGCCTTGACCTCGGTGGGGTGGTGGCCGTAGTCGTCGACCACGGTCACGCCGTCGATGTCGCCCACGTGCGTGAAGCGGCGGCGGGCGCCCTTGAACTGGGAGAGCGCCTCGACGGCGGCGTGGGTGTCGCAGCCCAGCACGTCGGCCACGGCCAGGGCGGCGGTGGCGTTGGCCATGTTGTGGCGGCCCGGGTTGGCGGCGATGGTCACGTGGACCTCGTCGCCCGCGGGGGTGGTCACGGTGAAGTTGGAGGCGATCTTGTGGTGGGTGTCCTCGGGGTGGCACACGTAGTCGCAGGACTCGTCGAAGCCGTAGCTCACGACGCGGCGGCCCGTCGAGCGCGCGAGCTCGACGTAGTGGGGCACGTCGCCGTTGATGACGACGGTGCCGTCCTCGCCCACGAGGTCCATGAACTTGCAGAAGGTCTTCTCGATGTTCTCGAGCGTGCCGTAGTGGTCGAGGTGGTCGGCCTCGATGTTCGTCACCACGACGACGTCGGGGTTGAGGTAGAGGAAGGAGCCGTCGGACTCGTCGGCCTCGCAGACGAAGTACCCGCCGTTGCCGTTGCGGCCGTTCGTGTCGTAGCCCTCCACGACGCCGCCGATGAGGAAGGACGGGTCGAGGCCGAGCTTGTCGAGCATCGTGGCGACCATGGAGGAGGTCGTCGTCTTGCCGTGGGTGCCGGCGACGGCCACGGTCGTTGCGGACTGGCTCAGGTAGGAGAGCATCTTCGCGCGGGGCCAGATGGGGATGCCCAGCTCGCGGGCGCGGACGACCTCGGGGTTCGTCTCGGGGATGGCCGTGGAGGTCACCACGACCTCCGGGGCGACCTCGTCCACCGTCGCGGCCTCGTGGCCCACGCGCACGTCGATCCCCGCGGCAGCGAGCTCGCGGACGTAGTGCGAGTTCTTGAGGTCGCTTCCGGTCACCTTGCAGCCGCGCTCGTGCAAGACGAGCGCGATGCCGCTCATGCCGGCGCCCCCGATGCCGATGAAGTGCGCGCTTTGGATCTTCTTGGCGGACGTAGCCTCGCTCATTGAAGCCCCTCTCGAGTTTGTGCTTGGCAGGCGCCGCGCGGCCCGTGCGGCCGGCGCGGCCTAAACATTTACTCTAACTCAAAAGGGGCGCGAGTCTAGGCGCGCGCGACGCTCTCCACTTGGTCTGCGAGAGCCGCCGCGGCGCGCGACTGGGCCAGGCGGCTCGCGCAGGCGCGCATGGCCGCCCGCTGCCCCGGCTTGGAGATGAGGCCGAGAAGGGCGTCGGCGAAGGCGTCCGTCGCGACCTCGTCGTCCTTGAAGAGCACGGCGGCCTTCTCGTCCACGAGGAAGCGGGCGTTCGTCGTCTGGTGGTCGGCCGTGGCGAAGGGGTAGGGCACGAGGATCGAGGGCACGCCCACGGCCGCGATCTCGGCGATGGAGGAGGCGCCGGCGCGGGAGAGCACGAGGTCGGCGGCGGCGAGGACGTCGCCCATGTCGTCGATGTAGGAGACGAGCTTCCAGCGCTCGGCCTCCTCGGGCGTGAGCGCGAGCGCGGCGGCGGCCTCGTCGTAGCCGCCCTTGCCGGTGGACTGGACGACGTAGAGGCCGGGGACGGCGAGCAGGCGGTCCTTCAGGCGCGCCATGCCCTCGTTCAGCGTGCGGGCGCCGAGGCTCCCGCCGAAGACGAGCAGCAGCGTCGCGTCCGCGGGGACCCCGAGGGACTCGCGGCCGCGGGCGCGGTCGCCGTCGATGACCGAGCGGCGCACGGGGTTGCCGGTGAGGACCACGTGGCCGGGCTTCTCGGCGTCCTCGAAGACGGCCTTCGCGGCGGGGACGGATATGCAGACGCGCTCGGCGTGGGGGGCCATCATCTTGTTCGCGAGGCCGGGGACCGAGTTCTGCTCATGGATGAGGTAGGGCACGTGGGCGTCGCGGCACCAGCCCAGAAGCGGCACCTCGACGTAGGCGCCGAAGCCGATGGCGGCGTCCGGCGCGCCCTTCTCGCGGAAGCGCCTCGCGAGCGCGCGCTTGGCGCTCCAAACGCGCCACAGCGAGCTCAGCGCCGTCCAGGGGCGCGAGCGGTCGAAGCCCGTGACCTCCACGTCCACGAGAGGGAAGCCCGCCTGCGGCACGAGCGTCCCCTCGAGCTTGGACGGGCGGCCGAAGAACTCGACCTCGTGGCCGCGGCCGCGCAGCTCCTCCGCCAGGGCGAGTGCGGGGTTGATGTGGCCGGCGGTGCCGCCGGCGGCGATTGCGATCCTCATGGCGCTCCAATCTGTGCGCGCCCTTCCTCGCTTCCCGCCCGCGGGGCGAGGGGCGCGGAGAAGGGCGACGAAGAATAACCTGACGCTACCGGCGCCTGTTCCTCAGGCGCTCGGAGGGGTCGGACCCCAAATCGACGCGGCCGCGCGGGTGGCGGCCCGCATCGGCGCGGCCGGCCCTCCCCGACCGGTCATAGCCGCCCCGCGGGGACGTGCGGGCGGCGCGGCCCTGAGAGCCGCCGTCGACGACCGTGAACCCGCTCGGGGCGCCCGCCTGCGCCTGCGGGCGGGCGCCGTAGCCGGACCCCCTCGCCGAGCGCGGCATGGCCTCGCCCACATAGGAGAGCCCCGGGTCGTAGCCGTCGCCCTCGCGCACGTACATGCCGCGGCGGGCCCGGTCGTGCTCGGTCTCGGGCAGGCTCGAGTGCACCGAGACGCTCATGATCGCGCCCACGAGCAGAAGGCTCGCGATGATCGACGAGCCGCCGTAGGTGAGGAACGGCAGCGGCTTGCCCGTGAGCGGGATCATGCCGAGCACGCCGCACACGTTCACGAGCATCTGGATGAGCAGCAGGGAGGAGCAGCCGCACGCGATGAGCCGCCCCGTGAGGTCGGGGGCGTAGCGCGCGATCTGGAACCCGGCCCAGACCACGGCGACGAAGCCCGCGACGACGCCGAGCGTGCCTATGAGGCCGCACTCCTCGCCCACCACGGCGAAGATGAAGTCGGTGTGGGCCTCGGGCAGGTAGCTGTACTTCTGCTTGGAGGCGCCGATGCCCACTCCCAGAAGGCCGCCCGAGCCGAAGGCGTAGAAGCCCTGCACGAGCTGGTAGGACTCGCCGAGCTCGTCGGCCCACGGGTCGAGGAAGGACTGGATGCGCGAGAGCGCGTAGCCCTGGGTCATGGAGAGCGCGATGACGAACAGGGCCCCGACCACGAGCAAGCCCGCGACGATGCGCCAGTCCAGGCCCACGACGACCAGCATGACGACGATCGTGGCGGCGATGATGACCGTCGTGCCCTTGTCGGGCTGGATGAGGATGAGCGCGAGGGGCACGCCCACGCCGAGGGCCGCAAGCTTGGCGAGCTCGGTCTTGTCGGCGCGGTTCGAGAACCAGCGCTCGATGAGCACGGCCGAGATGACCACGATGAAGAGCTTCGCGAACTCGGAGGGCTGCAGCTGGAAGCCCGGCAGCGAGATCCAGCGCGTCGCGCCCTTGGCGTTGCCGGAGATGCCGGGGATCTGCACGAGGAGAAGAAGCACGAGCGTGACCCCGATGAGGGGGTGCAGCAGCCTGTCCTTCGCCCAGCGGTAGTCGAGCTTGGCGAGCCCCGCCGCGAGCAGGGACCCCGCGACGAGAAAGAGCGCCTGGCGCTTGAGGTAGAAGGCGGCGTCGTAGTCGGCGTCCGCGTTCGCGAGGGCCGTGACGGACGAGGCCGAGTAGATCATGACGAGGCCGAAGGCGCACAGGAGCGCCACGGCCACCACGAGGACGATCCGCGGGCGCATGAAGCGCGCGGGGACGCCGAGGATCTTCTTCTCGATGTCCTTCGCCTTGGCCGCGACGGTGCCGCCGCGCATGGAGCGCGGGACCTCGCGGGAGGTGCCGCCGAAGACGGCCGGGCGCGCACGCCCGTCGCCCTCGGCCTGGGTGGCGCGGCCCACGGGCGCGGCGCCGCCGACCCCCTGCGAGAGGCCGCCGATCCTGTCGTGGATCCCTGAGGCTATGTCGTGGAAGCTGCGCGGCAAGGGCTACTCCCCCATCCGGGCGACGCGCTCGGCGACGAGCCGCTTGAAGAGGCGGCCGCGCTCGGCCATGTTCGCGAACTCGTCGAAGGAGGAGCACGCGGGCGAGAGGAGCACCGTGTCGCCGGGCACAGCCGCGGCCACGGCGGCGTCGAAGGCGTCGCGCAGGTGGTCCGCGCGCTCGATGCGCAGGTCGGACCCCTCGCGGCGGCGCTCGTCCTCGAGGGCACGGGCGATGCGCGGGCCGGCGGCGCCGAAGCACACGGCCACGCGGACGTCCTTGCAGCACGCGCGCGCGAGGGACGCAAGGTCGGTCCCCTTGTCGTGCCCGCCCAGGAGCAGGACGACGGTCTTGGGCGGAAACGCGGTTAGGGCCTTCTCGACGGAGTCGGTGTTCGTTGCCTTGGAGTCGTTCACGTAGTGGACGCCGGCGGCCTCGCCGCAGGGCTCGATGCGGTGCTCGATGGGGTTGAAGCTCGCGAGCCCGGCGCGGACGCGCTCGTCGCCCACGCCCACGAAGAGCGCGAGGGCCGAGGCGGCAAGCGCGTTCTCCCAGTTGTGGCGCCCGCGGATCCGGAGCGCGGAGGCGGGGCCGAGGTGGTGCTCGGCGCCCCCGAGGCGCACGACGAGCTCGCCCCCGCGCACGAAGGCGGCGCTCTCCGAGGCGGGCTCGCCCTCCACGGAGAGCTCGCACACCTCCACGCCGCGCGCGGCGACGCGGCCGGCCACGGCGCGGCACCAGTCGTCGTCCACGCCCACGACTGCGAGGTCGCCGGGGACGAGGTTCGCGAACACCTTCTCCTTGGCCGCGGCATAGGCCTCCATGGAGCCGTGCCACTCGATGTGGTCGGGGGTGATGTTGAGAAGCGCCGCCGCACGGGGGTGCAGGCGGCTGCTCGTGGCCAGCTGGAAGCTCGAGAGCTCCGCGACGAACCACTCGCCTTCCGCGCGGTGGGCGACCTCGCCCGTACAGAGCGTGCCGATGTTGCCCACGCTCACCGCGGAGCGGCCGTCCTCGTGGAGCAGGTGGGTCGTGAGCGAGGTCGTGGTCGTCTTGCCGTTCGTGCCGGTCACGGCCAGCCAGCCGTCCGGGCTCTCGCGGAAGGCGAGCTCGGGCTCGCCGATGATCTCGGCCGAGCAGGCGGCCGCCGCGCGGAAGAAGGGGCTCGACTCGGGGATTCCGGGCGAGGCGACGGCGAGGTCGAAGTCGCCCTCGACGTCCTCGGTCCCGAGCACGCAGCGCACGCCGAGCGACTCGAGCTCACGGGAGGCGTCGGAGGGCTCGGACCTCTTGCCGCCGAAGAGCGTCACGGAGTCCACACGGCCAGGCACGAGCCCCGCCAGGTAGCGGCACACCTCGATGCCCGTCTTGCCCATGCCCAGGACGCAGACGCGCCCGAGCCCCTGTGTGTTTGAGCCCATCGAAAATCCCCTCTTTCGGGACGAGAGTGCAGAGAATGGCCGGCGCGGGGCCGCTTGAGCGGGCGGCGGCGCGCGCGGGCCGGGCGCGGCCGCTAGCCGAGCTGGAAGTACAGCGCGAAGCCGAGCGCGGCGAACGCGGCCGATACGATCCAGAACCTGATGACGACCTTCGTCTCCTTCCAGCCCTTCTTCTCGAAGTGGTGGTGGATCGGCGCCATGAGGAAGACGCGCTTGCCCGTAGCCTTGAAGCTGATGACCTGGATCATGACCGAGAGCGCCTCGGCGATGAAGAGGCCGCCCATGATGAGGGACGTGACCTCGGTCTTCGTCAGGATGGCGAGCGCGGCGAACGCGGCGCCCAAGGCGAGCGAGCCGGTGTCTCCCATGAAGATCGTGGCCGGGTAGCAGTTATGCCAGAGGAACCCGACGCAGGCGCCCGCGATGGCGGCGGCCATGATGGCGAGGTTGATCTCGTCGTAGCGGTAGGCGACCATGGCCATCACGAGCATGACGACCATCGTGCAGCCGCCCGCGAGGCCGTCGAGGCCGTCGGTGAGGTTCACGGCGTTCGAGAGGCCGGCCATGAGCAGGAAGACGAAGAAGATGTAGAGCCACGGCACCTGGACCTGGGCGCCGGCGACCGTGAACGTGGAGGTGAGCACGCCGAGGTCGATCACGAAGCCGCCCGGGAAGCGCACGGTCGCGGGGATGCCGACCCAGTTCACGGCGGCGAGGCAGAACACGACCGAGATGGCTATGAGGCCGACCATCTTCTGCGAGGGCGTGAGGCCGAGCGAGCGCTTGTGCGCCACGGACTCGATGTCGTCGAGCAGGCCGAGCGAGCCCGTGACGAGCATGGCGAGCACGGCGAGGATGAGGTCGGGCGTCCACTTGGCGAGAAGCGCCGTCGAGACGAGCACGCCGAGCAGGATGACGATTCCGCCCATCGTGGGGGTGCCCTGCTTCACGAGGTGGCTCTGCGGGCCGTCGGCGCGGACCTGCTGGCCGAGCCCGTCCTTCTTCATGAGGCGGATGAAGGCGGGCATGACGAAGCCCGTGACGGCCGCGGCGATGAGGATTGCGAGGAACACCTGGTAGGTGGGGTATTCAGGGGAGCCGATCATTAGGCGAGAACCTCCTTGGCGAAGCGGTCGAGGCCTTCCGAGCGCGAGGCCTTCACGAGTACGAGGTCGCCGGCAGCAAAGACCGGCTTGAGCGCGGCGAGGGCCTCGTCGACCCCGGCGAAGCGGTGGACGGCGTCCTCGGAGAAGCCCATCGTGCACGCGGCGCGGGCCATCTCGTCGGCGAGGTCGCCGCCGATGAACACGAGCATGTCGAGCCCTTTCGCCGCGGCATAGGCGCCCGTGAGCGCGTGGAGGCGCGGGGCCTCGTCGCCGAGCTCGCCCATCTCGCCCAGGACCGCGACGCGGCGGCCGTCGCACGCCATCTGCGCGAGGACGTCGAGCGAGGAGGCCATGGAGTTGGGCGCGGCGTTGTAGGAGTCGTCGATCACGCGGACGCCCGCGGGCGAGGTGCGCACGTCGAGGCGCAGCGCAGTGTGCTCCATGTGCTCGATCGCGTCCACGGCCGCGTCGCGGTCGGCGCCGGCGCGCCAGATGAGGTCGAGCGCGATGAGGAAGTCGTCCACGACCTTGCGGCCGGGGAGGTTGAGCGAGACCTCGCGCGACCAGCCGTCGGCGCACGAGGCCGTGAACGTGGGCAGGCCCTCGGCGTCCAGACGCACGCCCTCGGCGCGCACGGAGTCGCCCGCGCGGCCGCCCACGAGGTCGACCTCGACGCCCGCTGGGCGCGCGAAGCCGTCGGCGATGAAGGGAGTGTAGTCGCACGAGGAAGGGAGCGCGAGCAGGGGCCCCACGCCGGCGTGGGCGCGCAGGCCGCCGACGACCTCGGCCTTGGCGCGGGCGATGTTCTCGCGGCTGCCCAGGATACCGATGTGCGAGGTCCCGACCGTCGTCACGCAGGCGAGCGCCGGGGCGCACGCGCCGGCGAGGCGCTCGATCTCGTGCGGGTGGTTCATGCCCATCTCGCACACGACGACCTCGGCGTCCTCCGGCGCGGCGAGAACGGTGAGCGGGCAGCCGATCAGGTTGTTCAGGTTGCCGGCCGTGGCATGGGTGCGCCTCACGACGCCGAAGCCCGCGCGCAGCATGTCCTTGGTCGTGGTCTTGCCGACCGACCCCGTGACGCCCACGACGAGCCACTCGGGGTGGCGGCGGCGCTGCTCGGCCGCGAGGGCGATCATGAACGACTCGCAGTCGTCGCCCGCCGCGCGCAGCACGGAGGCGCCCGCGGCCCTCGCCGCGTCGAGCGCCTCGTCGGGCACGGGCGCGGAGGCCACGACGGCGGCCGCCCCCGCCTCAACCGCTCGGGCCAGGTAGGCGTTGCCGTCCACGTTCTCGCCCGCGAACGCGACGAAGACCGAGCCCTCGCCCGCCTTGCGCGAGTCGATGACGACCTCGCCCGCGACCTCGCGCGAGCCCGAGCACACGAGCTCTGCGCCCGTCGCCTTCGCTATGTCACCTGCGCTGATGCGAATCATTCGTTCTCCTCGTCCAGACCTCGCCCGCCGCCTAGTCCGCGGTCTTCGCGGGCGGGATACCCAAGATAGTAACCGACTGCTCCATGACGTCGTGGAAGACGACGGCCGCCGACTCCGCGGCCAGATACGGGATGCCGTTCAAGCCCACGTACACGAGGGCCTGAGGGTCGTCGGCGTTCGCGAAGCCGCACAGCGACGCCACGAAGTGGTTGGCCTTGTAGCCGCCCTGCTCGTCGGCCTGCTCGCCCGTGCCCGTCTTGCCCGCGATGTCGTAGCCGTCTATGGCGCCGTTCTTGCCCGAGCCCTCGGTCATGACGGCGCGCATCATGTCGATTTCCTCGTCGCACGTCTCGGCCGAGACGATCTGCGAGCCGGAGGGCCAGTCGACCTCGTCGCCCGCCTTGGACACCAAGAAGTGCGGCGTGTTGGGGACGCCGCCGTTGGCCACGGCCCCGTAGGCGCGCACGATCTGGACGAGCGGGATGGCGAGCGACTGGCCAAAGGCCATGGACCCCGCCGTGGAGCCGTCGTACTGGTCGTAGGCCTTCACGATGCCCTGGGCCTCGCCCGGGAAGTCGATGCCCGTGCGCTGCCCGATGCCGAACTTCTCGACGCCTTGGGCGAAGCGCTCCGAGCCGATGACGTTCTGCACGTAATAGGCCATGGCGACGTTGGACGACTGGGCCATGGCGTACTCGACGCTCATGTCCATCGCGTAGTCGCGCATGTCGTCGTCGTGGACCACGTCGTCGCCCACGAGGATCTCGGCGGGGATGTTGAACGTGGTGTCCTTGGTAAGAAGCCCGTCCTCGATGCCGATGGAGGTCGTGAGGACCTTGAAGACGGAGCCCGGCTCATAGGAGTCCGAGACGAGCTTGAGGTTGAGCGACGAGGCGTCCGTGATGTTCGAGAAGTCGGGCAGGGGGGTCGAGGCGGCGGCGTAGATCTCGCCCGTCTTGGGGTCGGTCACCATGACCGAGCCGGACTCCGCCTCGTAGGTCTTGGACGCCTCCGAGATGATGGACTCGCACTCCTCCTGCAGGTCGATGTCGATGGAGAGCACGATGTCGGTGCCGTTCTTCGCGGCGAACGTCTCGGACGCGCCGCCGGCGATGGGAGAGCCGGACGCGCCCGCCTCGTACAGGCGGCTGCCGTCCGTGCCCGAGAGCACGTCGTTGTAGTAGTACTCGAGGCCGGAGAGCGCGGCGCCGTCGCTGTTCACGTAGCCGAGCAGCTGCGCCGCCGTCGTGCCGTAGGGGTAGACGCGCTTGGTGTCCGACTCGTAGAAGACGCCGTTCAGGCCGGAGCGCACGGGGTTGCCGTCCGCGTCCTTCTTCGTGTCCTTCGAGGCGGCCTTCAGGCGCGAGGCGAGCTCGTCGGCGACGCTCGCGTCCACGCGCTCGGCCAGGCGCACGTACTGGGTGCCCTGCTTCGTGAGGCCCGCGAGGTAGTCGGAGGAGTCGCCGCCCAGGACGTCGGCCATGATGTCGGCCACGGCCTCGGCCGCGCCGTCGGTGGCGGCGTCTCCCGTGTAGCCGTTCCAGCTCACGACTGTGGGGTCGCACACGACGGTGTCGCAGTCCACGCTGATGGCCAAGACGTTGCCGTTGCGGTCGTAGATCGTGCCGCGCTTGGCGTGCAGGACGACGGAGTTCGTGCGCCTGTTCTCGGCGCGGTCGGCGAGCCTGGGGCCGTCGACGACCTGGATCCACACGAGCCTCGCCGCGACGAGGGCGAGGACGACCGCGGCGGCGATGCCCAGGATCTTGAACGGGCCGTCCACCTGCGGGACGGGCGCTGCGCCGCGGCGGCGCCTGCGCGCACGCGAATAAGAGGCCTCGTCGTACGAGGCCTCCTGTCTCCTGCCCGACCGGTACGCACCGGAGCGGGCGCCGTTGTATGGATCCCTTCTGTTCACGGGAAAGAAGTTTACGCCACGTCCGCGTAGGCGAGGGCGGCGTCGGCAGGCTGCGCAGCATCCCCATCGTAGGCCGCGGCGTCGTCGGCGGCGTCCTGGGCCCCCTCGTCGGAGGCTTGCCGGTCGGCGGAGGCGTCGTCCTGGGAGGAATCGGTTGCGGCGGTATTGGTATCGGTGTCGGCGGCATCGTTGTCGGCGGTCACGGCCTCGTCCGTGGCCTCGGCGCCCTGGGACGCCGCGGCATCCGCGGAGAGGTCGACGCTCACGGCGTCGCTCGACAGCGCCATGCCGTAGTTCTGCGTCGCGATGCGGGAGATGCGGGAGTTGCTCGAGAGGACCGCGCGCTCGATCTTCAGGTCGTCGTTCAGGTTCTGCGCGTCCTCGACGGCGCTTCTCAGCGACGAGTTCGCCTTGAGCGTGCTCACGGTGGCGCTCGTGAGGGTCACGCGGACCATGCCCACGATAAGGACGACGGCGGCGACCTTCAGGATCGTCTTGGCGTTCGCGAGGAACTGGGCCGAGACGCCGCGGCGCGCGCGGGCATCGAGTCCGCCGCCGGGCACGACCTCAAAGGAAGGCCTTGCGGCCTCTCGCTCGAGGGCTGCCCCCCTCTCGGCGAATTCCATGTCTAGAGCCTCGGAGCCCTGGTACCTCATGACGTCCTCGTGTCGTTTCTGCGGACAAGCCGCGTGCGCATCCAATAATCCGGGCAGGTACGCTGGGAACTTGAGAGTCGGTTGACGGTCAACCCTCGACCCAAGATCGAGCGTTCCTTAAATTCGATCGCTAGTTTTCCGATAGTTCGTTGATGGTTCGTTGGTGGTGCGTTTGAGCTGCGTTTGTGGTGCGGTGGTGCTTCGTTTGCGGTATGCGATCGGCCTTGCGGCCGGATGCGCCGAGCTTGCCCCTATGCGGTGACGTCGAGCTTTACCGCCACGCGCGTGAGGGCGCTTCGCGACCTGGGGTTGGCCGCGACCTCCTCGTCTGAGGCGACGAGGGGCTTACGGGTCCTGACCCTGACGATCGGCACGTTCCCGCAGACGCAGACGGGCAGGTCGGGTGGGCAGGTGCAGCCTCGGGAAAGCTCCGAGAACACGTGCTTCACGATCCTGTCCTCCAGCGAGTGGTACGCGATGACGCATATGCGCCCGCCGGGGTTCGCCCATCTCACCGCGGCCCTGAGCCCCCTGTCGAGGACGTCGAGCTCGTGGTTCACCTCGATGCGCAGGGCCTGGAAGGTCTTGCGCGCCGGGTGCCCCCCGCTCCTGCGGGCCGCGGCCGGAATCCCCTGTTTGATGACCTCCACGAGCTGGAGGGTCGTCTCGATGGGGGCCTTGGCCCTCGCCTCGACCACCTTGCGGGCGATCCTGGCGGCGAACTTCTCGTCTCCGTACACACGGAGGATCCGGGTGAGGTCGGCTTCGTTGTAGGTGTTTATGACCTCTTCTGCGGTTAGGGTGTTGTTCCCCGGATCCATGCGCATGTCTAGGCGGGCGTCCTCGTGGTAAGAGAAGCCGCGCTCGGGAAGATCGAGCTGGGGGCTGCTCACGCCGAGGTCGAAGAGGAAGCAGTCGACGCCGGGCACCTCGGCTTGGACGAGAAGGTCGTCCAGGTCGCCGAAGTTTCCCTTCAGGAGCTTCGTGGCCGCGCCGGGGACCTCGCGCGAGAAGCGCTCGGAGGCCGCCGCGAGGGCCATGTCGTCCTGGTCGATGCCTATGGAGAGGCCGTCGGGGGCCACCCTCTTCGCGAGCTCCACTGAGTGCCCGGCCCCGCCCAGGGTGCAGTCGCAGACGACTTCGCCCGGTTGGGGGTCGAGCTCGCGGAGGACCTCGTTGAGCATCACGGGTACGTGCTGAAATTCAGTTGTCAATTCGCGTTCCCCCTTTGTCCTAACCGAAGAGCAGGTCGTCGAGCTCGTCCTCGAAGGCCTCCTGCTGCGCGTCCCACTTCTGGGTGTTCCACACCTCGAAGTGGTCGTTCGCGCCCACGATCGTGACGTCGCCGGTCAGGCCGTACTTCTCACGAGTGCCGGGCTTGCTCGCGTCGAGCTTGCCGAGCGCCACACGGCCCGCCGAGTCGACGTCGATCGAGACGGCGCGCGCCGTGAGGTTCGTCATGAGAGCCACGTCCCTGCGGCTGCGGGCGTTGAAACCCTCGCCTTCCCCCTCAAAGAGGGAGTTGACCCAGGCCTCGAAACCCGCGGGGGTGAACCCGTTTACGCTATCCTTCATGGGAACGAGGTAGATCGTCTTGGAGTCGTCGCTCACCATCTCCTTGCGGAAGGTGGCGGGCAGGGTGACGCGCGCCTTGGAGTCAACCGACATCGGATAGGACCCAACGAGCATGTCACCCTCCTCTCAGGACAAAGAACCTCATGCCCCTGACGGAGCGTGTGAATACTATAGGGCAAAGGACACACCTCCCGACACCAGAAAACACTTTCCAACACAAAGTTGTTCCGGCGCGTGGTTTCGAGGAGCGGGCGGCGCGGGCGAGACCCCACATCTTGTGTTAAGAACGCGCGTTTCCACCAAAGGGGCCGTCTTTGCCCATACAAATGTCAACTAAATATGGAGGAACGGTGAATCCGCAGGTAAACGAGCTGTTTTGCTCTGCGATACCGGTCCGCACAAGGGTGTGGAATCTCGATTTTTGCCTGTCTGAGCTGGAGTTTTAGGCGGTTTGCGACCGCAAGATATGGGGCTTGAGGGTCACCTCAGGGATGTGGGGCGCGGTGTGGGTATTGGTGTGGGGGCGGCGTGGGAAGAGCGGCGGGAGCGCGGCGATGCCTCCCAAAAACGGGCCGCGACCGCACAGTGGGGCCCGGCGTGGGTCGAAGTGTGGGGCACGGTGTGGGGCAAAGCGCGGGTCAAGATGCGGGACTCGGCGCAAGACGAAGCACGGGCGTATTGCGGCCCCATTTTCCGCACCAAGCAAACGTCTCGAGGGCGCATCCCCCCAGCATCCACGGCCCAAAACAGGCCCAGAACGTGAGGGGCGCGCCCTCGACAGGGGTTCTTATCAAGAAAAACCGGGCTCATCCCGCGCCCGCTCACCCGTCCAGGACGCCCGCGTGCGCGCGGGGATGCGCGTCGAGGTAGACGCGGCGGATGTGGGACAGGTCGAGGTGCGTGTACAGCTGCGTGGTCGATATGTCGGCGTGGCCCAGGAGCTCCTGGACGATCCTGAGGTCGGCCCCGCCCTCGAGCAGGTGCGTGGCGAAGCTGTGTCGCAAGGTGTGGGGGTGGAGCCCCTCGATCCCCACGATGCGCCCGCGCTTCTCGACGATCCCGTGGATGGCCTGGCGCGTGATGCGCCCCCCTCGCACGTTGAGGAACACCGCCGGGCAGGGCGCCTTCCCCACGAGGTCTCCCCTCCAGTGCTCGAGATACTCGCGCAGGGCGGACGCGGCCGTGCCCACGATGGGGACCGCCCGCTCCTTGGAGCCCTTTCCCAGGACCCGCAGGAGCTCGTCGTCGAGGAAGACGTCGGCCTCGTCGAGGCCCGTGAGCTCGCTCACACGCAGGCCGCACCCATAGAGGACCTCCAGGACGGCGCGGTCGCGCATGCCCCGCGCCGTGGGCTCGAAGGGCTGGTCGAGGAGCTTCGCCGCCTGCTCGCGCGAGATCACGTCCGGCAGGCGCCGGGGCTTCGCGGGCAGCGGGAGGTCGGCCGTGGGGCAGCCCGACGCGATGTCCTCGGCCGCCATGAAGCGGTGGAAGCCCTTCACGGCCGAGACCGCGCGCTCGACCGAGGCGGGCGCCAGGCCGAGGTCCGTGAGCGCGCCCACGAACTCCTCCACGAGCGCGCGCTCGACCTCGTCGGGCCGGGTCGCGCCCGCGCCGGCGAGGTAATCGAGGTAGCGGGCGAGGTCGCGGCCATAGGCCTCGACCGTGTTCGGCGAGGCGGCGCGCTCGACGCGCAGGTAGTCGAGGTACTCCTCGAGCGCTTGCTGCAGGTCCATCGAACGCCCCTTTCCTACGACGAAGGGCGAAGAAGGGCCGAGAAGCCCTTCTTCGCCCTGTGGCTTGCCCTGTGCTGCCCCCTCTAGGGGCGGCGCCGAAACGCTTAGCTCAGGATTATAGGTCGCGCGGCCCTTAACTCGGCCCCTTACTCGGCCTCGACCTCGTGACGGTCGATGCCCTCGTGGTGGGCGATCGAGGCGCGGACGAACTCGCGGAACAGCGGCGCGGGCTTCGTCGGGCGGCTCTTGAACTCGGGGTGGGCCTGGGACGCGACGAACCAGGGGTGGACGTCCTCGGGGAGCTCGACCATCTCGACGAGGCGCTCGTCGGGCGAGAGGCCGGAGATGACGAGGCCGGCGTCGGTGAGCTGTTCGCGGAAGGCGTTGTTGACCTCGTAGCGGTGGCGGTGGCGCTCATAGATGAGGCTCTCGCCGTAGGCCTCCTCGGCCAGGGTGCCGGGGACGACCTTGCAGGGGTAGGCGCCCAGGCGCATGGTGCCGCCCTTGTCGGTGATCTCCTCCTGGTCGGGCATGATGTCGATCACGGGATAGGCGCAGTCGGGCTCGAACTCGGCCGAGGTCGCGCCCGCAAGGCCGCAGACGTTGCGGGCGAACTCGCACACGGCGACCTGCAGGCCCAGGCACACGCCCAGGTAGGGCACCTTGAGGGTGCGGGCGCGGTGCGCGGCCGCGATCTTGCCCTCGATGCCGCGCAGGCCGAAGCCGCCGGGGACGAGGATGCCGTCGGAATCGCCGAGGACCTCGTCGATGTTGGAGGCGTCGAGCTCCTCTCCGTCGACGAGCTCGATGTTCACGTGGCGGCCGAAGGCGACGCCGGAGTGGTGAAGGGCCTCGATGATGGAGAGGTAGGCGTCGGGCAACGCGGTGTACTTGCCCACGACGGAGATCTTCGTCACGTCGTCCTTCTTGTTCGCCTCGTGCATGGCGGTGGTGAACCTGTACCAGCTGCTCATGTCGGACGTGCGGGGCTCGAGGCCCAGGCGCTCGCAGACCTTCTCGTCGAAGCCCTGCTCGGCGAGGTGGGCGGGCACGTCGTAGATGGACGGGCAGTCGGAGTTCTCGAAGACGTGGTCGGGCTCGACGTCGCAGAAGCTGGCGATCTTCGCGCGGATGCCGGCGTCGACCTCGTGGTCGGAGCGGCACACGATGAAGTCGGGCTGCAGGCCCATGGAGCGCATCTCGCGGACCGAGTGCTGGGTCGGCTTGGTCTTGACCTCGTGGGCAGCGGCGATGTAGGGCACGAGGCTCACGTGGATGAGGCAGCAGTCGGCGACGCCCTTCTCCTTGCGGAACTGGCGGATGGCCTCGACGAAGGCCTGGCCCTCGATGTCGCCGATGGTGCCGCCGAGCTCGGTGATGACGACGTCGGCGCCGGTCTGCTCCTCGATGCGGAAGAAGCGCTCCTTGATGGCGTCGGTCACGTGCGGGATGACCTGCACGGTGCCGCCGAGGAAGTCGCCCTGGCGCTCACGGGCAATGAGACCCTGGTAGATGGCGCCGGTGGTGAAGTTGGACATGCGGGTGAGGTTCTCGTCGATGAAGCGCTCGTAGTGGCCCAGGTCGAGGTCGGTCTCCTTGCCGTCCTCGGTGACGAAGACCTCGCCGTGCTGGTAGGGGCTCATGGTGCCCGGGTCGACGTTCAGGTAGGGGTCTGCCTTCTGCATCATGACCTTATAGCCGCGGGACTTGAGCAGGCGGCCGAGCGAGGCCGCGGTGATGCCCTTGCCGAGGGAGCTGACCACGCCGCCGGTAACGAAGATGTGCTTTGTCATGGGGGACCTTTCCCGTAGTGAGCCTAGGCGCCTGCCGACCGTTGCCATGCCTCGGCGCTCTCTTATCTACGGGTCTTCATCCTAGCACCGCTCGGGCGGCTCAAGAAGATTTTCACGCACCGCTCACCGATACGTCGCGAACGGCGCGGTTCCCGCGCGGCCCGGGAAAGCGTCTTGCGGCATGGCGCGCCGCCGGCGGGCCGCCTGCCCGTGCAGAACCGCCCTTCGTGCGACGAAACCGCGTCGTCGCGTGCAAAAGCCCCGTTCGTGCGGAACGAAAACGAGGCTTTGGCGCCTTTGCGATGGGTTTTCAGGTAGCTCATCTGGGAATACGCTCCTGCAGCCGCTCGCGCGGTGGTAAAACATGCCGCACGAACGGGACTTTTGCACGGCGATTGTCGATTTTGCCGCACGAACGGGGCTTTTGCGATCCCGGGACGGCAAACGAGCGCCAGCGTGGGGGCGCGGGCTCGCGCACGAGCACGCGAATCCCCACCCACGCCCTTCGGTGCGCTACGATGCTGCAGGCAACGGAAAGGAAAACCATGACGCAGGGCAAGAAGCAGCATCCCAACCTCCCGCCGATCCCCCGCAAGCTCGGCCAGGGCCGCCAGGCCTTCGGCGGCGGGCGTGGCGGCAAGGGCATCGGGCCGAACAAGGCCTGCGGCCACAAAGGCGGCATACGCCGCCAGGGATCCAAGAGGGGTTAGCCATGGAGCAGCAGGTAGACGAGCACGCCATACCAGGGGCTCTCGCGAAGCAGGACATCTACGACCTCCTCGATGCCCGCGGCATCCGCTACGAGGCGGTCGAGCACCCTCCCGTGTTCACCGTCGAGGAAGCCGACCGGATGGCCCGCCTCCCCTTCGCCGAGCACGAGGCGAAGAACTTCTTCCTCCGCGACGCGAAGAAGCGCAACTATTACCTGGTCACGGTCCCGGACCACAAGAAGGTCGACCTGCGCGACGTCCAGGAGCAGCTGGGCAGCAAGCGCCTCTCCTTCGCCTCGGCCGACGACCTCGCGCAAAAGATCGGCATCTACCCGGGGGCCGTCACGCCCTTCGCCGCCCTCAACGACTCCGAGCGGACCGTGCAGGTGGCGCTCGACGCGGACTTCGAGCGTTGGGGCATGATCGGGTGCCACCCCTGCAGCAACACCGCGAGCGTCCACCTGCGCACAGACGACCTCGTGGGACTCATCGAGGAGCACGGCAGCCCCTTCAAGTTCATCGAGCTCCCGTAGAGCCGCGGGGGGGGCGGGACGCGGGACGCAAGCCTCCGGCCCCGTGGGTTCATGCCACGGGGCCGGAGGCGGAGCGTGCTTTGCCGGCGCGCCGCAATTGCGTCGGCCCCGGAGCCCCGTTTGAGGGGCGCAAGCTCGCCCTGCGCACGACGAGCCTGCGCACTCGGCCCGCTCGTCCCACGTTTTTCGCCTCGTCTGCACACTCGGCCCGCTCGTCCCACGTATATTTCCGCTCAGACTCGGATTGATAAGGTTTTTTCAGGAAGCTTATCTGCGGTTTTGTCGGGAGCGACCCATTATCTTCTGCAACGGGTGTGTGACGAACAAGCCGAGTGCGCGCGAAACCAGAAAAACGTGGGACGAAAGGCCCGAGTGTGCAAACGACCCACGTGGGCGCACGCGATGTCCAAAAGAAAAGGGCCCAACGAGGCCCCTGCGGCGAGGCTATGCGTCCCGCGACGAGGTCCGCGAGGCCGGCAACAGGTCATAGGGCATCTTGCGAAACACGAGCCAGCACGCCACGCACCCGGCAACCGCCCAGAGGGGCTTCACGAAGACAAGCGCGATGACCGCGAACCTCAGCGTAAGGAAGGCGAGGCGCAAAAGTCCCGTCCGCTCGCGGGTCTCGCACGTCATGCGGACGAAGGCGCCGCCCGGCGTGCTCCCCCGCCGCGCGAGGGGAACGAACCACTCCCCCACGAGCATCGCGCCCCAAAACGTCGCCCTCGGCAGGAGCTCGAGCGCCCGGGCAAGATGGCCCCAATCGCCCAGGCACCTGCGGAGGACGAACTGCGCGAGGACGTCGACGACAGCCGAGGCCGCCCACACGAGCACCACGTCGACGGCGAAGGCGACGCCGCGCCTCACGAGTCCCGGGTTGCGCGTGGGCTCGAGCCTCTCGGGGTCGACGCGGTGCGGCACGGCGAGCGAGAAGAGCGCCGAGGCCGCCCAGCCCAGCACGGCCCCCGTCGTATTCGTGAGCAGGTCGTCGACGTCGAAGGTACGGTAACTGTACGGGTACAGGTGCCAGATGCCCGTAAGCTGCGTCGTCTCCACGAGCAGCGAGACGGCGAGCCCCGCCAGCGCGCTGCGTACCGGTCCCCACCCAAAGCCGCGGCCCGCGATGAAGCCGAGCGGGACGAACAGCGCCACGTTCGCCGCCAGCTGGAACTTCGCGGCACGGCCGCCATAGCGGATATCGGCCACGAACTGCCAGAAGTTGAGCTGCGGCTTCACGCCGTACGTGAAGCCCAGGCCCGTCGGGCCGTCCGGCAGCGGGTAGAGGGTGAAGCAGGCGACCCCCACGAGGTAAAACACCGCGATAGAGGCGCCGAGCGCCGCGCCCAGGCGAAGCCGCCCGTCTCGGTGGTACAGGATCGCCAGGATCGGCAGCGAGAGCGCGAGCGAGGCGAAGGGCCACAGCGCGAGCGCGAGCGAGAAGTTGTTGGAATAGGCCAGGAGATACCGCATGCCGAGACGCCCCCTCTTCGAAACGGGAACCAATCATAACGCGGCGCGCCCATGCCACTCGGATGCACCATAATCAGGGCAAGCGAACACCATGGAGGCAAAGATGAACATACTCGTGCAGCTCCCCCTCTCGGACGCGCAGAAGGCCCGTCTCGAGGCCGCGGCGCCCGGCAGCCGCTTCACCTACGCGAAGCCCCGCGAGGTCACGGCGGCGCTCGTCCGCGATGCCGACGCGATCGTGGGCAACGTCGCGCCCAGGCTCTTGGAGGGCGCGGACCGCCTCCGGCTCCTCCAGCTGAACTCCGCCGGCTACGACAAGTACGTCGCCACCGGCACCGTGCCCGCGGGCGCCGCCCTCTGCAGCGCGAGCGGGGCGTACGGCCAGGCCGTCTCGGAGCACGTCTTCGCCTCCGTCCTTGCCCTCATGAAGAAGCTCCCCGGCTACCGCGACCTGCAACGCGACCGCGAATGGGGCGACCTCGGCGCCGTCTGCTCGCCCGCGGGCGCTCACGTCCTCGTCATGGGTGCGGGCGACATCGGCACCCACCTGGCGCGGCTCTTCTCGGCCGTGGGCGCACACGTGACCGGGGTCCGCTCCCGCGCAAGCGAGCCCGCGGCGCCCTTCGAGCGCATGGGGACGCTCGCCGACCTCCCGGGGCTCCTTCCCCAGGCGGACGTCGTCGCCGCCGTGCTCCCCAGCACGCCCGCGACCCGAGGCGTCGCCGACGAGGCCTTCTTCGCCGCGATGCGGCCGGGCTCCTACTTCGCAAACGCCGGTCGCGGGGATCTCGTGGACCAGGCGGCGCTCGTCTCGGCGCTCGAGTCGGGACACCTTGCCGGGGCGGCCCTCGACGTGACCTCGCCCGAGCCCCTGCCCCGCGACTCGCCGCTGTGGTCCGCGCCCAACTGCCTCGTCACGCCGCACATCTCGGGCTTCTTCCACCTCCCCGTTACGCTCGACAACATCGTGGGCATAGCGGCCGAGAACCTCGCGGCGCTCGCGGCCGGCGAGCCGCTGCGCAACCGCGTCGACCTGTAGCCACGGCGCCCGTGCGATAATCCCAACGACCCTTAGCCGCAGGCGCGCCGGCCCGCATCGGGGCCCACGCGCCAAAAGCCAGAAAGAAGGACGTCCTTGCCCCTGCCCAAGCTCATAGCCTTCGACGTGGACGGAACCGTCTTCGCCAGCCCGACCAAGCAGTTCATGACGCCGCGCGTCGTCGCCGCCTTCGAGGCCGCCCACGACGCGGGCTGCACCATCGCCGTCGCCTCCGGCCGCCCCTTCGCCATGCTCGGCGAGCAGCTGAGCCGCGCCCCCTGGCTCGACTGGGCCATCAACTGCAACGGCGCGAGGATTCGGCCGCTGCGCGGCGGCGAGCCCGGCCACGCCTTCCCCATCCCCCGCGACGTCTACTTCCCCCTCATCGACGCGATCTGGGACGAGGGCGGCACCATGACCCTGCTCACGAGCGGCGGCCCCTTCATCGAGCGCCGCCGGCTCGCCCGCTTCGACATCGTGAAGGACGCCCTGCGCACCGGCAAAATCGGGACCCGCGACCTCGAGGAGTTCCAGGCCGAGCACGCGCCCGGCAACCCCATCGACGAGCTCGTCTCGACCTACAACATGGAGCCCATCGACTACGCCCCGGACCTCTTGGCGGACAACCCGGGCCTCGAGCTCGACAAGATCGACTGCGACGTCCCCACCGCCGACGCCGGCGACGCGCTCATGGCCCGCATGGAGGAGATCGGCGGGCTCGAGATCGCCCGCCTGACGCAGAAGGACTTCGAGGTCACGAGCGAGCGCGCCTCGAAGGGCAACGCCGTGGGCTGGCTCTGCCGCCACCTGGGCATTCCCGAGTCCGAGGCCGTCGCCTTCGGCGACTCGGGCAACGACCTCAGCATGGCGGGGCGCGGGATTGCCTTCGTCGCCATGGGCAACGCGACCGACGAGGTGAAGGCCGTCGCCGACGACCAGTGCGACACGGTCGCGAACGACGGGGTCGGCCGCTGGATCGAGGAGCGCCTGTAGATGGACGACCTGCTCTTTAGCCTGAACGCGACGCTCCCGATCTTCTTGATGATGATGCTGGGCTACTTCCTGCGCCGCGTGGGCCTCGTCACCGACGAGTTCGCCGACCTCGCGAACGCCTTCGTCTTCAAGGTCGCGCTGCCGCTCGTGCTCTTCGACGACCTGTACAAGATGGACATCGTGACCGGGTGGGACGGCGGCTTCGTCGCGTTCTGCGCGCTGTCCACGATCGGCAGCATCCTCATCTGCCTGGCCGTCTCGCGCATCTGGCGGCGGGAGCCGTGGCGCGGCGAGTTCGTTCAGGCCTCGTACCGTTCGGGCGCCGCCTTCCTCGGCATCGCGTTCATCCAGAGCATCTACGGGAACGCCGGCGTGGCCCCGCTCATGGTCATCGGCGCGGTGCCGGTCTACAACGTCTCGGCCGTCGTGATCTTGCAGCTCATGCGGCCCGACCGAGAAAAGGGCGGCGAGTCGTCGGGGCGGCACGGGATCGACCCGGCGCTCATGCGCTCGACCCTGCGCGGCATCGCGACGAACCCGATCATCCTGGGCATCGTTGCCGGCGTGGCCTGGTCGCTGCTGCGCATCCCCATGCCCGCCGTGGGCGCGAAGGTCGTCTCGAGCATCGGCGGCATCGCCACGCCGCTCGGCCTCATCGCGCTCGGGGCGTCGTTCAGTTTCCGCAGCGCGCTCGCCGTGGGCACGCCGACGCTCGTTTCCTCGGCTATCAAGCTCGTGGGCCTCGAGGCCGTCTTTCTCCCCGCGGCGCTCGCCTTTGGCTTCACGGGGCAGAAGCTCTGCGCCGTGCTCATGATGCTCGGGCTGCCCTCGACGGTCTCGGGCTACGTCATGGCCCGCAACATGGGCTATAAGGGCGACGTGGGGTCGAGCGTCGTCATGCTGACCACGCTCCTCTCGGCCGTGACGCTCACGCTCTGGCTCTGGCTCGCCAAGTCGCACGGCCTCCTCTAGCCCGAGGGACCCGGTTCGCACGTTATGTGGGCCGAAATCGGCTTGCGGCATCGAAAACGGCGCCTTGGGTGCAACTTTTCTTCGCTTTTGCGTGGCCCGATGCGGTATTGGGCCCGCCACGCACGCCGTCAAGGCGCTCAAAACACGGAAACCGGGCCTCGGGGATGCCCCCGAGGCCCGGTTTTCATGAAAGATAAGCCATCACACTTTTAATAGTCCACGCAAAAGCGGAAGAAAATGTCCGAACCCGTGGACGCAAGCCCCGCGCAGGCTCGATCACCCGTCGCCGGAGCCGCGATCACGCGAGGCCGAGCACCATACCCAGCGCGTGGACGATGAACGCCACGACCCAGGCGACGCACACCTGCAGCGCGAAGACCGCGACCGCGTAGCGCCCGCCCAGCTCCGACTTCACCGTGCTGATCGCCGCCACGCAAGGCGGGTAGAGCAGCGTGAAGCACAGGAACGTGAACGCCGTGAGCGGCGTGAACAGGCCCTGCAGCGCGGCGGCCGAGGTCGTCCCCAGGAGCACCGTGAGCGTGGAGATCACGCTCTCCTTGGCCATGAGGCCGCACACGAGCGCCGTCGACGCGCGCCAATCGCCGAAGCCCAGCGGCGCGAAGACAGGCGCGATCAGGCCGCCCAGCATCGCGAGCATGCTCTGCGACTGGTCCTCGACCACGTTGAAGCGCAGGTCGAAGGTCTGCAGGAACCAAATGACCACGCTTGCCACGAAGATGATGGTGAACGCCTTCGTCACGAAGCCCTTCGCCTTGTCCCAAGCGAGCATGAGGGTTGTCTTGGCGCTCGGCATGCGGTAGTTGGGCAGCTCCATCACAAAGGGGACCGGGTCGCCCTTGAAGGCCGTGCGCTTGAGGATGAGGGCCACGACCATGCCGCAGCAGATGCCCAGGATATAGAGCCCGACCATCGCGAGCACGCTCCCGCGCGCAAAGAAGGCCGAGCACAGAAGGCCGTAGACCGGCAGCTTGGCCGAGCAGCTCATGAACGGCGTGAGCATGACGGTCATCTTGCGGTCGTGCTCGGAGGGCAGGGTGCGCGTGGCCATGACGGCGGGCACCGAGCAGCCGAAGCCGATGAGCATGGGGACGAAGCTGCGGCCCGAGAGGCCGAAGCGGCGCAGGATCTTGTCCATCACGAAGGCGACGCGCGCCATGTAGCCCGAGTCCTCGAGGATGGACAGGAAGAGGAACAGCACCACGATGATCGGCAAGAAGGACAGGACGCTGCCCACACCGGCGCAGATGCCGTCGACCACGAGCGAGTGGACCACCGGGTTCGTCCCGAAGGCGCTGAGCCCCGCGTCGATGCCGGCCGTCGCCCAGGCGACGAAGGTCTCCATGAGCCCCTGCAGCCACGCCCCGATTACCCCGAACGTGAGCCAGAACACGAGCCCCATGATGAGCACGAACGCAGGCACCGCGGTATAGCGGCCCGTGAGCACGCGGTCGATGGCCTCCGAGCGCTTGTGCTCGCGGCTCTCGTGCGGCTTCACGACGCACTCGTCGCAAACCTCGCCGATGAACGAGAAGCGCATGTCGGCCAGGGCCGAGAGGCGGTCGGTGCCCGCCTCCTCCTCCATCTGGCTGATGATGTGCTCGATGGCGTCGAGCTCGTTCTGGTCGAGGCCGAGCGCCTCGGTCACGAGCGCGTCTCCCTCGACGAGCTTCGTCGCGGCGAAGCGGACGGGGATGTTCGCCCGGGCGGCGTGGTCGTCCACGAGGTGGCAGATGCCGTGGATGCAGCGATGCAGCGCGCCGTGGTCGGGGCCGTCGGCCGCGCAGAAGTCGAGGCGCCCGGGGTGCTCGCGGAAGCGAGCGACCGTGAGCGCGTGCTCGACGAGCTCGCCGATGCCCTCGTTCTTCGCCGCGCTGATCGGCACCACCGGGATGCCGAGAAGCCCCTCGAGCCTGTTCACGTCGACGGTGCCGCCGTTGGACGTGAGCTCGTCCATCATGTTCAGGGCGAGCACCATCGGGCGGTCGAGCTCCATGAGCTGGAGCGTGAGGTAGAGGTTCCTCTCGATGTTCGTCGCGTCGACGATGTTTATGAGGGCGTCGGGGTTGGAGTCGAGGATGAACTGGCGGCTCACGACCTCCTCGCTCGTGTAGGGCGACAGCGAGTAAATGCCGGGCAGGTCGGTGACGGTGGCCTCGTCGTGCCCGCGGATCTGGCCGTCCTTGCGGTCGACCGTGACGCCGGGGAAGTTGCCCACGTGCTGGTTGGAGCCCGTGAGCTGGTTGAACAGCGTCGTCTTGCCGCAGTTCTGGTTGCCCACGAGGGCGAACGAGAGGGGCTTCCCCGGCGCGACCTGCCCGCCGGCGCGGCGGGGGCGCAGTCCCTTCTCACCCAGGGCAGGGTGCGGGGACGCGGCGCTGCGCGGCCGCTCCTTGGGCCGGCCGTCGGCGTCGTGGATGCCCGTGAGCTCGATGCGGGCGGCGTCGGCGCGGCGCAGCGTGAGCTCGTAGCCGCGCAGGCGGATCTCCAGGGGGTCGCCCATCGGGGCGTGCTTGACCATCGTCACCTCGGTGCCCGGCGTGAGCCCCATGTCGAGGATGTGCTGGTGAAGGGCCTTGTCGTCCGACTCAACCGAAGCCACGACGGCGTCTTTGCCGATCTCGAGGGAATCGAGCCTCATATAAACGCGTCCTTACCTCTGTGAATTCTGCTCCATCTGGACGTGATTCTACTCCCATCGGACGCGCTGGGCCCCGCACCGTCGCAAAGTAACCTCAGGAGAACATTTCGCTTGCGCCATCACGTCCCCTCGCCCGCCTGACCTGCACAAAGAAAACCGGGCCGCCCGTGTGGGCGACCCGGCGTGGGGGAAGATTCGGTTCTCGCGGGCCGCGCAGCAGCCTAGGCGAACTCGATGTCGCCCGTCTCGGCGTCCATGCTCGAGACGATGGCCAGGCTCTCCACCTGATAGCCGCGCTCGCGCAGGCTCTTGCCGCCGGGCTGGAAGCCCTTCTCGACGGCGATGCCGATGCCCTCGACGATGACGCCCGCCTCCTCGCAGATCTCGAGAAGGCCGTTGAGGGCGCAGCCCATGGCGAGGAAGTCGTCGAGGATGATGACGTGCTCGCCGCGCTCGAGGAAGCGCTTGGCGACGATGACCTCGTAGATGCGGCCCTTCGTGTAGCTCTTGATCTGCGTGCGGTACTGGTCGCCGTCGAGGTTCTTGGACTCGGTCTTGCGGCCAAAGACCACGGGAACGCTGCCAAAGTGGCGGGAGGCCACGCACGCGATGCCGATGCCGGAGCTCTCGATGGTCAAGATCTTGTCGACCTGCTTGCCGGCGAAGAGGCGCGCCCACTCGGCGCCCATCTTGTCGTACAGCGCGACGTCGCACTGATGGTTGAGGAAGCTGTCCACCTTGAGGACGTTGCCCTCGCGAACAATGCCGTCCCTACGGATGCGGTCCTCAAGTTCCTTCATGCGAAAGCCTCCTGTGCGGTCGCGGACGTGCAATCTGAGATAGGTTGCAGAATATAATGCCACGTTCTGCGCCGTTGCGGGGCCAAAACCAGCCATTCACCGGTATATTCCCTGCAAATAATGGCTAGCATGTTCCTTATGGACAAGAAGGACCTCACATACAAAGACTACGCGCGCCTGGCCTCGCTCCCCCTCGACGAGCTCGCGGCCCAGTGCGACGTGCAGGTGTTCCGCGCGACCGGCCCGGGAGGCCAGGGCGTGAACACGACCGACTCCGCCGTGCGCATGGTCCACCGGCCCACGGGCGAGGTCGTGGTGTCGTGCGAGTCCCGCAGCCAGTACCGCAACCGCCAGCTCTGCCTGCAGAAGCTGCGCGAAGGGTTCGCCCGCCGCGCCGTGCCGCCCAAGGTGCGCCACAAGACCAAGCCGAGCCGGGCCGCCAGGGCGCGGCGCATGGACGAGAAGCATCGGCGCGCGCAGGTCAAGCAGCTCCGCCGCCGCGATTCCGGCAGCGACTGGGACTAGCCGGAACGAATTTGGGGTCGGATACCAAATTAACTTGGTATCCGACCCCAAATTGCGTTAGAGCACGTGGACGTCGTCGCGGCCGAACTTGACGAACGCCTCGTCGCCGACCTCGTAGATCTTGTGGTTCTTGGGGTTGAAGTCGGTGATCTTTATGAGCGTCTCGCCGACCATGACCTGGTAGTTCTGGTAGTTGCCCATGAAGCGGGACAGCGTCACCTTGCAAGGCAGCGTGCCCTCGTCGGCGAGCTGGGCGCTCTCGGGGCGCAGTACGAGCACGCACTTGTCGCCCTCGGAGAGGTGGCCGATGTTGGCGACCTCGACGTCGTGGCCCTCGATGGAGGCGAGGCCGCTCTCGCCGTCCTTCTTGGCAAGGGTGCCGCGCAGGAAGTTCGACTCGCCGATGAAGTCGGCCACGAACTCGTCCACAGGGTGGTAGTAGACGGTGTGCGGGTCGCCCACCTGGTCGATGACGCCCTTCTTCATGATGATGATGTTGTCGGAGAGGGCCATGGCCTCGGACTGGTCGTGCGTGACGTAGATGGCGGTGATGCCGGCCTGCTGCTGGATGCGGCGGATCTCGTTGCGCATGTCCACGCGCAGCTTCGCGTCGAGGTTGGAGAGCGGCTCGTCGAAGAGCAGGACGCCCGGCTCCAGGACGAGGGCGCGGGCGAGCGCCACGCGCTGCTGCTGGCCGCCGGAGAGCTGGTTCGTCATGCGGTCTTCCATGCCCTTGAGGCCGACCATGCCCAGGATGGAGTGGACCTTCTCGGCAATCTGCTCCTTGGGGAGCTTGCGGAGCTTGAGGCCGTAGGCCACGTTGTCGAAGATGTTGTAGTGCGGAAGAAGCGCGTAGCTCTGGAAGACCATCGCCGTGTCGCGCTTGTTGGGCGTGAGCTCGTTGATGGGCTCGCCGCCGAGGTAGATCTCGCCCTCGTTGGGGCTCTCGAAGCCGGCGATCATGCGCAGGATGGTCGTCTTGCCGCAGCCGGACGGGCCGAGCAGCGTCACGAACTCGCCCGGGGCGATCTCGATGTTGGCGTCGTGGACGGCGTAGAAGTCCTTGCCGGTCTTGGGGTCCTGGTAGATCTTCGAGACGTGCTCGAGGCGCACGCCCTTCTTTTCCTTGGCCATTCTTAGTCCTCCTCAGACGCGAGCTTCTTGCTGGTACCAAAGTGCTTGATGGCGAGGTTCATGAGAAGAACCGAGCCGTAGGTGATGACGATAAGGATCGTGGCGAACGCGCAGGCGATGCCGTAGTTGCCCTTCTCGGCGAACTCGTTGATCTGCACCGTGATGAGGAAGAACTGCGGCGTCACGAGCAGGATGATCGCGGAGATGGCGGTGATGGAGCGGACGAACGCGGTCACGAGGCCCGAGAAGAACGAATCCTTGATGAGGGGCAGGGTCACGGTGCGGAACACGGTGAAGCTGTCGGCGCCCATGTCGTAGGCGGATTCCTCGATGGACTTGTCGATCTGGCGAAGGGCGCTGATGCCCGAACGGGTGCCCGTAGGCAGCGAGCGCACGATGAAGACGATGACCAGGATGGCAGCGGAGCCGTAGAGCCCCTGCAGGATGCCCGTGTGGAAGATGCCGCTCGAGAAGCCGCGGATGTAGCCGACGCCCAGGACGGTGCCGGGGACGGCCATGGCGAGCATGGAGACTGCCTCGATGAAGCCTTTGGAACGGAAGTTACGCTTGACGACCAGGTACGAGATGATCATGGAGAGGATGGCCGTGACCGGCGCGGCGATGAGCGACAGCAGGAAGGAGTCGCGGAACGCCTGGAAGCCGTGGTACTTGGTGAAGACCTGCTCGAACCACTTGGTGGTGAGGCTGAAGTCGTAGCCCCAGGTCTTGAAGAGGGCGCCGAAGGGGACGCAGAGGTACATCACGACGACGAAGATGGCGAGCGCGGAGCAGACGACGGTCAGCGGGATGCGCACGGAGCGGTCGGTGATGAGCATGCGGGCGCGGGACGCCTTGCCGGAGAGCGTGGCGGTGGACTTGGCCTCGAGGACGTACTTCTGCACGACGAACATGAGCAGCGTGATGCAAAGAAGCACGACGGCCATGGCCGCGGCGCCCTGCTTGTCGTAGGCACCGGTGATCTGCAGGTAGATCGTGGTGGCCAACGTGTCGTAGGAGCCGCCGATAATCATGGGGTTCGCGAAGTCGGCGATCGACTCGATGAACGTGACGAGGAAGGCGTTGCCGAGGCCCGGCAGCACCAGCGGCAGCGTCACGGACGTGAAGACCTTCCAGCGGGAGGCGCCCATGTCGCGCGCCGCCTCCTCGAGGGAGGGGTCGATGTTCTTGAGCAGGCCCTTGAGCATCATGTAGCACACCGGGAAGAACGTGAGCGTCTGGACGACGAAGATGCCCCAGAACCCGTAGACGGAGTTGTCGTAGATGCCCAGAAGGTAGCGGGTGATGAGGCCCGACTTGCCGAAGAGCATGATGAGCGAGAGGGACAGGACGAACGGCGGCGAGACCACCGGCAGCATCGAGACGACCTTGAACAGGCCGCTCATGAACCTGGTCTTGAGCTTGACGTAGACCTCGACGTAGGCGAACAGCAGGCCGACGAGGGCCGAGACGACGCTCACGAGCAGGCCGACCGCCAAGGTGTTCGTGATGGCCGTGGTGAAGGAGGGCATCGCGAGGACGCGCGAGAAGACCTCCAGGCTCGGGCCGGAGTCGGTCACGAAGGAGTCGACGAGCAGGATCGCCAACGGGTAGAGGATGAACAGGGTCAAGAAGGCGATGAGCACCACGATGGTGGTCACCATGATGGGATCGCCCATCAGCTTCTTGCGGTCAAGGGCCGCGCCTTGGTCTTTCGCCATGCGCAGGTCTCCTCTCTGACGTGTGCGGGCAGGTGCTCTGTGCAGCACAGGGCCGGGCGGACCCGATTCGCGTCCGCCCGGCACCTTATCCGAACCTGATTCTATGCTTACACGCAGCTCATAGAAACGCGGGCGCTACTCCGTCTGGAAGCGGTCGTCGCCGCCGCCCAGGGCGTTCATGACGTCCTCGACGTACTGCTTGGTGTTCTGCTTCGCGTCGTCGAAGTCGTAGTCCATCGTGTTGTTCGGGTCGAGGCCGAACTCGGTGGCGAGCTCGGGCTGCTTGGCGTTGTCGAGGACGAGGAACTGATAGGAGCCGTTCTCGGCGGCCAGCTCGACGCACTCCGGGGACAGCGCGTACTCGATCCAGAGCTTCGCGGCGTTCTCGTGCTTGGCGCCCTTGAATATGGCCGTGGCGCCGATCTCGCAGGAGGTGCCCGACGTCGGAATCTGCAGGCCGATGTTGTCGTAGCCGTTGTCGTGGATCTGGTAGATGCCGTCGTGCAGGAAGCCGAGGCCGATCGTGCACTCGCCGGTGCCGATGTTCTTGGACGGGCCGGAGCCGGACTTGGTGTAGACCGCGATGTTCTTGTCGAGGTCGACGAGGTACTTGATGCCGTCGTCGTGGCCGTACTTTTGGATGGCCGTGTTCACGATGAGCTTGGCGGTGCCGGCGGTGTTGTAGTTGGACGACCAGATGAGGCCCTTGTACTTCTCGTCGGTGAGGTCCTTGAAGTCCTGCGGGGCGTCGAGGTTCTTGCGCTGGAGCTCGTCCTTGTTGTACATGATGCCGAGAAGGCCGGTGTAGATGCCGAACCAGTTGTTGTTGGCGTCCTTGTACTTGTCGGCGGTGATGTGCTTGGCGTTCGCGGCCTCGTACGGGGCGAGCAGGCCCTCGTTGGCGGCCACGTTGTAGGGGTCGGACGTGCCGCCGAACCAGACGTCGCCGGACGGGTTGCCGTTCTCCTCCTCGATCTTTGCCTGGACCTCGCCCGTGGAGAGGCGCTGGTACTGGACGTCGATGCCGTAGAGCTCCTGGAAGTGGTTGCAGGCGGCGGCGAGGTAGTCCTCCTCGCAGGAGCCGTAGACGATGAGGGAGCCCTCGTCCTTGGCGGCCTTGACCAGGTCCTCGGCGGCGCCGACCCTGTCCTCGGAGGCGTCGGACTTGTCGGATGACTTGGAGTCGCCGGAGTCCGAGCCCGAGCCGCAGCCCGCGAGGCCAAGCCCCGCGGCGGCGACGCCGGCGATCTCGAGGAAGTTCCTACGCGTGAGGTTGCTCATGTGAATCTCCCCTTCTCGGTTTCCCTCGCGGGAATACTGACCCTGCCGCGCGAACGGCGCGGCTTTTCTTAGTCCTTATACCGCTCTTACGTTCCGTTAACCTTCAGATTTTTTCGAGCGTGTTTCGAATACGCCGTTTACCAGGGTTTCATTGAGGAAAACTCGGTGAACGGCGCACAAGAGGGGCGATTCACGTCACGAATGGGGCCGAGGAGCGGCGAGCGGCTCCCTGGTGCGCTACCCTAGATGGAGGAAACCGACGCGGAAGGGGAACGCATGCCCGCCATCATCGCGCACCACATCTTTGGGGAGGACGCCGCCGAGCTCCTCCCGAGCGGAATGATCGAGGGGGAAGAGGAGCTGCTCGCCTTCCTGCTGGGCAACCAGGGACCCGACCCGCTCTTCGCGCGCTTCTCGGCGCTGCCCTCGAGGGCCATGGCCGACCACGCGCTCGCCCACCAGATGCACGCCTGCCGCTGCGGCTCGGCGCTCGCGGCGTTCCGCTCGGGCGTCGAGCACCTCCCCCGCGAGGACGAGCGCATCGGGCGCGCCTTCGTGCTGGGGCTGCTCGGCCACTACGCGCTCGACAGCTGCGCCCACCCGTTCGTCTTCTCGCAGCAGGAGGCCCTTGCCGCGGCCGACCCCGATCTCGAGGGCTCGCAGAGCGACCTCCACGCCGTCATCGAGAGCGACATCGACTCGTGGCTCCTGTGGGAGAAGCGCGCGGCGACGGTCCTGGAGCGCCCGGCCTACGCGTACCTCATGAGGACGCCCCGCATCGATCGCGTGGCGGGCGCGCTCTTCTCGCAGACGGCGCTCAGCGTCTACGGCGTCTCGATCGGCGTCGAGGAGTACGGGCGCAGCGTCGCGGACTACGAGCTCGAGTACCGCCTGCTCGACCCCGCCGGGACGGTGAGGCTGCAGGTCGCCGGCGCCGCGGAGAGGCTCGTGAGGAGGCATTCCTTCGCCCAGGCGATGGCCCACCGCGTGACGAGGAGCCACGAGTGCCCGGCGGCGAACCTCGAGCGGCGCGCCTGGGCCGATCCCGAGGACGGCCGGGGGCGCCACGAGAGCTTCGCGGACCTCTTTGATGCGGCGCTCGGCTCCTACGACGCGCTCGCCAAGTCGTTCGTGCGCGGCAACCTCCGCGTGGGCGTGGACTACAACGGGCGGACGCTCCGATAAGGACGGGCCCAAGCGGGCGCGCGCCAGCGGCCCATCGGTTCATCGGCCCATCGGCGCGGCGGTTCGACACGGTCCGCCGCCTCGCACCGCCCGCCGCCTCGCCCCCGCTCAACGCAAAGACCCCCTGCAAAATGAGACATCTTGGGCCGCCAGGATGTCTCATTTTGCAGGGGATTGTTGAATTTATGCAACGGTTGTTGAATGCGGGGACGGGGGATGCGGCGGGGGCGGGAACCGAGACGAGCGGGCGAGGTCAAATCCAGATCAGGGTCTCGCCCGCGGCGCCGACGGCATCGTCGTCCGAGCCGTCGGGATCGGACGACGACCAATCGCTCGACTGCTCGAGCCAGGGGCGGAGGTCCTCCCCTTCCCCAAAGTCGACTTCCTGCCCGTCGACGAGCCAGACGAGGTCGCCAGGCTGCTCGTCCGGCTCGGGAAGGGCCCGACGCGACGTGATGATCGGAATGTCGCCCGCGGTGCCCATGGCTAGAGGCCGAGCCCCTGGGCCACCTCGGAGGCGCAGGCCATGGCGTCGGCGATGGCCGAGACCACGAGCGAGCTGCCGTTTCGGGCGTCACCCGCCGCATAGACCGGGGTTTCGCCCTGGGAAGCGTCAACAGGCTCGCAGCGGTGCGACCCGGCCTCCGCCATGACGGGGAGCATCCTGCCGGACTCGGGCATGCGCACGCCCAGGGCATCGAGCACACCGCGCTTGGGCCCGGTGAAGCCGCAGGCGACGAGCACGAGCTGGGCAGGCATGACGCGCTCGGAGGAGACGACGCGCTTGGGCGCGCCGGCGGACCAGTCGAGGTCGACGACCTTGATGCCGCTCACGCCGTCCTTGCCAAGAAGCACCTCGAGCGTGTCGACGCCCCACTCGCGCATCTCGCCGCCCATGAAGGCGATCGCCTCTTGCTGGCCGTAATCGGTCTTCTTCACGTTGGGCCACTGCGGCCAGCCGTTGCCCGCGGCCGGCGCCTCGGGCGGGCAGGGCAGGAACTCGAGCTGGTGGACGCTCCTCGCGCCCTGGCGCACAGCGGTGCCGAGGCAGTCGTTGCCCGTGTCGCCGCCGCCGATGACCACGACATCGAGCCCGCGGGCGTCGATCTTCGGGCCCTCCCCGCCCAACACCGAGCGGGTCGCGCTCGTGAGGTAGTCGACCGCGTACGCGACGCCGCCGGCCGCGAGGCCCTCGGCGAAGCCCTTGGCGGAAAGGCCGCGCGGCTCGCCCGCCCCCACGGCGGCGACGACGGCGTCGTGGCCGTCGCGGATCTCCTTGGCCGTCGCCTCGTCAGAGGCGTCGACGCCCAGGTGGAAAGCGATGCCGAGCTCCTGCATGAGGGAGACGCGGCGCTCGACGACGCTCTTCTCGAGCTTCATGTTGGGGATGCCGTACATGAGCAGGCCGCCTGCGCGGTCGCTCTTCTCGTAGACGTCGACGCGCGCGCCGCGGCGGGCGAGCTCCCAGGCCGTCGCCAGACCGGAGGGGCCGGAACCCACGACGGCCACGGACGGGGCGTCGGCCGGCGCCGGGGCGAAGCGGGTAGGCCCGCCGTGCGCCCACTCCCAATCAGAGATCGCGCGCTCGTTGTCGTGGATGGTCTCGGGCTCGTCGTCGCGGCCCAGGTTGCAGGCGGCCTCGCACAGGGCGGGGCACACGCGGCTCGTGAACTCGGGAAGGGGCGACGTGAGCGAGAGGCGCTCGGCCGCGTCGCGCCACTGGCCGCGGTAAACGAGGTCGTTCCACTCCGGGATGAGGTTGTGGAGGGGACAGCCCGAGGTCCGAGCGTGGCCGAAGGACATGCCCGTCTGGCAGAACGCCACGCCGCACATCATGCAGCGGCTCGCCTGCAGGCGGCGGGCCTCCTCGCCCACCTCGACGTAGAGCTCGTCGTAGTCGCGCACGCGCTCCTCGACGCCGCGCAGCTCATGGGCCTGCCGCCCTACCTTGAGAAACGCTCCTGGCTTGCCCATGTCTATTTCCCCTCGTTCATGGAATCGAATGCGTACTGGAGGGCGTCCGCGTGGGACATCCCGCGGGACTCCCCCTCCTCGACGTAGCCGAGCACGCGCTCGTAGTCGCGGGGGATCACCTTGACGAAGCTCTTGGAGACCTCGCGGAAGCGATAGAGCATCTTGATGCCGCGCGGGCTCTGGGTCCGGGCGACGTGCTCCTCCACGAGCTTCCTTATGAGCTCGAGCTCGTCGGCCGTGGGCGCCTTGAGGTCGACCATGTCCTTGTTGCAGCGGCTCGCGAGCGTCCCGAAGGCGTCGTAGACGTAGGCCACGCCGCCGCTCATGCCGGCGGCGAAGTTCATGCCCACCTCTCCCAAGATCAGCGCGACGCCGCCCGTCATGTACTCGCAGCCGTGGTTGCCGCAGCCCTCGACGACGACCGTGGCGCCGGAGTTGCGCACGGCGAAGCGCTGGCCGGCGAGGCCGTTCACGAAGCCCTTGCCGGAGGTGGCCCCATAGAAGGCGACGTTGCCGATGACGATGTTCTCATCGAACTTGAAGGTCGCCGTCTCGGGCGGGCGGACGCTCAGGACGCCGCCCGAGAGCCCCTTGCCGAAGTAATCGTTCGCGTCGCCCTCGATGTTCAGGGAGACGCCCGCCGGCAGGAAGGCGCCGAAGCTCTGGCCGCCCGAGCCCTCGCAGTCGACCGTGACCGACCCCTCGGGCAGGCCCTCGGGATGGGCCTTGGTGACCATGGACCCCAGCAAGGTGCCCACGCAGCGGTTCACGTTGGCGATGTCGGCGTGGAACCTGATGGGCTCCAGGTGCTCGCGGGCGCTCTGCGTGTACGGCACGAACAGAGTCGCGTCCAGGGTCTTGTCTATTTCGAGGTCGGCGGCCATGGACGGCAGGTAGTGCTTGCCGTCGGCGCCGGGGATGGCCTTGCCGTACTCGTTCGTCCCCGAAGCGAGCAGGTCGGAGAGGTCCATCTCGTTGGCCTTCCAGTTACCCTCCACCTCGACCTGGCGAAGGCACTCGGGGTGGCCGACCATCTCATCCACGGTGCGGAAGCCCAGGGAGGCCATGATCTCGCGCAGCTCGGAGGCGACGAACGTCATGAAGTTGACGACGTACTCGGGCTTGCCGGAGAAGCGGCCTCGCAGCTTGCAGTTCTGGGTCGCGATGCCGGCAGGGCAGGTGTCCTGTTGGCAGTCGCGCTGCATGAGGCAGCCGCAGGCGATGAGCGGCATGGTGGCGAAGCCGAACTCCTCGGCGCCGAGAAGGGCGGCGATCGCGACGTCGCGGCCGCTCATGAGCTTGCCGTCCGTCTCGACGACCACGCGGGAGCGCAGACCGTTGCGCAGCAGGGTCTGCTGGGTCTCGGCAAGGCCGATCTCGAAGGGGATGCCGGCGTGGTAGATGGAGTCGCGGGGAGCCGCACCTGTGCCGCCGTTGTGGCCGGAGATCGTGATCTTGTCCGCGCCTCCCTTGGCGACGCCGGTCGCGATGGTGCCCACGCCCGCGAGGGCACAGAGCTTGACCGAGATGCGGGCGTCGGGGTTCGCGTTCTTGAGGTCGAAGATGAGCTCCGCCAGGTCCTCGATGGAATAGATGTCGTGGTGAGGCGGCGGGCTGATGAGGCCGACGCCGGGCGTGGACTGGCGCACCTCGGCGATCCAGGGGTAGACCTTCTTGCCGGGAAGGTGCCCGCCCTCACCGGGCTTGGCGCCCTGGGCCATCTTGATCTGGATCTCGATGGCGCTGCGCAGGTAGCGGCTCGTCACGCCGAAGCGGCCGGACGCGACCTGCTTGATGGCGCTCTTCTTCGAGTCCCCGTTGGGCAGCGGCGTCTCGCGGGCGGGGTCCTCGCCGCCCTCGCCGGTGTTCGAGCGGCCGTGGATGCGGTTCATCGCGATGGCCAGGCACTCGTGCTGCTCGCGGCTAATGGAGCCGTAGCTCATGGCGCCGGTATTGAAGCGCGTGAGGATGTTCTCGATGGGCTCGACCTCGGAAAGCGGGATCGCCGGGCGGTTGGGCGCGAAGTCCATGAGGTCGCGCAGGGTCACGGCGCGGCCGGGACGGTGGACCCACGCCGAGAATTCCTTGAACTCGTCGTAGTCGCCCTCGCGGCACGCGTGCTGCAGGAGATAGACGGCCTTGGGGTCGATGAGGTGCTCCTCGCCGCCCAGCGGGCGCCACTTGGTGAGGCCGAGGGTGGGCAGCTGGTCGGGCGCCGGACTCTTCTTGAGGGCCGCGGCGGAATCGTAGCGCGCGTCGAGCTCGCGCTGCACGCCGTCGACGCCCAGGCCGCCGATGCGCGTGGCCGTCGCGGTGAAGTACTTGTCGACGAAGGCGTCCGAAAGGCCCATGATCTCGAAGATCTGGGCGGAGTGGTACCCCTGCATGGTGGAGATGCCCATCTTGGACATGATGGAGACGATGCCCGCGGTCACGGCATGGTCGTAGTTGGCCTGGGCCTCCTCAACGGGAAGGTCGATGGCGCCCTTCTCGCAGAGGTCCGCGATGCAGTCGTGGGCCATGTACGGGTAGATGCCGCTCGCCGAGTAGCCCACGAGGCACGCGAAGTCGTGGGCGGACAGCGCGTCGCCCGTCTCGACCACGAGGTCAGCGTCCATGCGCAGGCCGCACCGGATGAGGTGGTTGTGGACGCAGCCCAGCGAGAGGAGCGACGGCACGGGGACCATGCCCTCGCCCGCGCGGTCCGAGAGGACGATGATGTTCGCCCCGCCGCGGACCGCGGCCTCGGCCTCGGCCGCCAGGGAATCGAGCGCCGCCTCGAGGGCTCCCTCCCCCTTCGCGCGGTCATAGGCGCAGGTAAGCTTGACGGTCTTGAAGCCCACGCGGTCGATCGCGCAGATGCGCTCGAAGGCGTCCTTCGTGAGCATGGGCCCCTGGAGCCTCACGAGGCGGCAGGTGTCGCGGCAATCCTCCAGCAGGTTGCCGTGGTTGCCGAGATAGAGCACGGAGCTCGTGACCAGGCTCTCGCGCAGGGCGTCGATAGGCGGGTTCGTGACCTGGGCGAAGAGCTGGTTGAAGTAGTCGAAGAATGAGCGCGTCTTCTTGGAGAGGCACGCCAGCGGCGCGTCGACGCCCATGGAGGCCAGGGGAACCTTCCCCGCCGTGGCCATGGGGCGGATCGCCTCGTCGACGTCGTCGTAGTGGTAGCCCAGGCGCGCCATGCGCTCCACGAGGGGCAGGGACGCATCGGGGTCCGCGGGAAGCTCGCCCGCCTCGGGCTCGCGCAGGTCCTCGATGTCGAGGGTCTCGTCGTCGAGCCAATCGCGGTACGGTTTCTCGTTGGCGAAACGGTCGCGGATCTCGTCGTTCCAGATGACGCGCCCCTGGGCAGGGTCGACCTCGAGCATCTCGCCGGGCCCGAGGCAGCCGGTGCGCAGGACGTTCGCCGGGTCGACGTCGATGGTGCCAACCTCGGACGAGAGGATGATGCGGTCGTCGCGCGTCACGTAGTAGCGCGCCGGGCGCAGGCCGTTGCGGTCGAGGGCGGCGCCCAGGATGCGGCCGTCGGTGAACGCGATGGCCGCAGGGCCGTCCCACGGCTCCATGAGCATGGATTGGTAGGCGTCGTAGCTGCGGCGCTTATCGGAGAGCGTGGGGTTCTTGTCCCACGGCTCGGGGATCATGAGCGTGACCGCGCGGTCGAGCGGGCGGCCGTTCATGGTGAGGAACTCGAGAACGTTGTCGAGGATGGCCGAGTCGGAGCCCTCTTTGTTGATCACGGGCATGACCTGCTCGAGGTCGTGGCCGAGCACGGGGCTGTACAGGTGCGGCTCGCGCGCGCGGATCCAGGAGACGTTCCCGCGCAGCGTGTTTATCTCGCCGTTGTGGATGATGTAGCGGTTGGGGTGCGCGCGCTCCCACGAGGGGGTGGTGTTCGTCGAGTAGCGCGAGTGGACGAGGGCAAGCGACGTCTCAACCGCGGCATCGTTCAAGTCGATGAAGAAGCGGCGCATCTGGGTCGCCACGAGCATGCCCTTGTAAACGATGGTACGCGAGCTCATGGAGCACACATAGAAGATCTTGCCCTTGAGCGCCGGGTTCGCGTCGGCGGCGCGCTCGATCGTGCGGCGGCAGACGTAGAGCTTGCGCTCGAAGTCCTGGCCGGCCTCTACGCCGTCGGGACGGCGCAGGAACGCCTGGAGGATCGTCGGCATGCAGGCACGAGCCGAGTCGCCGAGGTCATGCGGGTCGACCGGCACCTCGCGCCAGAACATGAGCGGCACCCCGCATGCGGCGCAGCCCTCCTCGAAGACGCGCTTCGCATCGGCGACGCCCTGAGGGTCGTCGTGCGGGAAGAAGAGCATGGCAACGCCGTAGTCGCCCTCGTCGGGCAGCAGCTGCCCCTCTTTCTGCGCCTCCTTGCGGAAGAAGCGGTGGGGCACCTGGAAAAGCACGCCGGCGCCGTCGCCGGTGTTGCGCTCAAGCCCCTTGCCGCCTCGGTGCTCGAGGTTCACCAGCACCGAGAGCGCGTCGTCGAGGGTTTGGTGGCTCCTTTGCCCCTTGAGGTGGGCGATGGCGCCGATGCCGCAGGCATCGTGCTCGTATTCGCTTCTATACAGCCCCCGTTCCCGGGTGTGCTCCAAGCTCTGGCTCATTTACCTTTCCTCTCCCTCTAAGCACCGGCCACGGCCGGGCCAGCGGCGATGCACATCGAACGGCACACGTTCGCTCTATGAGTGAGTCTACGAGTACGGCAAAAGCGGTCCCCATTCCGAGACCAAGTTGCTACCCGTGCGCCACGCGCCTGTTTTCAAGCCGACAAAAATCCGAATCACCCGGGCAACACGGACGAAATCTTCCCTGCTCACATGCTCCGTCAGGATTCTTTAAGCCGAAACCTGGCAAAGCAGGGGCGCTTCGATGCCAAAAGAACGCTGCAGGTAGTCACGCGGGGGCACACGTTCCCTGTACCCCTGGACAAAGGGCAGCCCATTGAATCGATTGGATTGAAACCAGGTCAGGGACCCTAGAAATCGAGAAGCACCTTAAGGTCCACCTCGAGGGCAACGCTCAACGAGCGCAGCGTGAAGAACTCGGGGTTCATGGGCTTGCCTGGTTTGGACATGCCCTTCTCGTACTTCTGGTAGGTATACGTCGCGATGCCGGCCTTCTCGGCCACCTGTTCTTGGGTCAACCCACGCTCGGCGCGCAGCTCCTTGAGTCGCTTGCCGAGGTTCCGGGCAAGCTCGACCTCTGCATCCGTTATGTCCCTTGATTTCGGCATGAACCGAATATCTGCCCCAACAGGCGAAGTGACCACCATACATGTATGTTCTTGCCCCCAAACGGTCGAGAAACAAATGAAATGCAGGTATTTGAGCCGTTTATTCTTTTTGCGCCCGGCTCTTCAGGGCCCTCGCCGCCCAGCAAACCGCGAGCGTCGCGAACGCGATGCCGCAAAGCGCCCAAAAGGCCGTGCGTACCGAACGCGCCGTGGCTTCCCCGGGGTCGGCCGTCACGTAGAATCCCCTCACCGACTCGAAGCGTTCGTTTCCGGCAAGGTCGACCGCCTCGACCCTGAGTTCGCGGGGCTCGTTCTCCCTGGGCCCGATGAGGAGCGAATACGAGCCCGATGTCCCTTCCCTCAGCTCAACGGGCTCCCCATCGAGCCAGGCGTCCACCCGCAAAAGGCCGATGTCCTCGCCCACCGTGAAGGCGCATTCGTAGCCGTCGGAGACGATTGTCTGCCCCGGGGCCACGTCGATATCGTCGATCGTGGGGGCGGTCGTATCGAGCACGAACTCCGCTTGGGCGCTCTTCTCGGTCCCGCTTTCCCGGTCAAAGAACCCCGTGCTCGAGTTCAGGTTGTTCGCCCGGTCGCGCGAATAGGCCGCCACGATATACCGCCCGTCTGCCGAGAAGTTCTCGGGCCCGACTATGTACAGGTACGAGCCCCAGCCGCCGGGAGCTTCGCCGGGAAGCTCCTGGACCTCGAAACCCTTCGTGCCCCCGTCGCTCTTCTCGCCGAGCTCCTCCACGTTCGCGCCGCATGACAGGCTTATCCCCTGCCCGCCCAGGGGAAGGCCGCTCACGTTTATCTCCTGCATGACCACCTCGGGCGTCTGCGCTAGATAGCCGCCGTTCCTCTCGAGCTCGTCGGCGTTGAGGATCCTGAAGGTCGATCCGAACCGATTGACCGAGAAGGTCACGGTGCCCTGGGCATCGTTTCCCGCCAAATCGCAGGCCGTCACGCAAGCGGTATACACATCGTCCGCCTCCGGGACCCGCTCGAAACCCCCGAGGTCCCATGAGACCGAGCAAGCATCCGCTTCCGTAGGCAGCGGGACCTCGACCTGGCCCCTTTTCGCACCTGTGAGCGAGACCTGGACGGAAGAGGGGTCGATGCCCACCTCATCGAGGACCGCTGCCTGAAGGTCCACCTCGTCCGCATAGGCCGCACCTTCGCTCGCCCCAAGCAGCTCGACCTGCGGCGCGCTCAGGTCGACGACGAACTCATCGATGCTTCGCGGCTCAGCCTCGTTTCCCGCCTTGTCCTTCCCCGAGACGCTCAGCGTATGGGTCCCTTCCTGCGCAAACTCAACCTCCACGACATGCGCGTCCCCGGAAGAGGCAACCCAGGGACCAATCGATCCCGTAGCCTCGACGTTAATGAGCGAGGGGTCGAACGAGGCATCGCGCACCGTCACGGTCGCCGTCCTCGCGGCATTGAAGTACTTCTCGTTTCTTGGCTCCGCGCCGTCGAAGGAGATGTCGATGTCAGGGGGCGTCGCGTCGACGACGAGAGCCCGACCTGTCAGGGGACTCCCTGCCCCGTCGTAGGTGGCCTGGCCGTACCTCGCATGAGCAGCATTGCCCGCGAGGTCGCGCGCGAAGACCTCCGGCGTGCTGCGTGCTCCTTCCGTGTACACGAGCCTTTTGGCCCAGAACCCGTCCACTCGTTCCCATGAGGACTCGCTCGAAGCCCCTTGGGAATCAACCCGGGATGCGGGGTCGAAGTTCTCGTCGCGGACCTCGATGGAAAGCGTGACCGCGTCGTTGAAGTAGTCTGTATCGCCGTCGGTGCCGGAAAGCGGACGTGAGACCCTCATCGAGACCTCGGGCTCCGACGTGTCCACGATGAACGGCGCCGATTCATAGGGGTTGGCCGCGTTGCCTGCTCGGTCGGATGCGGTCACGACAAGGGAGTGATTCCCCTCCTCCGAGAACCTCACGGTGGCCGTCCCGGAAGCTTCGTCCCGCCTCTCTACCGAGCCGGACGTGACAATCTGAACGCCCGCGGGGTCGAGGTGCTCGTCCTCCACGGAGATGCTCGCCTGTCGGCTTCCCGCGAAGAAGCCCGTTCCGTCTTGCTCGCCCGCCTGTTCCGCGCCGGAGAAAACAACCGAGATGCGTGGAGGCCTTGTGTCGACCACAAAAGTGCCCGAGTCATAGGGATCGGCCACGTTTCCTGCCATGTCCTGCACAGATATCCGCAGGTAATACGTATCGTCGCGCTCAAAGACGACCCGGGCCGACTTAGTGCTGTCCTCATCCCAGGAAACGTTCCCGTTCGTCTCGATCCTCACGAGGTCCGGATCGTAGTTCTCCTCCTCTATCGCGATCGTCGCCACCCGGCCGCCATTGAAGAACGCCGTGCCGTCGACGTACCCGGCCTCCTGCGGGCCTTCGAAGTCGACGTGCAGCCGCGGGGGTGTAAGGTCCATCGCGAACTCCCCCGAGTCATAGGGAGAGGAGGCGTTGCCGGCCGGGTCGCTTGCCGTCACCTGGAGCCGGCATACCCCGTCGTCTGGGAACTCGATGCGCGCTTCATGGACGCCGGGCTCGCGCTCTTCCCAAGTGCCGATACATCCGCCCGGCGCCTTCATGTCCACGAGATCGGCAGCGAAAGAGGTCTCATGCACCTTGACCGTGGCTGTCCGGCCCCGGTTGAAGCAGGGCAGCCCATCGACCTCGCCCGACGGCACGTCCCCGTCGAACCCCACCTCGACGCGAGGGGCGGTACGGTCGACGCATAGGACGGCGGAGCATGAGCTCAGTTCAGCGCCGGAATCCCACGGCATGGCGACCCGCACGTCGAACGCATAGCGTCCCTCGCCGCCAAAGCGCTTCGTGAAGGCATGGATCGCGTTTCCATCGGCACGTTCCTCGGATTCTGCCCAGCCCTCATCCGACTTGTTGTTCACGGAGATGGCAGTACCCGAGTAAAGAGGCGAGTCGGGGACCTCGATTCGCACCTCGCACGAGTCTGAGGGGCTAAAGACGGTCTCCCCGCTCTGCACAGCCGCCCCGTCGACAAGAACCCGCGCGGGAAGGAACGCGGGCGCGAACCCGAAAGACGTCCCGTCGACCTCATCGCCCTCGGAGTCGTAGGTCCCCTGCTCCCCGTACCGCAGCGACGAGAGCAGCACGCCGTCTGCCCCTCGGGCCTCGAGCGCAAGACCCGAGATTCCTGAGCAGTCGATAAACACCCGCGCTTCTTTGCCGTCGCGGTCCCAGGAAAAGCCGCTCACGGCCTCACCGTTCGCAAACAGGACCATCCCAGACGCCTCTTCGCCCATAAGGACGACCTCTGCACCCAGCGGCCCCTCGGCGTAATAGTCGACGCCCGAAACCTGCCCAAGCCTGGGAGACGTCATCGAAACGGAGAGGGACGCCTCCCCCGCCTCTGAAAGAGGACGCGCCCCTGCATCGGAACCAATTGAGCCGTCGAGGCCACACGAGGCTGCGGAGCCGGTCGAGGCATCGATGCCGCCCAAGATCGTAGCCCCCGTCTCGGCCCCAAGCCCCGCTCCGTCTATAGACCCCGGTTCCTGTATCGCCTGTGCAACGGCCAAGTTCTCATCCGTCGGCTTCCCAAGCCCGTCTGCTGCCGCACCCAAGGGAACGAGCAGCAGGGCGGACAGAACGAGAGGCCAGAAAGCCGTCGTCCCCCTCATGTGCAGCTTCTTCATCTTCCACGCTCCAAATCCCCCATAAGCAAGCCGCTGCTCGCTCCGACTTCGCGTTCTACCTCGACAAACTCAACCTGCTCGCATCGTTTCCTCTCGCAGTCGCCCGTCTCGGGCCCCTCTTTGCCGGGAATCGACGGCAGGCGCACCGAATCCGGCGGCTTCCGCGAATCCCGGCATCCCGTCGCTCCTCCTGCCTCGAGCCCACCCATCCCTCGGCTGGAGCGACGGGGCGCCCTCGCCACGCCGGCGAGCTCGACGAGGGCGGTCCCGACGTCCAGCGCCTTGCACACATACGCGGCGACGACGGCAAGGGCCGAGGCGACGACGAGAAAACCAATCCCCGCCACACGCAGCGCCTCCCACGACTTCACGCCTCCTCCCCTCGCCACGCTTTCGCCCCATAGGTCCGCTCAATGTTCTCGACGATCCGGTCAAGAAGCCCCTCATCGCTTGCTCGGCCCCACAACTCCGCGGTAACCGCATTCGCCGATGCCTCCGCCTCGAGGCCTACGAGGCCCTCGCGCGCCTTCTCCGCAAGCTCCTCGACCCTCGCCCGCGCCACCCCCGCGCGGGCAAACCCGCTCAAATACGTCGGAGAGGCGCAGACCTGCTCTATCAGGTCGCACAGCCTCAGCCGGACCATAAGGGGCGAATCGTCCCCTAGGGCCTCGTAGGCGTCGGCGAGGGCCGCCCAGTAACGTGCATACTCATCCCCCTCGTTGCCCTCCAGCGTGGCGCGCGCGAGCTCCTGGGGAGCGGCGCATATGCGCCCGTACGCGGCCGCGGCAGCGGCGAGCCGCGCGTCCCCGTCCCGGTCTCTTTCGCATGCGGCCACGCATCGCTCGAACCATTTCTGGGCCCTTGCGCCCTCCTTCGCCCCCAGGGATAGGAGCCCGTCGTCTTCGGAAGCCGATTCCCGGTACACGGCATAAAGGGACCCGACGTCGTAGCAAAGCCGCGCATAGCCGTCCGAGCCCTCCAACACTGAGCGGTTCTTCTCGAGGAGCGCCTCGAGACGCGTGCCCTCGGAGGCGGTAAGGCGCTGGTCCGCCTTGTACACGCCGTCGATGAGCTCGCGGTACGCCTCGGCGTTTCCCGGCTCGACCTCGATGGCCGCGGTATAGACGGCCTCGGCCTCGCTCTTCTTGCCGCGATCGGCCGCCGTGCTCGCCGAGCGCGCGGAGTCCATCAGCGCCCCAAAAGTCGATGCCCGCTCCCTATCCGCCCTCGCCATGCAGCCGGCCCCGGAGACGGCGCAGGCGACGCTCAGCACACACACGCCTGCGAAGGTCCCGACGCGCTTCTTGAGCCCGGTGCGGTACGCCCGCGTGAGCTTGCGGTGGTTGAGTAGGTCGTTTCTCATCTCCTCGCAGCTCTGGTAGCGGTCGGCGGGGTCGGGCATCGTCGCCCGGGCAACCACCCGCTCGATCCCCTCGCCCATCGAGGGGTTCAGCTCGCGAAGCGGCCGCATGATAACCTGCTTGGCCGGCGAGAGCCCCGTCGCCAGGGCATAAAGCGTCGCCCCAAGCGAATAGACGTCCGTGCGCGCATCGGTCTGCGCGCCTGCCACGAGCTGCTCGGGGGCCGCATAGCCCCTCGTCCCCAGCACGCACGTGTCGGAAAGCGCCCCGGCCTTGTATTCCCTCGCTATGCCGAAGTCGATGAGGCGCACGGTGCCGTCCTCGCGCAGGACGACGTTCCCCGGCTTCATGTCCCTATAGACGATCGGCGGCGACTGCGCGTGGAGATACGAGAGGGCGTCGCACAGCTGCGCGCCCCAGGCCGCCACGTCGTCCTCGGCTTGGGCGCCCTGCTCATCGAGGACCTGCTTGAGAGAGCGCCCCTCGATGTAGTCCATCACGATGAGGGTCGAGCCGCCCGCGGCGCATATGTCCACGATCCTCGGCAGGGCCGGGTGGTCGAGCTTCCGCATGAGCGAGGCCTCGGCGACGATCCGCTCCGATGCCACGGGGTCGTCAAGGTCGCGACCGACCTCCTTCGCGGCCCACAGCTTGTTGAGCCTCAGGTCGCGCACGAGCCACACCCGCGACATGCCGCCCCTCGCGATCAGGGCCATTACCTCGTATTTCTTGTCTATACGCATACCGGGGGCGACCATGGTCAAACGCTCCTCGCGCGTCTTTGCGCGCACCGGGCCGGTACGGGACCTCGGGCATGGCCCGCGGTCGCCGCGTCCCCAGCGAGCACCGTGGTCGCCTCCGCCGCGGCAGCGCGCCTCCTTCGAGCGGCACGGCCTTCTCGGGGCGCGGCGTAGACGCACGCAATCGTGACGTTGTCCCGCTCTCCCCGTCGCAAGGCCTCGCGGATCAGCTCGCCCTCCGCCATCGAGAGCTCCTTCTTGCCCGCCACGGCGGCACCCAGGAGGCCTCCCGCCGCCTCCTTGAGCGAAACGCGCCGCCAGAGCCCGTCGCAGCACACGACGAGCAGGTCGCCGGCCTTGTACGTCCCCTCATAGAACGACGGCTCGAGCGCCTCCTGCGACCCGAGCGCCTGGGAAATGGCGTTCGACGCCCCCTCCGCCGCATCGTCCTCGGTCAGCTGAACGGCGCTCCCATCCCCCAGCAGATAGGCGCGCGTGTCCCCCACATGCGCAACGAGCCGCCGGCCCCCGAGCATGATCGCGCAGGTGAACGTCGTCCCCATCCGGACGCCCAGCGCCTGGGCGTAGCTGTACATCCGCTCATTAAGACTCGAGAGAAACGCCCGTAGCAGATCCTCGCCCTCCTCGAGCGCCGCGTCCACGGTCGGCGACCGCCCGCACGCCGCAGCGAAATCCGACCCGAACCACTCGGTCAGCTCGTTTATCGCCACCGAGCTCGCGAGCTCGCCGCTCGACAGTCCCCCGACGCCGTCGCATACCGCCGCGAGCGCCACCGGCCCCAAGGCGCTCATCGCCTCGAGCAAGCAGTACGCGTCCTGGTTCACCGGCCTTTGCGCCCCGATGCACGTGCGCCCCGCAATCGTGAACATAGGTGCCCCACGCCCCTTCTTCGCAAGGAATAGTGAGAACCCACGCTAACAGGCGAAACTAGCAGGAAACTGGCACCTAGCTGGCACATAACTTGCAGATAGCCGACCGCATTCTGTCGCGGACCGCCATCGATGCAGATAATTTCGAAACGATGCCTTTGACCTGTCCTAATGCGCCCAACGTTTGTCCGAAACAGAACCACACGGAATGCACACATCTCACGGCTTAATACATCAAGGAGGCGACCGTTTTCGACATAAAACGCGCTGGAGCCCGCCCTTGCGGCGCCGCTCGTCGCCCCGCACGCCCAAACTAGCCAGATTTTTGTTGACATATGACTGCCCGCTCATATAATCGAACCATACAACCTCTGAGCAGATGCTCATATGTTCAGAAAGGAGAGCCCATGTGCGAAGGCATTCCCGTCGGCGAGTCGCCCGATGAGCTGCCCGATGACGAGCTCCTCTACGACCTCGCCGACCTCTTCAAGGTCTTCAGCGACGCCACCCGTATAAAAATCCTCTTTACCCTCATGGGCCGCGACCTGTGCGTCGCGGACATCGCCGAGGAGACCGCGACGACCCAAAGCGCCGTCTCCCATCAGCTGCGCACCTTGAAGCAGGCCCACCTCGTCAAGTGCGAGCGCGACGGGCGCAACGTCGTCTACTCCCTCGCCGACGACCACGTCTACACCATGCTCAACGTGGGCCTTTCCCACGTCTGCGAGTAGCCACGCTCAACCAACGGGCGGCCCGGCCGCCCAGGAAAGAAAGGTCACGCCATGAAGAAGTCTTTCAAGCTCGACGAGATCGACTGCGCGAACTGCGCCCGTGAGCTGCAGGACGGCCTCGCCCAGCTCGACGGCGTCAAGTCCGTCTCGGTGAACTTCATGACCCAGAAGCTCACCCTCGAGGCCGACGACGAGGACTTCGTCGACGTCCTCGAGCGCGTCGTGGACTACACCGCCGACGCCGAGCCCGACTGCGAGATCATCCGCTAGAGACGAGCCGCACCGTTGTGTGCGGCTTTTGTCCGCAACATATATGAGCATTTGCTCATACGTTCAACGAACAGAGGAGAGGACGATGGCCGAGAAGCCCAAGAAGAAGCGCAGGAAGAAGGAGTCGCTCGAGCACAAGACCCGCCGCATCGCCGTGGCGCTCGCGGTCTTCTTCGTGGTCTACATCGCTGAGGAGGCGGGCCTGCTGGCAGCGGCCTTCGGCAAGCCGGGCGACGTCTACGCGAGCTTCGCGCTCTTCCTCGTCCCGTACCTCATCGCGGGACACGACGTCCTCCAGAAGGCCTGGAACAACATCCGCCGAGGCAAGGCCTTCGACGAGAGCTTCCTCATGGCCGTGGCGACGATCGGCGCCTTCGCCATGGTCTTCTTCCCCGACACCGACCCGCACATGGCCGAGGGCGCGGCCGTCATGCTCTTCTACCAGGTGGGCGAGATCTTCCAGGCGCGCGCCGTGGGCAAGAGCCGCCAGTCCATCGCAGCCATGATGGACATCGCGCCCGACTACGCGAACGTCGAGCGCGACGGCGAGCTCGTCCAGGTCGACCCCGACGAGGTGTCCGTGGGCGACGTCATCGTGGTCAAGCCCGGCGAGCGCGTGCCCATCGACGGCTCGATCCTGGACGGCGCCTCCCAGCTCGACACCGCGGCCCTCACCGGCGAGTCCGTCCCCCGCCATGTCGAGGCGGGCGACGAGGTCGTCTCCGGCTGCATCAACATGACGGGCGTGCTGCGCGTGCGGACCTCGAAGCCTTTCGGCGAGTCCACCGTCTCGCGCATCCTCGAGCTCGTGGAGAACGCCAGCGAGAAGAAGGCGCGGACCGAGAACTTCATCACCCGCTTCGCCCGCGTGTACACCCCCGCCGTGACCGGGGCCGCCGCCGTGCTCGCCGTCGCAGGCGGCCTTACGACCGGCGCCTGGAGCGATTGGATCCTGCGCGGCCTCACGTTCCTGGTGGTCTCCTGCCCGTGCGCCCTCGTGATCAGCGTGCCGCTCTCGTTCTTCGGCGGCATCGGCGGGGCCTCCAAGCTGGGCGTCCTCGTGAAGGGCTCGAACTATCTCGAGGCCCTCTCCGAGGTCGACACCGTTGTCTTCGACAAGACGGGCACGCTCACGAACGGCACGTTCAACGTCGTGGCGATCCACCCCGAGGAGGGCATCGACCCAGACTACGTGCTCAGCTGCGCCGCCTACGCAGAGGCGTTCTCGGACCATCCCATCGCGCTGTCGGTGAAGGCGGCATACACCGGCGTCATCGACCAGGCCCGCATCGTGAGCGTCGAGGAGGAGAGCGGCCACGGCGTCTCGGCGCATGTCCGAGAGGAAACGCGAGAGAACGAGCACGTGGTCCTCGTTGGCAACGACAAGCTCATGAGCGCCCACGGCGAGCACTGGCACGACTGCGAGCTCACGGGCACGATCCTGCACGTCACCGTAGACGACCGCTACATCGGCCACGTCGTCATCGCCGACGTCGTGAAGGACGACGCGCGCGCCGCCATCGACGCCCTGCACGCCTGTGGCGTCAAGCGCACCGTCATGCTCACGGGTGACCGTCACGAGGTCGCGGAGGCCGTGGCCGAGCAGCTCGGAATCGACGAGTACCACGCGCAGCTCCTCCCCGCCGACAAGGTCGCCCAGGTCGAGCGGCTGCTCAAGGACGAACCAAACAAGCGCAAGCTCGCCTTCGTGGGCGACGGCATAAACGACGCGCCCGTGCTCACCCGCGCCGACGTGGGCATCGCGATGGGCGCGATGGGCTCCGACGCCGCCATCGAGGCCGCCGACGTCGTCCTCATGGACGACAAGCCCTCCAACATCGCCCGCGCGATCCGCCTGGCGCGCCGCACCATGGGAATCGTCTGGCAAAACATCGTCTTTGCCCTGGCGGTGAAGCTCATCATCCTCGTGCTCGCCGCGCTGGGAATCGCGAACATGTGGCTTGCCGTCTTCGGCGACGTGGGCGTGGCGATCATCGCCATCCTGAACGCGATGCGCGCAATGAAGGTGTAGCGTCCGCGGCGCCGCGGGCTCCACGGGTCCCATGGGTTCCATATGGGCGGGCCCGCGCACGTTAAGCGACTCGAAAGAGGGGCAAAGACGGCCTTTGCCCCTCTTCTTTACAACTTTTCTTCGGTTTTGCGTGGTTGAATCCATCGTTTGAAGTCAATCGCCGGCCTCCCGAGGCGCCTCGGGAGGCCGGCGATTCACGTTTCCGCAGTTGGAACGCGTTGCAAACTCCATCACTTATTTAATAGTCCACGCACAAACGCGATTTTATGTCGCCCTTACATGTCTGGAGCGAAAACCGGGTCCGCAGACCGCCTTTCTCCGCAGCTCAGTCCCGAACCGCCCTACTTGCCGTAGCTCGAATCGTCCAAAACGTCCTTGAACATCTCGACGTACTTGTCCGGTCGCCAGTCGGTGCCGTTCACGGACGGGTTGTGCTTGTAGAGGAAACGCGTCGCGAGCGCGAGGTCGATCGTCGCGGTGTACATGGCCTCCTCGTCGGCGCCCGCGGCCGTGAAGGGCATGCCAGCGTAGTAATGCGGCTCCCAGGTCTTTGCGGACGGGCCGAGGATCGAGCTGCCGCCCCAGAAATAGTTGTCCTTGTCGAGGCCGCCGAGGTTCGCCGAGACGATGAAGATGCCCTCGCGGATGACCTGCGCGTGAAGCGTGTCGTCGCCCAGGCACTTCCCGTGGCAGTGGGCGAGCGCCGTCGAGTTCACGCACAGGCGGCAACCCTTCGCCACGTAATAGTCCATAAGCTCCGGGAAGCAATAGTTGTCGTAACAAATGGCGCAGCCGATCGGCCCCCACGGGGTGTCCAGGATGAACGGCTTGTCGCCGCGCGTCGCCCAGTTGGGCTCGGGCGCGGGCAGGTGCATCTTGTGATAGTCGCCGGCCAGCCCCTCCGGGGTAAAGACGGCCAGGCCGTTGTAGATGGTATCGGGCTTCTCGCTGTCCTTGATGGGCATGCCCATGACCACGTAGAGGCCGAGCTCCTTGGCGAGCGCGGCGATCTTCTCGGTGGAAGGGCCGGGCACGGTCTCGGCCAGCTTGTACTGCATCTTCTCCTCGAGCGGCTTCTCGGCCTCGTCGTCATAGGAGGTCAGGGCCATCTCGGGGAAAACGACGAGGTCGGAGCCCTTCTTTGCCGCGGCCTTCATGTAGCCCATGATGCGGTTGAGGTTGCGTTCCTTCTGGCCCCACATCGGCCTTAGGGTCACGGTCGACACGGTGATGATGTCCTCGTACATACAGCTCCCCTTTCATCGACGTGCGCTTCTCTGCGCGCCTTTGTTGTATGGCAGGAAGCGGGCCGGAACCTTGGGCGCGGACGAGAGTTTTCACGGGTTCACGTGCGCGTAACGCGAACGGGCGGGAGCCGGTCAACTCCAGGAAACCTTGGCCCGGCGATGGGGGCCATATTGCGGAACGACGCGCGTAAGCAGTCTGCCCGCGCAAAAGCGAAGTCCCCGATGACCGAACGGCCACCGGGGACTCACAAGGAAAGAAGGTACTTACTTTCTTCCCCTCGCGGCGTCCCTTAATCACTTGCAGGTCAGGCACATATTCCGAACACGTCCGCTCCACGCGCGCGCCACAAATCCAAAGCGCATCGCCCGCGAGGAGGCATTTATGTCCGAAGGTCGGGCTACCATGTTCACCGTACAGCCGACTTACAAGGAGACACCATGGCCGACCCCGCCCCTCATCGTGCGCGCAAGGCGCCCTCGAACCAAACGAACGCCCCCGCGCCCCAGGCGAGCAGCAAGGCGAGGCACGGCGGCCCGGCACACACCCACCCCAAAGGCAAAACCGCCGCCCACGCCAAGAAGCCCCGCGCCCGCAAGGAGCCCGAGGGCTACACGCGCCCGCCGCGCGAGGCGTTTCTCCCCGTGAGCCGGGCGGACATGGAGGCCCGCGGCTGGGACCGGTGCGACTTCGTCTTTGTGTGCGGCGACGCCTACGTCGACCACCCGAGCTTCGGCATGTCGATCATCACGCGCACGCTCGAGGCGCACGGCTTCAAGGTCGGGGTCATCTGCCAGCCCGATTGGCACGACCCGGCGAGCATATCGGCCCTCGGCGAGCCGCGACTGGCGTTCCTCGTCTCCGCCGGCAACATGGACTCCATGGTCAACCACTACACCGTGGCCAAGAAGCGCCGCGGCAAGGACTTCTACACCCCCGGCGGACGCATGGGCGCCCGGCCCGACCACGCGTGCGTGGTGTACGGCAACCTAATCCGCCGCAGCTACAAGCACGTGCCCATCGTGCTGGGCGGCATCGAGGCGAGCCTGAGGCGCCTCGCCCACTACGACTACTGGTCCGACTCCCTCAAGCGCTCGGTCCTTCTGGACTCGGGCGCGGACCTCGTGCTCTACGGCATGGGCGAGAAGTCGATCGTCGAGGTCGCCGAGGCGCTCGACTCGGGCCTTCCCGTGGACCAGGTCACCTGGGTCGCCGGGACCGCCTACAAGGCGCGCGACCTCGAGGACGTCTACGACTACGAGGAGCTGCCCAGCTACGACGGCCTGCGCGCCGACCGCCTCAACTACGCCCGCAGCTTCGCCGTGCAGTACCGCAACATGGACTCGATCACCGCGCGTCGCCTCGTGGAGCCCTACCCCGCGGACAACCTCTACGTCGTCCAGAACCCGCCGCAGCCCCCGCTCACCACGCCCGAGCTCGACGCCGTCTACGAGCTCCCCTACGCCCGCGCGTGGCACCCCGACTACGACGCGGCGGGCGGCGTGCCGGCCTTCGACTTCGACGAGGTGCGCTTCTCGATCGCGGCCAACCGCGGCTGCTTCGGCGAGTGCAGCTTCTGCGCCATCACCTTCCACCAGGGGCGCGTCCTGCAGGTGCGCAGCCACGACTCCATCATGGCCGAGGCGCGCAAGCTCATCGCGGACCCGCACTTCAAGGGCTACATCACCGACGTCGGCGGCCCCACGGCCAACTTCGGCCGGCCCGCGTGCGACAAGCAGGCCAAGTTCGGCGTCTGCTCCAACCGCCGCTGCCTGTGGCCCAAGGTCTGCCCGAACATGGTCGTGGAGGAGGACTCCTACGCCGACCTGCTGCGCGACCTGCGCGAGCTCCCGGGGGTAAAGAAGGTCTTCGTGCGCAGCGGCGTGCGCTTCGACTACACGCTGGCCGACAAGTCCGACAAGTTCCTCGAGGAGCTCGTGAACCACCACGTGAGCGGCCAGCTGCGCCTGGCGCCCGAACACGTGAGCGACACCGTGCTCGCCGCCATGGGCAAGCCGCCCCGAGCCGTCTACGACGCCTTCTGCCGACGCTTCGAGGCGGTCACGCGCCGGGCGGGCAAGGAGCAGTACGTCGTCCCCTACCTCATCAGCTCCCACCCCGGCAGCACCATGAAGGAGGCCGTCGAGCTCGCGGAGGCCGTGCGCGACATGGGCTACATGCCCGAGCAGGTGCAGGACTTCTACCCAACGCCCTCGACCATGAGCACCTGCATGTACTACACGGGCGTCGACCCGCGCGACATGAGCCCGATCTACGTGCCGCGCGACCCGCACGAGAAGGCCATGCAGCGCGCGCTCATCCAGTACCGCAAGCCCGAGAACTGGCACCTCGTCCACGAGGCGCTGCAGCGGGCGGGGCGGGGCGACCTTATAGGCTTCGATCGGCACTGCCTGATCCGCCCCTACCCGCCCAAGCCCCGCCCGGACGGCGGCAAGGCGTCCGGGCATCGCCATGACGCCAAGAAGGCAGGTGGCGCGAAAAGCGCCGGCAGCGCAAAGAAAACCAGCGGGGCAAAGAGACCCACAGGCCCCAAGAAGGGCGGCAAGCGATGATTCGCGAGATAGTACGCTTGCCCTTCTTGCTGCGGGCGCCAAGCGAGCCGGCGGTAGCGGGGTCGCACGAGGACGCCGCCACGGGCCGGGACCTTCTCGACACGCTCGCGGCGCACCGGGCGGGCTGCGTGGGGCTCGCCGCGAACATGATCGGCGTCCGCAAGAGGATCATCGTCGTCGCCGACGGGCCGCGCGACCTGCTCATGTTCAACCCGAGCATCCTGGAGTGCTCCGGCCCCTACGAAACCGAGGAGGGGTGCCTCTCGCTCGAGGGTACCCGCCCCTGCACGCGGTATCGACGCATCAAGGTCTCCTACCTCGACGAACGTTGGGAACCGAGGACGCGGAGCTTCTCGGGCTATACCGCCGAGATAATCCAGCACGAGGTCGACCACTGCGACGGCATCGTGATCTGACCGCCTTTGGGGACAGGTTCAAAAAGCTTCCAAATGGAAGGAATCCGAACCTGTCCCCAAATCCTTCTTTTTGGAAGAAAAACGAACCTGTCCCCAGAATCAGCCATTCCGACCCTTAAAGGAGCCGCCCGAAACATGGACATCATCGCCGCGCTCGCATCCGAGCTCAACCTCAAGCCCGAGGCCGTCGAGGCCGCCGTCAAGCTCATCGACGAGGGCAACACGATCCCCTTCATCTCCCGCTACCGCAAGGAAGCCACCGGCGGCATGGACGACGTCGCCCTGCGCAAGCTCGACGAGCGCCTCGCCTACCTGCGCAACCTCGAGCAGCGCAAGTCCGACGTGCTTCTCCTCATAAGCGCCCAGGGCAAGCTCACGCCCGAGCTCGAGGCCCAGATCCGAGAGGCCGACCAGCTCCAGCGCGTCGAGGACCTCTACAAGCCGTTCCGCAAGAAGCGCATGACCCGGGCGCAGAAGGCGCGCGAGGCGGGCCTCGAGCCCCTCGCGAACATGATCATCATGCAGGCCTCGCCCAAGGGCGGCGCCTCGGCGCTCGACGCCGCGGCCGCCTACGTGAACGCCGACGCCGGCTTCGGCACCCCTGAGCGCGCGCTGGCGGGGGCCGCGGACATCGTGGCCGAGACCGTCGCCGAGGACCCGGAGAACGTGGCCGACATGCGCGCGTTCACGCAGGCCACGGCCTCAATCGTCTCAGTCGCGGACGACGCGGGCGAGACGACCCCCTACGAGCCCTACTACGACTACTCCGAGCCCCTGGGCAAGATCCCCAACCACCGCGTCCTCGCCATCGACCGCGGCGAGCGCGAGGGCAAGCTCCACGTGAAGGTCGACGTCGACGCCGCGGCCGCCGTCGAGCGCCTCGGCTCGCGCTGGCCCCGCAGGCAGGGCGTCTTCGCGCCCGTGCTCGACGCCGCCATCGCCGACGGCTACAAGCGCCTCATGGCCCCCTCGCTCGAGCGCGAGGCCCGCGCCCGCCTCACCGTGCGCGCCCAGACCGAGGCGATCGACGTCTTCGCCAAGAACCTCGAGGGCCTTCTTTCCGCCCGGCCCGTCCGCGGCGCCCGCGTCCTCGCGCTCGACCCCGGCTACCGGACCGGCTGCAAGGTCGCCGTGCTCGACGAGACGGGCAAGCTCCTCGACCACGGCGTCGTCTATCCCACCAAGCCACGCCACGACGTCGCCGGCACCAAGCGCGAGCTCGAGCGCCTCGTGAAGAAGGACCGCGTGAACACCATCGTCCTCGGCAACGGAACGGCGAGCCGCGAGACCGAGGAGGTCGTGAGCGAGTTCATCGCCGAGAAGGAGCCGGGGCTGCGCTACACGATCGTGAACGAGGCGGGCGCGTCCGTCTACTCCGCCTCCGAGCTCGCGAGCCGGGAGTACCCCGACCTCGACGTCACCGTGCGCGGCGCCATGAGCCTTGGACGGCGCCTGCAGGACCCGCTGGCCGAGCTCGTGAAGATCCCGCCCCAGTCCATCGGCGTGGGCCAGTACCAGCACGACCTCGACCAGAACGAGCTGTCGCGCGCCCTCGGCAACGTCGTGGAGGACGTCGTCAACCGCGTGGGCGTCGACGTGAACACCGCGAGCGCGAGCCTGCTCTCCTATGTGTCCGGCATCTCCCCCACCGTCGCGCGCAACATCGTGGCCTACCGCGAGGAGAACGGCGCGTTCACCGACCGGCGCCAACTCAAGAAGGTCCCCAAGCTCGGGCCCAAGGCCTACCTCAACGCGGCGGGCTTCCTGCGCATCACCGGCGGCAAGAACCCCCTCGACGCGACGAGCGTCCACCCCGAGAGCTACCCGGTCGCGACCGAGGTCCTGCGGCGCGCGCACGTAGACGCGAGCGAGCTCGCGCACGGCGGCGTGCCCGACATCGAGCGCCGCGTGGGCAGCGTCGCCTCGCTTGCGAGCGAGCTGGGCTGCGGCGCCCTTACGCTCATCGACATCGTGGGCGAGCTCAAAAAGCCCGGCCGCGACCCCCGCGACGACGCGCCCGAGGTCGTCTTTAGCCGCGCCGCACTGCGGATCGAGGACCTCGAGCCGGGCATGGAGCTCAAGGGCACCGTGCGCAACGTCGTGGACTTCGGCGCCTTCGTCGACGTGGGCGTCCACCAGGACGGCCTCGTGCACATCTCCAAGATGGCGAACCGCTTCGTCAAGCACCCGAGCGACGTCGTGCGCGTGGGCGACACGGTGACGGTCTGGGTCGAGAAGGTCGACCTCGCCCGCAAGAAGATCTCCCTCACCATGCTCCCTCCCCGCTGACACCTTTTGGGGACAGGTTCGTTTTTTGCTCATTTGAGTAAATTTGGGGACAGGTTCGAAAAGTGCTCATTTGAGCAAAAATCGAACCTGTCCCCAAATTTCGTCAAAAGAGGGTAAGCTGCGGTTGCTTCCAGCTCTTCTGCACGGCGTCGTGAACGACGTCGCCCGGCTCGTACCCGCCTATGAGGAACGGCGACTCGGGGTCGTGCCGGGACATATTGCGCCTCACGGCCGCGGGGTCGTTGTTCGCATAGCAGTACCTGCACAGATGCCCGCAGCTGTTGTATGCCCCGATGTCCGCCGTCAAGAAGCACGCGCACTCGCTTCGGGCGGCGTGCCCCGAGGGGAAGTCGAGCCGGCAGCCCAAGGCCTCTTCGTAGGTCTTGCGCGTCATGCAGCCGCCGCAGTCCGCCCCGGTGCCCTCGAGCTCTTCTCGGCACGCACCGCAGGGCTTGACGACGATACCGTGCGAGGAAGCGATCTCGACGAGCCTGCGCCCCAGGGAAATCCGCACGTCGCGGGGTACTTCTCGGACCTCGGGATAATTGCGGGCCACCTTCTTGTAGCGCTCAAGGAAGCTGATGACGCAGGTGCGCGTATACCCCTCGATCGCGGAGCAGAGCCGCTCGAACTCGTGCTCGTGCCAGGCAGGGGTGTGCGCCTCGTCGACGATGATGGGGTCATAGCGCCACCCCACGCATCGGGGACCGAGCTCGCGCGAGAGAGCGCGAAACGACTCGATGACCCGCTCGCACGGCGGGACCCGCGGCTCGATGTCCGCCCCATAGGCCGTGATCGTGGCGAACCAGTACTGCCCATAGGCCGCGAGGGCATCGAGATGGGCCAGCATCGGCGCTGGGTTCTTTGTGCAAAAGCCTATGACGTCGACGACGGACGGGTCCAGCACATAGCGCGTGACCTGCGACGCGTTAAAAGGGTTGCGCACGCACACGACGCCCGCCCGAAGCCGGTTGAGAAGCCACCGGGAATAAAAGGCGGGGATATCGGTCCTAATGCCGGTCTGGATAATCACGAAGCGCCCCCGATGAGTAATTTTGGGGACAGGTTCGATTTTTGCTCAAATGAGCACTTTTCGAACCTGTCCCCAAATACTTCCATTTGGAAGAAAGACGAACCTGTCCCCAAATTTGATCAGGCGAGCTTAGCGGCGATGAGGTCGGAGAGGACGTCGCCGAGCTCGTGGCCGGCGACGCGCATCATCTGCGGGAAGCGGCTGTAGTAGGTGAGGCCCGGTGTGGAGTTGACCTCGTTGAACACGACCTCGCCCTCGGGCGTCACGAAGAGGTCGACGCGCGCGAAGCCCTCGCAGCCAAGCGCCTCGTACACGCGCTCCCCCGCCTCGCGCACGCGCGCCAGCACGTCGGCCGGCAGGTCGGAGGGGCAGCGCAGCTGGGTGTTCGCGCCCGGGTTCTTCTCGAGGTGGATACGGAAGAAGCCGCCGCCCGAGACCACGATCTGGTCGACCTCGCCCATCTGCACGCCGTTCACGGCGTCGCCCACCACGGCGCAGCCGACCTCGTCGCCCACGATGGCCTCCTCCACGGCGACCTTGCGGTCGAGCTCGAAGGCGGCGGCGAGCGCCTCGCGGTACTCGGCCTCGTCGTTCGCCTTGGAGACGCCGATCGATGAGCCGCCGCGCGCCGGCTTCACGAAGACCGGGAACCCGCCGCAGCGCTCGGCAGCCTCGAGGCACGCCCCCTCGCTAGCCCCGCGATAGAGCACCTCGCACTTGGGCGAGCGGACGCCAGCCGCGGCGGCGAGACGGTGCGACGCATCCTTGTCCATGCACACGGCGCTCGAGAGCACGCCGCAGCCCACATAGGGTACGCCGCACGTCTCGAGCGTGCCCTGGAGCGTCCCGTCCTCGCCGCCCTGGCCGTGCATCACCGGCAGCGCGACGTCGACGGCGATCGGTTCGAGCGACCCGTCGCGCACGGCGCGAAAACCGCCCGCGTGCGAGCCCATGCCCGGCACGAGGACGACGCGCTCGACGTCGTGGGTCTCCCAATCGCCCGTCACGCACGCGGGGTCGCCGGTGTAGTGCAACCACTCGCCCGCCTTCGTGATGCCAATAAGCACCAGGTCAAAGCGGCCGGCAAGCGCCTTGATCACGTTGTCCGCGGACTTGCAGGAGATGTCGTGCTCGGTTGAGATCCCGCCGAACAGAATCGCGACCTTCTTCATATCGTTTCCCTTTCCCATAGGGCGTCTCTTCGCTCGCATAATCATACGCCGCCCCTCGGACACAAATGTCCCCGGCCGGCCCTCTCCCGCACAAAAACGCGCCGAGAAGGACCTCCCCTCGGCGCGTTCCGAACCACGGGCAGAGCACCCGCGCCTCACTCGTTCACGTAGGCGTGCTCGATCTTCGCGATGTACATCGTGTGGTAGTCGTGGTCGGAATACCACTTGGCGTCGTCGGCGGAACCGGGGACGAACCCGTCGGCGTCGAGGAACTTCGCGTACGCCTTGCGGCAGACCAGGGTCAGGTGGGCCTCCTCGAAAGTCGTCGTCCCGTCGACGGGAACGGCATGGAAGCCCACGGCCGCGAGCTTGTCCTCGTCCCTGCCGGAAACCCGCCCCAGGTAGGCGAGCTGCTCGAAGTACTTCTCGGGGTCGTAGAAGCCGATGGTGAACTTCTCGTTCGCGTCCACGAACTCCTTCGTGTATCGGCTCTGGCGGATATAGACCGTCGCCACGGGGCTCCCCCACAAAACGCCGACGCCGCCCCAGTTCGCCGTCATGGCGTTGTGGCGCGACCCGTCGCCGGCCGTGATGAGCATCCAGTTCTCCTCGATGTCCACGCAGGGGTTGAACGAGAGCCCCTTGATATCGACTTCCTTGAGGGCCATGGCGACGATCCCCTCTCCTCGGTGCCGAACGATGACCACGTCCCGATGATACCCCCGGCGCACAAAGAAGCGCCGCTCGCGAGGGCCCGACCATCGCGAGCGGCAACACATAAATTACTACCAGTCACCGACTCGCTAACGGAGCAAACCGAGCATGAGGTACTCGACGTTGCCCTTTGCCCCGTGGATCGGGCTCTCGCAGACGCCGGCGACGCTGTAGCCCAACCCCGCGAACGCGCGACGGACCTTCTCGACGGCGGCATCGCGCACCGATTGGTCGCGAACGACGCCGCCCTCCCCTACCTCGTCGCGCTCGGCCTCGAACTGGGGCTTCACGAGGGTGAGGAAGCGTCCCTGCGGCGTCAGGAGCTCGGTCACCGCAGGCAAGACCGTGACGACGGAAGTGAAAGAAACGTCGCAGACGGCGAGGTCGAAGCAGCCCGTCCCGCAGAGGGAAGGCAGGTCCACGATGTTAGTGCGCTCATAGAGCGTCACGCGCGCATCCTGCCGCAGCGCCCAATCGAACTGCGCGTACCCCACATCGACCGAGGCCACGCTCGCCGCGCCGCGCCTCAAGAGGCAATCAGTGAAGCCGCCCGTGGAACACCCCACGTCGAGGCAACGCAGCCCCGTGGGGTCGACGCCGAAGTAGTCGAGCCCGCGCTCGAGCTTCAACCCGCCGCGGCTCACGTAGGCCTTCTGGCCGCGCACGTGAAGCGGCAACCCGATCTCGACCTTCTCGCCCACGGAGGACAACCTGCGGTCAGAAGTCGAGACCTCGCCCGCCATAACGGCGCGCAAGGCCTCATCTTTGCTTGCAAAGAACCCCTGCTCGACGAGTTCCTCGTCGAGCCTGCGCTTCTTTGCCACTATTCTTTCCCCTGCTCGGGTGAATCGGTTGCCTCGTCACTGGGCGTCTCGGCACCGGCCTTCGCTTCGTCGTCGGCGGCACCCTCGTTTCGGGAAGACGCTTCGGCCTCGAGGCTCACCGCCTCCTCTGGCGAGAAGTCCGTCGCGTCGACCATGTCGACGGCCTTGGACCCCAGGGCAATCGCCTCATCGAAGAGGTCAAGGGACTTCTCGAGCGAGACGTCCTTGTCGCGGACCTGTGCCACGATGGAGTCGAGACGCTCGGTGATCTGCGGGAACGTCTTGAACTGCGAGGTGTTGACGCGGGCCATTACCAGACGTCCTCGTCGTCCTCGTAGATCGTGCCCGGGCCCATGACGCGCCAGATGCCGCCGGTGAGCTCGTAGTCGCGGTCCGAGCCGAAGGGCACGTGCTCGACCTCGGGCTCCTCCCACACGTCGTAGCGGCCCTCGAGGGCGTACTGCACGTCTGCCGCGGTCTCGCCGCGGGCCGCGAGGTCCTCGTGGGCCTTGGCGATGACGTCGACGCCGGCCTCCATGTCGTCCGCGACGCGGCCGAGGATGCCGTTAATGAAGCGCGAGGAGTCGTCGTTGCCGTAGGCCTTGGCAAGCTCGACGACCTCGTTGATGGCAACGGGGATATCGACCTCGTCGACGAAGATCATCTCGTACAGCGCAAGGCGCAGCAGGTTGCGGTCGACCGCGGGCATGCGGTTGATGCTCCAGGTCTTGGACCTTGTGGCGATGATGGCGTCGAGGTCGTGCCTCACGCCGTCGCACCCGATGGCGAGCTGACGGCCAAAGTCGCTGAGCGGGCCCTGCTCAAGGGCGTAGTCGCCCTCGAGCACCTCGGGAACCGTGCGGCCGCTTGCCTCCGCCTGGAAAAGAAGCTGCAGTGCCTGGCTACGGGCGAGCGTGCGCCCTCCGAATCGAATGCTCAACTTACTCCTTGGGGAAAACGAGGCTATCGATGCAAATGTCGACGGAGCCGGCAGGCACGCCAATCTGCTCGGTGATGGCCTGGGCGACCGCCTCGCGGACGTCGGCCGCGAGCTTGGTGAAGGGGTAGCCGTAGAAGACGGCGAGGTGCACGACGACGCGCAGGGCGTCGTTCTCCACATAAGACTCGACCGCGGCCTCGGGAGAGACGGTGCGGCTTGTGAAGACGGAGATCAAGCTCGAGGTGATGTCGTTGCCGCCCACCGAGGCGACGCCCTCGACGCGCTTGGCCGCAAGGGTGACGATCGTGGAGACGACGTTCCTGGAGATGCCGATCCCGGAGACGTTGAGCTCGCTTTCTGCCATGGGAACCCCCTTTTGAATACGCCGCCCCGGCACGTGCCGGGGCGTTCATTTCGCATTATCTTACGCGGTCCGTGCCCACACTAGGCGCGGCCGACGAACTTTCCGCCGTCGCGGGTGTCGACCTTGATGCGCTCGCCCTGGTTGAGGTACAGCGGGACGTTGATGATGGCGCCGGTCTCGATCGTCGCGGGCTTGGTGCCGCCCTGGACGGTGTCGCCCTTGAAGCCGGGGTCGGTCTCGGTGATCTCGACCTCGATGAACATCGGGGGCTCGACGCCCAGAAGCTCGTCGTCGGCGTAGAGGAGCTGCGCGTTGTCGTTCTCCTTGAACCACTTGGCGTTATCGCCGATGAAGTCGGCGGGGAGCTCGACCTGCTCGTAGGTCTCGTTGTCCATGAAGTAGTAGGACTCGCCGTCGTTGTAGAGGTACTGCATCTCCTTGGTGATGAGCTGCACGTTCTCGAACTTGGTGCCGGCGTTGCAGGTCTGGTCGATCACGCGGCCGCTCTTGAGGTCGCGGATCTTGTAACGGACGAAAGCGCCGCCCTTGCCGGGCTTGACGTGCTGGAACTCAACGATGGTGTAGTACTTGTCGTTAATCTTGAGGCCCATGCCGTTCTTGAAGTCTGCGGTGCTGATGGTTGCCACGAGTGCTCACTTTCCTCTTCGCCAAATAGGCGCTTTGCATACATCTGGGTTATTGTAGCACGCCTTCGCGGGCCATCGAGAATTCCACAGGTCGTCGCTTAAGCAGGTCGCGAGGGCTATTTCTTCCCCAGGTGCGTGAGGCTCTTGGCCCCCGCCTTGACCACGTCGAGAAAAGAAGGCGAGCGCTGGAGCCGGTCCTCGGGGACGTGCCCCCTCATGGCGCGCAGGGTCGCCTTGTTGTCGCGCGTCGAGAAGGCGTACTTGCCGTTCTTCTTGGTGAAGATGGCGAAGCGTGCGATCTTCTTGCCGGGAAGGACCTCGGCCGCCACGTAGTCGACCTCGTCCCAGGGGATCTGGATGTAGTCCTGGGTGTTCTTCTCGTTATAGAACTCGAAGGCCTTGTCGCCGACCATGACGTCGCCGTACGTCGAGAGCCCGTTGAGGGAGGTCGCCTTGATGGTGTGCTCGACCTTGGTGTTCTGTGATTGGGCCATGGGCCGGCTCCTTTGCATCCGTCGCTGAGATAAACAAAGGGCCGCACCCCGTGAGGGATGCGGCCCGAGTAGCGCAGGGTACCCTACGCGGCCATCTTACATGAAGCCGACGACGCGGCCGATGATGCCGATGGCGAAGAGGGCCAGGATGATGACGATCGGGCTGACCTTCTTCTTGAGCAGCTGGCAGCAACCAAGGGTCAGCAGCACGGCGCAAAGGCCGGGGATGAGCTGGTCGAGGTTGCCCTGCAGGGTCGTGGTCTTCACCTGGTCGAGGCCGGTGGCGCCCAGGGTGGAGTACTGGGTCAGGGCCTCCTTGATGCCCTCGGCGCCGGAAGGCAGGTTGGCCCAGTCGATGTAGGCGCCCTCGGACTGGGTGACCTGGGAGACGATCGGGGTGAAGGAGATGGACACCCAGCGCTCGACCAGGGCACCGATGATGAACATGCCGAGGATGGAGGCGCCCTCGGTGACCTTGCCCATCAGGCCGCCGGACAGGTCGTTCGCGATGGAGGAGCCCACCTTGTAGCCGAACTCCTGCGTGTACCACAGGAAGGCGATACGGATGATGTTCCACAGCACGAAGAAGAGAATCGGGCCGAGGATGTTGCCGGAAAGGGCGAGGGAGGCACCCAGGGCGCCCAGGATCGGGCGAAGGGTGAACCAGAAGACCGGGTCGCCGACGCCGGCGAGCGGGCCCATCATGCCGACCTTGACGCCCTGGATGGCGACGTCGTCGACGGGGGCGCCGTTGGCGCGCTCCTCCTCAAGGGCGAGCGTGACGCCGATGACGGGGGCGGAGACGTAGGGGTGGGTGTTATAGAACTCGAGGTGGCGCTTGAGGGCCGCGACCTGGTCCTCCTTGGCCGGGTACAGCTTCTTGATCGCGGGGATCATGGAGTAGCACCAGCCGCCGTTCTGCATACGCTCGTAGTTCCAGGAGCCCTGAAGGAACTGGTGACGGAAGCAAACCGCCTGACGGTCCTTCTTGGTAAGCGTAATCTTGTCTGCCATGGTATTCACTCCCCCTTCCTACTCGTAGTCGTTCAGGATGTCGCCGAGCGGGTCGCCGGAGCCGGCGGAACCGCCGCCCTGCTTCGCCATGTCCTTGAGGCCCAGGTAGATGAGGGCGAGGGCTATGCCGATGAGGCCGAGGGCGATGAGCGTGAGCTCGGGGATGGCAGCGAGGACGAAGCCGAGGATGAAGAACGGCCAGACCTCCTTGGTCGCCATCATGTTGATGACCATGGCGTAGCCGACCGCGGCGACCATGCCGCCGCCGACGGCCATGCCGCCGGAGAGCCATGCGGGCATGGCGTTAAGGGCGGAGGTGACGGCCTCGGACGGGATGAAGCAGAGGGCCGCGGCCGGGATGGCGATGCGGATGCCCTGCATGCAGATGGCGAGGATCTGCCAACGCTCGATGCCGGCGAAGTCGGCCTTCTCGGCGCAGCCGTCCATGATGTGCGCGATGCCCGTGGCGAGTGTACGGCAGATCATGGTGAGGAAGAGGCCGGCGACTGACAGCGGGACGGCGACGGCGATGGCCGTGTTGATGGCCGTCTGAGAGTCGGTGTTGCCGCCCTGCAGGCCCAGGACCATGAGGATGGCCGAGGCAACGGAGGCCAGGGCCGCGTCAGGTGCCACTGCGGCGCCGATGTTTGCCCAACCGAGGGCCATGAGCTGCAGCGAGCCGCCGAGCATGATGCCCTCGGTCAGGTGACCGGACACGAGGCCGATCAGCGTGCAGGCCACCAACGGCTGGTGGAACTCGAACTCGTCAAGGATGCCTTCCATGCCTGCAAGGAAAGCGACGATGACGATGAGCAGAATCTGAATAGGGTTCATTACCCATCCTCCTTACTTCGCGGAAGCCAGCTCGGACTTGGCCTTCTTGATGATCTCCTCGTAGCTCTTCGCGGAGTCGGCGGGGACCTTCTGGGCACCGAGCTTGACGCCCTTGTCGTGCAGGGCCTCGAGGCACTCGACGTCCTTCTCGTCCATCGCGATGGCGTCGGTCACGACGACCTTGCCGACGGAGTGGGCCATGGAGCCGATGTTGGCCTCCTTGATGTCCACGCCGCCCTCGATCGTCTTGAGAAGGTCCTGCGGGGTCTCGAAGAGCAGGAACGCCTTGGTGGCGCCGAAGCGCGGGTCCTTGGCGACCTCGATCATCTTCTTGATCGGCACGACGTTGGCCGGGACTCCCGGAGGCGCGGCCTGCTCGATCATGGTCTTGCGGAGCTGGTCGTGCGCAACGCCGTCGGAAACGACGATGATGCGGTCCGGGGCGATCTGCTTGGTCCAGGCAGTGGCGACCTGGCCGTGCAGCAGGCGCGTGTCCACGCGGACGGCCGCGATCTTGATGTGGCCGTCGCCCAGGACGGTGCCCTCGGGGATGGCGCCCTGCTTGGCAGGGGCAGCGGCGGCAGAGGTCGCCTCGGCCGGGACAAGGGACTCGGGCTTGATGCAGACGCCGGCCTTCGCCTCCGGGTAGATGGCGCGCGCGACCTCGGCCGCAGTGCTCGCCCCCATGCGCTCGCCGTAGGCGCTGACGACCATCGGCAGGTTCATGCCGCCCACGGCGACCCAGTTCTCGTGGCCCGGCTCATCGAGCAGCAGCGAGATCTGGTTCCAGGGGGTGCCTCCCTGAAGGTCGACCAGGAAGAGGACCTGGTCCTTGTCCTCGAAGCCTCCGACGGCTTCCAGGATCTGCGCCCTGAGGTCATCTGGCCCCATCTCGGGCATGAGCGTCACGGCAGCGACGTTCTCCTGCGGACCAAAGATCATCTGGCCGGACATCTTGATGCCCTCGGCGAACGTGCCATGACTGGCTAGAACAATGCTAACCACCGCATACCTCCCTTTCTTTTGCGGACCCAACGTATAGATGCGTTGAACGCAACGCGCGGAGGGTGCTTCACAGTTCCTTCTCGCCTGCTACACTCAACGCTCACAATTGTACCCTGTTTGCGAGTTTTTAGTGAAGGAATCTATCAAAACGGTCATTTAACTGGGCTTTTCTGATTTTTAGATTCATTCACCGCTAAGTACGTACCGCTTACCGGACTGGCGTTGACGTAATTTCAACTCGCTGAGCTTTGTCGTTTGGCAAAAAGAGCGCCGAGACGCGGGCCGCAGAGCGAAACTGCGGCCCGCGCCTCGGCGCATGAGCGGCGCGTCGGCATCCGGCGCATACAGGGAAGAACGGGTAAGAAGAACGGGCTTCTTAGCAGTCGATGCAGACGAGGTCGTGGGTCGACTGCGTGAAGGGCTTGAAGCCGTCGGCGGTCATGAGGCCGAAGTCCTCGAGGCGCACGCCGAAGTTACCCGGCAGGTAGATGCCCGGCTCGACGGTGACGACGGAGCCCTCGGGCACGGGGCGGTGCCAACGGCGACCGAAGTTCGGGTTCTCGTGGATCTGGATGCCCACGCCGTGACCGAGGCCGTGCTTGAAGTAGTCGCCGTAGCCGGCGTCCGAGATGACCTTCACGGCGAGGTCCTGGATGTCGGAGCCGATGCAGCCCGGCTTCGCGGCGGCGGCGCAGGCCTCATGGGCCTTGCGCACGACGTCGTAGACGTGGCGCTGCTCGTCGGTGGGCTCGCCCACGCACACGGTGCGGGTCATGTCTGACTTGTAGTCGTGGTAGCCGGCGCCGTAGTCCATGACGATCATATCGCCCTTCTTGACGACGGTCTCGCCGGGCTGCGCGTGCGGGTTCGCGCCGTTGGCTCCCGTGGCGATGATCGAGCCGAAGGCAAGAGAATCGGCGCCGTGGTTGAACATATAGTTCTCGAGCTCGACGCGGATCTGCTGCTCGGTCATGCCCGGCCGGATGTAGCCGCAGATGTGGGTGAAGGCGGCGTCGGTGATGGACTGCGCGTGGCGCATGAGCTCGATCTCCTCGGCGTCCTTGACCATGCGCAGGTCGCAGATGTCGCCGTGCATGCGCGGGGTGAGGCAGGCCACGGAGGAGTCGAGGCACGCCTGCTGGAAGGCGTCGTAGAAGGCGAGGTCGCACGTGTCCTCGACGGCGACGACGCGCGAGCGGGTCTCACGGACGCGGTCGGCGGCCCAGGAGGCGGGCTGGACGATCTCCTCGTCGATGGCCCACGGGGTGTCGGCGCCCAGGCGCTCACGGAAGGTGTTCGCGTAGCGGGAGTCGGTGTGGAGCCACTGGCCGTCGGCGGTCACGAAGGCGGTGTGGGCGACCTCGTCGTCGAAGGTCCTCTCGGCGCCGGTGAGCCAGCGGAGGTCGGGGTTGTTGCGCAGGATGACGGCATCGTAGCCGCGCTCCTCCATCAGGGCGCGCAGGCGGGCGACGCGGCCGGCGCAGGCTTTTGCATCTGCCATAAAAGATCGATCCTTTCTGACGCAATTTGGGGTCGGACCCCAAATTGAGGGTTAGCGAGAAGAGCACCAGGCCTTGACGTGCTCCTCGAGGGTCTCGGCCTCGACGGCGGTCAGGCGCACGCGACCGATGGCGCGGGGCAGGGCGAGCATGAAGCGGTTCGTGCGGGCGAAGCGCTCGCGGCGCAGCGCCTCGAGCAGCCCGTCGGCGTCGACGGGGCAGCTTACCGTCCCCAGGCCCAGGCGCTCGAGCAGCTCGTCCTGGGTGAACATGTCGTCGATCGACAGGTTCTCGCCCGCGACCGAGAGGCGCGCGGCGAAGCGCAGGGACTCGGCGAGCAGCGTCGAGTCGGGGACGTCGGCGGGCACGATGCCGCGCAGGGCGTGGCGGAGCGACTCGCCGTAGCCGATCGACTGGCGGATCGCGACCGAGGAGGAGCTCACGATCTTGCCGCGGCCGCGGATCGTCTCGACCATCTGGTCCACGATCGCGTTGCGGTCACCCGCCAGGATCGCGTCGGCCGAGTCCCACAGCTTGCCGAAGGCCTTGTCGGAGTCGGCCATGGCCGTGGCGACCATAAGGGCGCGGGCCATGAGGACGTCCTCCTCGTCGCGCCGGGCGTCGAGGACGTCGATATCGCAGATCTCGAAGCGGGCGTAGCCGTCGAAGGCGACCATGCGCTCGGCCCCAGCGACGTCGAGCGCGCGAGGGGTGGTCGAGGCCGCGAGGGCGGCGGTGTAGCTCAACGGGACCTGGGCGATCATCGTCTGGCCGCACCAGTGCATGCAGGCGGCACCAGCGAGCGAGAGCGCGGCCCCGTCGCCCACGGCGACCACGAGGTCGTCGGCCGTGATGCCGGCCTCGCGCAGGGGCGTGTACACCGCCGAGAGCGCCTCGACGCCGTGCGCGGCGTCGCCCTCGGGGAGCTCGGCCATGTGCACGAAGAAGCCCTTGTCGGTCAGGTCGCGGCGCAGCCCTTCGACGAGGTCCGCGGGAGCGGAGGCGACGTGGGCGAGCAGGCATGCGTGGGGACGCCCCACCGCGGAGGCGAGGTCGTGCGCGATCTCGCCGGCGATGGAGGCGCCGGCGCGGAGGTCCATGGAGGTCCCGCGCAGCGTCACCCACTGGCGGTGCTTCGTGACCTCGGGGACGGCGGGCTCCTCCGGTTCGGGCGAGACCTCGGGTTCAGGCGCGGCCCCGGGAGCCGCGTCCTGCGCGGCGTTCTCCGGCGCCGCCGGGCGCACCGCGGCCTCCCCTGCCGCCTGCACGGCCTCGGGAGCGGCCCCGACCGCCTCGTCGACGGTCTTCTCGTCACTCATAGAAGTCCCTTCTCCCAGAGAAGCTGGCCGGACTCGAGCGCGACCTGCTCAAAGGATTTGTTTCGAATGTTTATGCTGATATCGGCCGCCGCCTCGTAGAGCGGGCGCCGGTGCCGATAGAGCTCCGCGGCCTGCCGGGCGTCGCCGAGGTCGGGCCGTCGCGCGGTGTTCTTTATCTGGCGCAGGGAGTCGGAGAGGTCGCCGTCCAAAAAGACGATCGTGCCCATGGAGCGCATGAGCTCGATGTTTCCCCGGGTCTCGACGATGCCGCCGCCGCAGCTCACGAGGAGCGACTTGCGGCTCTCGAGCGAGATAAGCCCGCGGGTCTCCGCGACCCTGAAGGCCTTCTCGCCGTCCTCGGCGAAGACCTGGGCTATCGGCTTGCCCAGGAGGCGCTCGGCGAGGCGGTCGGTGTCGACGCATGGGCGGCGGAAGAGGGACCCCAGGTTGCGCGCAAGCGTCGACTTACCCGCCCCCAGGAAGCCCACGAAGAAGATGTGATCGCACCCCTCGTGGACGACGTACCTCGAATCGTTTGGAACCACCCGAACCCCCATGCCTTGATGCTCGCATCGATTCTAGCATCTGCAGGCAAAGGGGTCCGCAATCGGAGCATTCTCGAAACGCCGGCGACGCGGGCGGCCCGCTCGGCAGCCGCGGACGCCGAGAAGCTCACTCCCCGTCGAAATGCTTCCCGCGCAGGGCCAGGGCCTCGAAGGCGCGGAAGATGTAGGTGTACCAGAGGTCGCGCAGGCACTGCGGGCGCACGAGCACCGTGCGGACGCCCGCGAGGTTTCCGGCCACGACGTCGGTGAAGACCTGGTCGCCCACCATGACAGTACGCTCGGGCCCCACGCCCATCCTGCGCATGGCCGCCTTGAGCGCGAAGGGGGCGGGCTTCATCGCGTGGTCGACGAAGTCGCAGCCGAGCTCCTCGGCTGAGGCGCGGACCTGGTCGGTATGGAAGTTGTTCGAGACGACGCAGGTCCGGATGCCTGCCGCGCGCACCTCCTCGAGCCAGTCGAGCACCTCGCGCGGGGGGCGCTTCGTGTCCCGCGGCACGCATGTGTTGTCGCGGTCGAGAAGCACGAGCCCGATCCCCTCGGACTGGAGCCACGCGACGTCTATGAGCGGGACCGCCGCCACGTAGCGGGTGGCGGCGGTCGAAACCCTGGTCTTATTTGCTTGCATCGGCGATGGCCTGCATGTGCTCGTCATAGGTCTTGCTGAACTTGTACTGGGTGGCGCCGTTCGCGTCGGTCCAGAAGTAGAAGTAGTAGTCCTTCTCGGAGAGGGCCGTCTGGTCGGGCGAGCACACGGCCTGGAGCGCCGCGAGGCCCGGGCAGCAGATGGGCGTGGGCGGCAGCCCCTTGTGCGTGTAGGTGGAGTAGGGGTCGGACTCGTCGTGTACCTCGGCGGCCGTCGGGTCGTGGCCCACGCTGTAGGCGGTCGTGGCGTCGGACTGAAGGAACCCGTAGTTGGGGTCCCCGCTGTTGCCCAGGCGGTTGTAGAAGACGGCGGCCACCTGCTCGCGCGTGCCGTCCGTGGACTCCTTCTCGACGATGGAGGCGAGGTTGACCGTCTGCGCGATCGTGAGGCCCTGGGACTCGGGATAGCTCATGTCGAGCTGGGAGACCTCGGTCCTGAACTGGTTGAGCATGGCCTTGATCACGTCGTCGGCCGTGGCGCCCTCGGTGAAGCTGTACGTCTTGGGGAAGAGGAAGCCCTCGAGGGAGTCGTTCGAGGCGCCTTCGAGGAAGTCGTAGTCGGAGACGTAGTTCGAGGCCTTGGCCTGCGCGATGAAGTCGTCCGCGGGGATCCCGAGCGTCTGCTCGACGGCCGCGGCGACGCGGGCGACGGTATAACCCTCGGGAATGGTGAGCGTGAGGCCGCCGGCGTTGGGCCCGCTCATGAGCAGCGTCACGAGGGCGTTCATGTCGTTGCCCACGGTGATGTTGTACGTGCCGCTCTTTATGGAGGCGTCGGCGCCCATGCGGCTCAGGGTCTTGAGGAACTCCGACTTGCTCGAGATGGCCTTGGCGTCGAAGAGCGCCTGCGCCACCGCGTTCGCGCCGGAGCCGTCGGGGATGCTCACGCTGACCGTCTGGCCCACGGTGACGTCCTGGGTATCGGAATTGCTCGAGGTGAGGGCCGGGACGACGATGAGCACGACCGCGACGACGAGGATCACCGCGGCGAGGCCCACGGCAAAGAAGGGCGCGCGGCTCTGTTTCTTCGTGTTCTCGCGCCTGACGTCATGGTTCTTCACGCGGCGCGTCGCCTGGGCAGTACGGCCGGAGATGTGGTTCGTGGTGAGCGCGGAGGATTTGGAGAAGGGGTTCTGCGCCGCGCCCGCGCGCTGCTGGGCAGCTGGGGCGCGACGCGGGGAAGCGGCCTTGCCAAGGGGCGTCGCGGGACGCTGCGCCTCTGAAGCGCGGGCCGTGCGCTCGGCCGCGTGGGACGCGGGGCGCTGGGAGGCGGGCCGGGAAGCGGGCGCGCCCGTGCGGGCCTGCCCTTGAACAGCCTGTGGGACGGCAACATGCTGCCTCGGCGTGGGTTGCGGGGCCTGCCCCGGCTGCGCGGCAGGCGTCGAGAAGTGCGCGGCGCGGCGCGGCCGTTGGTTATCGGGAGTGGTCATGCAATGAGCCTTTTCAGATCTGGTGAGCGTCGAGCCATGCTTGCAGGAAGAGCGAGGCGGCAACCATGTCGACCTTGCCGCGCATGGAGCGCTCGCTCAACCCCTGCTCCCGTAAGATACGCTTCGCCTCGGCGGAGCTGAGCCTCTCGTCGGCAAACTCAAGGGGAAGACCACAGTTGTCGGCTATTTGGCGCGCCTGGGCGCAGATCCGCTCGGCCTGCGGCCCCTCCTCCCCTGCCATGGTCATGGGCCTGCCGCACACGAGGAGCTCGGGCTCCCAGTCCTCGAGAACGCGCCTGAACGTCTTCGCGTTGCCGAGGACCTCGGGGGCAGGCAGGACACACACCGGGGAGGCGACGCGCCCGGCCGGGTCGCTCACGGCGACCCCGACGCGCACCTCCCCGATGTCCAAAGCGAGCGCGCGCACTAGAGGCCGAGCTCCTTCTTCGCGGCGTCGAGCGCGGCGTCGATGCCGGAGACGTCGGAGCCGCCCGCCTGGGCCATGTTGGGCCTGCCGCCGCCGCGGCCGCCCACGAGGCCGGCGATGGACTTCACGATGTTGCCCGCGGCGAAGCCGGCCGCGACGGCGGCGTCGGTGCCGCCGGCGAGAAGGGCGACCTTGCCGTCGGGGGTGGCGGAGGCGATGACGCAGGCAACGGGCTCGCCCTTAGCGGCCTCGCGGATGCCGTCCCAGGCGGAGCGCATGTCCTTGCCGGTGAGGCCGTCGAGGCGGGAGACCACGAGCTTGTAGCCATCGTGGTCCACGGCGGTGGCGAACGCGGCGGCGACCTTGTCGCTGCCGGCGCCGGTCGTGGCCGCCTCGAGCTTCTTGGCGGTGTCGCGCAGGTCGCGCACGAGGCCGCTCACGCGCTCCGGGACGTCGGCCGGGCGGCACTTGAGCTCGGAGGCGATGCCGTCGAGCATGGCTATGCGCTCGTCGAGGTACTCGATGGCGCCCATGGAGGTCACGGCCTCGATGCGGCGGGCGTTGGAGCCCACGGAGGACTCGGAGACGATCTTGAACAGGCCGAGGTCGGCGGTGTTGCGGGCGTGCGTGCCGCCGCAGAGCTCGCGGGAGAACGGGGCGTCGGAGTCGCCTGTGGAGACCACGCGCACGACGTCGCCGTACTTCTCGCCGAAGAGCGCGACGGCGCCGGAGGCCTTGGCCTCCTCGATGCCCATGACGCGGGTGACGATGGGCTCGGCGGCGAAGATCTCGGCGTTCACGAGGCCCTCGACGCGGGAGATCTCGTCGGCGGTCATGGCCTCGAAGTGGGTGAAGTCGAAGCGCAGGCGGCCAGGCTCGACGAGGGAGCCCGCCTGGGAGACGTGCTTGCCCAGGACCTGCTTGAGCGCGGAGTCGAGCAGGTGCGTCGCGGTGTGGTTGCGGCGGATGAGCTCGCGGCGGCCATGGTCGATGGTGGCGCACACGGTATCGCCCACCTTGAGGGCGCCCTCCTCGATGCTCGCCACGTGCACGTAGAGGCCGTTCTTGCCCTTGGTGTCGCTCACGCGGGCGCGCAGGCCCTCGGCGACGAGCTCGCCGGTGTCGCCGCACTGGCCGCCCATCTCGGCGTAGAACGGCGTGCGGTCGAGGACGACCTCGACGGTGGAGCCGGCCTGGGCGGACTCGACCTCGGCGCCCTTGGAGACGATGGCCGCGACCTTGGCCTCGCAGCTCTCCTCGTCGTAGCCCACGAACTCGGTCGCGGCGAGCTTGTCGGAGAGGGCCGTCCAGACGTTGTTGAAGTCGCCCCAGGCGTCGCGGTTGGCCGCGGCGCGGGCGCGCTCCTTCTGCTCGGCCATGCAGGCGTCGAAGGCGCCCATGTCGACCTCGTGGCCGGCGGACGCGGCGATCTCGTGCGTAAGGTCGATGGGGAACCCGTAGGTGTCGTGGAGCTTGAAGGCGACCTCGCCGGGCAGCACGGCGCCCTCGGCGAGCCCATCCAGGGCGTCGTCGAGGTAGGTGCGGCCGTTGTCGAGCGTCTGCGAGAAGCGCTCCTCCTCGGCGGAGACGATGCCCTTCACGAGCGCGACGTTCTTGAGCAGCTCGGGGTAGGCCTCGCCCATGAGGCGGTTCACCTCGTCGATGAACTTGGTGAGGAAGGCACCCTCGATGCCCAGCAGGCGGCCGTGGAAGACGGCGCGGCGGAGCAGGCGGCGCAGGACGTACTCGCGGCCCTCGTTGCCCGGCAGGATGCCGTCGGAGATCATGAAGTCGACGGCGCGGGAGTGGTCGGCGATGATGCGCAGGGAGCGGGAGGCGCCGGAGTAGTCGGCGGCGTCGTACTTCTTGCCGGAGATCTTCTCGCCGAGGCCGATGAGGGACTGCATGAGGTCGCCGTCGTAGTTCGCGCTCTTGTGCTGCAGGATCGCGGCCATTCGCTCGAGGCCCATGCCCGTGTCGAGGTTGCGGTGCGGCAGCTCCGGCATGGAGCCGTCCTCCTGGCGGTCGAACTGCGTGAAGACGAGGTTCCAGAACTCGAGGAAGCGGTCGCAGTCGCAGCCGGGGCGACAGTCGGGCTTGCCACAGCCCACGTCCTCGCCCTGGTCATAGTAGATCTCGGAGCAGGGGCCGCAAGGACCTGTGGGGCCGGCGGCCCAGAAGTTGTCGTCCTCGCCCAGGCGGGAGATGTGGTCCTCGGGCACGCCGAGGGAGCGCCAGACGTCGTGGGTCTCGTCGTCGTCGGTGAAGACGGTGAAGTAGAGGCGCTCGAGCGGGAGCTTGAACTCCTTCGTGATGAGCTCGAAGGCCCAGGCGCAGGCCTGCTGCTTGGAGACGCCGCCGAAGGAGAAGTCGCCGAGCATCTCGAAGAAGGACAGGTGACGGCCGTCCTCGCCGATGCAGTCGATGTCGTTCGTGCGCACGCACTTCTGGCACGAGCAGGCGCCGATCTCCTTCATGGTCCTCTTGCCCTGGTAGAACTCCTTGAACTGGTTCATGCCGGCGTTGGCGAGAAGCAGCGACGGGTCGTCGGGGACGAGCGAGGAGCTCGGGTAGAGCTTGAGGCCGCGGTCCTCGAAGAACTTGAGGAACTTGGAGCGGATCTCAGCGGTGGTCATGGTCGGAAAATCAGCGGTGCTCATATCTCTCCCCTGCGATCGGGTTGCCGTGCGGTTGCATATTGGTCCCTAGTATAGCGCGCGCAATTTGGGGTCGGACCCCAAATTAACTTAGGGTCCGACCCCAAATTGAGGGGCGCTACTTGGGGTCGTCGTCCAGGTGGAGGGCGCAGGTGCGCTCGGCAGCCTCCGCCGCGCGGCCCTCGATGGCCTCGCGGTCGCTCTCGGAGAGCGCGTAGCGCAGGCGCGAGCCCTCGAAGAACTCCGCGTCGTCCAGGGCGTCGAGCTCGGGAAGGGGCGAGCCGTCGGCGTCGCGGTAGGCCGTGCCGCGGAAGAGGGCGCCCGACTCCGAGACGATCTGACGGCCCGTGCGCGTCTCGAAGAAATAGACGAAGAAGCCGCGCAGCGCCGCCGTCAGCGGGACCGCGAGGACCATGCCGATGGGGCCGCCCAGGCAACCGCCCACGATGATGCCCACGAGCGAGAGCGCGGGATGGATCTGGACCGCGCGCTGCATGACGAACGGCGAGAGGACGTTGTCGGCGACGTTCTGCGCGACCATGGCGATCACGAGCGACCAGAACGCCAACCCCAGGCTCACGAAGAGGCCGAGGAGCGTGGCGAGGATCGCCGAGAGCGCGGGGCCGATCACGGGGATGAAGTGCATGACGAACGTGAGCGCGCCAAGAAGCGCCGCATAGGGGTGGCCGACGAGGGCGAGGCCCGCCGCGACCATGACCCCGTTCGCGATGGAGGTGATGAGCGTGCCGTACATGTAGCCGCCCGTGGAGCGCGAGAGGACCGCGAGCATGAGCGTCACGTCGCGGCTGTGGTTGGGCCCCACGATGGCCGCGAGCTCGCGCGCCATGAGCGGGTAGTCCTTCGCGACCCAATACGCGAGGACGAGGCCCAAGAAGAGCGTGGTGAAGTCCTCCACGAGCGAGGCGATGTTCGCGAAGACGCCGTTCGAGATGGTCCTCGCAAGGTCGGAGGCCATGGAGGCGCCCATGGTGGAGACGGTGCCCATAAGGGCGTTCACCGTGCTCTGGACGTTGGCGTCGGCGGACTCGCCCCACGTGTTCCAGAAGGTCGCGAGGGCCCTCTGCGCCTGGTCGAGGTAGGTCGGCACGTTGCGCAGGAGCACGAGCAGCTCCTCCATGAGCGGCCCGCCCACGACGGAGAGAAGGACGACGAGCGCCAAGAGGAACGCCGCGAGCGACAGCAGCGCCGCGACGCCGCGCGGCAGGCGCGCGTCCTCGAGACGGTTCGTGAGCGGGCTGCAGATGAAGCCCACGACCCCGCCCACGAGGACGAGCTCGAGCGCCTGGTCCACGAAGCTGAGCGCCCCGATGATCATCCAGGCGGCGACGAAGAGCCCGACGACCGTCCACACGGCGAGCGCCCGCGGGCGCCACTTCCGGATCCGGTCGAGCCGTGCCTGGTCATGCCCGTCGGGCGCGGCGGCGCTCATCGCATCAGCCCCTCGGGGTCGATCTTCTCCTGGATGCGCTTGAGGGCGCGCCTGAGCATGCGCGAGACCTGCACCTGCGAGATGCCGAGCTTCTTGGCGATCTCGACCTGGGTCATGCCCTGCAGGTAGCGCATGCGGATGGCCTGCTGGTCGGCCTCGGGGAACTCGGCGATGGCGTCCTCGAGGACCATGCGGTCGTCGGAGGCGGCGAGGTCGCCGTCGACGCTCGCGTAGCGGTCGATGACGGCGGGCGCCTCGTCCTCGTCGCCCGAGCCCGAGCCCTCGAGGGGCACGGAGCTGTAGGCACCGGAGGACTCCATGGCCTCGAGCACCTCGTCGGGCGTGGAGCCCAGGTACGCCGCGATCTCGTCCACCGAGGGGCTGCGCTGCAGCTTGACGGTGAGCTCGTCGGTGGCCTGGGTAACCTTGGCCGAAAGCTCCTGGAGGCGGCGCGGCACGCGGATGGTCCAGCCCTTGTCGCGGAAGTGGCGCTTGACCTCGCCCATGATGGTGGGCGTCGCGTAGGTCGTGAACTCAAGGCCGCGGTCCGGGTCGAAGCGGTCGATGGCCTTGATGAGGCCGATCGTTCCCACCTGGATGAGGTCGTCGAGCGGCTCGCCGCGGTTCTTGAACTTGGCGGCGATGTAGCGCACGAGGTTGAGGTGGCTCACGATGAGCTGCTGGCGGGCCTCCTCGTCGCCCTCCTCCTTGTAGCGGCGGAAGAGCTCGCGGGTGCGCTCCTTGTCCCAGGCGGGCTTGCCCTTGCCCAAGCGCCGAAGCCGCCTCTCGGACCGGCGGCGCTCCTCGGGCGTCGAGGCACCCTTCGGGCCCTCCGCGGGCTTCTCCGCAGCGGGGCTCGACTCGGGCGCCGTCTTCGCAGGCGAATGCTCGTTGGGCGCGCCGTCCTTGAGACCGGTGACCGGGGTCTTCTTACTCGTCATGGCCACCGCCCGCCCGGAGGACCAGGCTCAAGGTCCGGCCGTCCTCGGTGATGCCGAACTCCTCGCAGATGGCGTCGAGAAGGACCTCGACGAGGTCGAGCGAGTCGTCGGCGTCGACGGCGCCCAGGTCGTCGCCGAGCGAGAAGTCCATGGTCAGCTCGTCGCCCTCGCGGGAGAACGAGACCTCGACCTCGTCCTGGCCCGTCGCGCAGGCGTAGACGAATCCCTCCTCGGCGGCCATGCGGACGTCCTCGACGTCGTCGAGCGTAAGGCCGGCAACGGCGGCGAGGCTCGCCGCGCACATGCGCACGACGCGGGCATAGGAAGGCTGCGCGGGAACGCACAGACGGCTCACGGAACCCATCTCCTGCGCCCCCTACTCTGCGTCGGCCGCGGGTGCGGCGTCGGTCGCGGTCTCCTGCTCGGCGGCGGGCTTGCCGTCGGCGGCGGGCTGCTCGGACGGTGCCTGCTTCTCGCCGTAGACCACGTAGGCGGTCGGCTTGCGGGCTGGCTCCGTAGCGTGTTCGGGAACGGTCACGCCGTCGGGTGCGGGCTTGCCCTCGTGGAGCGCCGGAGCCGCGTCCACGCGGCCGCCGGTCACCTTCTTCACGGCGCGGGCCACGGTGTTCGCGGCGCCCGTGACCGCGCCGTTGACGGCGTCGGTCACGCCGGCCGCGGTGCCCGAGACGGTCGAGACGTCCGCGAGGATGGCGTTCACGCTGTTGAGGGAGGTAGCGGCCTCGTCCATGGCGGCGTTGGCCTTCACGGCGATGGGGGTCGCCTGCTTCACCGCGGGCTCGAGCTCGTCGACCATGCCGTCGAGCTTGGCCACGATCGGCTGCGCCTGGGCGATGACCTCGTTCGCCGACGAGGCGACCTCGCTGATGTCCTTACGTGCGGAGCGCACGGTCAGCGCGATCTCCACGACGGCCCAGATGCCGGCCACGGCCAGCACGATCAAGGCGATGCTCAGGTAATCCATAGCGCCCCTCCAAGGTAAGCGTGTCCACTGCTTCGTTTCGCGGCCCGCGGGACCGGGCCGGAAGTAGTCCCCATTCTACCCAAGATGCGTGGGCGGGGAGCGGTCCCGTCGCCGCGCCCGGGGATAGGCGGCCAGCCGCCGAAGCCGTCACCCCCGCGACCGCGCGTCCTCGATGTCGCGGCCGATGGCCTCCTGGCGCCATGCCTCCCAGCCACGGGGGCTCGCCTGGTAGAAATCGCCCCGCTCGAGGCCGTCTGGCAGGTAGCGCTGGTCCACCCAGCCGCCGGGGTAGTCGTGGGGATAGAGGTAGGCGCCGTACTCCTCCGAGCCGGGGCGGTGACGGTCGCGCAGGTAGTTCGGCACTTCTCGGCGCGGGCCCTCCCGCACCTCGCGCAGGGCGGCGTCGATGCCGGCCTCGGCGGCGTTTGACTTGGGCGCCAGGGCGTTGTAGGTCGCCGCCTGGGCGAGGTTGATGCGGCACTCGGGCAGGCCGATGACCTCGACCGCCCTGAAGGCCGCCTCCGCCACGAGAAGGGCCTGCGGGTCGGCGTTTCCGATGTCCTCGGAGGCGCTGATCATGATGCGGCGGGCGATGAACTTGGGGTCCTCGCCGGCGTCGAGCATGCGCGCGAGCCAGTAGAGGGCGGCGTCGGGGTCGCTGCCGCGCATGGACTTGATGAAGGCGCTTATCACGTCGTAGTGCATGTCGCCCGACTTGTCGTAGGAGAGGCCCCGGCGGGGGTTCGCCTCGAGGACGTGCTCGGCGGTGATGGGGATCGGGCGGGCAGGGGCAGCGTCCTTCTCGGTGCCGGCGCCGGACCCGTCGCCCGGCCCCTCCCCGTCCGCCGGGGCCGCCATCTGGCTCGCGAGCTCGAGCGACGTGAGCGCCGCGCGCCCGTCGCCCCCGGCGAGGCGGATTATCTCCTCGCGCGCCTCCGGCGTGAGCTCGAAGGCCCCGTCGAGCCCCTCGGGGGCCTCGACGGCATGGTCGAGCATGCGCCCGAGCGACTCGTCGTCGAGGGGCTGGAGCTCCACGACGCGGCTGCGGCTGATGAGCGCCGAGTTCACCTCGAAGTAGGGGTTCTCGGTCGTGGCGCCCACGAGCACGACCGTGCGGTCCTCCACGGCATGGAGAAGGGCGTCCTGCTGGCTGCGGTTGAAGCGATGGATCTCGTCGACGAAGAGGATGGTCCTGCGGCCCTGGGAGAGCAGGCGCGACTCGGCGGCCTCGATCTCGCGACGGAGGTCCTTGACCGTGCCGGTGATGGCGCTCACCTCGACGAACTCGGCGTGGGTCGTGTGCGCGACGATGCGCGCGAGCGTCGTCTTGCCCGTGCCGGCCGGCCCGTAGAGGATGACGGACGAGAGCGTGTCGTGCTCGATGGCGCGGCGCAGCCACGAGCCCGGGCCCACCGCCTTCGCCTGGCCGAAGTAGCCGTCGAGGGTGCGGGGGCGCATGCGCGCGGCCAGGGGCGCGTTGCTGTTGCGCTTGGCGTTCTCTATGTGCGTGAACAAGGTATCCATGGGAACGATTGTACGCTAATTTTGGCATCCGGTGGACCATAGGGACGCGAAATCGGAGCGCTTCCGAGCACCTTGCCCGACCACGGGCCAAGAAGCGCGAACGATAACGCTAGGGCCGCACGTTGGGGCCGAAGTACCCGCGGTGCGGGAACAGCTCGGAGCACTCGGGGAACACGGCCTCGCACGTCGCCATGAAGTAGTCGTCGGTCATGGAGCTGATGAAGTCGACGACGGTCTGGTCGGGGTCGTCCTCCCACTCGTAGGCGCGGCCGTAGGGGGCGAGCCTGCGCTCGCAGCCGCGCACGTGCTGGGCAAAGATCGCCGCGTCCTCGTCGCCCGAGAGCAGCGCCTCGCGCTCATGGTCGTACAGGGCCGAGAAGAGCTCGCCCATCCCGTGGCCGAAGTCCCCGTCGACCTCCGCCGAGCCGTAGATTTTCTCGTAGTTCTCGGCCTTGGCGCGCCTGAGCTCGGCGAAGCCCGCCTCGCTCATCGCGACGCGGTCGCGGCCCACGCTGTTCTGCACCACGTCGGCGACGAAGGCCTGGAGCGCCCACGCGTTGTACGCGCCGCCGAGGCCGTCGTCGAACGCGCCCTCGCCGAGAAGCCCCGCGCGGATCGCGTCCTGGCGGTCCTTTCCCACGTATGCGATGATGTCCGAGATGCGCACTACGCAGCCCTCGAGGGTCATGGGGCGCAGGTGGCCGATGGCGCCCTCCCCCGTCGCGCGGCAGGACTCGACCACGCGGTCGAAGGTGTCGAACTCGGCGAGGCCGCTCGTCTCGAAGACCTGCTGCTCGAACTCGCCGTTGTGGGTGAGGCAGCCGTCGAGGGCCTGCAGGCTCACGTTGCGCCCGCCCAGCACGTCGATCACGCGGACGGACTGCACGTTGTGGAAGAACCAGCGCCCCGTGCGCGCGTGGTAGGCGTCGTTCAGGAAGCGCTCGCCGGCGTGGCCGAAGGGCGTGTGACCGATGTCGTGGCCCAGGGCGATGGCCTCGATGAGGTCGAGGTTGAGCCCCAGGGCGTAGCCGATGTCGCGCGCGACGCGGGCGACGAGCTGCACATGGAGGCCACGGCGGGAGAGGTCGTCGTTCGCCCGGAAGCTGAAGACCTGGGTCTTGCCCGCCAGGCGGTTGTAGGCCGGCAGGTGGACGATCTTCTCGGCGTCGCGCACGAAGGCGGGGCGCATGACGGTGTCGCGATCGCGCTCGGCGGCGTCGCGGCGGATGGCCGAGGCGTTCGCGCAGGCGTAGGGGCTGAGCGAGCCGCCGCGGACGACCTCGTCGACGGCGCGCAGGGCGTCGTCGGTCAGGCGCCCCGTGAGCTCGGGCGCGAGCGGGTTCGCGCCGGGGGCGGCGCTGCCTTGGGCTATGGTCATGGCCCCTCCAAACCGGGCAGAGAAGAGATAGGCGCCGGGCACCGGCCCCGCCGCGCAGCGGAGACGGCGCCCGGCTCCGGGCTCGTCACTCTTGGACGACGAGGACGCCTCGGTAGACGTGCTCGGCGGTCCGGCCCATTATGTCCTTCTCGGCGCCCGCAGGGAAGACCCCTGCGAGCTTGCCGCCGAAGACGAACACGCCGAGCGGGCTCGTCGCGGGAACGGTCGGGGAAGCGCCGCTCTGCGTCGACGGCAGGTGCTCGGCCACGAAGGCCGCCTCCTCGGGCGTGAGCTCGGCCTGCAGCAGCGGCGAGCGGAGCTGGTCGAAGAGCGCGTCGCCGGCGCAGGACCAGGCCGAGAAGCCGCCGACCACGCAGGCGAGGCCGCGGCGGGCCGCCTCGACGAGCGCCTCGGTGCCCGGGCAGGGGCGCGTCGCGATCTCCTCGGTCGTCGCGAGGCGGTAGGCGCAGGCGATGGGGCCCTCGTCGTCGACGAGGCGCGCCTGGCCGGCGGCGGTCTCGACGCGAAGGTTGCAGATGTCCACGAAGCGCGCGAAGACGCCCTCCTCGCGGAAGCGCTCGATGAGGTCGGACACCTCGTCGAGGTCGGCCTCCTCGGGGTAGCCCACGATGCCGAGCGCGGGGTGGTCGGGGTGGCGCTCGCCGGCGCAGGAGTTCGCCCAGCCCCTGTATGTCGCACGCAGCGTCTCGACCAGGGAGGCGACGGGGTCGAGCTCCTCGATGCCGGGGTGCGCCGCGGCGAAGCGGCGGTACGCCTCGCCCGTCTTGACCGCACGGGTCACCTCGACCGTGGAGGTCATGCCCGTGAAGCCGTCGACGGCCACGCCGCGCAGGACGTAGCGGCCGGTGCGCGCGTCGACGTCGACGTCGATGCGGGCGAGGGGCAGCGCGGGGTCGTAGCCGGTGGGGACGAGCGTCAGCGCCTCGAGCTCGGGCGTAAAGCCGAAGCCGGCGCGGAAATCGGCGTCGCGCAGGTAGAGCCGCACGGCCTTCTCGAGGACGGCGGCCGCGGTCTCGGCGCCGCCGCGGATGACGTTCAGCTGGCCCGAGGTCAGGATGAGGGGGACCTGCGACCAGGGAAGGCCGCCGGCGCGGAACTTCGCATGGGCCGCGGAGAGGTACTTGTCGCCGGCCTCGGCCCCCTGCCGGTCGCCGTCGAGGTCGTCGACGTACTGCGCGAACTCCGCCTCGAGGGCGGGAAGGTTGCTGTTATGTGCCATCGTTCCTCCAAAATCTGAGTGACGGCTTTTCGGCGAACGGTAGAAATCTGCCGCTCAGCGTGAACGGAGGGCATTGTAGCCGTTTTGCCGGCGCACTAAACAAGAAAACCGCGCGATGCCGTCCGGCACCCCGCGGTTTTCTTGGCATCGTGCAAAGAAATACCTCGTCAACCTGCGCGTTTTGCCAATGTGCGCAAAATATGTTCACTTAACCCCTCGTAGTAGGCGCGCTGCCCCGCGGGCCCGGGGTGGTCGGAGCCGTCGGCGAGGAGCGTGGGATCGGGCGGGAGCAGCTCCTCGCCCTCCACGACCGTGAGGCCGGGGTGCTTCGCCGCCTGCTCGCGGATGATGCGGGCGACGTCGGAAAAGCAGCTCCTCGCATGCGTGGGCCACAGGTCCTCCGTATGGAACGTCGGCGTGAGGACGAAGGCGGGGACGTCGGGCCAGGCGGTCGCCACCTCGAAGAGGTAGGTGCGGACCTCGCGCTCCACGCGGCTCGCCTGGCACGGCTCGTAGCGGTAGTTCGCGCCGAACTCGACGACGATGAGGGCGGGGTCCACGAGCGGGCGCAGCCCCACGAGGGAGCCCGGCTGGAAGACCTGGCCGCCGACGCCCTGGTTCACGAGCTGCAGGCCGCCCCTCTTGGCAAGAAGGGCCGGCCAGCCCTGCGACGGGTCACAGGCGACGAAGCCCTGCGCGATGGAGTCGCCGAGGACAAGAAGATGCCTCTGAGCTGCGGCTGGTTTGAGATACCCGCCGTCGTGGGCGATCGGCCCCACCCGCGCGGGCGCAAGGCAGGGCAGCCAGACGCGCACGTGGCGCTCCGTACCGGGGCGGGCGCCGAGCGCCACGCGGGAGAGCCCCTCGGCGTCGGGCTCGAGAAAGCCCCGGCCCTCGCCGTCGACCTCGAGCGAGAAGCCGTCGAAGGGCGGCTCGGGCGCATGGCCGCCCCTGAGCACGTCCTCGATGACCGCCCGCGAGCCCGAGGGCATCGGGTCGGCGGCAAGGTGCAGGCGCAGGTGGGCGGCATCGGTCAGGAAGTCCAGGCAGATGCCGGAGGTGCAGGCGGCCATCTGGCGAAAGAGGCCCGGGTGCCAGGCGCGGCAGCTCCCGAGGGCCACCGTCTGCTCGGGGGCGAAGCGCGAGGGTCGCGCCCAGCCGTCCCCGCCCGTCCGCACGCCGAGCGCGCCCGAGAGCAACGGGGCCGGGGACGCCTCCGCGTACGGGGCGGGGACGCCGGCGGCGCTCATCGGCCGAACACCTCCTCCAGGACCTTGAGGACGCCCTGCTCGCGGCAGGGGTCGCAGACGCGGTCGGCGCAGGCCTTCACCTCGTCGGACGCGTTGCCCATGGCCACGCCGCAACCGGCCCAGCGGAGCATCTCGACGTCGTTTCCCGCATCGCCGAAGGCCATGGCGCATGACGGGTCGATGCACAGGGCGCGCGCGACGGCGGCGGCGCCGGTGGCCTTGCTCACGCCGCGCTGGACCACGTCGAAGTACCCGTAGCCGCCCTCGACGCCCGAGTCGACCACGTCCATGAGGGGCTCCTCCCCGGCCGGCGCGAGCGCCGCGCGGAACGCCCCCGCCGCACGTCCGAGCTCGCCCTCCCCCACGCGCGACCAGTACATGAGCACGTCTTTGCAGGCGCGGGGCTCGGCCAGCGAGTCGACGAGGCGCATGTTGTGCGAGTACATGGTCATCTCCTCGACGAAGCTCTTCTCGGCGGCACGCTCGACGTAGGCGCCGTCCGCGCACACGGTGCACAGCGGGATCGCCGGGTGCGCCTCGTGGGCAGCGAGCACGCGGGCGACGGCCTCGGGCGAGGCGGTGCTCACCGCGGGGGCCATGCCCTCGGGCTCGACGTAGGCGCCGTTCGACGCGATGACCGAGACGTAAGGCGCGAGGTCGCCAAAGATCTCCTTCACCTGGAAGCTCTGGTTGCTCGTGGCCACGGCGAAGCGGCAGCCCACCTCCCTCATGCGCGAGAAGACGGCGCGGAACCTCTCGCGCGAGAAGCCCTCGTCCCCCTGGTCGAGAAACGTCCCGTCCTCGTCTACCACAACAAGCTTGAGCTGGTCTTTGTTCATGTGAGCGCCTTCTGTTAGCGTGGGTGCCTGCCGCGTCCGCGCGCCGATGCGCGCCCGGCAAAGCTTATACTATGCGCCGCTCACCCACGCGAGAAAGGCCCTCCATGACCAATACCACACGCAAGAAGTACCTGCGCTTCATGCGCCACGGCGTCACCGAGCTGAACGTGCGCAACTGCTGGCAGGGCCGCGCGGACTCCCCGCTCACCGAGCTCGGCCGCAGGCAGGCGGCGGAGGCCGGCGAGCATATGCGCGAGGCGGGCCTTGCGTTCGACCACATCTACTGCTCGCCGCTCGGCCGCGTCATGGAGACGCTCGAGACGGCGATCCCGGACGTCGCCGAGCGCGGCTTTACCACCTGCGACGACCTTCTCGAGATCTCCTTCGGCAGCTTCGACGGGCACGTCCACGAGCCCGGCGACCCCCACAGCCCGTTCAAGGACTTCTTCGTGGCATACGGCGGCGAGGACGAGACGGACGTCGAGCGACGCATCTGCACGGCGCTCGACAAAATCATGTCGCAGCCCGACGCCTTCGACGTCCTCGTGGTCTCGCACGGCACGGTGGGCCGCATCTTCCGCAACCATTGGGCGCGAAACGCGCGCGTCGAGGCGCCGCGCCACCTGGCCAACTGCAGTTTGTATACCTATGAGTTCGACCCGGAGTCGCACGGGTTCTCGCTCGTGGACATCTACGAGCCCGCGAGCGCGACCGGCCCCGAGGACTTCGACGGCAGCAAGAAGTAACGGCCGGGCCCGCTACTCGCCCTCGGCGATGTCCTCGTAGAACTCCTCGCCGTCGTCCAGGCGCAGCACGAGCACGCGGCCGAAGCCGGGCCCGCCCGCCGCCGCGGCGTCGATGTCCCAGCGGTCCGCCACGCCGGCCGTGTCCTCGCAGGCGCCCAGGCGCACCATGCGGGCGCGCCCCTCGGGGTCGCGGGCGGGCTCGTCGAGCTCGGCGCCCATGCGGTCGAGGTAAGGCGTGGGGGTGTGGCCGGCCACGACGATCGGGCCCTCGCCCTTCTCGTCCACGAGCCCCGTCGACGCGCCCCAGAAATCCTCGCGGATCCACATGAGGTCTGACGGATCCTGCTCGGCAATGAGCTCGTCGAGGCGCGCGTCGTCCCAGGGCTCCCCCACCGTCACGCGCTCGGGGTCGATCCCGGCGTGCACAAGTATGTAGGGGCGGCCGCCCACGACCACGTGCGCGGCACGGGGAAGCGAGGCGACCCAGCCCACGAGCTCGTCGGCCTCCTCCTCGGAGAGCGACGCGATGGCCTCCGAGGTCACGACCCCGCCGTTCATGCCCCAGTTCATGGCGTTGACCTCGTCGGAGGGGTCCGCCATGCAGAGCATCATGAGGTCCTCGTGGTTGCCCATGAGCACGTGGGAATTCGGCAGCGAGCGGACGGCGCGGATGACCCCCAGGGGGTCGGGCCCGCGGTCGATCATGTCGCCCAGGCAATAGAAGACGTCGTCCTCGCTCGGCGAGATCCGCTCGAGAGCGCGGGCAAGAGGGGCGGCATGCCCATGGACGTCCGAGAACACATAGGTCGCCATCTTCTCTTGCTCCCTCCTTGAGCTGGGTCTCGTTGCTTATCGTAGCTTACATGACCGGTGCCGCGGCGGGGAGGGCGCAAAGATAAACGGCAACCTGGGGGCCGTCAGCGCGATTCTCGCAACGACCCGCGGGCTTCGCGCCCCGCGGGCCAGCAGGCAGGTCCGCGTCAGGATCCGGTTACTTGGCGGGGTCGCCCTCGAAGTTCAGGTCGCCCGTGAGCTCGTGCGCGGCAGCCTCGTCGAAGTCCGCCGAGAAGACCTCCGCCACGGCAGGCAGCACTCGCGCCCGGGCGGCCTCGTAGAGGTCCTCGAACGACGCCGTGGACGACTCGTGCGTGAACGGGTTCTCCCAGCTCGCATGCGCGCGGTTGTCGAAGTCGGACTCCGCGCTCGCGCGGACGCGGTGCGACATCGCGCCGAGGAGCGAGTGACCGCCGGAGCGGGCGAGGCGCTCGACGCCCGCGAGGGCGCGGGCCTTCTTGCCGCTCGCGGAGTAGAAGACGCGCTGGACCAGGCGAAACTCCTTGACCGCCGTCGAGAAGGTCCTCGGGTCGATCGCCTTGCCGTACGTCCACAGCGCCACGTAGAAATAGACCTTGTCGACGGCCTGGAGCACGCGTCCGGACGCGCGGAGCACCTCGGCGTAGGGCTTGAACTCCGCGACCGTCAGGCCGGTCGCCGCATAGAGCACGGCCTCGTCGAGGTCGCGCTCGACCTCGGCATGGACCACCTGGCCGGACTCGGGGCCGAGCCCGTCGACGCCCGCGCGCGTGAGGCCGTCCTGCCAGAAGTTGACGAGCGGGTGCACGGCGGAGTCGAGCAGGTAGTGGCAAACGAAGCCGGCGACGTAGGCGCGGGCGCACATGCGGTCGCGGCCCTCGAGACGCTCGGCGGCCTCGCGCATGGCGAGGATGAGGCGGGCGGGCTTCTGGTGGTGCATGACGTTGCCCAGGGGCTCCCACTTGTGCATGAGCGGGTCGACGCAGAGGTAGAACAGCGGGTCGGGGCCCTGGTTGCCCAGCAGGAAGGCACGTCTTTCGTCCTCGGTCGTGAACGACATGAGCTTGGCCACGTCGTCGGCCACGCCCCGCCCAAAGAAGTCGTGCGTCATGATCGCAGGCATTTCCCGGCCCCTTTCCGGCGCCGCGAGCCGGCCGTGAGGGGCGCAGCGCTCGGGCGCGAACTCGTGTATCAGGTCGATTATGCCCCACCCGAGGGCCATGCGCGGCGCGAACCGGGAGTTTCCGGCGCCGTCCACAACCCAAAGAGTCCATCGTGCAGACAAATCGGAACATCTCTGTGACTCGGAGCGACCTGATGAAGTAGCCGCGTCGTTATCTCGAATCCTACGGCCTATTTACCTCGATATATATGAATCTTAATCACTCGTATACTGGGAAGAGCGCCCACGAGTCACAGAGATGTCCGATATTTCGTCCGAGGCCCCTTGAATCGCCAAGAAGACGGGGCATCCACCCCGTAGCCGGAGCATGAAGCAAGCGTTTCCGGCGCCGTCCACAACCGATTACGCAACCCTTACGGCTTCCGCGGCCTTCTTTGCACCTGGGTGAGGTAATGTTGAGGAATCAATATTCATCGGCCGTCCGCGTCCCGGCGCGGCCGGGCCAAGCGCGAGGAGCCCCACATGGCAAAGCAGAAGATGACCCGAGCCGAGAAGAGCTGGATCATGTACGACGTGGGTAACTCGGCCCTTGTGCTGCTGGCGACGAGCGTCATCCCCATCTACTTCAGTTCGCTGTCCCCCGACGGCGGCGTCGTTGTCGCGTGGAGTTACGCCGAGACCGTCGCGTCGCTCATCATCGCGCTGCTCATGCCCATCCTGGGCTCCATCGCCGACATGCAGGGCATGAAGAAGAAGTTCATCGTGGGCTGCGTGGGCACGGGCGTGGTCGCCACGGTCGCGCTCGGCATACCCACGAGCGCCATGGCGTTCCTCGTGATCTACGTGATCAGCTCCGTCGCGCTGAACTCCTCGATGGTGTTCTACGACGCGTTGCTCGTGGACGCCACGACCGACGAGCGCATGGACGAGGTCTCGAGCCAGGGCTACGCCTGGGGCTACATCGGCAGCTGCGTGCCGTTCATCGCGTGCCTGCTCGTGGTGCTCAACTACGGCGCGCTGGGCATCGGCCTGCAGACGGCGATGCAGATCGCGTTCACGATCACGGCGGCCTGGTGGCTCGTCTTCACCATCCCCATGCTACGCGACGTCGAGCAGAAGCACTACAAGCCGCGCGAGCCGCACGCCATCTCGCGCGCCGTGCGCGGCATCGGCGGGACGCTGCGCGAGATGTGGTCGAACCGCGCGATCAAGTACTACATGATCGCGTACTTCTTCTACATCGACGGCGTGCACACCATCATCAAGCTCTCCACGAGCTACGGCACCGACCTCGGCATCAGCTCGACGCAGCTCGTCCTGGCGCTTCTGGTGACGCAGTTCGTTGCCTTCCCGTCAGCCATCATCTACGGGCGGCTCTCGGGCAAGTACGGCACGAGGAAAATGCTGCTCATCGCGATCGCGGCTTACTTCGGCATCACGCTCTTCGCGGCGCTGTTCCTGCGCACGGCCGCCGAGTTCTGGGTGCTCGCCATCCTCGTGGGCATGTTCCAGGGCGGCATCCAGGCACTTTCGCGCTCCGAGTTCGGCAAGCTCTGCCCCAAGGACCGCGCGAACGAGTACTTCGGTTTCTTCGACATCTTCGGCAAGTATGCCGCCATCCTGGGCACGTTCCTGGTAGGCACGTTCACTGCGCTCACCGGCAACTCGAGCCTCGGCGTCATGAGCATCGCCGTTCTGTTCGTCATCGGCTTCTTCATGATGCTCAAGGTGCCCGACCGCGCGTAACAGCCGCGCCGCCTTCTCGCGCGGACGGTGGGGAAGGCGGCTCTTTCACAGATGCACCCCATTTACGTGTTGCAGGCCCGATTCCGGGTCGCCAGACGCGTAAATGGGGTGCATCTGTTATTTGGCGCCCCCGCACATACGGGCTCGCACGTTATAGGATAGGAAAGTTCGGTTCTGCGTTGTTTATTCAGACTTTTATAAAGCTCAGAGCATACGCCAACTGGGCAAATGCCACAGGGAGCGACTCGCGGAGTACAGTTTTAGGCCTCGATACTTGGTCGAACCTCTGATTCACCACGCAAAACCGGAAATTTGTTGTCGCGATCGCGCCCCAGCGCCCCTCAAAGCCCCTCATCGCGCCGTTTAACGTGCAAGATAGTCGCAGCGGGAAGCGGGACACCACAAGAAGCGACGGCTACGCCGATGCAGGCGACCCGCTCGGCGCTTCGCCACCCCCAAGGGGTGCCCCGTCCCCAGGCGCGCCGCCTCCGGGCGCGGCGGCGGGGTCTTGTCCCGGGGCGAAGCCCGTCGAGGCCACGTCGGTGTAGACGAGCGAGTCGAGGGTCACCTCCTGGGTCTCGCCCGCATGGGACAGGGTCAGGGTCGCGCCGACCTGCACGGCGGGCGCGCTCACGAGGATGCACTCGTAGCTCGTCGTGGTCGAGAAGGAAGCCAGGACGTTCCCGCCCGCGTCGAGCAACTGAATGAGGTCGCCCGCGTTTCCGCTGGCAGACACCGCTATCGTTCCCTGGCTCGACCCATCGACAGAGAAGGTCTGGAGCATGCTCGACGTGCCCGCGCACATCACGACGCCGCCCGTGACCGTGCCCGTCCCGGCGAAGTCGAGCATGCCGTCGCCGCCGGAGTTCGGCCCGCTCACGTAGAGCTCGCCGCCGGTCACCGTGAGGTCGCCGTTCGAGTCGACGCCGTCGCCCTGCGCCTCGATGCGGATAACGCCGCCGTTGATGACGAGGGAAGCCGTCGGGTCGTTCTCGTCCATGCCGCCGGCCGGCTGTCCATCGCCCGGTTGCCCATCGCCGGGCTGTCCCGCGCCGGGTTGGGCGCCGCCCTGCTGGGGAGGCTCGCCCGCGTCCCCAGGCGCCTGAGGCGCCCCACCTGGCTCGGCCGACCCATCCGACCCAGACCCGCTCGCCGAGCCGTCCGCCGACGAGCCCGGCTCGCCCGCCGCGTTGATGCCGTCGTCGCTCGACGTGACGTCGACCTCGCCGGCGTTGATCGTCACCGTCGATCCCTCGAGGCCCTCGTAGCTCTTGGAGACCTCGATCGAGCCGCCGTCCACCTGCAGCGCGTAATCCGCATGGAGCCCGTCGTCGCCGGCGCTCACGTCCACGTCTCCCCCATCGACCTCGAGCACGCCCGCAGCGTCCACGCCGTCGGAGCCGGCCGCGATCGAGACAGAGCCGCCCGCGATGAGGACCGAGCCCTTCTCGCCGGACGTGTCCTCGTCGGTCCCGCAGTGGATGCCGTCGGTCCCGGCCGTGAGCGCCCACTCCCCGCCCGTGAGCGTCGCCGAGTCCTTGGCCTGGATCGCGTGGCCCGCGGCCTCGACGTTCACGCTTCCGGAAACCATGACCAGGTCGTCTTTGCACACGATGCCGTGGCCCGACGCGCTCGAGACGCTGAGCGACCCCGCGCCGTTCACGGTGAGGTCGCTTTTTGCCCACACCGCCCCGTCGATGTTTGCCTCGTCGCTCGCGGCGTACTCGCCCGTGGTCGCGAGCGAGTTCTGCGTCCCGTCCGCCAACGTCAAGAAGACCTTCTTTGCGGCTTTGACGTAGACGGCTGCGGAGTCCGCGCTCGAGACGCTCGCCCCCGCGAGCACGAGCTGGACCTTCTCGCCGTCCGCGTCCACGACCACCTGGCCGTCCGCGAGCTCGCCAGAGAGCACGTAGGTCCCGCCGGCGGAAATCGTCACGACGTTTCCGTCCACGCTCACCCCGTCGCCGTCGGCCGTCGTCCCCGAGTCGGAAAGCTCGACGTGGACGGCTGAGCCGCCCTCGTAGGAAGGGTCCAGGTCGTGCTCGCTCACCAGGTCGCTCGCCGAGAGCAGGTGCTCGACCGAGGAGGACGTCGCGGGCAGCTCGCTCGCCGAGGCGCTCACCGACGCCGCGCCCGAGGAAGAGGCCGACTTCGCGCCGGACGCGCACCCACTCAGAGGCGCGGAGAAGAGCACGGCCACGAGGCCGGCGGCGCAGGCGCGCCGGGCACCGGGGCGCACGGAAGCCGCTCGGGGAAGGAAACCGTTAAAGCTCATTTCCGTTCACCTCCGTGTAGGAAAGGGAGACCTCGAGGTTGCCGTTGCGGCAGCGCAGGTCGTCGATGAATGCGCGCTCGGAGGCCCCGGGCGCGAGGACGAGGTCGTAGGTCAGTTTGTAGATACTGCCCATGTTGGCCGTCTTTACGCAGGTCAAGCGCGCATCGGAGGCATAGGTGGCCAAGCAGTCGTCGAAGAGCCCCGTGTAGTCGAGGTCCTCGGGCACGCTGATGCGCAGCGTCCGCGCCCGTTCGTCGGGGCCCGCGCCCAGCCCAAGCAGGTGGTAGCACAGGTACATGCCGCCCACCGCGACCGTCGAGGCGGCGGCGACCGCGATGTAGCCCATGCCGCACGCGAGCCCCACGCACATGGCGAGGAAGACGAAGCCCATGTCGCGGGCCGACCCCGGGACGCTGCGGAAGCGCACGAGGCTGAAGGCGCCGGCAACGGCGACGCCCGTCCCCACGTTCCCGTTCACGAGGGCGATCACGACGCACACGATCGCCGGGAGGATCGCGAGCGTCGTCACGAAGCTGCGCGTATGGCGGTGGCGCACGCAGTAGACAAAGGCGAGCACGAGCCCCAAGGCAAGCGCCGCCGCGACGCAGGCGACGAGCGAGGCGAGCTCGAGCGAGGATGACGAGGCAAAGAGGGATGTTGACATTTTTATCTCCAGGATACGTGAGTTTGCTGGGGCATGGGGCGATGGGCGGAGCGGGTCGGCGGCCTATCCGGCCAAGGAGAGCCCGTCGATCCCGTGCAGCTCCCACGCGCGGCCGTACTTCGAGAAGCTCGTCTTGCGGATACCCGCCGCGGAGAGGTAGCGCACGAGCCAGATGGGCAGGCCGCCGCACGTCTTGACCTCGAGGATCGAGGCGTCGCCCCCAAGGACCGGCTCACCGTCCTCCGAGCCGGTCAGGCGCACGTCGTCCCAGCGCACGCGGATGTTGGAATCGAACGTCACGCGGAAGTCGCGGTCGGCGGGCGCGTAGTAGGCGCAGCGCTCATAGGCCAAGAAGGCCCTCGGCGCCAAGCCCTCGTAGCGCCTGATGGACCAGTCGAGCTCGCGCTCCACCTGGGTCCGGGGACGGCCGCGACCGGCGAGGAGCTCGCGGGCCTCCGCGGGCGGCATGAGCGAGCGGCGCTTGTAGACCACGCCGTCGTACTTCTTCTTCAGCTCGACGAAAACAGGGTCGAACGGGTGCGGCGCGCCGTAGCAGCGGGTCCGGATCTTCTCCTTGTAGGCGGGGCGCTCGCCGGAGCGGCGGGCCAGGATCGCCGTCGGGGTGTCGTAGTAGACGTTCCTCACCGTTGCGGGACCGTGCTCGTCGGGCACGAGGTTGCCTTGGATGAGGCACTCGAGGCCTGCGCGCTGGTCGGGGGTGAGCAGGAACTTGGTCTCGTATCGCTTGAAAACGAGCTGCGCCTGGGATGCCTGAGTCGTCATGATGCTCCTTCCTTCAGGTGCTTGAAGGAAGGATACGAAGCGAGGCTTAAAACCAGCTCGAAGCAAAACCGCAGGTCAACGGAACACACAGAGCGTCCGCGAGACTTTTGGTTTCCTTAAAACCATCGTCGCGAACACCTACCCGCAAGCGGCAGGGGCCACGAAACGCTGGTAGGCAGGCAAAGTCTGACTTTTGTTTGATTTACATGGGACCAACGAGTATCCAAGGGCAAAAACAGAGGAACCGCCCCAGAAAAGAGGCGGTTCCTACTGGCACATCCTATATAAATCAAACAAATCTCGAAGTTCGCGCCCCGCAAGCGCCCTAAGGCCCCGGAACGGCGAAAAATCGGGCGCCTACTTCGCGAGCTCGTCGGCTAGGACAGCGATCTGGGCGCGGGCATCGTCGTCGACGGCGCCGCGGACGGTCACGACCTGCTCGGCGAGGCGGATATCCTTCATCTCCTCGACCTGCGAGCGCATGACCTTCGCGGCCATCGGTCCCCACGTGCCCGCCTCGATGAAGGCGACCTCGCGGTTCTGGTAGGCGTGCTCGGCGAGCGTGTGGATGAACGTGCTCATGAACGGGAAGATGCCGCCGTTGTACGTGATGCTCGCGAGCACGAGGCGGTCGTAGCGGAAGGCGTCCTCGACGGCCTCGGCCATGTCGTCGCGCGCGAGGTCGAAGACGGAGACCTTCTGGCCGCGCTCCTCGAGCGCCGCCGCGAGCTCGAGCGCAGCATGCTTCGTGTTGCCGTAGACCGAGGCGTACGCGATGGTCACGCCGCGGTCCTCAGGCTCATAGCTCGACCAGGTGTTGTAGAGGTCGAGGTAGTAGCCCAGATTCTCCTTGAGGATGGGGCCGTGGAGCGGGCAGATGGCCTGGATATCGAGGTCGGCGGCCTTCTTTAGGACGGCCTGGACGTTCTTGCCGAACTTGCCCACGATGCCGAAGTAGTAGCGCCTCGCCTCGCACGCCCAGCCCTCCGGGTCCTCGTAATCGAGCGCGCCGAACTTGCCGAAGCCGTCGGCCGAGAAGAGCACCTTCGTCGCGGAGTCGTAGGAGAAGAGGACCTCGGGCCAGTGGACGTTCGTCGCGCCGATGAATGCGAGCTCGTGGCCGCCCAGGTCGAGCGTCGCGCCCTGCTTGACGACGACGCGGCGGTCGGCGTAGTCGGTGCCGAAGTAGGCCTGCATCATCTTGAAGGCCGGCGCCGAGGCGACGACCTGGGCCTGCGGGTAGCGCTCCATGAAGGCCGCGATGTTCGCGGAGTGGTCGGGCTCCATGTGATGGACGACCAGGTAATCGGGGGTGCGGCCGTCGAGTACGGCGTCGAGGTTGGCCAGCCACTCGTCGCGGAAGCGGCCGTCGACGGTGTCCATGACCGCGATCTTCTCGCCGAGGACGACGTAGGAGTTGTACGACATGCCGTTCTCCCGCACGTCGTACTGGCCCTCGAAGAGGTCGATGTCATGGTCGTTCACGCCGATGTAGGCGATTCCCTCGCGCACGTTCATGAGAAGCTCCGATTCCCTCGTGTATGGACCCTTGCGGGCAAGCCGAACCCATTGTGACAGCGCCGCCGGGCACGCCGCGGAGAAAGTGAAGTCTTCACAACAGAATCGGTCCGTTGTGAAGGCTGCACAACGGGCCGATTTGCCAAGAAATGCGAAAGTGTCGGCTGCGAACGCGAGGTGAAGGCTTCACATTCGCGGTGGGGTGGGCGGAAAGCGGTCCGGTCAGGCGACGGAGCAGACGGTCCGGTTGCGCAGCCGAACGCCCCCGGCCAGCCGCCTAGTGCCGGCGCGCCTCGAGCTCGCCGGCGAGCTCGTCGAGCGTCACGCCGTAGCGCTCGAGCGTGACCATGAGGTGGTACACGAGGTCGCCCGCCTCGTAGCGGATGTGGTCATGGTCGTCGTCCTTGCACGCCATGATGACCTCGGACGCCTCCTCGGCGAGCTTCTTGAGCAGGGAGTCCTCCTTGCCCTGCAGGAGCTTCGCGGTATAGGACGTCTCGGGGGACGCGTCCCTGCGGCCGTGGATGACGGCGGCAAGTCCCTCGAGGGTCTCGCCGATGTTCGCGTCCTGGACGTTTGCGGTGCGCTCACCCATGTTAGTCCTCCTTCCGCGCGGCGGCCGGGGCCTCCGCGCCGTCGTCGACGACCTGTCGGAAAAAGCAGCTCCGGTGCCCCGTGTGGCAGGCGGGCCCGGGCGAATCGACCACGGCGACGAGCGTGTCGGCGTCGCAGTCCACGAGCAGATGCTTGACCTGCTGCATGTTCCCGCTGGTGGCGCCCTTGTTCCAGAGCTCTTGGCGGCTGCGCGACCAGAACCACGTCGTGCCGGTCTCGAGGGTCAGCGCCAGGGACTCCCGGTTCATCCACGCCACCATGAGCACCTCGCCCGTCCCCTCCTGCTGGACGACGCAGGGAACGAGGCCGCGCTCGTCGAAGCGCACCTGGGCGCCGCCCAGGTCCACGGGCGGGAGGTTCTCGCCGGCGTAGGTATAATCGGCGTCGTATGAGAGCATGTTGCCTCCTTTGTTGGCGGCTTCACACTTTAGCAGGCTGGAGTGCCTGCGCCGAGAGGGGCGCGTGCCATGTCCAAAAATGTAACAGTGCAGCTCGGAACCTATGACGTCGCGGTCATGGGCGCGGGGATCGCGGGCGTCGTCGCGGCGGTGTCCGCGGCAGAGGCGGGCGCGCGCGTGGCGCTCCTGAGCGCGGACCACACGTTCTCGGGCTCGAGCTTCTTCCCCGGGACATGGGGGCTCGGCCTCGTGGGCGCGCGCGATAAGGCCGACGTCGACGACTTCGTGGAGACGATCTGCGGGGTCGGGCGGGGCATGGCCGACCCCACGCTCGCGCGAGCCCTCGTCGAGGGCGTGCCGGCGGGCATCGAATGGCTCGAGGCGCACGGCGTCGCGCTGCGCGAGGCCGGCGCGGCGGGCCAACGCGAGTACATCCCCTGCTTCGACCATGCGCGGCGAAGCTGGCACGGCCTCGAGCGGGCGAGTTTCGCGGCTGCGATGGACCGGACGCTCGACGAGGCGGGCGTCGACCGGTTCGGGCGCTGCAAGGTGCTCGATTTGCGGCTAGGAACCGGCCAAAACGCCCCGGATACCGTGGGGTCCAAAAACCGACCATGCCCACCCGATGCGAACGGGGCGGATATAACGTTTTACGCCCAGCAAGCGGAACAGGTGGGCATGGTACGTTCCGGGGCAGTCGTCCTCGCGACGGGTGGGTATGGCGGCCTCTATGACCGGACGCTCACGATGCCGGACGTTTTGGGCGACGCGCACGCCCTGGCACTCGCCTGCGGAGCCGAGCTCGTGAACATGGAGTTCATCCAGATCATGCCGGGGCTCGTCGCCCCCGTGGGAAACGTCGTCTTCAACGAGAAGACGTTCCGCTACGCGCATCTGGGCTGCGAAGACGCAGGTTGCCCAGCGGGGAGTCCAAAGGACGCCGCGGACCTCGATACCCTTATGCCCACACGGGCAGAGCACGGCCCCTTCACCGCGAGCCGAGAAGACCGCGCGGTCGACCTCGCCATCGCCGCCGCGGGCGAGTGTGGCGTCCCCGTTCGCTACGACCTGCCCGCGGAGCTCCCGGAGTTCATGCGCGTCTACAGCGACTGGTTCGAGCGAGAATTCGGGCGCAACCCGAAAGAGGGCGTGCGAATCGCGCCCTACGCGCACGCGGCGAACGGCGGCATCCTCGTGGACAAGCGGGCCCGCACCGGCGTGCCGGGGCTCTTTGCCTGCGGCGAGTGCACGGGCGGGATGCACGGCGCCGACCGCATCGGCGGCCTCGCCAGCGCGAACGCGCTCGTGTTCGGGTTGGCCGCCGGGCAGGAGGCGGCGCTCTGGGCAGAGGAACACCCGGTCGAAACCGCAGGGGACGCAACGCCCGCACGTACGGAGTTCCGCGCATCGAGGCGGGCCGACGAGGCGTTGGCGCAACTGCGACACACCATGGGCGAGCACTGCCTCGTTGTGCGCACGGCCGAGGGCCTCGAATCGGCGCAGGCAGCAATCGCGCAGCTCAAGGCCCTGATCGAGGACTCGCTCGAACCCCTCGACGCAGATGCGGAGCATGCGGGGGCCGAACACGCGGACGCAAGGGGCTCAGAGTCTGGGCAACCCGACGAGCAGAGAAGGCCGCTCACCGCTCGCGACCACGCCCAGACGGTCCGCGCGTTCCATGCCCTCACGACCGCCGAGGCAGCCGTCGCCGCGATGTCCGCTCGCACGGAGAGCCGCGGCGCCCACTTCCGGGAAGACGCTCCCGCGGAAGACCCCGGCCAGGCACGGCCCCTTCGCGTGCGCCTCGAGAACGGGCACGCCGTCGCCCAGCCCGCATAACCGCCGCTCCGGCACAACGGGCGCGGAAGCCCATTCACCTGCACGCCACACAAAAGCCCTCCGCCTGGACACGAATCCAAGCGGAGGGCACTTCTTTGCGGCTCACGGCTCCGGTAGGCGACTCGGGGCTCCGGCAGGCAGCTCAAGAATCCGGTGAACAGGCGCACACATGCCCGTCCCCGCCGCCCTTACTCGGTCGGCTTGAGCCTTCCCATCTGCGGGCGGTTGAACTTGTGCGCGACTACGAGCACGACGATGCCCGCGACCACGAGCGGAAGCGAGAGGCACTGCCCCATCGTGATCGGGCCCCACAGGTAGCCCAGCTGCGCGTCGGGCACGCGGACGAACTCGATGAGGAAGCGGAACACGCCGTAGAGCACGAGGAACATGCCCATGAAGGTGCCCTGCGGCCTCGCGGGCTTGCGCCGGGAGAGCGCCCACAGAACGCAGAAGATCACGAGCCCCTCGAGCACGGCCTCGTAGAGCTGCGACGGGTGGCGATACACTCCCCCGCCCGTATGGAACATGACGCCCCAGGGCAGGTCGGTCTCCTTGCCCCACAGCTCGCCGTTCACGAAGTTCGCGCACCGGCCAAAGAACAGGCCCCACGGCGCGCCGATGACGCCCAGGTCGCAGACCGTGGGGATCGAGATCCCGTATTGGCGGCACACGAGGGCGCCGCCCACGACCGCGCCCACGAAGCCCCCGTGGAAGCTCATGCCGCCGTCCCAGGTCGCGAAGACCTCGAGCGGGTGGCTCGCGTAGTACCCGGCCCCGTAGAACAGGACGTAGCCCAGGCGCGCGCCGATGATGACGCCGAAGGCCACGCCGATGACGATGCTCACGACGTCGTCGGGCGTGAGGTCGAGCTCCCAGCGCCGCGCCACGCGCCAGATCACGATGCCCGCCACGATGAACCCGGCGAGGTAGGCCAGGCCGTACCAGCGCACCGTCAGGGGACCGAGCGTGAAGGCCACCGGGTTGAGCGACTGGTAGAGGTCGTTGAGAAACACGTCGGCCCCGCGCTAGAGGACGGCCGGCTGGACGCGGGTCACGCCGGGCACGTGCTCCTTGAGGATGCGCTCGATGCCCTCGGACATGTCCATGCTCGAGAGCGGGCAGCCGGCGCAGGCGCCCTGCATCTCGAGCGTGACCACGCCCTCGTCGTTCACGTCGATGAGCTCGACGTCGCCGCCGTCGGCCTGGAGGCTCTGCCTGATGATGTCGAGGGTCTCCTCGAGAAGCTCGCGGTTCACTGCCATGGTGGTTCCTTTCGTCCGTTGCGTTGCGGGGTTTATCTTACCCGTCCTCGGGCCGCGCGTGCGCAGCCGCCTTCGACTGTTTGCCGTCAGGCGCGCCCAAGCTACCCGATGCCGAAGAAGAGATGCCCCGAGGTCGCGCCCTGCATGCGGGCCGCGGGCTTCTTGCCGGCGCGCACGGCGTCGATCGCGCGGCGGACCCGCTCCACCGAGAAGCGCGTCTGGCGCTCGTCGAGCAGCGTGCAGTCGGCGAGCAGGCGCGTCACGCCGGCAGCGATGAGCTCGCCCGCCTGCGGCGTCGCGTCGAGCGGGTAGGCGGACCAGATGCGGCTGCGGCCGTTCACGTCGGTGCGGACGGGCAGGAGCTTGCCGTCGATGTCCTTGAGCGAGAAGCGCGCGCGGCGCTGGGGGCAGCGGGCGCAGTCGTGGACGCACTTGCCCGTGACCTGCAGGACGCAGTGCTCGCTCGTCATGGCGCGCTCGCGGCCCAGGACCATAAGGCCCACGGGGACCGACGCGCGCGGCGCGAGGTCGCAGACCTGTTCAAGCGTGAGCTCGGGCGAGAGCCAGAAGCCCGCCGCGCCCGCCGACTCCAGGGCAACGAGGCAGCTCTCGTTGTGCACGGGGATGCAGGAGCGCACCTCGGGTGCGGCGCCGCGCTCGGCGGCGAGGGCGAGCTCGGAGATGTTGCCCACGGCCACCGGCGCGCCTTCGCGCACGTAGGGGTCGAGGCGCGCGTGGTCGCGCTCGCGGCAGACCTCGTCGAGCCAGGGGACGACGCACTCGGGCCAGTCGCCGCCAGCGAGGTCGTCGGCCGTGGCGTAGACGCGGGCCGCGCCGGCCTCGAGCGCCGCGCGGGCGCACGCGGGGGTCGCCACGAGCGCGCAGGCGCACGGCTCGGGGACCCGACGGCCCGCCGGGTCGCAGATGCCCGCAGCCTCGCGGGCCTCGCCCAGGCAGAAGGAGACGGCGCGGTCGGACGGCGCGGGCGCAAGTCCTTCTTCGCGCGCGGCGTACGGGGCCAGGAGCGCGTCTACGAGCGACTTCACGGCCTGGGCGCGCACCTTGTGCACCGCCGAGAAGGACATGCCGAGCCCCTCGTCCATCGAGACGTCGAAGCTCACGGGCTCGAACGGGCCGCCGCCCATGCGGCCCACGTGCTCGATGAGGTCCTCCTTGGTGACGGCGCGCGTGCGGGCCGCCTCCATGGTGAAGCCCTCCGCCGCGGCCGACGCCTCCCCGTCCGCGCACGCGACCTCCACGCGGAACGGCTCGCCCAGGCGCGCGGTCACGCTCACGCGCACGGGTCGCTTGCGCTGGATGTCCGAGCGCGAGACACGGGCCGCGGCGTCGGTCGCCGCCTGAGAGCGGATGACGCGCACGACGGCGCCCGCCTCCATGGGACGGGCCGCGACGGCGCAGATGACCTCGCCCGCCGCCGAGTCGCGCTCGGCGTTCACGGTCAGGAACTGCGTCGGGTCGCTCACCGGGCGGAGCTCGAGCAGGTCGCCCGCGCCCACGGGCTCGGTCAGGCGGATGCGCACCTCGGCACGCGTGAAGCGGCGCATGCGGGCGCGGCCGCCGTTGCCGCCGCCGCGGCGCTCGTAGCTGTCCTCGAGCGCGCGGGAGCCCTCGACCACGCCCACGACCTCGCCGCGGTTGTTCGAACGCTCGTAGCTCATCATCTCGTTACCCGAGGTACCCATGAGGTAGGCGTCGGTGAAGTCGCGGTTGAACGCGCGCTTGAGGCGGCGGTGCACCGCGAAACCCGTCTGCTCGTCGAGCTTCTTGCCGGCGATGGCGGCGTCGATAGCCGTGCGGTAGGCGCCCACGACGGAGTAGACGTAGTCGGGCGCCTTCATGCGGCCCTCGACCTTGAGGGAGCCCACGCCGGCGGCGATCATTTCGTCCAGGTGGTCGACGGTGCAGTAGTCCTTGGGGCAGAGGGCGCGCGTGCCGCCCACGCCGCGCATCGTCTCGGCCATGCCGGCCGTGGGGACGTCGGGGATGGGGACGAGGTCGCCCTTCGCGTCGACGAGCTCGTAGGGCAGGCGGCACGGCTGCGCGCACAGGCCGCGGTTGGCCGAGCGGCCGCCGGCGAGCGAGCTCATCATGCACACGCCGGAGTAGCAGAAGCACAGGGCGCCGTGGCCGAAGCACTCGAGCTCGACGCCCTCCTTCGCGATGCGCGCGATCTCGGGGGCCGAGAGCTCACGCGAGAGCGTCACGCGGTCGGCCCCGTGGTCGGCGCACCACCGCACGCCGCGGGCGTCGTGGATGTTCGCCTGGGTCGAGACGTGCGTCTCAATCTGCGGCCACACGCGCCTGACCTCGTGGAAGAGGCCCCAATCCTGGATGATGAAGGCGTCCGCGCCCAAAAGCCACGCCCGGCGCACGAGGCGCAGGACCCGCGGCATCTCCTCGGTCGCCACGACCACGTTCACGGTCACGTAGACGCGCGCGCCGGCGAGGTGGGCGCGGCGGCAAGCGTCGCCGAAGGACTCGTCGTCGAAGTTCTTGGCGCTGCGGCGGGCGTTGAAGTTGTTGCCGAGACCGCAATAGATCGCGTCGGCCCCGGCGGCGAGCGCGGCGTTGAAAGGCTCGGGGCCGCCCGCGGGCGCGAGCAGCTCGATGACGTTCTTGTGGGCCAAAACCTCTCCCATCGGCCTGTGATGTCCAAACCTGTTCACGATACCGCAACCGGGGGGGACGGGGCGGAAAGTCTACGAGACCTACGCGATGCGGAGGGTCTGCTTGCTGCGGTTGGGCGCTGCGCAAGAAGTGCGTTGTCTTGATTTTGGCGCGCACAAAACGCGTTCGTTTGATTTTGATGCGCAAGAAGGACGTTGTCTTGACTCCGCCGCGCATATAACCCGTTCCTTTGACGCGCACGGAGTCAAATGGACGGGATTATTGCGCGTAATCGTCAAAGGGACGATTTTCTTGCGCACGGACCGGACACGGGCGCCGAGAAAACCCTCGCTAGAAGACCCCCACGCCCATCCCGACGATCACCAAGAAGAGCGTCGAGGACGTGAGCAGCACGGCAACGGCCGCGGCGCGGCGCCAAGCCGACCAGCGGACCAGCCCCGGATGTTTCTCTCGCAGACGCCGCTTGTCGAAGAAAAGCCAGGTCAGGCACCCCATACATGCCGGCAGCCACACGGCGAACTCGAGGAACCTGAACCACGACGGGTACGCGACCGTAAGCAACGTTGGGTAGAAGACGTTCCACACGCCCGCGCACGCGATCAAAGCCCAATCCGCGAGCAGGACGAAGTTCCACGCGCACCCCAACCACTGAGGAACCAACGAGCGCCGAGAGCCGCGTGAAGCGGTACCGCTTGCAGCGGCTGTACCGCTCGTGGCAGCACCACGTACGGCGGCGGAGCGGTCGGGCTTCTTCGCGTCGCTCTTCCCTGCCGCCGCAAGCCTCACCGCGGCCGCGAGCTCCGCCGCGCTCGCATAACGGTTCTGCGGGTCGAAGCTCATCGCCTTCGCGGCGACCCGGGCGAGCGCCGCCGGCACGTCGGGGCGCCTCGCGAGCGACTCCGCCGCGCGGCCCGGCTCGGGGTCCTCCCCGGTCAAGCAGAAATACAGCAGGGCGCCGAGCGCGTACACGTCGCTGCGCACGCTCGTCTGCCCAAAGCCGAACTGCTCGGGCGGCGCGTAGCTGCGCGTGCCGAGCTTGAGCGTGTCGGAATCGGCGCCCGGGCGCCATGCGCGGGCGATGCCCAGGTCGATGACCACATAGGTTCGGTCGATGCCGTCCTGCCCGCCCACGACCATGACGTTTGACGGCTTGAGGTCGCGATGGATCAGGGGCGCGCCCGTGCCGAGGCCCCCATGGAGGCACTCGACCGCGGCCGCGACCTGCGGAATCGCCTCCTGCGCGAGGTCGACCGAGGGGCCGACCGCACGCACGTGTTCCTCAAGGGTACGGCCGGGGAGGCGCTCCATGAGGACCCGGGTCTTCTCGCCGTCGGTCGAGCACGCGGCGATGCGCGGGAGGTTCGGGCACCTGAGCCCGCGTCGCTGCGCGCGAAAGAGCAGCTCATAGGCCGTGCCAAGGCCGGTCGTCGCGTCTATGGACTTGCGCACGAACGGGCCGAGCCCGCCCCCGGAGCGGCCGCGGAAGGACGCGACCTCGGTCACCTCGAAGTCGGAGCGCTTGAGCGTTTCCAGCACGTGGAAGTCGTCCTCAGGCAGACCATCCCCGCCCGCGGCAGTCGCCAGGAACGCCGCGAGATCGGCATCAAAGTCGGAATCGTATGTCGCGTCGTCGCGGTCCATGTGCTCGATACTAGCCCAAGTAAGCCGCCCCCTGAACGGCAGACGCACCCCGTTTACGTGTTTTTGCGCCTGTCGGAGGCTCCCGAACACGTAAACGAGGTGGATCTGTAGCAATACGCGGACCAAGACGCGAGGCGGGCCGGGCCTTCACGCGGCGCTCGGCAATCGATAAGAACGACCTAGCAGATGGTCTTCTCGCCAAAGCGATAGAGCTCCTCGTTCACCTTCTGGAGCGAGCAGCCGCGGTCGATGCAGAAAATGATGATCGCGTCGCGCCGGTCCTTGCAGTTGAGCGCGCTCACGCCGGCCGCGGTGAGGGCTCGGTTGGTCTCGCGCAGGGTGAGCGCCATGGCAAAGGCGATCTGTAGGACCTTGTCCCTGCTCGGGTTGCGCGCACCGGTAAAGATTTGATAGCCGAACGTCTCGTTCAGGTCGGCCATGCGCACCACGTGGGCGCGCTCGAGGCCCTTCTCGTCGAGGAGCTGGTTGAGGTAGTCGGAAAGCGAGGTGGCCGGGAAGTCGTGGCTCGCCACGTAGCCGTCGATGCTCGGCGCGTCCAAGAGCTCGGCCAGGAGCTCCTCAGTCAGTTTCTTTGCTGCCATCTCGCCTCCTATCCTCGGCACCTAGAAACCCGTAACCTCAGTGCGCTCCCATGAGGCAACCTTGGAAGGATCGACGGTCCCGACTGCCTCGAATTTCCAGGTTCCGCCCGCCTTGAGGTTGTTCGTGTTCGCGAGTGCGGTACCGACCTGGGCCCCATCGGCGTCGTAGAGGTTGTAGGAGACTTGAATGTAGCTCTTGTCGCTGTCCGTATTGTTGGTAAGAGTACCAGTAATCTTGAACATGTACTGACTGCTCGTGTCCTCGGCTTCGTCCGCGATCGTGAAGTCTTCCTTCTGCTCAACCTGCTGAGTCGCAGTGGGCGCGGAGCTGGAGGATGAGGAGCCGCTAGCCGAGTCGTTACCGCCAGTCGAACCGTTTCCGCCGCATGCGGCAATGCCGACCACAAGCAGCACGGCAACGATGAGGCCGGCCTTTCCCATGTGCTTCTTTCCTTCTTTTGCCATGATTCCTCCCATGGATTCCTTGCCGGCGGTATGGCCGACAAACCCATGGTGAGCCACGTGAAGGAGGATTTCATTAGCTCGCAGCTAACGCATTTGGGTGGATTGGCTGGATTCGAGTTTTGTAAAATGCCTGGT